>Ga0302279_10006422_pt1 | contig 12465 bp, 6 predicted proteins | sample III_Bog_N3_3_FD_194541 | JGI IMG/M metagenome (GOLD analysis project Ga0302279, IMG submission 194541) | Peat permafrost microbial communities from Stordalen Mire near Abisko, Sweden - III_Bog_N3_3 | ecosystem: Environmental > Terrestrial > Soil > Wetlands > Peat | place: Sweden: Abisko...
TATGTCGTAGAGGAAAACGCCTTCGAGCCGGTTCACTGCTGGATCGACATCGCGCGGAACAGCAATGTCAATGAAGAACATGGGCTTGTTCTTCCGCTTGTGGAGGAAATCCTGGCCGTGCTCCTTGCGAAAGATGGGTTGCGGCGAACCGGTTGAAGTAATAATGATGTCCGCCTGGCTGGCCGCACTGTAAAGCTGATCCCAGGGAACGACCTGCGGGACGACGCTCCCGACGAAGTGCTCGGCCATGCGCGCCGCGCGCTCCTGCGTTCGATTCGTCAGCAGGATGGTGCCAGCACCCTGGCGCACCAAGTGGCGTGCCGCGAGCTCGCTCATCTTGCCCGCGCCCACCAGGAAGACCTTCTTGCCGCTCAGCGAGCCGAAGATTTTCTGCGCCAGGTCAACCGCAACCGAGGCGATCGATACCGTGGTGCTGCCAATCTCGGTATCCGTGCGCACTTTCTTGGCTGCGGCAAAGGCGCTCTGCATCAGCGGCTCCAACTGCGTGGAAACCGTTCCTGCCTCCCGCGCAACCGAATAGGCTTCCTTTACCTGGCCGAGAATCTGCGGCTCCCCCACCACCATCGAATCCAGGCTGGCGGCCACGCGGAACAGATGCCGGATCGCGTCCTGGTCTTTGTATTCATAGAGATGGGGGCGCAAAAGAACTGGGTCGATCGAGAGATGACGGTGCAGAAAGTGGGAGATGTCCACGTTGGGCGAGTCGGCCGCCGTCAGCATCTCAACCCGGTTGCACGTGGAGAGAATGAGCGCTTCGCGCACCCCCGCCGTCCCAGCCAGCGACCGCGCCGCCGCAGCCAACTTCTCGCGCGGAATCGCAACCTGTTCCCGCAGGGCGATGGGCGCCGTTTTGTGGTTGATACCCAGCAGTATAAGGCTCATGGCGCGGGAAACCTGTGGACCTGGCTGAATTGATTCGCGGCCCAAACGAGAAGCATGAAAACAAATACGCCGCTGGAAAGGTAGGCCGCCTTGCGCCCCCGCAGCCCAGCGCTGCGCCGGATAAAGAGAAGAACCACATACAGAAACCACATGCCAAAGGAAAGCAGCACCTTCGGGTCAAAAAAGTAGGCTGGGCCAACGCTCTCCTGCGCCAGCAGCGACCCCACGAGCAATCCCAGCGTCATACACGGGAACCCCATCAGCAAAGTCGCGTGAGCAATCCGTTCAAGTGTGTCCAGTGGAGGAAGCCAGTCAAACGGCATCCACCAGGAGCCTTGATGGGAAGAGGACGCGGCAAAGGAAAAGCGGCTTTTGAGGCGGCGCTCCTGCGCCAGGTAAAGGAAGCTGGCAACCATGCTGAAAGCCAGGCATGCATAGGCCGCGAGCAGAAAAGCGATATGCACCACGAGCCAACCCACGCGTACCCCATTCGAAGGAAAAGTGAAGCGATTCGCGCCCAGCGCGGGGACAAAGACCAGCAGGAACGAGGCGGGAAGGGCGAATATCCCGAAGGATACTGTGCCGTAGAAAGCGGCAATGGCGATGAATATTCCCGAGATCAGCAGCCCCAGCAGCGACTCCACCTCCCCGTAGCTGACCGGAACCCAGTGGTGTGCCAGCCCCAGCATCTCAATTGCCGATACGAGGTGAAAGAAGAAGGCAATCGTAGCCGCCGGGAGGCATGCCTTGCGCCAGCGCGGGAACGCGTAGAGAACCGCCGGCACAGCCGAAAGGCTCGCCACCGCATACAAAACCGCCGCCACTCTGAGCCAGACAAGATACATGCCTTTTCCAAACTATGGACTAATAGAACAGTATACTGTGATGCCAATCACGCTCCTGCCCTCAGGAATTCGCGGGAAGCCACCACGGAGTCCTCGCCGGGGGCGTGAACGGGAGGATTCCCGAGGCCGTTCAACCGGCTATCGTACACGTCCCCATTCACGTTAATCTGAACTGCAAGCGTGGCCAAAGAGCAAATCCAGATCGAGAATCTGCTTCCATCGGAACCAACGGCCGGCGAGCGGCAGGCCGCTGGTTTGCCTGCCGACTTGGCTCTGACGCCGGTCATGCAGCAGTTCATGGCCGCCAAGCGGCAGCATCCAGACACGCTGCTCTTCTTCCGCATGGGCGATTTTTACGAGCTTTTCTACGACGACGCCCTGGTCGCCAGCCGCGAACTCCAGATTACGCTCACGGCGCGCGACCGCGAACGCCAGGTGCCCATGTGCGGAGTTCCGTATCACGCCGCCGAAGGGTACCTTTCGCGCCTGCTGCGCAAAGGTTACCGCATCGCCATCTGCGAGCAGATGGAAGACCCCAAGCTGACCAAAAAGATTGTCCGGCGCGAGGTCACCCGAGTCCTCACCCCCGGAACGGCGCTCGACGCGTCTCTGGGCCAGGAGCAGAACAACTTCCTTGCCGCATTTCACGCCGATGGGGCAACATCCGCGCTGGCCCTGCTCGATCTCTCCACTGGCGAATTCCGAGCAGCGGAGTTTACCGGTCCCGCTGCGGCCCAACTGGCAGTCGATGAACTGCTCATCGCCCAGCCAAGCGAAGTGCTGCTCGCCGCCTCGGCGCCGCCTGAGGTGATCTCGGCTCTCGATCGCCTCGCCGCCCGCACACGCATCGACGACTGGGTGTGGACGCGCGATTACGCCGTGCCGCTGGTCGAGCGGCAGCTCGGAGTCGCTTCGCTTGAGGGGTTCGGTCTCAGCGGCCACCCGGCTGCGGCCATCGCCGCGGGCGTGGTGCTGCACTATGTCCAGAGCACGCAAAAAAGCGACGCGCTGCATCTCGATTCGCTGCGCTTCGTCGAGCATGCAAATGGGCTGCAGCTCGACCAGGTAACGGTGCGCAATCTGGAGCTGGTGGAGCCGTTGATCCAGGGTCAGGATAGCCGCGCCACGCTCTTCCACACGCTCGACACCAGCCAGACCCCCATGGGCAAGCGGCTCCTGCGCTCGAGCATTCTGCGTCCCCTCTTCGATGCGCAGGCCATCAACGCCCGGTATGCGTCGGTGGCCGAGGCGCACGGCGACCTGTTGCGCCGCGAAGATCTGCGCAAGTCGCTCGCCGGCATCCTCGATCTGGAGCGGCTGCTGGCGCGGCTTTCGCTCGATAGCGCCGGCCCGCGCGATGTTTCGGCCCTCGCTGCCAGCCTTGCGCGGTTGCCGGGTGTTCACCGGGCCGCTTCGCAAATGGCTGCGCCCCTCTGGCAAGAGCTGACCGGACGCCTCGATACGGTTTCCGATGTGGCTGAACTGGTGTCGAAGACTCTCGCCAGCGAACCTCCGCTGACTCTGGCCGATGGCGGTGCGATCGCCGAGGGCGTCTCGGCTGAGCTGGACGATCTGCGCGCTATCAGCCGCAGTGGGCGCCAATCGATTGCGACAATTGAAGAGCGCGAGCGGGCGCGCACCGGCATCAACTCCCTGCGCGTTCGCTATAACTCGGTCTTTGGCTATTACATCGAGATCAGCAAAGCCAATCTCGCGCACGCTCCGGCCGACTACGAGCGCAAGCAGACTCTGGTCAACGCCGAGCGGTTTACCACCCCCGAGTTGAAGGACTACGAGGTCCGCGTACTTACCGCGCACGATCGCTCCATTGAAATCGAGAAACTGCTATTTGCCGCGCTGCGCAAGAGCGTTCTGGAGGCCGCAAGCCGCATTCGGCGCGCTTCGGCGGTTGTTGCGGAAGTTGACTTGTTATCGGGATTTGCTCATCTTGCGTCTATCCGCGGCTATTGCAGGCCAGAGTTATCGGACGAGCCGGTCCTCGAAGCTATCAACGCGCGCCACCCGGTCATCGAAAGCTGGATGACCGAAAGCGGCGGTGGCCGATTCATTCCCAACAGCCTCTATCTTCACGGCGAGGGCCCCAGTCTTCTGCTGATTACCGGGCCTAACATGGGCGGCAAGAGCACCTATCTCCGCCAGGCCGCGATGTTAGTGCTGATGGCGCAGATGGGCTGTTACGTTCCCGCCGAGCGGATGCGCTACGGCCTCGTGGACCGAATCTACACGCGAATCGGCGCCAGCGACAATGTGGCCCGGGGCCGGTCGACCTTTATGGTGGAAATGACGGAGACGGCCACCATCCTCAACACCGCGACGGCGAAGTCGCTCGTCCTGCTGGACGAAATGGGCCGCGGAACGGCAACTTTCGACGGCCTGTCGCTGGCCTGGGCCACAGTTGAATACCTTCATGCCGAAATCGGCGCGCGGACTCTCTTTGCCACTCACTATCATGAGCTGACCATGCTGGCCGGGAAGCTGCCGCGCGTGCTCAATCTGCGCGTGGCGGTCAAGGAGACATCGAAAGGAATCGTTTTCCTTCACTCGATCGAGCCAGGCGCGGCCTCAAAGAGCTACGGCATCGAAGTCGCAAAGCTGGCTGGCCTGCCACGCGTGGTGCTGGAGCGCGCCCGCCATGTGCTGCGCCAGCACGAAAAGCAGGAGCAGCGCAACGTACAGGTGGAAACCGCGGAGCCCCTGCAACTGACCATGTTTACGCCGCTCTCCCAGCGCATCGTCGACCGAATCGCTGGAACGGACATCAACTCGCTCACACCGCTGCAGGCGCTCAATCTGCTTGAGGAGCTGAAACAGGAGCTGAGCGAATCGAGCCTTACGGGGAGCAAAGGATAGCCATGACCCTTTCCTTGCGCGAGGCTGCGGGCAGCTTGCTGGTAGTTGGCCTTTCTGGCACGGAGCTGACCGGCCTGGAGCGCGCCTGGCTCAGGCTGTTGCGCCCGGCGGGCATCATCCTCTTCCGGCGCAACATCGCGGACGCCCAGCAGACGCGCGCGCTGCTGGACGAGGCCACGGCATTTTCATCAGCGGCGGCACTTCGCTGCGTGGATATCGAGGGCGGAACGGTCGACCGGCTGCGGGATGCGGTCGCCTCCATGCCCTCAGCCCAGGCTGTCGCCAGAGGCGGTCAACCGGCTCTTATGCGTCAGCACGGCGAGCTGATCGCCCAGGAAGCGCGCGCCTTCGGATTCAACACCACGCTCGCCCCAGTTTTGGATCTTGCCTTGCCCGAATCCGCGGGGGTGATGGGAACTCGGGCCGCCGCCACTACGGCCGAGGGAGTTGTCCAATATGCGCGCGAATTCCTGGCCGGGCTTGCCGCGCACGGAGTCGTCGGCTGCGGCAAGCACTTTCCCGGCCTGGGCGGAGGAATGCTCGATTCCCATCACGAAACGCCCGAAATTCATCGCGCCTGGGCCGACCTGTGGCGTCATGATCTGGTTCCCTACCGCGAACTTGCCGCCGAGCTGCCCATGATCATGGTCAACCACGCCGCCTACCCGGAGACCCGCGGAGGCAAACGGCCCGCCACCGCCTCGCCCTTCTGGATCACGACCATCCTGCAAAAGAAGATCAATTATTGCGGCCTCATCTTCTCAGACGATATGGAAATGGGCGGGATTCTCAAGCATCTCCCCATGGAAGAGGCGGCGATTGCGGCCATCCGCGCAGGCATCCACATCATGGAGATCTGCCACAGCCCGGAGCTGATCCTCACCTGCTACGAATCTCTCATCCGCGAGGCCGAGCGTTCCGCCGGATTCCGCAGGCTGCTGCTCGGCCGCGCGGTCACCGCGCAGCAACTGCGCAACGCGCGGTTCTCGCACGCTGCCGCGCCCCCGCTCTCAAGCTCGGAACTCGCCAGCCTCCGCGAACGAGTTCTCCGATTCACAGAAAATGTGGAGGCATCAAGTCCCGCATGAAAACACCCATCCCCCCGCAAGCCATGAACGTAGCCGGCATCATGAGCGGCACCTCCGCCGATGGCATCGACGTCGCCGTTGTCCGCATTCATGCGGATCAGAGCGGTTTTCCCCAGCTTCAGCTCCTCGCCCACGAAGCTTTCCCTTATCCGGCGACCCTGCGCAAGGCGGTTCTTTCGGCCATGAATGCGCAATCCACTTCCACAGCCGAACTCGCCCGGCTCAACTGGCGTCTCGGCCTGGCCTACGCGGAAGCCGTCAAGACAACCGTCGAGCGTCATCCGGGCGAAAAAGTCGACCTCATCGGCTGCCACGGCCAGACCCTCTACCACCAGGCCGCTCCGCACACGTACGCAGGCCTCCGCTTCGCCTGCACCTGGCAGGCGGGCGAACCGGCGATTCTGGCCGGTGAGCTTGGCATTCCCGTCGTCTCCAACTTCCGGCCCGCCGACATGGCCGCAAGCGGACAGGGCGCGCCCCTGGTGCCTATGTTCGATTTTGTCCTCTTCCGCCACCCGGACCGCGGCCGGGTGCTGCAAAACATTGGCGGCATCGCCAATCTCACCGCCATCCCACCCAATGCGTCCGCCGATCAGCTCCTCGCCTTCGACACTGGCCCCGGCAACATGATTATCGATCAGCTCATGAACCTGCTTTACCGAAAGCCGATGGACGAAAACGGCGCGATTGCCGCAACCGGCCAAGTGCTGGAGCCCGTACTGAAACAGGCTCTCCAGCTTCCATTCTTTCGCAAGCACCCTCCCCGCACCGCCGGCCGCGAGCAGTTTGGCCGCGAATACACCTCTACTTTCCTCGCCGCGTGCCGCAGACACAGCCAGCGCAAGCAGGACGCCGTCGCCACAGCCACCGCATTCACCGCCGCATCTATCGCTCACGCCTACCGGCGCTTCGCCGCACAGCTGATGGGGACGGCCCATGTGGACTACATGGTATCCGGTGGCGGCGTGCGCAATCTTACACTCATGCGCCAACTCGCCCAGCATCTCGTCTCCCACAGTTGCTCTCTCTCCAGCAGCGGCCGTTTTGGCCTGCCGCCCGAAGCCAAAGAAGCCGCGGCCTTTGCCCTCCTTGCCTGGCTCACCTGGCATCATCTTCCAGGCAATGTCCCCTCCGCCACTGGGGCAAACCGCCCGGCCATCCTGGGCCAGGTGAACTATGCGTAAAATCGCGGCGCTCCTTGCCGTGGCGATTCTCTGCGCTGGCTGCCGCCATGCCGCGCAACCAGCCAAGGGCACTGTCGTCTTTCTCATCGAAAACAGCCCCACCAACCTCGATCCCCGCATCGGCATCGACGAAAAATCGCAGCACATCGACGAACTGATCTTCGACGGCCTCGTGACCCGCGACGACCATTTCCAGTTCGGCCCCGGTCTGGCTGAACGGTGGGAGAGCCCCGACCCGTTGACCTGGATCTTCCACTTGCGCGGCGACGTCCACTTCCACGACGGCCGCCCACTCACCGCGCGCGACGTCGCCTGGACCCTGAATTCCATGCGTGACGGCACGGTCATTTCGCCCCGCGCGGCCTCCTACGCGGCCATCGCCCGGATCGAAACACCCGACCCGGCCACGGTGATCCTCCACTTGAACCAACCAGACAATTTTCTACTGGAGAATCTGCGCACCGGAGCCATGGGAATCGTGCCCGGCGGCAGTGGCCGCGATTTCGGCCAGCACCCCATCGGCACCGGACCCTTCCGCTTCGTCACTCAGGAAATCGACAAAGAGGTCGTGCTCGCGCGCAGCCCCAATGGCTGGGAAGGCGACCCCGGACCCAATGCCGTTCAGCGCGTCCGCTTCGCCGTCGTTCCAGACGCAACCACCCGCGCTCTGGAACTGCGCAAAGGGTCAGCCGACATTGCCAGCAATTCTCTTCCGGCCGACGCGCTCCCGGTTCTCGCCCAGGAAAAGCATCTCCGCGTCGACAGTGTCGGCGGCACCAACATCCAGTACCTGGCCTTCAACACCGTCGACCCCATCTTGCGCGACCCACGCGTCCGCCAGGCCATCGCCTGCGCCATGGACCGCGAGTTGATCCTGAAAACGCTCCTTTCCGGACGCGCGCGCCTTTCGGTCAGCCTGCTTCCCGAGCAGCACTGGGCCTGGACAGGGGACGTTGACCGTTACAACTATGACCCCGCCCGCGCCCGGGAACTCCTCGAAAGCGCCGGCTACAAGCCAGACGCGAACGGAGTCCGGCTCCATCTCACCATGAAGACGAGCACCGACGAGGGCACCCGCCTTATCGCCGCCACGCTCCAGCAGCAACTCGCACAGGCCGGCATCGCTCTCGACCTCGTCAGTTACGAGCCCGCAACCTTCATCCAGTTCCTCACCCGCGGCTCGTTCCAGATGTATTCGCTCAAGTGGGTCGGCGGCAACGAGCAGGCGGATATCTTCGGCTACGCCTTCTCCTCCACCCGCATCCCTCCAAAAGGCGCAAACCGTGGCCGTTACCGCAATCCCGAACTGGACGCTCTGCTCAACGATGCCAGCCGCTCCTCCGATCAGGCAGCCCGGCGGTCAGACTACATTCGAGCCCAGCAGATTCTGGCCCGCGACCTGCCCGCTTTCAACCTCTGGTATGTCGACTCGATTCTGGTCTATAACCGGCGCTTGACCGAGGTTACCGTCAACCCCTCGGGCCGCTACTCCTTCCTGAAAACGGCGCGCGTCGATACTTCCGATTCCATTCCATAAACTTTCTCTCCAACCCGCTCGTCTACATCTTTGGAACCAGTCATTTGACTTGAGATTCTTGCTCGGCTCGAATGCTCCTGGCATGACGAGACAGCCCCGATGTGGAGACGACAACCATGCCGCAAAGATTCCCGGCGAACCTGAAGATCATTCGCCAAATCATTTTGCAGATTGCCCTTTCCGGCAGTCTCGCCTGCGCAGCCCCCATGCTTGGGGCTCAGGCGCCCGCCGCCGCTCCGGCCAATCCTTCCCGCGTTGTCGGAACGATCACGGCCATCGCCGCCGGGGTCATTACCGTCAAGACCGATGGCGACGGCGAACGCAAAGTCAGCGTGCCCGAGGGTACCCGGCTGCAGCGCGTAGCCCCCGGCGCAAAGGACCTGAGCAGCGCTACAGCCATTCAATTCTCCGACCTCGCCGTGGGAGACCGCGTCCTGGTCCGTCTCAGCGCCGATTCCGCACCCGACGCGCCTACCGCCGCCTCCGTCATCGCCATTGCCCAGGCAGACCTTGCGCAAAAGCAGCAGCATGACCGCGAAGACTGGCAGCGCCGAGGCGTCGGCGGCCTTGTCAAGAGTGTGGACCCGGCTTCGGGAGTCGTCGTTATCACCTCCGGCGCGGGCGCAAGCCAGAAGACGATTACGCTCACCACCACTTCCGCCACAGTCCTACGCCGCTATGCGCCTGAATCGGTTGACTTTGACCAGGCAAAACCGGCGCCTCTCGACGCCATCAAACCGGGCGACCAGCTTCGCGCTCGCGGCACCAAGAACGCAGACGGAACGCAGATTGCCGCCGAAGACGTGGTCTCCGGCAGCTTCCGCAACATCGCGGGCTCCATCAGCTCCATCAATGTGGGCGCCAGCACCATTACTTTGAAGGATTTGGCGACCAAGCAGAACGTCACGGTTCACATCGGGCCGGAAGCGCAAATGAAGAAGCTCTCCGATTTCGCAGCCAGAGCATTGGCCTCCAGCGCCCAGTCGTCCGCGAAACCGGCTCCCGGCACCACTCCCGGGGCCACTGATTCCTCTCCTCGCGCTGGCGGCGGGCCTCCTGCTGGAATGGGCGGAGCCGCCGCTTCGGCACCCGGCGGCCAGGGTCGCAGTTGGCAAGGAGGCGCCGGCGCAAGTGGTCCCGGCGGACCGCCAAGCGGCCAGGGAGGACCTCCAAGCGGTCCAGGCGGGGGTGCCCCTGGTGGCGATTGGGCCGCGCGGCGCGCCCAGGGAGGCGGCGATCCGCAGCAAATGATTGCCCGCGCACCGGTGATCCATCTCAGCGATCTGCAAAAAGGAGACGCCATCATGCTCGTCTCCACGCAGGGCACCACCGATGTAACCGCGGTGACCTTGCTGGCCGGCGTCGAGCCGCTCCTGCAGGCTTCGGCAGCTACGCAGAGCTTGCTGCTCTCCGGCTGGAACATGAACTCTGGCGGCGCGGAAGCAGCGGCGGCCCAGTAATTCGAGCCAATTTTTCATTCGTCGTACAACATGGGGGATTCGTGTACTCAAAACTAAGTTCATTTTTCTCAATTTCGGTCCTGCTGGCAGTCTTCGCGGCCTCTCTTGGCGCACAGGCTCCCCAGCAATTGCCCGCCGCTCAACCGGTCGCGGCGCCCCCGTCAGCCTCGCTGCACGGCAAGATCGCAGACCCGACAGGCGCACTCATCCCGGGTGCCCGCGTCACCATCAACGACGCTACCGGCCACGCTGTCGCCACAGCCACCGCCGACTCCGCCGGCAACTACGAAGTGCATTCGCTCCCCGCCGGAAGCTACGTCGTCATGGCCGCCACGGAAGGGTTTGCGCCCTTTGTCTCCCCGGCGATCCCGCTCGCCGCCGGGCAGATCAAGCGCGTCGATATCTCCATGGCCATCCAAACCGAGCAGCAAAACGTCGTGGTCACCGATGAATCGCCAACTGTGAGCGTTGACCCCGACAGCAACGCCAACAGTCTGGTCATCAAAGGCAAGGACCTCGACGCTCTCTCCGATGATCCCGACGAGCTCTCCAATGAGCTGACCGCGCTGGCCGGCCCCTCCGCCGGACCCAACGGCGGCCAGATTTACATCGACGGCTTCACCGGCGGCCAGCTCCCGCCCAAGTCCTCCATCCGCGAGATCCGCGTCAACCAGAACCCCTATTCGGCCGAATACGACCGGCTCGGCTTTGGCCGCATCGAGATTCTCACCAAGCCTGGCACCGACAAACTCCACGGCCAGTTCTTCATCCAGGGCAACGACAGCTCCTTCAACACCTCTGACCCGTTCACCAAGAACATTCCTTCGTATTACAGCTATCAGTACAATGGCACCCTGAACGGCTCGCTCAACAAGAACACCTCGTTTTTCATCTCCGCCGAGCGCCGCAACATCAACAACGTCAACGTCTACGACGTGCCTTGCGATGAAGCGGGCGCGTGCGAGCCTGCTGGCCTATTTTTTAGTGGTGGAATCCCAAATCCCCGCACCCGCACCAATGTCTCGCCCCGCATCGACCTGCAGATCGGCGCTAAGAACACGCTCACTGTGCGCTACCAGTTCTATCGCGACGAAGCCTCCGGCAATCTCGGTTCAACCCAGCTGCCCGAGGGTCAAACAGGAACCACCACCAACGACAACAACATCCAGATCAGCGACACCGAGGTCATCAACGACCACATCGTCAACGAAACGCGCTTCCAGTATGAGCGCACCGTCTCCCAGACAGTCCCATTCAGCACCGCGCCCTCGTTCACGGTGCAGCAGGGCAGCTTCTCCGGCGGCGGATCTTCCGGCCAGACCAGCCATGACCACTCCGACCACCTGGAGCTCCAGAACCTGACCACCATGTCCATCGGCGCGCAGGCCATCAAGTTCGGCACCCGTCTGCGCGACGCGCGCGACGCCGACTTTGCCGACTCCGGATTCAACGGCTCATTCGTCTTCGACACGGAGAAGAACTTCACCCAAGCCATCCAGGCTCAATCGAGCGCCAAGCCTCCCGCCACCAGCAGCGCGGCTCCCATCCAATTGAGCTACGCCGCAGGCAACCAAAACGCCATCGGCAACGTCTTCGATCTCGCCCTCTTCCTCCAGGACGATTGGAAGGTCAACCCGCGCCTGACTCTCTCCGGCGGCATGCGCTGGGAGACTCAGAACCACGTTGCCGACCACGACGACTGGGCACCCCGCGCCTCGCTCGCCTGGGCAGTCGATGGCAAGAATGGCAAACCCGCCAAGACCGTCGTCCGGGGCGGCTACGGCATCTTCTACGACCGCATGGGCGTCGGCAACTTCCTCACCATCAACCGCGCCGAAGCGCAAACGCAATACCTGGTCACCAACACCGACCAGACCTGGACCTGCTTCCTGGCCAGCGCAACCGCATTCAATAACTCCAAATGCGACGTCGGCACCGCCAACGCCCGCAGCGCCTACCAAATCGATCCGACCTATCGCTCCCCCTATACGCAGCAGCTAGGCGGCAGCATCGAGCGCCAGTTGGGTAAGGTCGGGACGGCAACCGTCACCTTCCTCCACTCCACCGGCATTCACCAGCTGGTCACGCTGAACACCAATCCTCTCGGCGAGGTGACGAAGGTGCGTCCGAATGCGAACTTCGGAAACATCTACCAATATCTCCCCGAGGGCGTCTTCAAGCAGAACCAGCTCATCTTCAACGGAAACGTGCGCTTCAACCCCAATTTCAACATCTTCGGCTTCTACACGCTGAGCTTCGCCAACACCGACGGCGCCGGGGGCTCCAGCGCCTCGCTCAACTCGCCCACACAGCGCCTGAGCCAGGACTACGGTCGCGCCGGTTTTGTCTCGCACAACAGCATTTTCATGATCGCCAACTACACCGGCCCCTGGAAGATCCGCTTCAACCCGTTCCTCATCGCGCAGTCCGGCAAGCCATTCAATATCACGCTGCCCACCGACAACGGCAACTCCTTCTTCAACGCCCGGCCGGGCGTGGCAGCGGCCAGCGAGTGCTCCTCCGACCCCACACGGTACATTTCCACAGCCTACGGCTGCCTCGATACCGACCCCGTCT
>Ga0302279_10006423_pt1 | contig 12464 bp, 10 predicted proteins | sample III_Bog_N3_3_FD_194541 | JGI IMG/M metagenome (GOLD analysis project Ga0302279, IMG submission 194541) | Peat permafrost microbial communities from Stordalen Mire near Abisko, Sweden - III_Bog_N3_3 | ecosystem: Environmental > Terrestrial > Soil > Wetlands > Peat | place: Sweden: Abisko...
AACAGTTCAGCCAGGATGTGCAGGTCGAGCTGGCCAATCTGACCGATGTCGTAGGGCTTGTAAAGCTTGTCGACCAGAGGATGAATGTCGGGCAACAGGGGTACGGCGGGGATGCCCGCTCGTTCGTATTCGCGGGGGTTTTCAATCTCCCACGTGGAGGTTGGAGGGCTGTCGAGGGTTCCTGTAAATGCGGCGGCCTGGCCCTTGTCCATCCATACGTCTTGCTCGAAGCTGAGGCCCTCGCGATAGGGAAAGAGCAGCGACTCCGAGAGCAGGAGCGGGGCGCGAGCCAGCACCGGGGAATTGCCTGAAGCAGACATCTGCTGCTTCACGAAGTCCATCACCTCGGGATCCTTGACGAGGCTCTTGCCCATGGGCTTGAGAATGTAGTCCATCATTACGGCTGTGGCCTGGCCCTCGACGACCGCTTCGCGGGCGGTATCCATCTCGTCTTTGGCCAGGTGGCCGGTGTCTTCCGAAGAGGTCAGGGAGACGTCGTTGGGGGTCTGGTCGCTCCACTTTTCCAGGTCGATGTGCTGGTCCTGGAGGGCATGGGTCAACTCGTGGGCCAGCACCGGTTTCTGCTCCTCGATGCTGACCCAGTCGAGCATGTTGACGGTCTTGGCCTTGGGGTCGTAGTAGGCCTCGATCTGCTCTTTGAGGAGGGCGAGGAGAAAGGGCTTCAGGTTGAAGTCGCGGTCCAGAAGGCCGAACTTCTTGAGGACGATTTCTCCCTTCTGGAGACGCTTTGCGCCTTCGTCCTCGCTGAACTTCTGATCCAGGTAGCTTTCAACGGCGGCGCGAGTGGTGATCTGGCGCTTTACCTGGCTTTTGATGGGCAGGCCGGTCTCCTGCGAAGAGAATTTGATGAGTTCGTCGACCAGCGCAAAGAGTTGCTTTGCCTGCTCGGGCGTAATGTGGGTCGCATCCGAGCTGGGCGACTGAGACGCGACAGGCTGCTGCTGCGCCGGGGCCGCAGTTGCCGCCGAAAGGCAAATCGCTGCCGCCAAGGTCCATGATTGCCATGTTCTTGCTACCACGCTCTGCCGCTTGCTCATCCACTCTCCTAGGTGTGAAGTACTGTGCCGCGCCTGCCTCACCCTCTTCCAAGGCTATAATCAGGATGCGGCCTGACGCGAAGATTCCATTGGAAAACTGCGATTGGCCACGGAAAAGTTCCCCAATGACTGAAACCGATCTCGCCGCCGCCAGCCAAACCACTTCCCTCGCCACACTGTTGGCCTCCACATCTGTCGCCCATGAACTGACCCTGTATCGTGGAGTGCTGACGCCACGGGAGTTGGACGCGCCAGCCAGGGAAATAGAGGCTCTGGCCGCTGGAGCGGGCGTCCACGATTTGGGCTGGCTCAGGCGCGTTGCGGTGCGTGGAGAAGACCGCTTCCGCTGGCTTAGCGGGATGGTGACCAACACCGTGAATGAGCTGGGAGCTAACGCCGGCGCTTGGAACTTGGTGTTGAATGCGCAAGGGCGGATTCAGGGCGATGTGACGGTCTGGCGGCAGAACGACGATCTGGAACTGGAAATTGACGCCGGCCAGGTCGAGCGGCTGATGGCTCACCTGGAACAGTTCATCATCATGGACGATGTGGAACTGGTTACGATGAGCGAAGAGCAGGCGCTGGGGTTGACCGGTCCGGCGTGCGACGAGGTTTTGGAAAGATTGAGCCTGCCGACGCTTTCAGAGCCAATGACTGAGGCACGCGTGGAGTGGAACGGGCTGGATTTGAGGATCGCGCGCGGCTATGGCGTGCTGGCCGCGCACTATGAGCTTTGGGTTCCGGAGACGGGCATCAAGAAGCTGTGGAAGGCGCTGCGCACTGCAGGGGCGACGCCGGTGGGTTGCGCATCGCTTGACGCGTTTCGCACTGCCGAAGGGATTCCAGCGTATGGAGTCGATATTGCGGAGCGCGATTTGCCGCAGGAGACCTCGCAGATGCGCGCGCTCAACTTCAGCAAAGGCTGCTACCTGGGCCAGGAGATTGTGGAGCGAATCCGTTCGCGCGGGAGCGTCCACAGGCACCTGCGACAGCTTGAACTGGTTGGACCGGTGCCGATGGCTGGGACGGAGCTGACCTTCGACGGCGGGAAGGCGGCCGGCCAGATTGCCAGCGCCGTTGAGCTGCCCCTGGCAGGGGGCAGCCGCATTTTTGGGCTGGGGATGATCCGCGCAGAAGCGGAATTGCGCAGCCAGCCCTTGAACTACACAGCCGGCACGGCCACGGGGATTGCCCGGATTCTGGCCGCGCCGCCCAGCCTGAATTGACGGAGTGCCACGTTTGCGGGGATTCGTTCCCAGGAAACAGAATCGACCTGGGGCGCCCGATCGGTTAGCGAGTTAGAAACTCAGCGCGTCGTTGAGACGAATTGGAAATCAGGAGCTATGAGCGAAACCCCAAAGTTTACCGTGATTGACCGCCGCAAGTTCAAGGCGGACGAAGAACAAGAGAGCCGACAGGCTGTAGCACAGGAACCGGCGACACCGACTGAGACGAACGCCAGACCGCCTGAGCAGGTTGTCCCGAGCGCCGGGCCGCAACTGGTTTCAAACGATGGCCGCCGCAAGGCCGAGCCTGTGCCCGCGCCGACGGAAGCAGCCGCGGGCGGAGTGGAGCAGGAGTTGCCGCCCGCGCCGACCGCAGCCGAGAGTCAACAGCAGAAGACCGCCTACGACGCCTCGGCGCAACGGCTTGAAGACATCATCCGGGCGCAGAATCCCGCCATGGGCGCGCAGCCACCTATCGGGTTCGATCAACTGGTGCAGCAGATCTATGTCTCCGCCATGATCCAGATGGGAGCGGGAACGCAGGAGGGCCAGCGTCCGCGAGTGGATATTCTGGGTGCGCGCACCACCATCGACCTGCTGGGAGTTCTGGCGGAAAAGACGCGTGGCAACCTGACCGAGGCAGAGGAACGCATGTTGCAAACGGTTCTCTTCGAGGTGCGGATGGCATTCCTGGAACTGACCAGCATGATCTCGCTGCAAGCCATGCAGCCGCCGCAACCGCCGCCGCCAGGAAAGCGGTAAATGCAGGGAACAGGGACTAGGAACCAGGGACTTAGGGCTTAGAGAGACTCTGCGCGAGTCCGGCATTGTGTCAGTCGTCCACCGGCTTCGCCGACCCACGGGGAATGAAGCAGCCAACGTCCATTCTCCCGGAGGGAGAAGCGAGAATAGCCCAGGACAAGCGCAGCGCTGTCCTGGGTTAGCGTCGAACAAAAGACCTTCCGTCCCGTAGGGACGGCCGAAATCCGCTTCAAAGAGTTTTTGGTTTTGAATCAACAACTTGCACCATCAACGAAATGTAGTTTCTCTCTGCGGCACGACCTTGAAAGCCTGCCCTGAGCGCAGTCGAAGGGTGCCGCAAAGGGAAGAAAACGACCTGGGCTTTAGCCTCTGAGGGAGTGCTGGATGGGTAGAAGACACCTGTGCGTCGTCTCCTTGAGAAATAGCTTCGACGAGAGCGTATGGACGGCCTGCTGACATTTCTGGGGACTGGGACATCGATGGGGGTTCCGACGCTGGGGTGCGGCTGTGCGGTTTGTACTTCTGCCGACCCTCGCGACCGGCGGCTGCGGCCGTCCGCCCTGGTGCGCTGGACAGAATACGACGGGCATGAGCGTGTCGTTGTAATCGATACCGGCCCGGACTTCCGAGAGCAGGCGCTGCGCAGCGGGCTCAAGCGGGTCGACGCGGTGTTTTATACGCACGCCCACGCCGACCACATTCTCGGGCTTGACGATCTGCGTCCACTCAGTTTCACGGCCTTCCGCGAGGGCGGGCCGATTCCGCTTTACGCATCGCCGGAGACATCCACGGTGCTGGAGCACATCTTCGAGTACACGTTTTCGCCGCTGGCGACCTATCCGAACCGGGCGCGCGTGCAACTCGAACCGCTGGCAGGGCGCAATCCGGTTCACGGGGTCGAGTTTATTCGCGTTCCGGTGCTGCACGGGCAAATGGAGATCGCGGGTTTCCGCATGGGCCGGGTTGCCTACCTGACTGACGTGAGCGACATTCCGGAACAGAGCTTTGCGCTGCTCGACGGTCTTGACCACATGGTGCTCTCCGCGCTGCGCCACAAGCCTCATCCCAATCACGCCACCGTGGAACAGGCGATCGGCTGGGCGCGGCGGATTGGCGCCAGGCAAACCTGGCTAACCCACATTGCGCACGAACTGGGTCACGAGGTCACCAACCAAGCGCTGCCCGCGGGCATTGCGCTGGCCTACGACGGGCTCAGCCTGGCTGTGAGCCTATGAGCCATGGTGCTGCCGGCATGATTCCCGTTTATCGATCGATTCAGGAGATTCCTGCCGGATTCGGCCCCACTGTGGCCGTGATCGGGAACTTCGACGGCGTGCATCTGGGGCACCGGGAGATACTCTCCGCAGTGGTGGCGGAAGCGCGCGAGTTGAAGAAACGCGGGCGCGGCGCGCGCTCGCTTGCCATCACCTTCGATCCCCACCCGGAGCAACTCCTTCGTCCGGCCCAGGCGCTCCGGCTTTTGACTCCCATGGACGAGCGACTTCGGCTACTGGCCGCCACGGGCGTCGACGCCGCGCTGGTGCTCAACTTCGACGAGGCCCTGGCTGCCTTGAATGCCAGGGAGTTTGTGCAGCGGATTCTTGTCGATGCCCTCGGCGTGTGTGCCCTGCACGAGGGCGGCAACTTCCGGTTCGGGCATAATGCCGAGGCTGGGGTCGAGGATCTCGCCGAATTTGGCGCCGAATTCGGGTTTGATGTACACATTCATGCGCCTGTCCGGGTGCGCGCGCTTGAAGTCTCAAGTTCCGCGATTCGGGCGCTGGTAGCCGACGGGGATATGCGCAGAGCGCGCTGGATGCTGGGGCGGCCGTTCGGAGTGCGTTCAACTTCGGCCCACGGGCGCGGCATCGGAACGCGCCTCCTGGTTCCCACCGTGAATCTGGCGGCATATGTTGGGCTGTTGCCTGCTTTTGGCGTCTATGTCACGCGGATGACCATCGGCGGCCGCCGTTTTCAGGCGGTAACAAACGTGGGCAACCGGCCCACATTTGGAGAGGCGTCGTTTGCCGTCGAGTCGCATATTCTCAACTTCGAGCCGATTGATCTGGACGAGCAAACGCCGGTTGAGCTGGAGTTTCTGCTGCGCCTGCGCGGAGAGATCGAGTGGCCCTCACCCGAGGCGCTGAAGGCACAGATCTTCAAGGATGTGGCCAAGGCAAAAAGATACTTCCGCCTGATGGGGTAAGAAGTCCTGGTTTCCGTTGCGGAGAACCGGGACAGGCACCCGCTTTCCGCCAGTATACCGGCTGGCTTCACAGGCTGCGGAAAAACTCGGGGTTTTGGGTGAAACTCGCGGAGAACGTCCTCCTGTGGCTAAATTCTCCATTGATTCTGTTGGCTTTATGCGTGGATTGAAACCCCCGCATCCCTCTGGATCGAGTTGTTTTGCAGCCTGTTCAGCCGTTGACAACCGAAACTCAGCATCGAGTTGGCATTTCTACCAGTTCCTTGAGAACCCTAATTCCCACTCGCAGGTGCCGGAACCATGTCCAGCGGTTCGGTGAGCGTGAACACCACCGTTGTGCCGGATTCGAGCGTGGCCTGGGGATGGTTGACGAGCAAATGGACCGTGACCGCGCCGGCTCCGACCAGGCCGCCGGTCACTGCCCCCACGGGGCCGCCGAGGACGGCTCCTGCTACTACGCCGGTTCCCACCGCTCCGCCATACTCGATGCCGTCGCGCTTGAGCCGCGAGCCTGGGGTGATGGAACCTTCGCCTTTGATGCGCGCTCGTGAACCTGGCGTTCCCGTAGTTTCGGCGTGCAACTGGAAGCGCGTGCCGTCGGGGAGGATCACTGTCTCGGGCTGCAAGCGCATGGAGCCGTGTCCGCCTATGCGCCCGCTGGATGCCTGGACGACCCTGCCGTCGATCTCCGCGCCGGCAGGAATCATGACCTGGCCCCCCTCGACCACGTCGGAGGCCACCCTGGTGCGAAACTGTTCGCCCTTGACGCTGGATGCTGTAGAAAGCCGCTGCATAAGCCTGACGCGAATATTGGTTCCTTCGCCGAGTTCTCCGGGGCGCAGCGCGCGAGGATGCACAATGTCGCCGTCGGGGTCGTTGGCTAAGGTACGTTCCACCACAACTGGAACCGCCGGCAAGTCGGGCGTAACATGCACAATGCCGCTGTCATCGCTGGGGTACTGAGAATTGGCGGAGGCATTCGCAGAGGCAGGCTGCGCCTCTGTCAGCGGCTCGGCGGGCGCGGAAACGGCCGGCTGAACGGCCTTCGGCTGCCCAGCCGGCGGCTTGGCCTCCGGAGTGCTGCTGGTGGTGATCTGGTCATCCGAAGGGGGATTGGAGGTTCCCTGATAGGGGCTCGCATCCTGAGCTCCCGCAACGGCGGTGGCGGCGACAAACAAGGCGCAAGCAAGAATCGACCGTTTCATCCAACACTCCTTTTGGCGGGCTAGAATCCGCCTTACCGTTTAGAACCCCATCGGGAATCCGGAGTTGCGTGCTGGATTCCCCAACCAGCGATCCAGCGGACAGCTCTCTCAACATAAGGCTAACGCGGGGCGGCCATGAGGGACACGACTGTTGGCCATGCAGGTTCCTTCGACGGCACGAATCAAAATAGGAACCCCACAGGTCGAAGTCCCTGGAGCCGGGCCCGGTATGAGAGTCGAGAAATGCCAGCCTCGGCAAGCAGGACCGTTCATGCGATTGCCGTGACCAAGAAAGCCAGCACGAGGCCTTCAGAAAAACCTTCAGAGATTCTTCAGAAACAGGAAGCCCGGCGGCTGGCAGACTGAGGATGGCCCGCAAGCGGGCCCAAAGGAGTCTTGGATGCCCAAGCCTGTGTCGTACGCCCATTGGTCCCTTGAACCCTATTGCATCGGTCTGAAGCTGCGCGCGTTGCGCACACAAAAGCGCCTCACGCTCTCGCGGCTGGCAGCCGAAACCGGCCTTTCGACCGCCCTGCTTTCAAAGCTGGAGACGGATCGGATGATCCCCACGCTGCCAACGCTGGCTACCATCAGCCGTGTCTATGGCGTGGGCATGAGTCACTTCTTTGCCGAGCCGGCGCGGCACACGCTTTCGATTACGCGCAAGGCGCACCTGGAAGGCGACGGACGCGGCCCAGAGGCCGTAAGGGTGATCCCGCTGAACGCGACGGGAGAAAAACCCCGGCTGGTGGCGCGGATGATCGAGTTTTCTGCTGGCGGCGTATCGTCCGGCAATGAGGCACTCAGCGAAATGAGCGGGCTCGTTTATGTGCTGGAAGGGCAGTTGCAGTTGGACGCGGGCGGCATGAGCGAGTTGCTGCAGGCGGGGGATTGCGCTTATATGCAGAGTGAGATGGCGCTGGCCTGGAGCGCGGCGGGCAAGCACCGCTGCCGTGTGCTGGCAGTGATGCCGGGGGAAGCGCCGGCGCAAGGATGAGCGCGGTTTGCTTTCATCGTGCCAGATCGGCCGGAACGAGGTTTGCCGGTTGCGATGCCAGTCTGTAGGATGATTTGGGACCTGGGAGTCTGGAGACCATGCGGCCGAACATTCCGTTGATGAGAGCAACTCTGACCGGAGCATTGGGCGGGCTGCTGTTTGGATTCGATACCATCGTCATCTCAGGGGTTATCGACACCTTGGTGCGGCTGTATGGCTTGAGCCCGCGGCAGATGGGATTGACGGTTGCCATCGGGCTGGTGGGCACAGTGGTGGGATCGCTGGGCGCCGGAGTGGTGGGGCAGAAGCTGGGTGGGCGCGAGGCCCTGCGGTTGACCGCCGTGCTCTATGTCGTCTCGGCCATCGGATGCGGATTGGCTTGGAATTGGCCCGCGTTTATGGTCTTCCGGTTTGTGGGCGGGCTGGGCATTGGCGCTTCGTCGGTGCTGGGGCCGGTCTACATTGCGGAGCTTTCACCGGCCAAGTGGCGCGGGCGGCTGGTGGGGACGTTCCAGTTCAATGTAGTATTTGGCATTCTGGCGGCATATGTCTCCAATTACGCGATTCGCACTCTGCACCTGGGCGCGGTGGAGTGGCGCTGCCAGGTAGGCGTGGCTGTGCTGCCCGCCCTCGGCTTTCTGGCGCTTCTGTTCGGCATTCCGCGCAGCCCGCGCTGGTCTGCCTCGCGCAATCGGATCGAGGAAGCGCTGGCCGTGCTCAAGCAGATGGGCGAGCCGGACCCCCAGGCTGAGCTGGACGACATTTGCGCCGCGCTGGCCCAAGAGCACGCTTCGGCGCACGAACTCGTGTTTCGCTGGAAATACCGCTATCCGCTATTTCTGGCCATTTCAATTGGCGCGTTCAATCAATTGGCGGGCATCAACGCGATTCTCTATTATTTGCCCAACATCTTTGCCTCGGCTGGATTCAGCCAGATTTCAGGCGATCAGCAAGCCATTGCCATCGGATTTACGAATCTGATTTTTACCATGGTGGGCATGAGCGCAATCGACAAGCTGGGGCGCAAGACTCTGCTTCTGGTGGGCGCGGCAGGTACGGCCAGTTGCCTTGCCGGCGTCGCCTGGCTGTTCAAGACGCATTCTCATCCGGGGGCGCTGGTGTGGATTCTGGTGACCTACATTGCCTTCTTTGCACTGTCGCAAGGGGCCGTGATCTGGGTCTACATTGGCGAGGTGTTTCCGAATTCGGTGCGCTCCAAGGGCCAGGGCGTGGGCAATGCCAGCCATTGGATCATGAACACGGTCATTGCGCTGGAGTTTCCGGTGGTGGTGCATTCCCTGAACACTGAAACGCCGTTTGTGTTCTTCGCCGCGATGACGGCGTTGCAGTTCCTGGTGGTGCTGTTTGTCTACCCTGAGACCAAGGGCCAGACCCTGGAGGAGTTGCAGCGGAGGCTGATTCGGGCTGAGTGACGCTGCGAGAAGCTATTGCGAAGGCGCGGAAACCGCGAGTTAGTCTTGCCAATCAGCGCCCCTGGGGTCTACTCTGTTTTTATGCGTCGATGTTGCTAACACCGTCCTGGTGACAGCCCGATGCCGACGTGCGCTTCATTCGCGTGCGTGTTTCCCCGACTGACAGCTCCACCGTCACCCCAAACCCCTTGAAACTTGACGACATGGGCCACTGGCCCAGAAAAAGGAGATCATCATGGCGCGCATTGCCGCGGATGTAACTGAACTCATTGGCCGCACCCCGCTGGTTCGGCTCAATCGCATTGCGGCGGGCCTGCCCGCTACTGTCGTAGCCAAGCTGGAAAGCCAGAACCCCGTCAGCAGCGTAAAAGACCGCATTGGCTTCGCGATGATCGATGCCGCTGAAAAGGCCGGAAAGATCACGCCCGGCAAAACCGTACTGATCGAACCCACCAGCGGCAACACCGGCATCGCCCTGGCTTTTGTGGCCGCCGTCAAAGGCTACAAGCTTATCCTTACCCTGCCTGAGACCATGAGCCTTGAGCGCCGCGTGCTACTCCTGGCCTTTGGCGCGGAGATCGTGCTCACCCCAGGCCCCAATGGCATGAAGGGCGCCATCGCCAAAGCCAATGAGATTCTGGCCAAGACCCCCAACGGGTTTATCCCCCAGCAGTTTGACAACCCCGCCAACCCCGCCATCCACTACGCCACCACTGGCCCTGAGATATGGGACGACACCGACGGCAAGGTAGACATTCTCATCAGCGGCGTGGGCACCGGCGGCACCATCACCGGCGTGGCCAAATACATCAAGGAGCGCAAGCCGGGATTCAAGGCCATTGCAGTGGAACCCACCGACAGCCCCGTGCTTTCCGGCGGCAAGCCCGGACCGCACAAGATTCAGGGCCTCGGCGCGGGCTTTGTGCCCTCCATCCTAGACACCAAGCTCGTGGATGAAGTCGTTCAGGTCTCCAACGAAGAGTCCATCGCGACGGCCCGCCGCCTGCCGCTCGAAGAAGGCCTGTTTGTCGGCATCAGCTCGGGCGCCGCGGTAGCCGCCGCGCTCAAGGTGGCCGCACGGCCGGAGAACGCCGGCAAGCTGATCGTGGTGGTCCTGCCCGACTTCGGCGAACGCTACCTGTCGAGCATTCTTTTCGAGTCGCTGCGCCAGCAGGCCCTGGCCACGCCCGTCGAAGCGATTGCGGTGTAGTGAATGGTTTCAAGAAGTCCACGTTTTGAAAGGGCACGACTTTAGTCGTGCCGCAGGACAGATAAAAGAGAAATTGGGCTTTAGCCCCTGATGGAATGTATTTTCAATAACCAGCATTCCCTCGGCGGCTAAAGCCGCTCTTCAATAAGCCCTCATTCGGCACCGCTAAAGCGGTGCCCTTTCAAAGCACCGCCTCGACTTGGTTATCAGAACTGAACTGTCTAGCTCACCATGTCCCTGCTAGCCCGCATTCGCGACGACATTAACTCCGTGCTGGAGCGCGATCCGGCTGCTCGCTCGCGCCTTGAAGTCTTCCTCTGCTATCCCGGCCTGTGGGCCGTCTGGATCCATCGCATCTCCCACGTTCTTTGGGGCGCAAAGCTGCGTCTGCCCGCGCGCATGCTCTCGCAGGTCGCCCGCTTCTACACCGGCGTCGATATTCATCCCGGCGCAACGCTGGGCCGCCGCCTCTTCATTGACCACGCCACCGGCGTAGTCATCGGCGAAACCGCCATCGTGGGCAACGACGTAACCATGTATCAGGGAGTAACGCTGGGCGGCACCGGCAAAGGCCACGGCAAGCGCCACCCCACCGTCTGCGACAACGTCTTCATCGGCAACAACGCCAACGTGCTCGGCAACATCACCATCGGCGAGAACTCCCGCGTCGGCGCAGGCTCCGTGGTGCTCAGCGATGTGCCGCCAGACTCCACCGTCGTCGGCGTTCCCGCCCATATCGTCTATCGCAACGGCGAGCGCGTGCTCATCACCGATCCCCACGACATAAAGGATCCGCTCTCGGATTCGCTCATCGCCCTCGCCGCCCGCGTCGAGGAGCTTGAAAAGCAGCTAGGCGGCGCAGCCCAGCCCGCCGAGCCCTTCGCCGCCGAAGAAGCCGAGCGCGAAGCTTACCGCGCCAAGTTGGAGCGCATGAGACAGTACGTCTCCATGGGCGAAGGGATTTAGCCCCCGCTGCCACCACCCTCGCCGCGTTCTTGTTTTTCCGTCGATGATGGGAGACAAGCCCCATCCGCATCAACAGGAGAAATGCCCTAGAATAGTGCCAATGGAGACTGGCCGCGCCAGCAAGACAGCCCTTCGCGTAGCCATTCGCCGCGCCGCGCACCAGCTCGTGGAACAGCCCCGCATCCTCGACGATCCCATCGCGGTGCCGCTGCTTGGCCCCGGATTTGCCCGCGATATGGAGCGCGCCTCGCACAAGGTTGCCCGCGACTTTCGCGCTTTCATGGCCGCGCGCAGCCGCTACGCTGAAGACCGGCTGGCCGGCGCGGTAGCCCAGGGAGTCACACAGTACGTCGTCCTCGGCGCGGGCCTCGACACCTTCGCCTACCGCAACCCCTTCCCATCCCTGCGCGTCTTCGAGGTGGACTTCCCCGCCACGCAGGCATGGAAGCGCGCCATGCTTGCCGAGGCCGCCATCGCTCTGCCCGCCAGCCTGACCTTTGTGCCCCTCGACTTTGAACACAAGGCACTTGCCGAGGGACTTGCCGATGCCGGTTTCGACGCCGGCTCGCCCGCGTTCTTTGCCTGGTTGGGTGTCGTGCCTTATCTCACCCTCGATGCCTTTCGCGCCACCCTTGCCGCCATCGCCCAGTTGCCCGCCGCAAGCGCCCTCAGCTTCGACTACGCGCTCGCGCCTGAGACGCTCAGCCCCGTCGGCCGCAAGGCCTTCGACGCGCTGGCCGGCCGCGTGGCCGCCGCCGGCGAGCCCTTCCAGCTCTTCTTCACGCCAGCCACAATGGAAGCGGAACTCCGCCGCGCCGGCTTTCACCGCATCGAGCAACTCGATTCCGACCACCTCAACGAGATCTACTTCAAGAACCGCACCGACGGCCTAAAACTCTCCGCCGTCAAGCTAGCCATCCTGGCCACCGCCTGGGTGTGACCGGGGGGCGGCGTAGTTTCCTAGTAGGCGACAAGCCTCTAGGAACGGGCAATTCTCATCTGCGTCGTGCCTGGAAACGCGGTTTGGGCTGTTGGCGTCAACGCAACCGGCGAAAAACCTGAAAGCCTTCGCGCACCGATGCCCAACTGCATGGCATCGGTGGCGCCCTCATCCTGGCTTGGAAAGAGCAATGGGACCGTGGCCACCCGCCCAGTTAAGCAACTGCCTTGGTTTGCAAGATGTTTTCATCGGGAATAATAAGATTGTGACTAAAGAACATGACTTCATTTCCGATGTAGTGCCTTTGCGCCGAGTAATTCAGCCCATATTTCAGCGTTTGGTCTATCTTGTACATTGCGCAAATTTCCTCAGCATTGTCGTAGGACACTACCCAAGGCCACTTGAAACTCTTTTGCTGGAGCTTCTTGGCGATCGCAATGTGATCTTCATGTTCGTAGTAA
>Ga0302279_10006425_pt1 | contig 12462 bp, 8 predicted proteins | sample III_Bog_N3_3_FD_194541 | JGI IMG/M metagenome (GOLD analysis project Ga0302279, IMG submission 194541) | Peat permafrost microbial communities from Stordalen Mire near Abisko, Sweden - III_Bog_N3_3 | ecosystem: Environmental > Terrestrial > Soil > Wetlands > Peat | place: Sweden: Abisko...
GCCAGAAGGCGACCGACTCGATTCCGGCGATGCCGGTCGCGTGCTCGACAAAGGGCGCCCACTGGGGAGCGTAGATGGCTAAATCGACGAGGCGGCTTGTGGCGATGCCGAGTTCGGTGGCCTGTTGGGCGAAAGACTCTCGGGTTTCGCCCTCGGCGGGGAGGGAGATGCGCAGGAGGTGGCTTTGGACGGCGGTTTTGCTGGCGGCGTCGTAGATGTAGCCGCGGGCGAAGCTTTCCTTGCCGAGGACTTTGAGGATGCGGAGGGTGAGGCCGGGCTGGGAGACGGATTTCATGGCCAGCGCCACGCCGCTGAGGGGCGTGGGCAGGTCGCCGCGGTTGAGTTCGGCTTCGAGGGCCTTTTGTTTGCAGTCTTCGACGATTGGGCCGAGCGCGGGGTATTCGTCGAAGAGTTTGTCGCGCTTGCGACGGGTGAGCCGGGCGAAATCAGGATAGTTGCCGCGTCTGTGAGTGTCGTCGTCTTCTCCAATCAGGTGATCGTAGACATCGGCTTGTGCGGCGATGCCGCGCTTATGGGCTTCGAGGGCCGCTTTCAGCGGAGGCCGGTGCCGATACTTGCCCGGCAAGCTGCGGTCGGCCCACTTCAGCAGATTCCAGTAACGCCGCCAGTCCTGGTCGGTCCACAGCGTCGTCAAATGGCCCCAGCACGAGTCAACAAGTCGCATCACCTGTGGGACGGGCGTGATGGATTGCCAATCGGAAATCATCTCGTAATAAGTCCCTGCCTCCAGAGGTGGTTGATGATGCTTGAGGGTCCCGTGGAATAGGCTTTCCATGAAATCAAGGAGGCAGGGAATGGCCTCTTTTGGCTTCTCGGTGAGCAGCAACCATTGCAGGATGCCGCCGGTTAAATCTCTGAATTGCAGCTCCAGATGCAGTTCAAGGTGTTCGACGGACCTTCTCTGCCACTTGGGATGCCGGTCGCTGACTTCTACGAGTACACCGAATGCGGCGCGCGCTATCTCAAGGCCGTCCTCGTCGCGCAGCTCCTTGGGGCGATTCCGCCACCACTCGCGCCACGCATCCTTGAGCGGCAGGTCCATATCGGGAGCAATCTGCGGCAGATACTTCACGTTGCCGAGCAGGTCATTGAACTTGCCGGAGAAGCGCGTTTCAAAGGCTACCGGCACCTCGCGCTTGCTGGCGATTAGCGCATCGAGGGCCTTGAGGATGCGCGGGGCTGCGCCTTTTTGCAGAAGCGGCTGAGACTTCTCGGTTGGCTTCGTGAGGTTTGCGGTTTGCGGCTTGGATGGTTTTGCGGCGGCCGCCTTGGGCCGCAACTCCTTGAGCAGCTCCTCGCCGGCTTGTTTCATGAGGGTGTCGCGGGATTCGGTGAGGCGCGTGGCGCTGGCTTGGGCCTTCGGTTTGGGCTGGTTGAGGAGCAGTTGGAGGACGCCGCGGCGGAGGTCGGAGGATTTGCGGGCGAGGAGGGGTTCGAGGGCGCCGGCTTCTTCGGCGGTGGGGATGGCCTTTTGCAGGAGGGTGAAGGCTTCGCCGCGCACCGAGGTGCTGGCGTCGGCGAGAAGGCTGAGGGCGAGCTGGCGCATCTCGGGCGTGGAGGTTCCCGTTTTCTTTTGCTCGGCAACCATGGCGCGGGCAAAGCTGTAGCGGCCGTCGGAGCTCATGACAGGCAGGTATTGGGCCAAGCGGGGCCAGGGCTGCGTGGTGCGCAGGGTGACCAGGCGGGCGGCGATTTCGGCTTGGTCGGCTTCGAGCTTGTTCCACTCCCAGAGGACGGAGCCGAGGTCCTTTTTCTTCGGAGTGCGGGCGACGAGGGCAGCGACGGCGTCGAAGAGCTTGCCTTCGGTGTCGGGGTGGGATTTGGTGAAGGTCCAGCCGGAGATTCCGGAGACGGCTTCGATGGCCACGCGCAGATCGGGATCGGCGAGGGCTTTGGTGAGGGAGGGCCGCGCCGAGGTTAGCCCCAACTGGCTCAGGAGGCGCGTGGCGGCGTAGCGGGGCTCAAATTCCGGCCATTGGAGGATGGATTCGGCGACCTCCCGCGTGGCGACAGCGTCGAAGAAGGCCATGGACCAGAGGGCGAGGTAGATGGTCTGGCCGTTGGGGGTGTTGAGCCGTTCCATGCGCCGCGGTGTGCTTTCCAGATTTTCAACGAGCTCCACAAGCAGCGGGTCGAGCCATTTGGATTCGGCGGAATCGGGCGACATGCCGAACCAGACGGCGACGGCGCGCGTGACGGCGGCGAAGCGGCTGAGTTTCTCGCGCTGGATGAGGCGCAACATGCGGATGAAGGCCTGGGGATGGGCGAAATCGATGGTTTCGAGAACTACCTGGCGGAGGCCTTCCTGGCGCTGCGCGGCGAGGAGGAGGCCTTCGATGGCCTGCCAGGCCTCGGGGCGCGCGCAGGAGAGCATGGCGGTCGTTACATGGCGGCCGAGGCTGCCGATTGGGTGCTCGCCCCGCAGGATTGCTGTGAGGGCGGCGTAGGTTTTATCTCGGTCTTCACCTTCGGAATCGAGGACGGCGGCGAGGAGCGTGCCGACGACCGGCTCGGCGCCCCACCCGAGGTACGGCGTCCAGGCGACGAGAAAGTCCAGATCGTACTTGTAGGGGAAGACGGTCCGCATCAGAGTGGCGAGCCAGTCGGCGCGGATGGTTGAGGTGATGGAGGGGGTGCGCGGCGCGCGGAAAGCCCGGCGCAGCCAGCCTGTCTGGTAGGGGCCGGACTTCTGCATCTGCCAGGCGGCGTCGACATGGCGCCCGATGGAGGGGAAGATCGCGTCGAGGATGGCTCGGCGGTCCGTGTCGTCGAGCTTCTCGAAGGCGGCTCTGGGGGCCGCGACGGCTGCGTCTTTCGTTTCGTCGTAGGCGATGCGGACGTATTGTGTCCCTCCCAGAATGCCATCGCCGATCTCGCGAAGCCGCGCGGGAAGGCGGCCGACCCGCTTGACGGCTTCCTCGTGCCCTTTGGGGTTTTCAAATGTTTTGAGTTGGCGCTTTGCTTCCTCTGCGTCGAGCATCAGCCTCCTGCGAGCGGCACCAGGCGGACGAAGAGCGCTTCCGTGCTGGGCCCAAGTTCAACCGTTTCATCGAGAGTCATCACCTGCGCGCCATTGAGGAAGACGAAGAACAAGGCATCCCGAAAGGCGGTGCATGCCGCATCGATTGCCGCGTCGACATCGACGGCCTGGTCGAGGTCATCTCCGCCAAATGCCAGCTTGCCTGCTTCGACGCCCGCGGCCATCTGTTTTTCGGTGAGGATGTGGAGCAGGCGGCGCGACTGCTGGCGGTCGCGGAAGGAACCGACTTGTTCGCGCACGATCGCTTCGATCAGTGCGCACAACGTGGGTCGATCTTCGCTCGTCTCGAGGACGAGCGGAGTCAACGCCGGGCCGCGTTTGCCGACGATCTTTGTGTTGATGATGACCCGATTCATTGGCACCAATTCTAACTGAGATGGCCGTCCATTCTTGCCCTGAGGGAACCAGCGGAGCTTTCCATCGAGGAAGAAAGAAGGGGTCAGGGGTCAGGGTTCGGGGGTCGGGGGTCAGTTTCATGTTCCGCGGGTCGACAACGCCGGTGGGCAAGCAAGATGGTGAATTTCAGGACGCGCTGGTTTGGTCGAGTTGCATTCCCTCAGGGCTAAAGCCCATCGATTTTGCGGAACCTGCGGCGCGGCTGAAGCCGCGCCCTTTCAAGACAGCGGCTTCATCCGAGATTTCTTCGTTTGCGTTTTTGCCCGACATGGCTACAATCGAGGGGGATTCAAATGAAGCGGAACGTTCCGGTCGCGAGGGTAGGCAATGACCAGCCTGTTTGACCGGCTCGCGGAGAGCGCATGGCTTCCCCGGCCAGGCTTCTTCGAATCGATTGAACCCGCGGATCGGGAATCGTGACTCAAAGTGCCGCTGTTTCGCGCTATCCGATTGACGACCGCTGAATCGGATTGCTGGCCCTGGCGGAATCATGTGCCGGTTCATCGTCTGGCGAAGAGGAAAAAGGGGAATGCCATGCGCATCAAAGTGCACTTTATTTTGGCGGGGTTGCTCGGATTCGCGCTGCCCGGTTTGGCTCAGCATGCGGTAACGACGGTGGCTGGGGGCGGCGCGACGAACGTGCCGGCGAAGTCGGCCAGTATTGGGACACCGCTGGGAATGGCTTTCGACAAGGCTGGGAATCTGTACATCGCCGATTCGTTCACTAGCCGGATTTTGAAGGTCTCCGCGGCAGGGACGCTGACGGTGGTGGCGGGGAACGGCGGGAGCAATTATCTGGGCGGGGGCGAGGCGGCGCTTGCGTCGCAACTGGGCGCGCCGTCTTCGGTGGCGGTGGATTCGTCGGGAAACATTTTCATTGTGGATCCGCCGGGGACGGGGGAACTGCTGGAGGTGAACGCGAAGACGGGGATTCTCAGTTCGGCGTATCCTCCGCCTTATTATGGGAGCGACATCAGCATCAATCAGGTTTTCATCGATGGCTCCGGTCATATTTACATTGTGCAATCGCAGGATTGCGTCGTTGCCGAGGTGAACCTGACCGCAATCACGTCGACAATTGTGGCCGGAACACTGCAGACCTGTGGATACACAGGCGATGGCGGCGCGGCGACCAGCGCCGAGTTGAATTCGCCGGGCGGTCTTTTTGTGGATGCGAGCGGCGATCTTTTCATTGCGGATACGGGGAACAATGTCGTTCGCGAGGTGGTGGCGAAGACCGGGGCGATCAAGACGATTGCCGGGAATGGGAGCTCGGGGTACTCGGGCGATGGACAGGCTGCGACGAGCGCGGAGCTCAGTGCCCCGGGCGGGGTGGTGGTGGACGCGGCTGGGGACATTCTGATTGCGGATACGGGGAACAACGCGGTTCGCAAGGTGACGGCGGGGAAGATTTCGACCATTGCGGGGAACGGGAAGGCCGGGTACACGGGGGATGGCGGGGTGGCGGCGAGCGCGGAGCTGAACGCGCCAGCGGCGCTGCTTTTGGATGCGAGTCAGGACATTCTCATTTCGGACAGCGGCAATAGCGCGATCCGGAAGATCACGGCCGCGACGAAGGTCATCTCGACCTATGCGGGCAACGGTCACTTGAGCTACTCGGGCGATTTCGGCCTTGGCGCGAATGCGCAGCTCGACAGCCCGTCTGGAGTTTCGGTGGATTCGTTCGGCAACCTTTTCATCGCCGACCAGTACAACAGCGAAATCCGGGAGGTGGGTGGCTCGAACGGAGAGATCAAGGGGGTGGCGGGCAGTGGGAAGGCGGGCTACTCGGGCGACGGCGGGCCGGCAGCCAAGGCGCAGGTGAACGAGCCGTTCGGGGTGTTTGTGGACGCGGCGGAGAATGTTTTTATCGCCGACACGCAGAATCATGCGATTCGCAAGGTGACGGCGGCGACGGGGATTATTTCGACAGTGGCGGGGAACGGCACGCACGGGTACTCGGGCGATGGGGGGCCAGCGACCAGCGCGCAGCTCAACGAGCCGGCGGGAGTGGCGGTGGACCGGGCCGGGGATATTTTCATTGCGGACTCTTCGAACAACGTCATTCGCGAGGTGGTGGCCTCGACGGGGGTCATCAAGACCGTGGCGGGGACCGGGCAATTTGGATACCGGGGCGACAACGGGCTGGCGGTGAGCGCCGAGCTTGAAGACCCGAGCGCTTTGCAGGTGGACGCGAGCGGGAATCTGTTCATTGCCGATACGGGGAACAACGTGATTCGGGAGGTGGCCGCTTCCACGGGGAAGATCGCGACCATCGCCGGAAACGGCACACGGGGCTTCAGCGGCATGGGGGGACTGGCGACGAGCGCCGAACTTTCCGAACCGACGGGCATCTACCTGGACGGTGCGGGGAACGTCTTCGTGACACAGGACGTGGGCGACCTGACCAATTACCAGGGCAACGTGGTTCTGGAGGTCTCCGCCGCCACGCACAAGATTTCGATTGTGGCGGGCGGGGTCGAAGTGCCGGGTTTGGTGGGTCCGAGCGCGCTGAGTGTGCAGTTTGCCGCGCCGCTGGGGCTGGCGGGGGACCGGTTGGGGAATTTGTATGTGGCTGATTCGCAACAGGAGCGAATCGCCAAGATTGCGGGGATTCAGGGGGCTGATCCGACGCCGCTAGCGCCGCCGCCGACGTTCACGCCCGCGCCGGGCGTTTATCCAAGCGCGCAGACGGTGACGCTGAAGGATGCGGCGAGCGGGGCGGCGATCCACTTTACGACCAACGGGACCGCGCCGAGCGCGGCGTCGACCAAGTACACGACGCCGCTCGCCGTCGCGGCGACGACGACAGTTGAAGCCGTTGCCACCGGCACGGGCGACGCGCTGAGCCCGGTGGCGCTGGGGACGTACACGATTTCCGCGGCGGCGCCGGCGCCGGCTTTTTCGCCGGCGCCGGGCACCTATGTGGGCGCGCAGACGATTGCGCTGACGAGCGGGATCGCTGGCGCGACCATTCGATACACCACGAATGGGTCCACGCCGACCGCGACCTCGCCCGCGTACACGGGACCGATTGCGGTTTCGAAATCGGCGACGATCAAGGCGAGCGCCTTCGCCGCGGGATTTAAGACGAGCGCCGTTGGGAGCGGCGCCTACACGATCGAGACGCAGGTGGCCCAGCCGGTATTCACTCCCGCGCCGCGCGGGTACTGGACGGCGCAGGCTGTGAAGCTGACGGCGGCGACGGCGGGGGCGGCGATTTACTACACGCTGGATGGAAGCATGCCCAATGCGAAATCGACGAAGTACGCTGGCGCGGCCATCCCGGTGAGCAAGACGACGACGATCAAGGCTATCGCCGTGGCTTCGGGCGACCTTACCAGCGCGGTGGCGACGGGGCTTTACACGATTGAGAACGCATCGCTGGTGGAACAGCGAGCGTTGATGCAGCAGGGAATCGGCATCGGGCTGGCGACGCAGACCTTCCTCAGCCAGTTGTCGATGTCGGAGAATGTTCTGCTCCTTGGCCAGGATGGAAACTGCGGCGACGGGAGTTCCACGCTCCTCTCTCTTACGCAAACCGGCCCAGGCCACCAGGGAGGCATCATCCCGTGGGTGCCTGATTCGCCGACCAGTCCCGGTTACGGGACCATCTACTACGACAACGCTTGCACGCAACCCTGGGAGACGGCCGAACTCGACAACTGGACGGCGGATCTGAACCTGCAAACCTACAGTCTGACCGGCTCGACCAGCGAGACCGCGCACCTTACAGGACTTACCGGTGCGCCGCTGGGGACCATGCAGCTCGCCGAGACGATCGATGTCGCGCTTACCGGGAACACCCTGGCCTCGACCGATGGGTTGGGCGTTTTTACGCCGGCGAACGGAGCGCCTCCGGCACAACTGGGGCTTGCCTGCACGGTCGATCTGCTCGGGTTCCTGTTGGAGAGCGAACCCGCCACATGCTTTGGTGGAATGGCGCAGGACTTCCCCAGTCTCGATCTCTCCCTCGGATTTGTTTTGCCCATTTCGTTCACGCCGGTCAATACTCCCGGAATCGCATGGACGGGATCGCAATTTGTCGCCACGAGCGCGCTTGGGTCGCTCTTCACTTCGGTCGATGGCTCCAAATGGGCCGCGCAGAATTCGGGAACCGTGAATAACCTGCGCGCGGCGGCCTCCTCGGGCAGTTTACTGGTGGCGGTGGGCTCGAATGGGACCATCCTGACATCGACGAACGGCGGCGTCTCGTGGACCAAAGAGAACTCCGGCACCACCGCCAACCTGGTGACTGTGGTTTGGTCTGGGAAGCAGTTTGTGGCGACGGGTATCGGTGCGATTCTCAGCTCACCGGACGGAGTCACCTGGACGAGTCACAGTTCCGGCACGGATGGCCTTTATCTGACGGGCCTGGTTTGGTCCGGCAAGGAGTTTGTCGCGGTTGGATACCCGGTTTCGACCACAGTTGCCAACAGCAATGGCGGAACTGTGCTCACTTCGCCGGATGGCATCACCTGGACGGAGAACTCGCCGGCGGTGAATGGGGGGACCAACCTGATAGGGGTGACCTGGTCCGGGACAGAGTTTGTCGCTGTGGGGGGCATCGGCGGCGACTGGGGCCAACCGACGATTATTTTCTCCACCGACGGGAAAAACTGGAAAATGCCCTCGGCATACGTCTACACCGGGGCGCAGAACGACCTGAACGGCGTGGTCTGGTCGCCGCAGAAGAAGCTCTACGTGGGGGTTGGAAACGAGGGCACGATCGTGACCTCGTCCGACCTTCAAACCTGGACCCTCCGCACTTCCAACACCACATTCGATCTGAAATCGGTGGTTTGGTCGGGGACGCAATTCGTTGCGATCGGTTCGGCCAACTCCGCGGTCACTTCACCCGATGGCATCAATTGGACGGCACGGAACACTCTTCCGGGCTATGGCGCGCTGCTGAGCTTTGCGAGCCCGAGCTCGTCTGTGGTTTCGGGGCCGCTGGGAGGGCTGCAGATGACCGCGCCGACGACGCAGACGCTGGCGATTACGGGCGGGACCGCGTATGGGGCGGCGGCATTCAAGGGCTATGCGGGGGATCTGGTGGTGTTTGTGCCGACGCCGACCGGCTGGACGGCAACCGATGCGGGGCACGATCAGAAGTTCGAGATCGCGCTGGGCGACAATACGAAGCGCATTTTCTCCGGCGGCATTACGCAGATCAGCACCGGCAAAGCGCTGAGCACGTTCACGGTGGACCGGTCGGGAACCGGGAGCGTTGCTTACTCCGACGGTTCCAAGGCGGCGATCGTCAACTGGCTGCCGGCGGATTGATCGGGGTGGTTAGGCGGTTGAGCCGGTCTTGGTCTTGCGCGTGGTCTTCTTCGGGGTTGGCTCCGAGGATGCCGCGAGGTTGATCGGCACGGGCGTCGTGGCACGGGCGATGGGCGGTTTCATGCTGAGGCTGTCGAGAGCGACGGCCGAATCGAGAGCTGGTGTTGCGGCTTTTTTCGCGGGTGTCTTTTTGGCGCTCTTCTTTGCGGATGCCGCGCTCACTTTCGAACCTCCACTTGCCGGTTTTGCCGTCCTGGCCGCGGTCGACTTGAGCGCCGCGGCCTTGTTGACAACCGTCTTCGCCCGGGGAGCGCGGGTGCGCACTTCGCGCGTTTTTTCAATGAGAGCAGCCTTGAGCTCGGCCTCGACTTCGGCGGCGGTGAGATTGCGGGCGGACTTGCGGAGGCGCTCAATGTCGTAAAAGGCGCGCCGCTCGGCGAGGAAGACGTGGATGACGATGTCCACATAGTCGAGGAGAATCCATTCGCCTTGCTGGCGGCCTTCGACGGAGGATGCGAAGACGCCGAGGTCGCGCTTGAGGCGAAACTCGATTTCGTCGGAGATGGCCACCACCTGGCGGTCGTTGGTGGCGGAAGTGATGAGGAAGTAATCGGCCAAGCCGGAATCGGCTGGATCAAGCTCCAAAATGCGTGTATCTTCGCCTTTTTTATCTTCGCAGGCGGCCACGGCGGCCAAGAGCTGCTTGCGGGTTTCTGAACTAGGCATCGTGAATGCAAATCTCCCATGCGCCTGAGGGTAAGGCACGAATAATGTTAGCAGGAAGCGGGATGGCGGGGAGGTTCATTCAATACACGCTGGAACAAAACGGGTTGCGCGAGGGGAACTTGCATTTGAGCGAAGGGGCTAACGATAGAGGCCGTGGGTGTGGATGTAGTCCAGCACGGCTGGATCGAGGAGGTCTTGGGCGGGGTCCGCGCTTCCGTGAATCGACTCGCGCAACCGCGTTGCGCTGACTTCAAATTGCAGACCGGGAAGCCACTGGAGGCTGGATTTGGCTCCCGAGGCGCTGAAGACGCGGTAGCCATTGACATCGGGATTTGCGTTTTCATCGGCTTGGCCGGCGAGGGTCCAGCCGGCGGGCAGATAGCGGCCGGGATCGGAGAGGTCTTCGCCGGGCCGCGCGACCACGATGAGGCCGGCGAGGGTGAGGAGCTCCGGCGCGCGATGCCAGCGCGGGAGGAGGCGGAAGGCGTCCGCACCGAGCATGAGGAAGAGCTGGTCGTGCGGGCCGAGCGCGGCGCGCAGCTGAGTGAGGGTTTCGACGGAGTAGTTGGGGCGTCCGGTGGGGTTGGGAGAGTCGGCGAGGGAGACGGAGAAGCGCGCTTCGCCGCGGATGGCGAGGCGGGTCATCTCGACGCGATCGGCAAAACTTGCGCCCGATGCGGGGCCATGCATTTTGAGGGGCTGGAGAGCGACCGGGGCGAAGATTACTTGGTCGAGCGCGAGCGCCTGGAGCGCCGCGCGGGCGACAGCGACGTGGCCGCGGTGCGGCGGGTCAAAGCTGCCGCCGAAGAAAGCTACCCGCCTGGCGCGCGGCGATTCCGCACGGCTGCTCACCGTGAACCGATCGTCCATTTCCCCATGGTAGTTGAGTGAGCGGGATTCCTCCGAAAGAATCAAATACCCGAACACTTCAGTGGGATTTGCCGTCTTAGCGGGTGTTCAAGCGTTTGAGTCTGGAGCTGGCCACACATTCGACAACCAATTTGACAGGCAGGGAGCGCCAAGGCCTTGATGACCGCGGAAGAGACGGAGTTCTCGGAGTTTGTCCGGCGTCATTCGCGCCTGGTCTTTCAGGTGGCCCATGCCGTTCTTCGGAACTCTTACGACGCGGAAGACGCATCTCAGGAGACGTTTTTGAAACTCTATCGCAATCGCGGCTGGAAGGAGGCGGAGAACGAACGGGCGTTCGTGGCCCGCGCCGCCTGGCGGTTGGCCATCGATCAGCGCTCGCGCCGGACACTGCCAGCGCAGGCCGGAGCATGGAGCGCGGAAGAGGTGACTTCGGCGCGTCCCGGTCCCGAGCAGGCACTGCTGCGCGACCGCGGCGAGGCGAGGGTCCACGCGCTGATCGACGCGCTTCCCGAGCAGCTCCGCCAGCCGCTGGTGCTCTCGGCAATTCAGGAACTCAATTCGCGGGAGATCGGTGAAATTCTGAGCCTTCCCGAGGGAACGGTGCGCACACGGCTGCAGCGAGCCCGGCAGATGCTGCGGGGAAAAATCTCTGCCATTGAGGAGGCCAGTCATGCGCGAACCCGATGAACACGAATTTGATGAATTGGATCGGCTTATGGACGCCGCGCTCAGCAGCTACGCCGATCCGGGCGTGGCCGAGGATTTGGACGAGCGAATTCTGAGGTATGTGACAGCGTCGGCGCGGCAACGGCGGCGGGCGCGCTGGCTAGCCTGGGCGATGGTGCTGCCGGCCGCGGCTTGCGCACTGATTGCTGTGGCGGTTCTGTTCCGCAAGCCTGAGCCCGCGCCGGGGAATTCCGAAATCGCCCGCCACAGGCAGGTTCCCGAGGTGCGGCAGCAAAGTGATCATTCACCGCACTTGAAAACCACTCACCTCGGCGCGGTACGGTTCCATTCGCGTCCGCCGATCTCCAAAGCGGCCCCGGAAGAGCTGCCGAGGCTGGCAGTCTTCCCCACCCCGCAGCCACTTACTCCACAGGAGCTTGCGTTGACCGTCTACGCGAGCCAACTCCATTCGCCGGAACCAAAACCGCTCGCGGCCACAACGGAGCGGCCCGATACGCCGATTTCGATTGCGGCGATCCAGATTCCACTCATTCAACCACTTGAGCCGCCCAGCGAGGGCGCGAACTAAGGAGAAACCATGCGCAAGATTATCCAGCTCTGCAGCCTTATGCTGCTCATTTTCATTCCGGTCCACCGCAGTTTCGCCCAGGAAAGCACCAAGTCGCCGGAGCCGCCGCACTATTTCCGGGTCGACTATGTGGTGGTTGAAGTGGGCGAAGACGGCAAACCCACCAACAGCCGAACGTACACGGACTTTCTGGGCACCGACGACAAGGGCCGCTGGGCGCAAACTCGCTCCGGGACCAGGGTTCCGCTGGCCGGTGGCGGGGAGAAGAACGAAGTGAACTACATCGACATGGGTGTGGACATCGATGCGGGGATGGCGATCGAAGTGGGCCGGCAACTGGCGTTTTCCCTCACCGTGGATATCACCAGCCTGGCGACGCCGGTCGGCCTCAGCACGCCGGGCACGCCGGTGATTCGGCAGTGCAAGTGGAGATCGATGGTTCTGGTTCCACTGGGCAAATCGACGATGGTCTTCAGCTCAGACAACCTGGAGAACAAGGGAAAGACGGAGGTTCTGGTTACGGCCACTCCATTGCAATGAGGCGGCGCCCGGGCTCATTGCCAGGGTGTTGTTACTGCCTGGCATCCACAACGCAGCGGAAGCCGACGGCGCCGCTGCGGTCGAGGCTGGGGGCCATCAACAGATACTTTCCGTGCTGGCTAAGCTCGTAAGCCTGGGGAAAGTACCAGCGCGAGCCCTGCGGCTGGTAGTGGCTGCCACCGCGCAGGATGGCGAAGCGGGTGTGGTCGTCCAGGTACTCGTCGGTCCATTGCCAGACGTTGCCGGTCAGGTCCATGACGCCGAAGGAGCTCGCTCCGCGGGGATGGGCGTCGACTTCGCTGGGCGGGGCCATGTCGCGGCCGCGGTC
>Ga0302279_10006429_pt1 | contig 12453 bp, 15 predicted proteins | sample III_Bog_N3_3_FD_194541 | JGI IMG/M metagenome (GOLD analysis project Ga0302279, IMG submission 194541) | Peat permafrost microbial communities from Stordalen Mire near Abisko, Sweden - III_Bog_N3_3 | ecosystem: Environmental > Terrestrial > Soil > Wetlands > Peat | place: Sweden: Abisko...
TGCCCATCCTCCTGGCGCGGGCGACGCTCGACCGCATCGAGCGCTTCGGCGCGGGCCGGTCCATCACCCGGGTCGAAGTCGCATCCATCTTCGCCCGGCTCCAGGTGGATCTCGATACCGGCGCATCCCCCGTGGGCCCCGGGTGACCCGCCCAGAGCAGCCTCGGCATCTTCGTCGAGGGCACCCGAGCCTGACCGAGACGGCCCACGTCAACGCACGGACGGCGGCGCCCCCGCGAAGCGATAGCCGATTCCGCGCACCGTCTGCACGTACTCCCCGGCCGTCCCCAGCTTGTCGCGGAGGCGCTTCACGTGCGTGTCCACGGTGCGCGTGGTGATGCTCACGCCCATGCCCCAGGCGCGCTCCAGCAGCTCGGCGCGGGTCTGGACCCGGTCGCGGTTCTCGTAGAGAGCGAGCAGCAGCTTGAACTCGAGGAGCGTCAGATCCAGCTCGCCGGTGTCGACCCAGGCGCGGAAGGCGCCGGGATCGATGCGGAGGCTGCCGAACTCCAGCGAGGTCCCCTTCACCATCGCCTCGCTGCGGCGCAGCACCGCGCGCACCCGCAGGGAGAGCTCGCGCACGCTGAAGGGCTTGACCACGTAGTCGGCGGCGCCCAGCTCGAAGCCGCGGATGCGGTCGGCCTCGGCGCTGCGGGCGCTGATGAAGACGAAGGGGATGTCGCGGGTGTTGGCGCTCTTCTGCAGGGCACGACAGACGTCGGCGCCGGTGCGGTCGGGGAGCGCTTGCTCCAGGAGGACGAGGTCCGGCCGCTCCCGGCGGGCGGCCTCGATACCGTCCGCGCCCGTCGCGCACCACTGCCGCTCGTGCCCCTCTTGCGCGAGGCTCCGATCCAGCGCAACCCGAAGTTCCGAGTCGGCGTCGATGACCAGGATCCGTGCCATGTACGCCCCCAGCGTAGCGACCCCGGATGACGTTCCGGTGAACGCTGGGTAACACCCGTGGCACCATGAGCGGGTGACCCTCTGGATTTTTGGTTATGGATCACTCATCTGGCGCCCGGGCTTCGCCTTCGAGGAGAGGTGCGCCGCGGTCGCCGCGGGCTTCGAGCGCCGCCTCGACCAGGGCTCGCCCGATCACCGGGGGACTCCGGAGCGGCTCGGCCGGGTGGCGACGCTGGTGGCTGCGCCGGGTGCACGCACCGGGGGCGTCGCGTACCGGATCGCAGAGGAGCAGGCGGCCACCATCCTCGAAGCCCTCGATGTGCGCGAACAGGGCGGCTACCAGCGGCTCGAGCTCACCGTCACGCTCACCGCCCCCGTGCCCAGCGAGGTGCGCGCCGTCACCTGGGTCGCCTCGCCCGACAACCCGTTTCACCTCGGCCCGGCACCGGTCGCCGCGATGGCGGCCCAGATCGGGGCGGCCGTCGGCCCCAGCGGCGCCAACCGCGAGTACGCCCTGGCCCTCGACGAGGCCCTGCGGGCGCTCGGCTTCGACGACCCCCACGTCACCGGCGTGGTCACCGCCCTGCGCGCGACGGGCCCTTGACGCGTCCTGCCGCCGGGAGCACGTGTCACGACGTGACACGTAAGCCGCCCGAAATGCCCTCCGCCGGGGAAGAGCCGCCCACCCCCGCCGCGACCGAAGGCGCCGTGCCCGACGAGACCGAGGCCGGGCCCGCGAGCACCTCGGGGAAGAAGGAGCGCGTCCTCCACACCCGGGTGCCCGCGGTGCTCGAGCGCGAGCTCAAGCGCTTCGCCGAGAGCCTGCGCATGCCGGTGTCCAACCTGGTGCGCACCATCCTCGAGGATGCCGTCAACGCTGCCGATGCCGCCGGCGAGAGCGTGGAGGGGCGCCTCAAGAAGGCCGCGCTGCAGCTCGGGCTCGAGCGCGAGAAGCTCAAGAAGCGGGTCCTGCCCGATCCCTTCGCCGGGGTGTACGCCTTCCAGCCGGTGACGCTGGCCCAGCCGGTGACCTGCGCCCGCTGCGCCCGCCCCCTGACCCGCGGCGAGCACGCCCACCTGGGCATGAGCGAGCTGCCCGCGAGGTCGGCCGCCGAGCGCATCTTCGTGTGCGACGCCTGCCTCCCGCATGCCTCATGACACAAAGCGTCGGAGACATCTTGACGCGTGATACATCGGGCCGTATGTGTCACGTCGTAACACGGTGACACACGACGGGTGCGTGGCCAGGTGGCCTCGCCCCTGTCGACCGGGGGTCCCCCCGCGCACCGCCTCCCGGAAAAGGAGCCCGACGATGAACGCTTCCGACCTCCCCTCCGCCGACTCCGCCAAGCGCACCTTCGGCGCGCTGCTCACCACCCTGACCGAGCTGGTCACCACCTGGGCCGCCTACGGCCTCAAGGTCGGCAAGATGGCCCTGGAGCAGAGCGCCGAGGCCCTCGGCAAGACCGCCCGCACCCTCGACGCCCTCGCGACCGAGCTCGAGAAGAAGCACGCCGAGGCTGCCAAGACCGACCTCGCGGTCGACGCCGACGCGCCGGCGGCCTGAGCGCTCTCGGACGCTCCGCGAGTCGCGGGTGACAGGCGCGGCGGGATCGGGCATGACCTCTCTAGAAAGGAGGATGCCATGAGTACGCCGCGCCTGACGACGCTCGTCCAGGGCGGTGGGTGAGCCCGTAAGCTCCCCGCCGAGAGCCTGGTCGAGGTTCTGAAACACATCCCTGCCACGCCCCATCCGTGGGTCGACTCGACGAGCACCGGACCGCTCGACGACGCCGCGGTCGTCCATCCTCCGCAGGCGTTCTTCGGTGGGGGAGCCCAGACCCCCGGCCGCTCTCTGGTCCTCACCATCGACGTCATCACCCCCATCGTCGACGACCCGCGCGCCTTCGGCGCCATCGCCGCCGCCAACGCGCTCAGCGACGTCTGGGCGATGGGTGGCCGCCCCGAGGTCGCGCTCTCCTTCGCCGGCTTCCCCACCGACAAGCTCCCGCTCGAGACCCTCGCCGAGGCGCTCGCCGGGATGAACGACGCCTGCGCCCGCGCCCGCACCGCCATCGTCGGCGGGCACACCATCAGCGACTCCGAGCCCAAGGCGGGCCTCGCCGTGGTCGGCAGCGTGGATCCGGCGCGCGTCTGGTCGCACCGCAGCGCCCGCGAGGGTCAGGTGCTGATCCTGACCAAGGCGCTCGGGACCGGCATCGTCGGCCAGGCCATCCGCGCCGGCTCCGCGAGCGAGACGCTGATCGCCGCGGCCACCGCGCAGATGATGGACCTCAACGACCGCGCCTGCGCCGTCGGCCTCGCCGCCGGCGCCACCTCCTGCACCGACGTCACCGGCTTCGGCCTGCTCGGTCACCTCGCCAACATCCTGGAGGCATCCGGCCTCGACGCCGACCTCGACAGCGCCGCGGTGCCCCTGCTCGACGACGTCCTCGCGCTCGCGGCCGCGGGCGTGGTGCCGGGCGGGAGCAAGCGCAACCTGAAGCGAGCGCTCACCATGTCCGAGGTGGCCGCGGGAGTGAGCGAAGCGCTGCAGATCCTGCTCGGGGACGCGCAGACGTCCGGGGGATTGCTGCTCTGCGTACCGGAGGCGCAGGCCGTCGACGCGGTTCGACGGCTCCACGACGCGGGGTGCGAGCGCGCGGCGGCGATCGGCATCCTGACGCGGGCCGCCGGGGGAGCGCGGATCCGGATCTGGTAGCGGCGCCCGGCCGCCGGGTTCGTGCTCTCCGCTACAGAAGGGTCCGCGGCGCCGGCAGGAAGGGGCCGTCGTGGTTACCCTGGCTCGATGCACAGCGAGCCTCCCGTCGTCGCCCCCGTCCCCGCGGCGCCTCCGTCGCTGCTGAAGAAAGTCGTCGCCGTGGTCGGCGCGTCGTGGCTGATCCTCATCGGCGGGGTGCTCGGCATCGCCGGGGCGGGGGCGCTGGCGGTCCACCTCGCCACGCCGGCGCTGGGGCCGGTCATCCCGGCGTTCACCGAGACCCGGGTCGAGGTGGTCCCGACGCCCGACGTCGTCGTCGCCGTCCACAGCCTCGGGCGGCTCGAGACGGAGAGCTACCACCTCGAGCGCGTGGTCGACCTCGCCGATCACCAGACCCAGCTCTTCGGGATGGTGAAGGCCAAGGACGCCATCCTCCTCTTGGCCGTCGGCGACGTGGTCGCGGGGGTCGACCTCCAGCACCTCACCGCGGACGACGTCGACACCGACTGGGCCCACCGGAGCGTGACCGTGCGCCTGCCCTCGCCCTCGGTGTTCTCGGCCACGCTCGACGAGCAGGCCACGCGGGTCTATTCCCGCACGACCGATCTCCTCGCGGCGCACCACGAGGATCTCGAGACCCGCGCGCGCGCCGAGGCGGCCAGGACCATGGAGAAGGCAGCCGTCGATCACGGCATCCTCGACCGCGCCCGAGGTGACGCCGACCGGGCGATGACCGGGCTGCTCCGCTCCGTCGGCTTCAGCGAGATCCACGTGGAGTGGAAGAAGGAATAGGCCGGTCGGCGGCGAGGAGCCTGCGTAGTCGTTCCCCGAGCGCGGCGCGGCCCAGGCGAATTGCGACGATCCGATTACCCTCGTGCCACCCCGGCCAGCAGGTGCTGCTTCATCGCCGCGGCGGTGGCCGGCTCGAGCGGGAACCGGGAGGCCACGAGATCGAGCCACACCGGGTGGAGCTGGTCGAAGTGAGTGAGGCCCCAGAGGGACATCTCGCCTCGCGGCGGGCGGCCCGGGGAGGTGCAGCGGATCTCCCAAAGCCGCCGCTCTTCGGCGTCGAGCCTGGCACAGAGCGCCTCGATGTCGGCGTGGTCGAGCTGGTCCACCCCGGCGAGCAGCAGCTCGGCCAGCGTGCAGAATGCTTGCCTCTCCGGGACCATGCAGAATGCTGCCGAGACCTCCCTGGCCACGGCCGAGAGGAGGTCGACCGGCGCCGCACGGTCTCCGTCGTCGCGGAGCGCGAAGGAATCCGCGAGCAGTCTGGCGAGGGTGTAGTGCAGCGCGTTCCAGCGGTCGTCGAGGAGGACCTCCACGGCGCCCGTCAGGACGCGGAACCAACGGAACCGCGCCGGGTCGGCAGTGGCCGTCGCGTCGCCCCATCGCGTCAGCCCGATGGTCTCTGTCACGGCGAACTCCGGGTGCAGCGCCGCCTCACCGCGGTGCAGGATGGCCTCGAACGCGGCGACGTACTCCGGGTAGCCCGGATCGTTGGGAGCGTAGCGAGCCACGTCCTCGGGCGTGACGCGGCCTCGGGCGCGCACCAGGAGATCGCGCGATGCGACGAAGCGCGCATCGACGACGATGGCCTCACCCGCCTCGACCTCCGGAGAGGCCGGCGCCAGCGTCCGGAACCTCCCGCGCTTGCGACCGCGGGCCATCCTCAGGGCCCCTCGGCGCAATGCTCGCCTGCCCAGCGGCTTGTCCGCCGGCAGAGAGTGGCGCTGGGCGAAGTCCTTGGCATTTCCTGCACTCCGTGGGAGGGGTCGCCCGACCGTTACGCGCGCTCGAGGGGCGCCGCCGGTCTGGTGTTGGGGAAGATCAGCTCCACCGGCGGCTCGCCGGGCCCGGGCTTCTTCATGTCGTGGGCGTTCACGGGTTGCGAGCGGTTCACCCAGAGCGCGTAATAGAGGTGATCGGCCCGCGGGTCATCCGTGTTCGGGTGCAGCAGGATCGTGAGGCCGAGGCTGTTGAGCTGAAGCCACGGGATAACCACGGGCAAGAGGTCGTTCGTGAAGCCGAAGTAGAACGAAGGGGTCACGTGCGGTCCGCGCGGCCCGACGTTCCAGTTCCCCAGCTCGACGAAGAACCGCTCGCCCACCCAGCGTCGGATGAGCGCCGCCTTCTCGAACGTGTCTTCGTCGAAGTAGATGTGCGCGTGGTAGCTCTCGATGTCGGTGTACGCGCGCGGCGCGGTGGGGAGAACCTGCTCGTTCGGTCGCACACTCGGCGGGCGCGGCGTCGGCTCATCGTAGGTCTCGTAGCCCCAGGGGCTTCGGCCAACCGCAGGCGCGGGCGGCCCCGCCGTCGCCAGAGCGGGCGGCTCCGATGCGCGTGTGATGCGCGAGCATCCCTCCGTCACGAGAGCGGCGGCGCCGAGGCCGGTGGTGACGAGGAGCTGCCGGCGCCCCGGCGAGAGGAGGTCGGCCCATTCCTGATCATCGTGAGGATCCTGCGGTTGGTCTCGTTCCGACATTCTGTCGCCGTTCGATATCATACGGGACGCGCGTCCGCGATGACGGACGTCTGGCCGAGCGTCTGGACCCTCAGCCGAACCACCTCGCCGCGGCGCGCGTCACGTCCTCCGCTTCGGGAGGCGTGTCGCTCGCCCAGGCGACGAAGCCGTCCGGGCGGACCAACAACGCGCTCAATCCGAGGCGGTTCTTCACTTCGCCGGAGAGGTACTTCACCCGGTCGCCCCAGCGGCCGTCGAGGGCCTGGAGCGTTCGGTCGAAGTCCAACAAGAGACCCTCTCCCCCTCGAAGCAGCGTCCCGATCGTGGCGCCGTCGGCGAGCTCGAAATCCGGGCAGCTGCGGCCGGCGAGCGGGTGGGGCTCGCCGAGGTCGTAGCGGAGAGAGACTCCCCAGACGCGCTCGGCGAAGTAGGTCGCGCCGTCGCGCGTCGCGACGAGGTCGCGGACGACGGCGGCGAGCGCGCTCGAGCTCGGGCGCATCAGCGCGACCTGGGCCCGCGTCCACTCGAGGACGCGCGCGCCGATCGGGTGGCGCTCGGCCGTGTAGCTGTCGAGGAGGCCTTCGGGGGCGTCGCCGCGGAGGGTGGCGACGAGCTTCCAGCCGAGGTTCATCGCGTCGCCGAGGCCGAGGTTCAAACCTTGTCCGCCGAGCGGCGAGTGGATGTGCGCCGCGTCGCCGGCGAGGAGGACGCGTCCCTTGCGATAGGTCGTCGCTTGCTTTGATCGATCGGTCCAGGTCGAGACCAGATGCAGCGCCTTCAAGGTCACAGAGGTGCCCGAGACGCGGCGGAGGACGGCTTGCACGTGGTCGAGGGTGATGGTCTTGGCGCGATGCATGGCGCCGCCGTCGAAGTCGGCGATCCCGAAGACGCCGGGCTGCCACTGGGTGAACATCCCGCCCTTCGTGTAGTGGCGGCCGAGAGGGAGCGCCGAAGGGTCGTCCATCTCGACCTCCACCGAGTACCCGGTGAACTCGGGCTCGGTGCCGACGAATTCGAAGCCGCCGTGTTTGCGGACGGTGCTGCGGCCACCGTCGCAGCCGACGAGGAAGCGGGCGCGGAGGCGCGCTTCGCCGGCGTGGACGGTGACCTCGTCGCTCGAAGCGTCGAACGCGTCGACGCCTTTACCGCGGCAAATCTCGACCCCGAGCGCGAGCGCGTGGGCGGCGAGGACGCGCTCGAGGTCCTCCATCGCGGCGCCCAGCTGGGTCTCGGCCGGGCCGGGGAGCCGGTAGCTCCAGCGCGAGGTGTCGATGTTGGCGTGATCGAACTGGATGCCCGCGAAGTGGCCGGCCGGCCCGCGTCGATCCGTCGTGGCGCCCGGGCGCGGCTGGCCGGGGCCGCCGCTCCCGCGACCTTGCGAGGCGATCTCGTCGAGGAGACCGCGCCGATAGAAGGCCTCGATGCTCGGGCCCCAGAGACCGCGCATCCCGAACGGGAGGCGCTTCAGCGGGGAGCGCGGATCCTCGAGCTGCTCGAGCACCAGCACCGAGAGCTTCGCGCGCCGCAGCTCGCTCGCGAGGAAGAGACCGACCGGACCGGCGCCGGCGAGGATGACGTCGTAGAGCAAGGTGACCTCGGTTGGTTTTTTTACCGAGTCAACCTTCTAGCACGTCACGCGGATGAGGGTGAGCCGCGCCGCAAGGAGCGACCTGATACGGCACGCACCTCTCCTCCCTCTTCGTGCATATGAAGTCACCCGGACCGCAGAGCCGCTCGCGTATACGCGACGCGTGAGCACTCCGGCCGACGCCGGAGTCGAGTACGTACACCTTACCCTTGGCGACCGTGTCGGTGCCGACAACGTGCGGGGCGCCTGCGATCGCGGTGACGCCGCTCACGGCGCCGGGGGCTCACGAGGCCCCCCTTTCGCGCAGGCGCCAGGCGTGTGAACCGCCGAGGCCGAGCGCGTCGAGCGCGGGGACGACCTCCTCCTCCATCATCTCGCGAACGATGCGGCGCTGCCCCTCGGACTCGAGGACCCCGAGGGCGCGCGCCGCTGCCGCCGCCGAGGCCGGAGCGTCGCGCCCACGCCAGTAGCGGCGCTCGATCCCGACGACGTTGCGCGCCATCCGGTCCGCCAGCCGCTGGCGCTCGGCGAGCGACCACTGCGGCGCGCGCCACGCGAGGTAGTGCCAGCCGAAGCGCGCGTGGTGCACCTCGTCGGCGACGAGGTTCTTGAACACGGCCTGCGTCGTGGTGTCCGTCGCGCGGTCGAGGCACGCCGAGACGAGGCCGCAGGAGAGCGTCTCGCTGATGGCCGCGACGTGGAGCACGACCGCGTCGATGTCCTCGAGGGTGACGTCCTTCTTCCACGGCGCCTCGAGCGAGTCCCTGTCGATGGGGATGGGGACGTCATCGCCGGTGAGCACGCGGGCCATCTGCATCGCGTAGTCGGCATGGCGCGCCTCGTCGGTGCAGATCGCAGCCGACGCCGTGATGAGGTCGAGCGGGAGCCCGGCGAGCGCCATGGCCGACGTGAGCGCGCCGTAGAGCTGCACCGCCCCGTACTCGCCGGCGGCGAGCTTGACGTAGGAGTCGACGGCGAGGTCGATCGCCGCCTTCGGGAACTTCGAGCGGTCGCAGGCGGCCCAGGGAACGGGTCGTGGTCTGCGCTGCGGCTTGCCCTCGGCGCGGCCCTCGTGCTGGCGCGCCAGGGGCGTCGCCGTCAGCGAGCGGCGAACCTGGAGGCGGCGGCCGCTCACGGGCCGCCCGCGTCATCGGCGTCGCCGCCGGCGTCGAAGTCCATGGCGGGGACGATCCCGACGGGAGCTGCGTCGCTGCCAGCGTCGAAGTCCATGGCGGGGACGATCCCGACGGGAGCTGCGTCGCTGCCAGCGTCGAAGTCCATCGCGGGAACGATCCCGACGGGAGCTGCGTCACCGCCGGCGTCGAACTCCATCGCGCCGACGATCCCGACGGACGCTGGGTCGCATCCGGCGGATCCGACGGACGCGATGCAGAGCGGGATGACGCCCACCATGCTCATGCCTGCGAGCAACGAGCGCGGGACGATGGCGGTGGTTCTTCGGCGGGTGGATCTCATCTTTCGACCTCCGCGCCGCCTCTAGCAAGACGGACGCCACGCGGCGTTCCCGGACCTCCGTGCCGATCGTGCGTCACGCTGTGCCGTTTCCGGATCCGCCTGTCAGACGGGTGCCGAGAGGTCAACGCTCCGTCGCGAGCGAAGCGGGTTGACGACGTTGCCGTGAGAGTGGCACGCCGAGCGGCGGGTCGCGGAAGAGATCCCGGACCGCCGCTGGCGGTGGTGAACGCTGTCCGTCGCGCTTTTCGAGAAGCCGAGCGCGCCGGTACGCGTCCAGGCGGACCAGGAAGTCGTTGCGGGAGCTCATGGTTCTCGGGCACCAGCGGCTCGTTGGGCGGCGGGGCCTTCGTCTTCTTGACGAGCAGCTTCCCGGCCTCCACCGGCGTCATGGGCCGCCCGGCGACGTGCGCTGGTGCGGCGCACGGCCTACCCGCCCGTCGGGTCGAGTAGAGCGCCGGGTTCGGCGTCGCCCCCCGCCACCGCCAGAAACCGGCCGAACCGGGCGAAGTCGAAGTCGCACCGGGGATGCCGCATGCAATAGGCATTGCGACCCTCCGCCGCCCACCCCAGACCCGCGGTGTAGAGCCACCGGAAGTCCTGCCTCACGGCGACACGCCGGGAATACGCCAAGATGTGATCGATCTCCGGGCCGCTGAACACCCCGGACGCCTCCAGGCTCCGCCGCAGCACCGCCGCGTGCTCCTCCGCGCAGTCCGCGGTGACGGCCACGTAGAAGCTCAATAGCAGCTCGATGGCCCACGCCGGCCCGAACGCCCTGGCCAGGTGCCGGGTGACAGCCCTGAACTCGCCCCACTGGAATAGGTCGCTCATCTGGTGGCCGTCCATCGTGCCGACGAGTTGCGGGGTGTCGTCGTCCGTGTCCAGGTGCTCCAGCCGGTGCTCGCCGAGGGAGATGTGCAGGCGGAGCTGGTGAGAGTCCGGGAACCCGAACGTCAGCAACACGCCGCAGTCCGGCTCGGACCACAGGAGCCGGTTGTCGGCCAGAAGGGTGGGGCAATCGGCGAAGTCCACGCCGGCGCTGAGGTAGCTCACCCAGAAGGCGCGGGAGCGGACGAGCTCGGACCACAGTGTTTGCATAGGTACGGGTCTCACTCCACGCCGAGAGCATACAACGCACGACGACAGGGCGTCGAGCCGTGCGTTCGTCGTTCGGCGGGCATCAGCGTCCCGCCCGCCGCGTCGCGGCCCGCGCCCCTCTCTCCGCCCGCCGAACGACTTGCCGTTGTGCCGCGGGCCGGACTACCGAGCGAAGCGAGGCTACCCGGACCGCCGGCACCAATGGCGGGTTGGGCGGCGGTGGTCTCCACGGGCCGGGAAGAGGATGACAACGATCGGCTCACGCCGATGAATCAAGGCGAATCTGCATTCCTGTCCTTCGAGCGAGCTCGCTGTTGCGAAGCTGCTCGCAGGCGTGCGGTGCGAATCGGCCAGCGAGCTCCACGCGCTGCAACTTCGGGAAGCTCGTCCCGGTCAAGAAGCTCTCCGGAAAAACATAAACAACCTCCCCGCCGTCAACGGCAAGGTCAATGCAGGCGTCGACCAGGCTCGGCATCGTCGAGCAGAGCAGATTATCAAAGGCGGCCTGCGAAATGGCACCACCGTTGATACACGTGCAGTCGTCATCCAGGACGACCTCGAGCCGTCGCAGCGCCGGGAGCGTGAGCGTGGACGTGAGCTCGAAGCAGCCACAAAGGTCCAGTCCCTCGAGCCTGGGCATCCCATCGAAAAGCCGCGTGATATCGCCCAGCTTTCCGAACATGCAGTGCGAGTTGCAAAACAGCTCCCAGACGCCAAGACCGAGAGACCGTAGTGATGGAAAGAAGCCGCCGCGCAGCGATTCGACGATCGCGGCGTAGTCCCGACCCCGCCCGAATCCGTAGCTTGAATCTCCGACCGACAGGTGCTCGACGGTTGCCGCGTGCTTCGATTTTGCGAAGGCATCGATGAGGGCGAGAGCCTCCGAGCCGAGGTAGAAGTGGAACCCTGTGACCGATTCAGGCAGCGTCGTCAACGGCTCGCGGTCGTGGAGAGGGTGGGTCAGTACGCCGACATAAACAGTCGTCTCCCGGCCAATCTTTGGATGCTCGCATCTCTCGACGCACTTCTGCTGCGGTGGCACAGTGGATAGCGCAAGCTCAAACGCATCCATGCCTGGCCCCTCTCTGATCCAGGGGTGACCGGACACGCGCCGTATCTCCTCGCTCCGCGGCGTCACGAAGCCGCTTGGATGACCCGGGCGCACTCTGCATCTCACGATGCGTAGCATGCCGATACGTCCGGATCAACCGGCGATGATTTGCGGAGAGCGGCCGATGCCGAGCAGACGCCTCGCGGATGCCGGGCACCTCGCCTCGGCGCACCGTCGGGCCGCAGGCCCGTGTTCGGCGGCTCATGTCTCGATGGCGTCTTCAAGCTCAATCTCCTCGTTTGACAAGCTGAGAGCGTTCCAGAAGTCGAGCTCCTCTGGATCGTCGTAGGCGAGCGCAAGACCGAGATGCTGGCGTCCCTCGTACGAAATGTCGATCACCTCCAGACTGAGCACTCGTGTTGAAACGCCGAGGCCCCCGAGGCGAACGCAGACGGTGCTGCCGGGCTCGGCCTTCCCCTCGAGGAGATCGCCAACAAGGACAAATAGACTCCTCGAACGCACATGAAAACTGCCCACCACCCAGAACCGTCCCGTCATGATCGTACCAGCGCGTCCGTAGGGTCGACGCCGTCCAGCGCCGGGAGCGCGTCCGTCGAGTCGACGCCCTCCAGCGCTACGAGCACCTCGGGGCGAGCGGGCGGGCCAGGGCGCCTACTTCGTGATGTCCGGCGCTGGGCCTGCGAGTCGTAGGGCATGGCGGTGCTCAGGTAGACCACAGAGTGCGCATGCGAGGACGATCGCCGCGGCCTCCGTCGCCACCGACATCGCGATGACCCCGGCGTCGGGCTGGCGGCGCACGAGCTCCGGCAACAGGGCGAGCCCGGCGGCTATCGAGGGGCTCTCCCCCTCGTTACCGGTCCCGTCACCGAGCGAGAGGTCCACGCAGATGGCGTCGAAGTGCCCGTGCTCGGCCGCCGCGATCGCGGCCGTGGAGTTGCGCGCGCCGCGGACCCTTCCCGGGGCATCTCCGGCGAGCATCCGCTCGCGCGACCCGCATTTCTGTCGGGTCACTCGCGTCCAGTGATCCCTCCGCAAGGTGAAGTCACTCCAGCGCAGCGCCGACGGTCCCCGCGATTTTCAAGCCGTCCCCCGGTTTTTGTAACTGTCCCTCGCGCTTGCGCGACCGATCTT
>Ga0302279_10006430_pt1 | contig 12452 bp, 12 predicted proteins | sample III_Bog_N3_3_FD_194541 | JGI IMG/M metagenome (GOLD analysis project Ga0302279, IMG submission 194541) | Peat permafrost microbial communities from Stordalen Mire near Abisko, Sweden - III_Bog_N3_3 | ecosystem: Environmental > Terrestrial > Soil > Wetlands > Peat | place: Sweden: Abisko...
GGATCACATGGTGATCCCGGATGCGAAGCAGGTGCTCCTCAACGAGGCGCAGGAAGAAGTGCAGCGCGTCGTCGATCAGTACCAGGAAGGCCTGATCACGGACGGCGAGCGGTACAACAAGATCGTCGATATCTGGGCCGGCGTCGCCGACAAGGTCACGCAGGAGATGATGCAGGTCATCGGCAAAGAGAAGGTCGTCGATGTGGAGACCGGCAAGGAGTACATCGAGCCGAGCTTCAACCCGATCTACATCATGGCCGACTCGGGAGCCCGAGGCTCCACCCAGCAGATTCGTCAGCTGGCCGCCATGCGTGGCCTGATGGCGAAGCCGTCGGGCGAGATCATCGAAACGCCGATCACCGCGAACTTCCGCGAGGGTCTCACGGTTCTCCAGTACTTCATCTCGACGCACGGCGCCCGCAAGGGTCTCGCCGACACCGCGCTCAAGACGGCGAACTCGGGGTATCTCACTCGCCGCCTCGTCGACGTCGCGCAAGACGCCGTCATCAGCGAGTTCGACTGCGGGACGCTCGACGGCATTCGAGTCACGAAGCTCGAGGACGCCGGCGAAGTCATCCAGCCGCTCGGCGACCGTATCCTCGGGCGCGTGACGCTCGAGGACGTGGTCGATCCGCTCACGGGCGAAGTGCTCGTCGTGCACAACACGGAGCTCGACGAAGCCCTCGTCACGAAGATCGAGGACGCGGGAATCGAAGAGGTCGTGATTCGCTCGGTGCTCACGTGCCAGGTGAAGCGCGGCATCTGCGCCAAGTGCTACGGGCGTGACCTCGCGCGAGGCTACAAGGTCAACATCGGCGAAGCGGTGGGTATCATCGCCAGCCAGTCGATCGGCGAGCCGGGCACGCAGCTCACGATGCGTACGTTCCACATCGGCGGAGCGGCGGCGCGCGGCAAGATCGAGCAGAGCTCGCTCGAAGCGCGCAACGAAGGCTTCGTCCGCATCCGCAACGCGAACATCGCCACCAAGCGCGACGGGACCGTCAGCGTGATGAACCGTCACGGCGAGGTCGTCATCGTCGACGACACCGGCCGCGAGCGCGAGCACCACCGCCTGGTGTACGGCGCGGTGCTCAAGGTGAAGGAGAACGACAAGGTGAAGCCGGGCCAGCTCCTCGCGGAGTGGGACGCCTTCGCCATGCCGATCCTCACCGAGGTCTCGGGCATCGCGAAGTTCGGCGACATCGTCGAAGGCGTCACGATGATCGAGAAGCTCGACGAGGTCACCGGCCTCTCCCGCAAGGTCGTCATCGAGTCGCGCGCCGCGGATCTCCGCCCGCGCATCTCGCTGAAGGATCCCAAGACGGGCGAGACGCTGAAGCTCCCGAACTCGACGCTCGAAGCGCGTTACCTCCTCCCGGTCGGCGCGAACATCGTCGTCCAGGACGGCGACTTGCTCGACGCCGGCGAGGTTCTCTCCAAGATCCCCCGCGAGACCACGAAGACGCAGGACATCACCGGCGGTCTGCCGCGTGTTGCCGAGCTCTTCGAGGCCCGCAAGCCCAAGGACCACGCCATCATCGCCGAGATCGACGGCGAGGTTTCCTTCGGCAAGGACACCAAGGGGAAGCGCAAGGTCGTCGTCACGCCGTTCTCCCATGACGGCAAGCAGCTCACCGATCAGGCGCGCGAGTACCTGATCGCCAAGGGGAAGCACATCCAGGTGCAGCCGGGCGATCGCATCCGCGCCGGCGAGCCGCTGATGGACGGTCCCGCGAATCCGCACGACATCCTTCGCGTGAAGGGTGAAAAGGAGCTGGCGGCGTATCTCGTCAACGAGATCCAGCAGGTTTACCGCCTGCAGGGCGTCGCCATCAACGACAAGCACATCGAGGTCATCGTGCGTCAGATGATGCGCCGCGTGCGCGTCAAGGACGTCGGCGACACGAATTTCCTCATCGACGAGCAGATCGAGAAGCACATCTTCGAGCGCGAGAACCAGAAGGTCATCGAGCGCGGAGGTCGCCCGTCGATTGCCGAGCCGCTGCTGCTCGGTATCACCAAGGCGTCGCTCTCGACCGAGTCGTTCATCTCCGCGTCCAGCTTCCAGGAGACCACCAAGGTCCTCACGGAAGCCGCGATCAACGGGAAGACCGACCACCTGCGCGGCCTCAAGGAGAACGTCATCATGGGTCGCCTCATCCCGGCAGGGACGGGGTTGCCCGTGTACAAGACGCTCCGCGTCGTCGTCGAAGGCGACGAGGATCGTGGCTACACCGCCCCGCGCCACGCGGCGCCGGACGCGATGGCCGTGGTCAACGAAGAGTAAGAAGCTCCTCGCAACAGCGCGCGCGGCGCGGTCGGCCTTTGGGCGGATCGCGCCGCGCGCGTTTTGTCGCATACTGAGCCTCGTGCGGTACCGAGAGCACGCGCCGCCTCCCGCGCTCGCGCCGTTCGTGGCGTGCGTGTGGGAGGTCGTGTCGAGCGGGGAAGCGCACCGCGTCTTGCCCGACGGCGCGATGGACGTGCTCTTCGCCGTGGGCGAAGCGCGGGCGCGCGTGATCGGGCCGATGACGCGCGCGATCGTGACGGGGGAGGGGGCTCCGTCGTGCGTAGTGGGCGTGCGCTTCCGGCCGGGGGCCGGCGTCGAGGTGCTGGGGCTCGCCGCGCGCGAGCTGCGTGACGAGAGCGCGGAGGTCGCAGACGTGTGGGGGGCCGAGGGGCGCTCGCTCGATGCGCGCCTCGCCGAAGCGAAGAGCGCGCACGACGCGATGGTGGCGCTCGAAGCCGAGCTCACCGCACGCGTCGCGCGCGCCCGCGCGCCCGATCCGCGCGTCGCCCGCGCCGTCGCGCTTCTCCACGCGAACGGCGGTGAGCTCCCGATCCCGGCGGTCGCGGCCAGCGTCGGCATCGGCGAGCGCCAGCTCACGCGCCTCTTCGACGAGCGCGTCGGCTACGGCCCCAAGGTCTTCGCGCGCGTCGCCCGGCTGCAGCGCGCGACCGCGGCCATCGCGCGTGGATCCATCGCGTCATGGGCCCGGCTCGCCGTCTCGTGCGGGTACGCCGACCAGGCGCACCTCGTCCGCGAGTTCCGTGCGCTCACCGGCGTCACGCCGCGCCTGTACGCGAGCGCTCGCGCCGTGTCCGAAATCGACAATCCCGCCCACGGGCCGCTCGCTAGCTTGGACGCATGAACATCACGAAAGTCACCCCCATCCGCATCGTCGACCGCATCGAACCGTGCTTGCCCTTCTGGTGCGACGCGCTCGGCTACGAGAAGCGCGCCGAGGTTCCCCATGAGGGGGCGCTCGGATTCGTGCTGCTGGAGAACGCCGCCGGCGAGATCATGTTCCAGTCGCGCGCGAGCCTGGAAGCCGACATGCCGGCGGTCGCGAAGCTCGCTCCGCACACCGTGCTCTTCATCGAGGTGAAGTCGCTGGCGCAAGCCATCCAGGCGGCGAAGGGATCCGAGGTGCTCGTGAAGGAGCGGACGACGTTCTACGGGATGCGCGAGATCGTGGTCACCGACCCCATGGGGACGATCGTGGTGTTCGCCGAGAAATCGTAGATGGAACGGGATTCCATCGACCCAGAGGCTCCCGTCGCGGAGGGGGAGGCGAATCGACGAGGGGCGTAGGACAGGTTTCTACGGGGGGAGGCGGATCGACGAGGGGCGTAGGACGGGTTTCTACGGGGGGAGGCGAACCGACGAGGGGCGCAGGACGGGTTTCTACGAGGGGAGGCGAACCGACGAGGGGCGTAGGAAAATCGCCTAGGCGGGGAGGAGTTTTGGACCTGACCGACTGTGCCGATAAAGTCTGGTAATTACACGCAAAATAGTCGATTGTGCCCCCGTGTTTCGGGCCTAAACGACCCGCCCGCCCGCGTACCTCGCCCGCGCCCACTCGTTCATCGCGATCCCGGCGGCGATCGCGACCGGCAGCGAGTGATTCACCCCGTAAATCGGGATCCCGATCACGTCGTCACACCGGTCGAGCACGCTCTTCGGAAGCCCGAAGCGCTCGCTGCCGAAGAGCAGCACCACTCCCGGGGGATACGACGTGACCGCGTGCAGGCTCCGCCGCGCGGCGTCCTTCTCGAACGCCCAGACCGGGCGCCCCTTGACGTGATCGAACAGCGCGTCCTCATCGGCGAGGCGCACGACGCTCTCGTACTTCTCCATCCCCATTGATGCCTTCTCGTAGAAAGGCGCTTCGCCGACGATGAGCACCTCGCGCGCGAGGAAGTTGTGCGCGACGCGAATGATCGCGCCGACCGCGAACGCGTTCCCTCCGGCGTAGACGGCGACCGCGAAGTCGTGGCGGATCGGCGCCAGCGACTCGCGGACGGCCTCGGGAGACTCGGAGATGGGAGGGAAGAGCGCCACGTGGGGGAACGCTCACTCCCAGAGCTTCGCGAGCGGGATTTCGAGCCCTGCGAAGCTCTCGGGCCGAAAGGCGTCCCCCTCCTCGAGCGAGGTGGCGATGACGTACGCGCCCTCGCGCAGGACCAGGCGCTCGAGCGTGCGGGCTTCGGGATCGACCACCCAGTACTCGGGAACCCCTAGCTGCGCGTACCAATTGAGCTTCTTGACGCGATCGTACCGACGGCTCGACGGGGAGACGACCTCGACGACGAGGTCCGCGTGGCCCCGAACGAGCCCCTGTTCCTGGTCGCCGACTGGCTCGTTCCCCTGCCGGTAGAACTGCACGTCGGGCATCACGCCGCTTCGTGTGGAGACCCGCACCTTGTATCCGGAAGCGAGCGCGCAGCCCCCGTGGATGTCGCTCCAGTTCGTTAGCGAGGCCACCAGCCGAGCCACCGCTCTCTCGTGATTGAACGTCGGCACCTCGACCTCCACGAGCTCCCCGTCGATGAGCTCACGCAGGTCGTCCTCGTCGAGCGCGATGAAGTCGTCCCACGTGTACGGAGCGCTCGCAGCGCTGGAAGGCGACGACATGCCGGAAGGATAGCCCACGCCCCCCCGCGGTGCAGCGCTTGCGCCCACTCGAGAGGTGTGGAGAATCAAGCGGTTCCGGCCTTCCGGACGTGGCCCGGACACGAACGGGGGTGGCGGCGGCCAGGCATCCCGTCCATGACGGGCCCTCTCGCTTCGAACGCTCGAAAAAAACCGGCCCGAACGCCTCGTCAGCGTGCTTGACAGCGAGGTGTCCGCGAGTAGAGTGCGCCTCCCCCGCAGCCCGGGATGCCTTTGTCCGCATCTAGCGTGGGAAACCTCGGAAAAACATGCCGACCATCAATCAGCTGATCAACCATGGCCGCCTCGCGGCTCGCGTGAAGACCGCGTCGCCGGCGCTGAAGAGCTGCCCGCAGAAGCGTGGCGTCTGCGTCCGTGTGTACACGACGACCCCGAAGAAGCCGAACTCGGCGCTCCGCAAGGTCTGCCGCGTGCGGCTCACGAATGGGATGGAAGTCACCTCCTACATCCCGGGCGAAGGGCACAACCTCCAGGAGCACTCGGTCGTCCTGATCCGCGGCGGCCGCGTGAAGGACCTCCCGGGCGTTCGTTACCACGTCATCCGCGGGACCCTCGACGCCTCGGGCGCCATCGGCCCGTCGTCGACCAACAAAGTGAACCGGAACCGCAAGCGCTCGAAGTACGGCGTCAAGCGACCGAAGGCCTGAGTAGGAGTTTAGGGAGCAGCCATGCCGCGTCGACGCGAAGTACCGAAGCGTAAGATCACGCCGGATCCGAAGTACAAGGACAAGCTCGTCTCGAAGTTCACCAATACGCTCATGTATGGTGGCAAGAAGGCGACGGCCGAAGGGATCCTCTACGGCTCCTTCGACATCGTGCAAGAGCGCTTCAAGGAGGACCCGATCGAGGTCTTCCGCAAGGCGCTCGACAACGTGAAGCCGAAGCTCGAAGTGAAGAGCCGGCGCGTCGGCGGCGCGACCTACCAGGTCCCCGTCGAAGTGCGCCCCGAGCGTCGCGTCGCTCTCGCCATGCGCTGGCTCGTCCAGTACGCCCGCGATCGCGGCGAGAAGACGATGCGCGAGCGCCTCGCCGGCGAGTTCGTCGATGCGGCGAACGGCCGCGGCAACGCGGTGAAGAAGCGCGACGACACGCACAAGATGGCGGAAGCCAACAAGGCGTTCGCCCACTACCGCTGGTAAACGGCGCCTGAACTGGATTGATCGTGTGGCGGTGCTACGGTTGGCCGCCTCTCTCGAAGGGAATCGACGAACGCAGATGTCCACGCTGACATAAGGATCGGGTTACGCGGAAAACGAGCTCGCCCATGAGGCAGCTCCACGACGTACCCCGACACCCTCTCCGGACACGAGTGCTCTTCAAAATGCGAAGAGCCAGGGCCGGAGAGGGTTTCGTTTATTTCGCGCTCTCGGATACCGGAACTGGAGACTGACTGTGGCCCGCGAATACTCACTAGAGCGAACTCGTAACATCGGGATCATGGCCCACATTGATGCGGGCAAGACCACGACGACCGAACGCGTCCTCTATTACACCGGGGTCAACTACAAGATCGGCGAGGTCCACGAGGGCGCCGCGACCATGGACTACATGGTCCAGGAGCAGGAGCGCGGGATCACGATCACGTCGGCCGCGACGAACTGCTTCTGGAGCCCGGTCGAGGGGCCGCACGCCGGCGTCCGCCACCGCATCAACATCATCGACACCCCCGGCCACGTGGACTTCACGATCGAAGTCGAGCGCTCGCTTCGCGTGCTCGACGGCGCGGTCGCCGTCCTCGACGGTGGCAACGGCGTCGAGCCGCAGACCGAGACCGTCTGGCGCCAGGCCGACAAGTTCCACGTCCCCCGCATCGTGTTCGTCAACAAGATGGACAAGACGGGCGCCGACTTCGAGATGAACGTGAACTCGATCCGCGAGCGCCTCGGCGTCACGCCGGTCGCGATTCAGTATCCGGTCGGCGAGGAAGACCAGCACAAGGGCGTCGTCGACCTCATCAAGATGAAGGCGGCGATCTTCGACGAGGAGTCGAAGGGGCAGAAGTACGAGTGGGTCGAGATCCCCGCCGACATCCGCGCCAAGTGCGTCTCGTACCGCGAGAAGATGATCGAGGCCTGCGCCGACGTGGACGACGCCATCATGGCGAAGTTCCTCGACGGCAAGTCCGACCAGGTCACCGAAGCGCAGATCGTCGCCGCCATCCGCAAGGGGTGCTGCAGCTTCAAGTTCTTCCCGGTCCTCTGCGGGTCGGCGTTCAAGAACAAGGGCGTCCAGCTCATGCTCGACGCCGTCGTGAACTACCTGCCGTCGCCGCTCGACATTCCGCCGGTCAAGGGGATCAACCCCGACACCGAGAAGGAAGAGCAGCGCAAGGCCGACGACAAGGAGTACTTCGCGGCGTACGCCTTCAAGATCATCAACGACCCGCACGGGAACCTGACGTTCTTTCGCGTCTACTCGGGCACGCTGACCTCGGGCACGATGGTGTCGAACTCGACGCGCGGGAAGCGCGAGCGCATCGGCCGCATCCTCCGCATGCACGCCAACAAGCGTGAGGAGCTCACCGAGGCCGACTCGGGGAACATCTACGCCGCGGTCGGTCTCAAGGACACGCGCACCGGCGACACGCTCTGCGACGAGAACCACCCGATCGTGCTCGAGAAGATGATCTTCCCGGAGCCGGTCATCTCGATCGCCATCGAGCCGAGGACGAAGGCCGACGTCGAGAAGCTCGGCATCGGTCTGCAGAAGCTCGCCGCCGAGGACCCGTCGTTCCGCATCCACACCGACGAAGAGTCGGGGCAGACGATCATCAGCGGCATGGGCGAGCTCCACCTCGACATCATCTGCGACCGCCTGAAGCGCGAGTTCAAGGTCGAGAGCAACGTCGGGAAGCCCGAGGTCGCGTACCGCGAAGCCATCGGGAAGAGCGTCCTCTGCGAGTACAAGTACGCCAAGCAGTCCGGTGGTCGCGGCCAGTACGGCCACGTCCTCATGGAAATCGGCCCTGGCGAGCGCGGCAAGGGATACGAGTTCGAGAACGACGTCACCGGCGGCGCGATCCCGAAGGAGTTCATCCCGGCGGTCGAGAAGGGCGTGCGCGAGGCGATGGACCGCGGCGTCCTCGCCGGCTACCCCATCGTCGACATGAAGTGCCGCCTCTACGACGGCACGTACCACGACGTCGATTCGAGCGCGCAGGCGTTCGAAGTCGCGGCGTCGCTCTGCTTTCAGGACGGCGCGAAGCGGGCGAACCTGCACCTGCTCGAGCCGATCATGAAGAACGAGGTCGTCGTCCCCGAGCAGTACATGGGCGACGTCATCGGCGATATTAACTCCCGACGAGGGAAGATCCTCGGTATGAGCCAGCGCGGTAACGCGCAGGTCATCGATTCCGAGGTCCCCCTCGCCACGATGTTCGGTTACGTCACCGACCTGCGCTCGATGACGCAGGGGCGCGCGACGTCGTCGCTGCACTTCTCGCACTACGCCCCCGTGCCCGCCGCGGTCCAAGAAGAAGTGGTCGCGAAGGTCAAGGGCACGTCCTAAGCAACGTTCAGACGGTCAAACAAACCGCGATTCGGAGACAGTCATGGCCAAAGAGAAATTCAACCGAAGCAAGCCCCACGTGAACGTCGGAACGATTGGTCACATCGACCACGGGAAGACGACGCTGACTGCGGCCTTGGTCAAGGTGCAGAGCAAGAAGGGTTTGGCGAAGGTCATTTCGTACGCGGACATCGCGAAGGGCGGAACGGTCCGCGACGCGACGAAGACCGTGACGATCGCGGCGAGCCACGTGGAGTACGAGAGCGAGAAGCGGCACTACGCGCACGTCGATTGCCCCGGTCACGCCGACTACATCAAGAACATGATCACGGGCGCGGCGCAGATGGACGGCGCGATCCTGGTCGTGTCGGCGCTCGACTCGGTCATGCCGCAGACGCGCGAGCACGTTCTTCTCGCTCGCCAGGTCGGCCTGAACCACATCGTCGTCGCGCTCAACAAGTGTGACGCGGTGGAAGACGCCGAGATGCTGGACCTCGTGGACATGGAAGTCCGCGAGCTTCTCAACAAGTACAAGTTCAACGGCGACACGGCGAAGGTGATCCGCGTGGCGGCGTTCCCGGCGCTCAACGGCGACCCGAAGTGGGAAGCGTCGATCACGGAGCTGATCTCGGCGCTGGACACGGAGATTCCGGAGCCGGTGCGTGACATCGACAAGCCGTTCCTGATGGCGATCGAGGACGTGTTCTCGATCAAGGGTCGCGGGACGGTGGTGACGGGTCGCGTGGAGCGTGGGGTGGTGAAGACGGGCGAAGAGGTCGAGATCATCGGCTTCCGCGACACGCGCAAGACGGTCGTGACGGGCGTGGAGATGTTCCGCAAGCTTCTGGACCAGGGCCAGGCGGGCGACAACATCGGCGTTCTGCTCCGCGGCATCGAGAAGGACGACGTGGAGCGCGGGCAGATTCTCTGCAAGCCGGGCTCGGTGACGCCGCACAAGAAGTTCGAGGGCGAGGTGTACGTCCTGAAGAAGGAGGAGGGGGGCCGTCACACGCCGTTCTTCACCAACTACCGTCCGCAGTTCTACATGCGCACGACGGACGTGACGGGCACCTGCCAGCTCCCCGAGGGGACCAAGATGGTGATGCCCGGTGACAACATCAAGATGACCATCGAGCTCATCACCCCGGTGGGTCTCGAGGAGCAGATGCGTTTCGCAATCCGCGAGGGCGGACGCACCGTCGGCGCAGGCATCGTCACCAAGGTGCTCGAGTAAAGGGTACCGAATGAGCGAGCGCGTCCAGGTATCGCTGGCCTGTACGGAGTGCGATACGAGGAATTACCGCACGACGCGCAAACCGGAGCAGAAGGGGCAGATCGAGCTGAAGAAGTACTGCCCCCGCTGCAACCGGCACACGATCCACCGCGAGACGAAGTAGCAGCCAGGAATAAATGAGCGACGAGCGGCGTCGGGCTTCCAGCCGGCGCCCATAGAGGGGTTTAGCTCAGTTGGTAGAGCAGCGGATTCCAAATCCGCAGGTCGTGGGTTCGAGCCCCCCAGCCCCTGCCGGGACAACGCAAGAGACGCAAATGGCCACCGAGGATAACAAGAACGACAACACCTACGCGCCGCCGCATCCCACCGAGGATCAGGCGGAGCGTGCGATGGAGCTGATCGCGCCGAAGGACGGCGTGGTGGCGGTCGTCCATGACTCGGAGGAAGAGTTCGAAGACAACGCGGCGCCGGCTCAGCTCGGCTACCAGCGGTACGTGTATGCCGGGTACTTCGCCGGCGCGATCGCGATCGCCTTCGTTTGCTCGAAGGTGGGCGACACGGCGTGGATGAGGCTCGGCACCTGGAAGCCGCAGCTTGGCGAGCCGCGCGGCGACGTGGTCATGCCGATCTCGGCGCTCATCGGCGTCGGGGTGGCTTGGTACTACTGGAAGAAGCAGCGCACGCGCGAGCTGGCCGAAGAGGTCGCGAGCGAGCTGTCGAAGGTGACGTGGCCGACCAAGGACGAAGTGATGAGCTCGACCGCGGTCGTGATCGTCACGACCGTCTTTTCGACCATCTTCTTCGCTCTCATGGACCGCTTCTGGAGCTTCCTCACCAACTTGGTCTACGGGACCTGAGGAAACATCCTGTGGAGACTCTCATGGCAAAGAAGTGGTACGTCATCCAGACCTACTCGGGATACGAGAACAAGGTCCGCGAATCCCTCCAGCAGCGCATCAAGGAGAACAAGCAGGAGGCGCATTTCGGCGAGGTCCTGATTCCGACCGAGACGGTGACGGAGCCGCGCGCTGGCGGCAAATCGCGCGTTCGCCAGAAGAACAGCTTCCCCGGGTACATCTTCGTCGAGATGGAGATGAGCGAAGAGGCCTGGCACCTCGTCAAGGACACCCCCAAGGTGACCGGATTCATCGGCAACCAGCGGCCCCAGGAAGTGAAGCCGCCGCAGATCGACGATCTCCGCAAGATCATCGTCGAAGGGGCCGTGAAGCCGAAGCCGCGCGTGTCGTTCGAGACGGGCGACGAGATTCGGGTGATCGACGGCGCGTTCGCCAACTTCTCGGGGACGGTCGAGGAAGTGAAGCCGGACAAGCAGAAGCTCCGCGTGAAGGTGTCGATCTTCGGACGCGCCACGCCGGTGGAGTTGGATTTCGCGCAGGTCGAGAAGCGAGTTTCCTGAAGTTTAGGATTAACCCAAATTGCGTTGACTACGACTCCGGCTTAGCTCCGGAACCATCGTAGGAGCGAGAAGAAGCGATGAAGAAGGTCACAGGACAAATCAAGCTCCAGCTCCCGGCCGGCAAGGCGAACCCCGCCCCGCCCGTGGGCCCCGCGCTCGGCCAGCACGGCGTGAACATCATGCAGTTCTGCAAGGAGTTCAACGCCAAGACGGCCGGTGGCGACATGATCATCCCGGTCGTGATCACGGTCTACTCGGACCGCTCGTTCACGTTCATCATGAAGACGCCGCCGGCGAGCGTGCTCTTGAAGAAGGCCGCTGGGCTCCCGACTGGCAAGAAGCCGGGCGCGGGTTCCAAGGAGCCGAACAAGAACAAGGTCGGCCAGGTCACCGAGGCGCAGGTCCGCGATCTCGCGAATCAGAAGATGGGCGACATGAACTGCACCGACGTCGAGTCGGCGATTCGCACCATCAGGGGCACCGCGCGTTCGATGGGTATCGACGTCGTCGCCAAGTAGCCAAGGATTTCAATCGGGAATGCCGAATGGTTCGGACTTCCCAGTCTTGTCAACCTCTCGAACCACCGCGTCGGCAGGTGGGAGACCTGAACAACTAAAGAAGAACGGGTCGTTAAGGAGGAGAATGCCGAAACTGAGTAAAAATCGCGCGAAGGGAGAGGCTCTGCTCGACCGCTCGCGCAAGTACACGGTCGAAGAGGCGTGCGCTCTCGTCAAGAAAGCGAAGTTCGCCAAATTCGACGAGACGGTCGACCTCGCGGTCCGTCTGGGCGTGAATCCCAAGCACGCCGATCAGATGGTTCGCGGAGCGCTCGTGCTCCCGCACGGGACCGGTCAAACCGTTCGCGTGCTCGTGTTCGCCAAGGGTGAGAAGGAGCGCGAGGCCAAAGAGGCCGGCGCCGATTTCGCCGGTAGCGACGACATGGTGGCAAAGGTCTCCGAGGGATTCATGGACTTCGATCGCGTGATCGCGACGCCCGACATGATGGGCGCCGTCGGTAAGCTCGGTCGAATCCTCGGTCCGCGGGGCCTCATGCCGAACCCGAAGGTCGGGACGGTGACGTTCGACGTTGGTAACGCAGTGAAAGAAGCGAAGGGTGGCAAGATCGAGTATCGCGTCGAGAAGGCGGGCATCGTCCACGCCCGCATCGGCAAGAGCTCGTTCGCTGAGCAGGCCCTCGCGGACAACGCGCGCGCCCTTCTCCACGCACTGATTCGCCAGAAGCCCTCGACGGCCAAAGGTACTTACCTCCGGAGCATCACGGTCTCTTCGACCATGGGCCCGGGCGTGAAGATCGAGCCCGCCGAATTCATGGGCAA
>Ga0302279_10006432_pt1 | contig 12445 bp, 13 predicted proteins | sample III_Bog_N3_3_FD_194541 | JGI IMG/M metagenome (GOLD analysis project Ga0302279, IMG submission 194541) | Peat permafrost microbial communities from Stordalen Mire near Abisko, Sweden - III_Bog_N3_3 | ecosystem: Environmental > Terrestrial > Soil > Wetlands > Peat | place: Sweden: Abisko...
AGCTCCTCCTCCGCCCCCCGGGCCCCGGTGCGCCGGGCCAGCAACGCCCGGACCGTCTCGCCCGGACGGCGTTCGTGCTCCTGGGCCAGGTAGCCGACGACAGCCGAAGGGGGGTCGAGCGTGACCCGTCCTGCGTCGGGCTCGTCGAGGCCGGCCAGCAACCGGAGCAGGGTGGACTTGCCCGAGCCGTTGGGGCCGGTGACGCCGACACAGCTGCCCGGTCCGACGGTCAACGAGACTCCGTCGAGCACCACCCGGCCGGCCCGATCGGATCGCAGGTCGCGGGCGACCAGGGTGGCGGGTGCGGGGTGGGGAGCGGAACGGGCAGTGGACATCAGGTACCTCCGGGACCGGACGACGGGGAACGGGACGGGGTCGACCGGGGCTCACTGCACCCGCCCACCGTAGCGCCGGCCCGGCGGCACCGACGGGACGTCCCGTAGGCTCCCGGCATGATCACCGAGCGGCTGGTCGAGTTGGGGATCGTGTTGCCCACGGTGTCACCGCCGGCCGGGAACTATGTCGGCTGCGTGGTCGTGGACGGCATGGTCCATGTCGGGGGACACGGACCGGTCGGTGGGCCGGAACGGTTCACCGGCAAGGTGGGCGGCGGACTCTCGCTCGAGGACGGCTACCGGGCGGCCAGGGCGACCGGCCTGTCCCTCCTGGCGACCCTGCAGGCCGAGCTCGGTGACCTGGACCGCATCGAGCGGTTCGTCAAGGTCTTCGGGATGGTCAACGTGGCCCCCGGGTTCAACCGCACCCCGCAGGTGGTCGACGGGTGCTCGGACCTCCTGGTCGAGGTGTTCGGTGAGGCCGGTCGCCACACCCGCAGTGCGGTCGGCATGGCCGAGCTCCCCTTCGACATCCCCGTGGAGATCGAGCTGATCGCCCGACTCCGGAGCTGAGCGGTCCCACCGACCCGGCCTGCCGCCCGTGTCGGCTCACGTGCCGCTCAGGACAGGCAGCAGACGTGGGTGGTCAGCGGACCACCCCGCCAGGTGATGGCATCGAGGATGGCGGCCGGCATGTCCATGGCGTGCCCCTCGGCATCGGCGTAGACCCGGTGGAGGTTCAGGACCAGGCGCTCGGCGTCGTCCCAGTCGCCGAACGCGCCGAGGTCTGCGGCCTGTGCCACCTCGAGGGGTCCCCGTCCCTCGGTGCGACCGTCGAAGGCCAGGTCGAGGACGAACCGGTAGTACCGCTCGTGATCGGCCAGGACGCCGGCCAGTTCCGAGGCGTCGACCAGCGGCCCGTGGCCGGGGACCACGACGTCGGGACCGAACCCGGCGATCCACTCGAGGCTGCGCAGCGCCCCGTCGACCGAGCCGGCGAAGACCAGCGGGGTCAGGCCGTGGAAGAGGAGGTCACCGGTGAACAGGACCCGCTCCGACGGCAGCCAGGCCACCAGGTCGCCACCGGTGTGGGCGGCATAGCCCGGATGGACCAGGTCGATCCGCCGGTCGCCCGAGTACACCGTCAGCTCGCTTCGGGTCACGATCGTCGGTACCCGTCGGGTCACCGCACCCCAGTCGGGGACCGGGTCCCATGCCGGTGGACAACCGTCGATGATCGGGTCCACCAGCAGGTGCTCACGCATCACCTCGTGCCCGATGAGGGCGACGTCGTCGGGCAGGAGTGAGTTGCCGTAGGTGTGGTCGCCGTGCTCGTGGGTGTTGACCGCGAACCGGACGGGGGCGCCATCGGTGGCGTCGGACACCGCATCCAGGAACCGCCGGGTGCGGGCCTCGGTGGCACACGTGTCGACCACCAGGGTGCCGTCACCCCCGGTCACCGCACCGGCGTTGTTGAGCCACCAGGTGCCGTCCGGCTGGATCCACGCGTGCACGCCGTCGGCCACCTCGAGCAGATGGCCGGCCGTCACCGTCGGGTCGGGCCGGTGGGCGTGGATGGGATCGATCGGGCCATCCATGCGCACTCCTTCCGGCGCCACCGGAGTGCCGGCCGGCGTCACCCGTCAGGGCTTGTCGCTGCCCACCACCCACATGGCGAAGAACTGTGAGCCGCCACCATAGGCCTGGCCGAGCGCGAGCTTCGCCCCGTCCACCTGGTGCTCGCCGGCCTGGCCGCGCACCTGCATGGCCACCTCGAGGAAGCGCAGCATCCCCGACGCTCCGATCGGGTTGGAGGACAGCACCCCACCGGATGCGTTCCACGGGATGTCGCCGTCGAACGCAGTGGCGCCGGACTCGGTCAGCTTCCACCCGTCGCCCAGGTCGCAGAAGCCGAGGTTCTCCAGCCACATCGGCTCGTACCAGCTGAAGGGCACGTAGATCTCGGCGCAGTCGAACTGCTCACGGGGGTTGGTGACCCCGGCCTGGGCGTAGACGTCGGCCGAGCAGTCGCGCCCGGCCTGCGGGTTGATCTGGTCGCGCCCGGCGAACATGGTGGGCTCCGACCGCATGGCCATCCCGTGGATCCATGCCGGTGGGTAGTGGCCGGACACGGCGTCCTCCGAGGACAGCACCATGGCCGCCGCACCGTCGGACGACGGACAGGCCTCCAGGTAGCGCAACGGATCCCACAGCATCATCGAGTCCTCGACCATCTTCATGTCGATGTCGGCCAGGTGCAGGTGTGCGAAGGGATTGCGCATGGCGTTCTTGCGGTCCTTGACCGCCACCATCCGACCGATGTGGTCGGGGGCACCGGATCGGCGCATGTAGGCCCGGATGTGCGGGGCGAAGTACCCCCCGGCACCGGCCAGGAGCGGAGCCGCGAACGGCTGCGGCACCGACAGGGCCCACATGGCGTCCGAGTCGGACTGCTTCTCGTAGGCCACGGTCAGCACCCGCTTGTGGATCCCCGACGTGACGAGATGGGCGGCCACCAGTGCGGTGGAGCCGCCGACCGAGCCGGCCGTGTGGACCCGGATCATCGGCTTGCCGACCGCGCCGAGGGCGGGGGCCAGGTAGATCTCCGGCATCATGTTGCCCTCGAACATGTCGGGGGCCTTGCCGATCACCACGGCGTCGATGTCCGACCAGGTCAGGTCGGCATCGGCCAGGGCCATCTTGGCCGCCTCCCGGACCATGCCGGCGATGGACACGTCGTCCCGCTTGGCCTTGTGGTGGGTCTGACCCACTCCGATGACTGCACAGCGCTCTGCCATCACGCACCTTCCAGGACACACACGAGATTCTGTTGGAGACACGGGCCCGACGTGGCGTGGGCCACGGCCCGGTCGGCCTGACCGGCGGCGATGCGGCTGGCCGCCTCGCCGATCCGGATGAGTCCGGCCGACATCAGCGGGTTGGCCGCCAGCGGGCCACCCGACGGGTTGATGACCACCGAGTCGTCGAGACCGAGTGCCTCGGCGACGATGAGCTCCTGGTGGGCGAAGGGGGCGTGGATCTCGGCGATGTCCACCTTCCCGTCGGCCACCCCGGCGACCTCGGCGGCCTTGGCCGTCGACGGCGACACCGTCAGGTCACGGGCGCCCAGCGAGTGGGTCTCCATGCGGTGGTCGAATCCGGTGATCCACACCGGACGTTCCGACCACTGCAGGGCCTTGTCGCCGGCGGCCAGCACGATGGCTGCCGCGCCGTCGGTGATCGGCGGCAGGGCGTGGCGCCGGAGCGGGGCGACGACGTACTCGTCCTCCAGCAGCTCCTCGACGGGCACGTCCTTGCGCACCTGGGCCTTCGGATTGGCGAGGGCGTCCCGTCGGCTGCGCGACGCCACGGCGGCGAAGTCGGCCTCGGTCGCTTTGCCCGAGTCGATGAGGGCACGCGCCTGGAGGGCGTTGAGGCTGACGATGTCCGGCCACAGCGGTGCCTCGTAGTACGGGTCGAGCTGCAGGGTCAGGATCTCGTTGAGGTCCCCGAGGGACGAACGGCCGAACGAGTAGACGAGCGCGGCGTCGACCTCGCCCTCCTGGAGCAGCACCCAGGCCTCGTAGAGCGCCCAGGCACCGTCCATCTCCACATGGGACTCGCTCCTGGGTGGCCACACCCCGACCGCGTCGAGGGCCATGACGAAGCTGAAGGGACCACCGATCAGGTAGTCGGTGGAACCCGAGCAGATGAAGTCGACGTCGTCCTTGGTGATCCCGATGTTGGCGAACACCTCGGCGATGACCGGGTGCAGGGACTCGGCCTCGTTGCGCTCGCTCTCCCGTCGGACGCTCTGCGCCTGGGCGAACGACGCGATGGATACGGGACGGACGGTCCTTCCGGCGGCGCTCACAGGTACTCCTTGTAGGTGTCGTAGTCGGCGTCGGGCTCACCGGTGGGTCGGAAGTACCGGACCGAGGCGAGGGACGGGATCAGCTCGGACTCGTCGACCCACACGGCCTCGACCCGCATGCCCATGCGGATCTGGTCGGTGGGGATCTCCTGGATGAGGCCCATGAACGACAGGTTGGCCCCGTCGAGGAGGATCTGGGCGCAGATGTAGGGGATCTCGATGGACTGGCCGGCGAAGGGCACGTTGACCACGCAGAAGGTGGTCACCGTGCCGGAGTTCCCCAGGAGGACGTCCTCGGTGGTGGGCACCCCGTCGGTCGGACACGTACCCCTGCTCGGCACGTAGACCTTGCCGCACGTCCCGCAGCGCTGGCCGAGGAACTCGCCCCGCTCGAGTCCCCGGAGGAACTTCGACTGGGCGATGCCGGGGGTGAACTCGAAGTCGAGGCGGATCGGGGTGGCCAGCATGGTCACCGGGCCCGCGGCGTCGGTCTGCTCGTCGGCCATCAGGAGGCACCTCCCTCGGGCACGAAGCCCTCGAGGTCGGACATCGAACCGATCCGTTCGGCTTCGGGCCGGAACCGGGCGGTGACCCGGTCACCGGTGGCCAGGGCGTCGGGCCCCGGGGCGATCACCGTATGGAGCAGGGCGGTGTCGGCACCGTCGAGTGTCACCAGTGCCCAGGCGAACGGCGTCTGGTGGGGGTGCTTGCGCAGCGGCTCGGCGACCCACGCCCACGACTCGATGACACCGCCTGGTCCCACTTCGACCAGTTCGCCCACGTCGTCGCTGGTGATCGGGTCGTACTCGGTGGGCGGCACGATGATCCGCCCGTCGGAACCGGTGGCTCCGAGCAGCCGGCCCTCGCGCAGGCCGGTCAGGAACGCGCCGATCACGGGACCGGTCGAGCGTGAGTACGGGTATTCGAGCCGGTGTTCGGCGTGCAGGACCTCACTGTCGGTCATCGCGGAACTCCCCCTGTGCAGACGTCGAATGTGACCGCGGAAATCTAGAACAGATTTCAGTTTTGTGCCTCATCCCCACCCGATTTCTCGCGACATCGGGGGTGGGGCGCTACCGTTCCGGCATGGTCGACACCGCTTCTGCCGCCGGGACGCCCAAGCGCCCGAACATCCTGTTGGTCGTCTCGGACCAGGAGCGCCAGCGCTCCTGGCTCCCCGAGGGCACCTCGCTTCCGTGGCGGGACCGCCTGCGGGCCGAGGGCCTCGAGTTCACCGACTACTTCACCCACTCGTCCCCGTGCTCGCCCAGTCGGGCCAGCCTGTTCACCGGCCGCTACCTGCCCGGTCACGGTGTGCTCGACAACGTGATCATGCCCGAGCACGTCGAGTTGCCGACCTCCACCCCGACCCTCGGCTCCCTGCTGGACGGCGCCGGATACCGCTCGTCCTACATCGGCAAGTGGCACCTGTCGCACGCCCCGCAGCCGGACATGGAGGCGTACGGGTTCGCCGACTGGGACGGCAACGACCGTCACTTCATGGGATGGGCCGGCACCGGTGTCCACTTCGATCCGGTGATCGCCTCCAACGCCGCCCACTGGCTCACCGCCAACGCCGGCTCGGCCGACACCGGGGAGCAGCCGTGGTTCCTGACCGTGGCCCTGGTCAACCCGCACGACGTCATGTGGTTCCCGGTCGACCAGCCCGGCTACGAGGAGCACCACACCGAGGACGTGGCCAGGATCAGGAAGGTGCTCGAGTCGGCGGCGTGGAAGGACGACGAGACACTGCCCGTCTACCGGGAGCCGTACCCGGAGGTGTGCGACACCCTGCCGGCCAACTTCGACGACCCGCTCCACGCCAAGCCCGAGGCGCACCGCCAGTGGCGCTGGGACCAGCAGCACGGCCTGTGGGGGTACATCGACCCGACCGACAAGGCCTCCTGGCTCCGGCACCTGGACTACTACGTCCATCTCCACCAACTGGCCGACCAGAGCCTGGGGACCGTGCTGGGTGCGCTGGAGGCGTCCGGCGCGTGGGACGACACCATCATCATCTTCACCTCGGACCACGGGGACATGTGCGGCTCCCACGGACTCCGGTCGAAGGGACCGTTCGTCTACGACGAGATCATGCGGGTCCCGCTCTATGTGAAGGTCCCGGGGACCACCACGCCCGGATCGGTGACCTCGGCGCTCGGCTCCCACGTCGACCTGGCGGCCACCATCTGTGCTCTGGCCGGGGTGGACCCGGCCACCACGGACCCCACGGTGCAGGGGGTCGACCTGACCCCGGTCCTGGCCGATCCGACGACCTCGGTCCGCGACCACATCCTCTTCGCCCAGGACTCGGCCCAGACCACCAACCTCAACCGGGTCCGCTACGCACTGCGCGGCTTCTACGACGGGACGACCAAGTACGCCCGCTATTACGGGGTCGGCGGTGGCAAGCCGGGAACCGGACTGTGGGGCAAGCCGCCGGGCCACAAGCTCTACGACGTCGACTGTGCCTTCGACGACAACGACCACGAGTGGTACGACCACGACGCCGACCCCCACGAGCTGGTCAACCTGGCCAACGATCCGGCCAGGTCCGACGGGCTGCGCGACAACTACGAACGTCTGCTGGCCTACGAACGCGAGTCCTTCGTCTCCCTCGATTGAGACCCTGCGGCTGAGGCAGGGCGGCTGAGGCAGGGCGGCTGAGGCAGGGCGGCTGAGGCAGGGCGGCCCGAACGGCACCCGCCAGCGGTCCGCCTAGAGGAAGTCGACTGCGGGGTCGATGTCGCCCTGGCCGTCGTCGTCCACGGGCACCGCGTCGGAGTCACGCCCGGCGAGGGCGAAGCCGAGCAGGGGGAACAGCAGGACCGACACCATCCCCGCGCCGACCAACGCGGTGGCGTTGACCGGGAGCATGTGGTGGGTGTCCAACCCGATCTGGGCGATGACCACCAGCAGGGGCAGTGCGGTCGACTGCAGGACTCCGAGCGCCGACCGTTGACGCCAGGGCAGGACGCGGGCGTACACGGCGAGTGCCGGCAGACCACGGACCAGGAGGAACAGTCCGAGGAAGATGGGGACCCGTTCGAGGGTCGACACGTTGTCGAACAGTGCCCGCACGTGGAACTGCATGCCGCTCACCACGAAGAAGACGGGGATCAGGAAGCCGAAGCCGATCGACTCGAGGCGGGGCTGCATCGCCTCGGCCTGCTCCGAGGTGAAGGCGATCCGCACGATCAGCCCGGCCGCGAACGCACCGAGCAGGATCTCGAGACTGAGGGACGATGCCACCAGGACGAGACCGGTGATGAGCAGCAGCACGATGCGGACCGGCAACTGGGTGGAGGTGCCGAGGTGGCGCTGCATGGTCTCGACCACCCGGGGAGGTTGGGGCCGGGCGGCCACATAGGCCACCGCGAGCGCCAGGACCACGAACAGGACCAGGAGCAGCGCCTCCGTCTCCGGACTGGCCGCGCCCAGCAGCACGGTGACCGCCACCACCGGGCCGAACTCTCCCGCAGTGCCCGCCGCAGTCAGGTACCTCCCGAAGTGGGTGTCGAGCAGCCCCCGGTCGTGCAGCATCGGCAACAAGGTCCCGATGGCGGTGGTCGTCAGGGCCAGCCCCACCAGCAGGCTCGAGATGGCGAAGTTGGTGAGCAGCAGGACCAGTCCGACGCCGAGTCCGAGGACCAGACTGATCAGCCACCCGACCGCTCCGTGGGTCACGGGTCCCCTGCCCAGCTTCGAGAACTGGATCTCGTAACCGGCCATGAAGAACAGGAAGCAGATCCCGAGGGTGTCGAGGCCGTTCACGAAGACGTCGGTGCTCGCCCAGTGGAGCACTTCGGGCCCGATCAGGATGCCGAAGACGAGTTCGAACAACACGCTCGGGACCCGCCACTTCCGCAACGCCTCCGAGCACAGCGGCGCAATGGCCACGGCGGCGGCGATCACGAACAGCGACACTGCTGTCTGGTACGACATGGGACAAGAGTAGGAGAGGACGCCTCTGCGTCACCGGACGCACCGGGTCCGTTGGCCGCCACCCGCACTCCCCCACTGCCGTCGGCTCGGCCGGTCCGTTCGGGGGCGCAGGTGGCGCAGGTGGTATCGGCGGACGACCTCGCCGGTCAGCCGGGACCGTCCCCCGGTGGCGGACGGACCGGCGCGACCGACCCCGACGCCAGTTCGTCCACCAGTGCCTCACCCTCGGCGCGTCCGTGGACCTTCACCAGGCGTGCGTGCGGCGCCTGGTCGCGTGCCTCGGTCGGGATCTCCGAGCGGTAGCGGTGCATGGTGCGCCACGACCAGAGGACGACGTTGCGCTGGTCATCGGTCGACATCAGGTTGCGCAACGACTCGCGGTTCCCGTTCCAGAGTTCCTCGCGCCGCACCGAACGGGTCACCGTGCGCAGGAGCAGCTGGCGGATCACGGTCGGTCGGGGCGGGTCGAGGACGACGATCAGTTCGGCCCGCGCCCACACGAGGTCCCGGACCTGGTGGTAGTTGCCGTCGACCACCCACCGGGGTCCCGCCACCACCGTGGCCACCCGCTGTCGGAACGTCTCGGTGTCCAGCGGCGTCCAGTCGGGCTGTTGGAACTGGGCGTCGAGTTCGGCGTGCACCAGCCCGAGCCGCTCCGCCAGTGCGATGGACAACGTCGTCTTGCCACTGCCCGAGGCCCCGTGGACGGCGATCCGGGCGACCACGGACGGATCAGCCGGCGACCAGGTCGAGTCGATCGGCCAGTGATTCGACCAGGCCGGCACATCCGGCCTCCACCAGGTCGAGGCAGTCATCGAACCCGGCGTCGTCCCCGTAGTACGGATCGGGGACATCAGGGTCCCCGCCCCGATGCCCGTCGAAGTCCCGGAGCAGTACGAACCGGCGCTCGTGGCGGTCATCACCGGTCCGGGCCCGGGCCATGCCCACCAGGGTCTGGCGATGACCGCGGTCCATGCACACCACCAGGTCGATGTCGTCCACCCACGCCGTCTCGAAGGCCCGGGCGCGGTGCCCGTGATCGACATAGCCACGACGTCGGAGGGCGGCGACAGCCCGTGGGTCCATCGGCTCCCCGGCGTGCCAGCCACCCGTTCCCGCACTCGACACCGCGAGGTGGTCCCCGAGCCTCGTGCCGTCCGCCAGGGTGTGCCGGTCCGCGAGTTCCTGGAGGACCACGTCGGCCATGGGGGACCGGCAGATGTTCCCGGTGCACACCATGACGACCCGCAGGGCGGGTGCCGAGGCGGGAGGTGGTCCCGCAGATGTCGTCGACTCGGGTCGTGGCACCCGCACAGTCTGTCCGCCGCGACGCCCGGCCGTGGCACGCTGGTACGACCAGCCGCAGCGCGGCCCCGATACGGTGTCGCGACGGGCGGTGCACCTGACCGGCCCGCCGAGACTCCCCGGGAGGGACCCATGAGCGACACGGCAGCGAACCAGCAGATGGGGCACGGCGTCAAACAGCGCGACCTCATCCGCATGACCGACGACGAGGTCGACGTGTTCCTCCACGAACGTCGACCGATGACCATGTGCACCCTCAACCACGACGGCTCCATCCACGCAGTGGCCATGTGGTACGGATTCGTCGACGGTGCCATCGCCATCGAGACGAAGGCCAAGGCCCAGAAGGCCGTCAACCTCTCGCGGGACACACGGATCACGCTCCTGTTCGAGGACGGCGACTACTACGAGGAGCTGCGGGGGGTCGAGCTGGTCGGACACGCCGAGGTACTCGACGACCCCGACAAGGTGTGGGAACTGGGGGTCAACCTCTTCGAGCGGTACTACGGGACCTACACCGAGGAGCTCCGCCCCTTCGTCGAAACCATGCTGAACAAGCGGATCGTGGCCAAGATCAACGTGGAGCGCACCGTGTCGTGGGACCACCGCAAGCTCGGTCTGCCCTCCACCCGGCCCGCCTGAGGAAGCACGATGGCCCACCCCATGGACGATGACGAGGTGGTGGCCTTTCTCAGCGGGCTGCCGGCCCGGACCGGCAAGCTGGCGACAGTCCGGGCAGACGGCCGGCCACATGTCGCCCCCATCTGGTTCGCACTCGACACCTCTGCCCGGGGCGCTGACGCACCCATCGGCGACCTGGTCCTCAACACCTCGGGCGAGACGGTCAAGGGGCGCAACCTGCTCCGCGATCCGAGGGCGGCGCTGTGCGTCGACGACGACCGGCCTCCCTTCACCTTCGTGACCATCGAGGCCACCGTGACGATCAGCCAGGATCCGGACGAGCTGCTGCACTGGGCCACGGTGATCGGTGGCCGGTACATGGGCGACGACCAGGCCGATGCCTACGGCAGGCGCAACGGTGTCCCGGGAGAACTCGTCGTCCGCCTCCGACCGACGCGGGTCGTGGCCGTGGCCGGACTGTCGGACTGACCGGAGGACCGTGGACGCTCCCCCGACGGCGGACGAGGCGGCGACCGACCCGGCGGGGTGGTACTGCTTCAGCCTGCAACCCCGGCTGGCCGAATGGGACGGGGTGGCATGGACCGGTTCGACACACGCCACCGGATCCGGACCGTTGCTCCCCGGACCCCCGGCGCCGTTCGCCTTCGTCCGCCAGACCTGGTTCCGATGGATGGTCATCGGCCAGGCGCTGGTGATCCTGCCCGCCATTCTCAGCGGATCGAGTGGACAGGCGCTCTGGTCCTGGCTGTCGGTCGTGGGCTACGCGGCGTTCCTCGGGGGTTCGGTCCAGCTGGTCGGGCGCGTACTCCACCTCGACGCGCTCGACGGCCGTCGATCGCTCACCTGGATCGGCATCGGGTCGGGAGTTGCCGCCTTCATCGTCGGGGTGGGCCTCGAGATCCTGGCCGACCGCGGGTTGGGCTGGGCCGCCACCTTGTGGCTGACCGGGCCGATCGAGGAGGGCGGCAAGCTCCTGGTTCCGTTCCTCCTGCTCGTCTTCGGTGCCCGCCGCTTCAAGGTCCCCCGGGTCGGCCTGTACCTGGTGCTGATCAGTGGAGCCACGGTCGGAGTCCTCGAAGGGGCGGAGTACGAAGCCCGACCGGACTTCCCCTGGGCCCACCTGCAGATGGCGCTCCTGCGTCCGTCCGCCGAACTGCTCCACGTCTTCGTCACCGGATTCGCGGCGGCGGTGATCTGGTTGGCGGCATGGCGGAAAGGACGTGCGGCCACCGGCGCCGGTGCGGTGGCGTTCCTCATCGCCATGGCGATCCACTCGTTCCACGACGGGATCATCACCTTCTTCAACGTGGATCCGAAGTCGTTCAACTCCACGCTGGCCCAGACGTTGCACGAAGCACTGGCCAAAGGTCTGTCCGGAGGCCTCTTCGCCCTGGGACTGGCGGCGCTGTTCTACCTACTGGCACGCCATGGCGCACGCGAACTCACATCGCCAGGGGACGTCGCGACCTGCCCGCCCCCCTGGCGACCCCAGATCAAGCTGTGGGGCTGCGACCAGGCCCTGGTGCGAGCCTCGAAAGAGCCGTTGGCATGGTCCCCCTACGGGGCGCCGGGTGGATACGGGGGGTACGGGGCGCCAGTTGGATACGGGGGGTACGGGCCGCCAGACATCTACGGTGCCGGCACCGGACACGGAGTCCCCGGCTATGGCGTCCCCGGATACCCTCCCGCCCCGGACTACCGCACGGCAGCGCCATATCCGCATCCTCCAGGGAGTCCGGGCGGCATGGATCCGACAGTCGTTCCCCTGTCACCCACGGCACCCGGCACGACGTCACTCCCTCTCCTCGCCCCGGCCCCTGTGGCGGCTGGCGCCCCCGTTTCCGCGGCTGGTCCGTCGACCCTGCCCGGCCGGATCCCCGAGTTCTCCGCGCCCGACGTACCTGGCGCAGCGGTACCCACGCCCCCGTCTCCACCGAGCCCGTCTTCTCTCCCAAATCATGCCGCTGGCGGACTGCCGGGGCTCGATGGATTCGCCGGGTTGGGAGTGACGCCCCCGTCGGCGTCGCCACTGGCGCCCCCACCTCCGGTGGCGACGTCCGCTCCGGTCGCGGCTCCACCGGGTTGGTACCGGGTCGGTGGCGATCCCGGTCTCCAGGCCTGGTGGACGGGGACGGCGTGGAGTCGTTTCCACCGGTGGAACGGCTACTGGTGGGAGCCCGCCTGAGCTCTGGTTGCCCACCGGGACCAGGTCACGCTCCCCCCCGTCATGGCGCAACTGCGTCCCGGGCTGGTAGCACTACACCCGGCCGCAACCTCCGCGGCCGTCGAAGGGGGACCCCACATGATTCTCGATCGCTACCGCATGGACGGAAAGGTGGCCGTC
>Ga0302279_10006433_pt1 | contig 12445 bp, 9 predicted proteins | sample III_Bog_N3_3_FD_194541 | JGI IMG/M metagenome (GOLD analysis project Ga0302279, IMG submission 194541) | Peat permafrost microbial communities from Stordalen Mire near Abisko, Sweden - III_Bog_N3_3 | ecosystem: Environmental > Terrestrial > Soil > Wetlands > Peat | place: Sweden: Abisko...
GCGGCGGACTTCCTGGATGATCCCGGCCAGCTTTCCTACCTCAGCACCAGCCGGGGCTGCCCGGCCACCTGCAATTTCTGCAACACCCCGGAATTCTGGGGCAGCAGCGTGCGCTTCCGCAGCCCCGCGGCGGTGCTGCGCGAAATGGACCTGCTCCGGACCAGGCACGGGCTCACCTACTTCAGCTTCCGGGACGACACCTTCACCGCCAACCGGACCCGGATCCTGACCCTCATGGACCTGATCCGCCAGTCCGGCCAATACTCCCTGTGGAACTGCCAGAGCCGGGTCAACCTGGTCGACGAGGATCGGCTGGTGGCCATGAAGCGGGCCGGCTGTGAATTCATGCAGTTCGGCGTTGAGCACGGCAGTGAGCGGGTGCTGGAGCTCCTGGACAAGGGCACCAGCATGAAGCACGCCCACCGGGCCCTGGGCCTGGTGCGCAAGGTCGGCATGAATCTGGGCATCTACCTCATCACCGGCATCCCCGGGGAGCAGTGGGAGGACGTGGAGGCCACCGCCGACCTGATCCGGATCACCCGCCCCCACGACGTGCAGGTTTCCCCCCTGGCCCTCTATCCCGGCACCCGGCTGTTCGACCGGTACCGCCAGGAGGGGCGGATCAGCAAGGACTTCTTCCGGGGCACCGGCGACGCCGAGATTTTCGCGAGGGTGGATGCCCACACGGAAAAGGCCCTGCGCCACCTGGCCGAGGTGAGCGCCCGGACCCGGCCCCGGGCCGTCTACACCCCGGCCGAGTTCGCGGAGCAGAAGCGCTGGCTCGGGTTCTGCGCCGTCACCAACCTCCTGTGCGGAGAGGCCGCCGAAGAGGCCGGCCGGCCCCTGGAGGCGGAAGCGGAGTATGGGGAGGTCATCCGGCTGGAGCCCGGCAACACCTGGGGCTTCCTGAAGCGGGCCCTGCTGCGCTGGCACCTGGGCCGTCCGGTGGAGGCCCGGGCCGACCTGGAGGAGGTGCTGGCCCTGGCGCCGCGCAACCCCGAGGCCCTGGAGCTGGCCCAGCAATGGCGGACCAAGGGGGGCAAGGCCAGGCACTGGGAACTGGCCCACGGGCCCGCGGCGGAAATGAAAGGGGCCGAGGCTTTTCTTGAAGAGTTGAAGCTTCCCCCCTCCTGAAGCCGGAAGCTGGCGCCAAGTTGAACTTGAGTTAAACTTCCGTCCTTGTTTCGCCATGCCGGACGCTGCCTTCCCAAGATGGAGGAGGCGCGGTTCCGGGAGCGGGTGTTGCACCCGTGCCGGATGATCTACCAGGTGCGGGGGGAAACCCTCGTCATCGCGGTGGTGGTCCGTGCCGAGAGGCTGCTGGTGCCGGATCTGTTGGAGCATTAGCCTGGGCCCGGGCCGCCCCGAACTTTTCAAGCGCGGCGGACAGTTCCGTCAGGAGGCCCCGGGAATCGAAAAACAAGGGCAACTGACGGTCCTTGAGCTCGATGGGTTCATCCGCCTTGGCTTCCAGCAGATCCAAGGCCAAGGCTTGGAGCTTGCCGGCGGGCGCCGAATCGCCGTCCGTGGCGGCGGCCCCGGGATAGACGATCCAGGCTTCGGTATTGCTCTTGGGGATGACCTGCCAGCAAAGATCGCCGGGGGAGACCGGATCCTCCCCCGGGGTGGTGGCAAGCTCCCGCCAGCTCCGCACCGGGAGGCCCAGGGCCGCTTCCTTGAGGTTCCCGTCCAGGGCCTGGTAGATGAACACCCGCCTGGCCAGGGGATTGAACAAGAGGATGAATTCCTGGATCTGCACCGATTCGAACCCGGTCAGCAGGCTGGCGGCGGCCACCGGGGAGATCCGGTCGAACCAGCGCTGGAAATCCGGGTCCGGGTACCGGGCCAGGATCTCCGTGCTCCGATGGTCCGGGTTCACGGCCTCCAGCAGGGCCCGGTAGGTGTGGGTCAGGGGGTCGGAGGTGCCCACCAGCAGGATCCGGCCCTTGAGGTCCAGGTCGAAATCCCTGAACTCCAGCCCCGGGTCCGCCATGACGAACCACTGTCCGGTGGCGGCGTCCCGCTGGTAGACCCGGGTGCCGACCTTCATCCACAGGGCCCCGTCCCGCCATTTCACCCGGGCTCGGCCGAGGCCGGCCGCGGGTGGCGCGGCAGGGAGCCGCTCACTGGCGGTCTCTCGCCAGCTCAACCCGTTCCGGTCCGCCTCGGATGGCGCAGTCTGCTCGAAGAAGGTGATCCGGTCGTCCCAGATCAGGAACCGGGGCCCCGCAAAGGCATGGCCCTCGTCCAGGGGCAGGGCGGCATCGCAACCGGGAACCAGCAGGTGGATCCTCCTGGGCGGCTGGCTTGGGTCCGGTGCTCTTTGGCCCCAGGCCGGCATAAGGCCGGACAGAACGGCCCAGGTCAGGCAATGAAATTTCAGCTTAATTGCAGCCATTGCCACCGTCGCTGCCCCAAGGATAAGTTGCGCCATAATTGCAGAAAAGGATGCACCGGTAGCCGGTCTTCCAGTCGTCTTCGTAATAGCAATTCAGAACCGGCTTGCCGCGTTGATCCTTGGGCGGGCACACCGACTTGGCCGCGCAGGTGGTCGCCAGCACGCCCTCATGGCTTCCTCCCGTTCCGGCCCAGCAGTTCCAGAGCGCAAGGGGGTCCTTGAGCTCGCCACACGGGTTCCAGCCGTCCTGGCGTACGGTGGGGCCTGGGGCGGGGGGCGCTGCCACCAGGGGCCATGCCAATACGACAATGGTCGCCAACAAGCCAATCCTTCGGTAAGGCATCAGCATGGGATCCAGTCCTTTCTTGATAGGAAACTTTTAATGAATGCCATTCAATCCCATGAAACAAGGGATTAATACTGTTTTAAATATTAAATTAATTTAATTAAGGTAGGATTTGAACCTGAATTCAGGTCATGACGATTGTAAGGCAAGCATTTGGCCATGCAACAAAAAAATCTAGATAAAAAATTAAACATAGCCATAAGTACTCTTGTTTAATGGGCTGACATGGGGATTCAATCCGGTCCATCCTTAAAACCAAAAATAGAATGACCACCGACACGTTTATAAGACCTAATCTCGTTGATTCCTTGGGCATCACCCTGCGTGGTCTGCTTTTCGGGATGGCCAGCCGCTGAAATTTTCAGACGAAAGAGCATGTGGGAATGGATGGTCACGGGAAGGTCCTTGCCGTGTGCAATCTCAACGACGCTGATTTCGCCGGAGTGCTCAGGTTGAATCATGGGGTAGCGCTGGCCGGCCAGTTCATGGACCGGTCCCGGGCGAACCCCACCCATCGCCCTTCGCGGTCCATGGCCGGAAGGCCCTCAGGGCTTTCCCTGTCGCTCCGCCACCCAGTTCATCACCGCCATCGGCGTCATCCGGTTGAGGTCCAGGGCCTGCAGTTCCTCCCGCAACGGATCCGGATCCGGCTCGAACATGGGCAGCATCGGCTGCTGGGGCTCGGCCGGGCCCCGGCGGCCCTTCCGGGCCAGGGGCAGCGGGGTTTCCGGCGTCTCCGCCAGGATCCGCTGGGCGGCGGCGATGACCGACCGGGGCAGCCCGGCCAGCCGCGCCACCTGGATGCCGTAGCTGCGGTCCGCGGGACCCTCGGCGATGCGGTGGAGGAACAGCAGGTGTTCCTCCCACTCCTGCACCTCCACGTGCAGGTTCTGGATGCGCGGATCATCCGCCAGCTTGGTCAGTTCGAAATAATGGGTGGCGAACAACGTCCGCGGTTCCCCGCCCTTCAGGTCGCGCAGGTGCAGGGCGATGGCCTCGGCCAGGGACAGGCCGTCCCGGGTGCTGGTGCCCCGGCCGATCTCGTCCAGGATCACCAGGCTGGCGGGGGTCACCTGGTTCAGGATCCGGGCGGTCTCGGTCATCTCCACCATGAAGGTGGACTGCCCCTTGGACAGGAAGTCCGAGGCGCCGATCCGGGTGAAGATCCGGTCTACCAGGCCGAAGCGCATGAGTTCGGCCGGCACGAAGCTGCCCACCTGGGCCAGCACCACCAGCAGGGCCGCGGTGCGCAGGAAGGTGGACTTGCCGCCCATGTTCGGCCCGGTCACCACCGCCATGGCCCTGTGCACCGGCAGGGACAGGTCGTTGGGCACGCACTCCCGCCCCATGCGGGCTTCCAGCATGGGATGGCGGGCCCCGGCCAGGATCAGCTCCCGGTCGTCGCTCAATTCCGGCCGGGTCCACCCGGACAGTCGGGCCCGCTCGGCCAGGGCGCAGAGCGCGTCCAGCTTGGCCACGGCCTGGGACAGGCGGGTGAGGGCGCTCCGCTCCTCCAGTACCAGAGCCAGAAGGGCCCGGAACTGGACCTCCTCCAGCCGCTGCAGGTCCGATTCCGCGCTGACCAGACGCTGCTCGAAGGCGATCAGCTTTTCGGTGGTGAACCGCTCGGCGTTGGCCAGGGTCTGCTTGCGGATGAAGTGGGCCGGGGCGGCGGCCAGGTTGGCCTTGGTGATCTCGAAGTAGTAGCCGAATACCCGGTTGTATTTGATTTTCAGGGTATTGATGCCGCTGGCGGCGCGCTCCTCTTCCTCCAGTTCCAGCATCACCTGCTTGGCGTCCCGGGCCAGCCGGCGCACCGCGTCCAGTTCCGGGTCCACCCCGTCCCGGATCACCGAGCCCCGTTCCAGGTCCAGGGGCAGGGCCTCTTCCAGGGTGCGCCTCAGCGCCTCCAGCAGGTCCGGGCAGAGCGGGATCTGTTCCGGCCAGAGTTCCAGTTCCTGGGCCTCCCGGAACCATCCGCCCTGGCGGATCAGCTCGGGGAGGTCCTGGAGCCGGGCCAGGCCTTCCCTGAGCTGGCCCAGTTCCGGCGGCTGGGCCAGGCCCATGGCCACCCGGCCCAGGATCCGGTCCAGGTCGGGCACGGCCGCGAGCTGTTTCTGCAGCGGATCCCGATGGCTGTCCTCGGTGAGCCAGGCCACCTGGCGCCACCGCTGTTCCAGGGCCGCCCGGTCCCGGAGCGGCTGGTCCAGCCAGGACTTGAGCAGTCGCGTGCCCTGGCGGGTCCGGCACTGGTCCAGCAGGACCAGCAGGCTGCCCGCCCGGGTTCCGTCCAGGGTGTTGGCGGTGATCTCCAGGTGGCGGGCGGAAGTGGCGTCCAGGAGGGGGCCCGCGGCGCCCAGTTCCAGGTTCACCCCCTGGATGTGGGCGGGGCGACCCTTCTGGGTGGCCTCCACCTGGTCCAGCAGAGCGCCCAGGGCGCCGATGGCCGCAGGAAAAGGATCCAGCCCCACCCCTTCCAGGTGGGTCCAGCCGAAGAAGGCCAGGATCTGGGTGCGGGCCCGTTCGGTTTCGAAGCGCCAGGCGGGCAGGGGGGTCCGGGCGGCTTCCAGCTCGAACCGGTCCGGGCTCCCTTCGGCCAGGATCAGTTCCTGGGGGGCCAGCCGCTCCAGGGTCGCGGCCAGCAGTTCGCCGCCTTCGCCCGGGATCACCCGCAGCTGCCCCGAGGCCAACTGCAGCAGGGCGATGCCCCAATGTTCGCCCAGGCGGTGGGCCGACGCCAGCCAGCGGGCGTCATCGTCCAGCCAAGTGCCCGGGGTGATGATCCGGGTGATGGATCGGGGCAGCAGCCCCTTCACTTCATCGGCCTTGGCCGTGGGTTCGGCAATGGCGGCGGAGAACCCGGCGGCCAGGAGCTTGGGCAGATAGCTTTCCAGGGCGAAGTGGGGCACCCCGCACATGGGCGTTTCGAACTCTGTGCCCCGGCCCCGCACGGTCAGGGCGATCTCAAGCACCGGCGCAGCCCGGACCGCGTCCTCGCCGTGGAGTTCGAAGAAATCACCCATGCGGGTGAAGAGGATCGCGTCGCCGGCCTCGCGCTTGAGGGTGGCGACCTGCATGAGCATGGGAGTAGACATGGGCTTCCTGGAGAAACGATCCGTGTCACCCAAGTGTAGTCGGTAAGCTATCCACCGTCAGGATTGGCCGGTGCGGTGGGAGATGGGCTGGAAGCCCCGTCCGAGGAGGTTCGGGGGAAGCGGATCGACTACCCGCTTGGGGACCACCACCGTCAGGACACCGTTCTTCATGTCGGCCGCTCCCTTTTCCTCTTCAATGCCGTCGGGAAAATGGAAGGTGCGCAGGAAGGAGCCGAAGGTCCGCTCCATGGCGTGGCAGGAATCCGGGGCCATCAGGCTTTCTCCGTCCCGCTCGCCGGTGATGGTGAGGGAGTGGGCGGTTAGTTGGATGTCCAGATCGCCCAAGCCAAGGCCCGGGAGATCGCCCCGAAGGGTGAATTTCTCCTGGGTCTCGATCAGATCGAAGGACGGGCTGAATACGGGTCCGATCCGGGTCGGCAGGTCCGTTTCGAACCACGGATCCCCGCGCATGAAATCCTGTTCGGCCCTGGATTGCCCCAGGGAAGGGCGGCGCCGGGCTCCGGTGGGTGTTTGCCTTGAGTTTTCCATGGGCCCTCCTCAGGGTGGGGTGGCGGCAGCTTTCCCGTCGGCTCTTGGCTCGCCGTGCCTGAAGGATCCACCTACAAAATAAGGTTAGGCCGGAAAAGGGCGAATGTGGATAAATGTAAAATTAACGCAAGTTGAGGAGGAAAGGATAGTTGTTGGGGGTATTTGAAGTATTAATTTTAAGTAATCACCTAAAAACAGGTGATGAAGATGCCTGTAATCCCTGGTCAGGGTTGCAGGGGCGAAAATAATTTCGGCCAAGGGCGCTTGGCTCCGCTCTGGCGGTACAAGGTCCCGGGGATCGGGCGCCCCGGTGTGCGAACAGGATGGGCAGCCCATCGCCAAGCTCCGGGCCGGCCGCCGGATGGTTCTAGCCGGAGTCTTGAAATCAGGCCAAGTTATTTCATCAGTTCCGGTACCGGACCGGGCTCTTTCCGTTGCGGAGATGGTGGCCCATGTCTAGACTTGACACGTATCCGCGTTCGAGGGCCAAAGCCTGAACACAGGGGCTCGTTTCCTTTCACGCCACCAGGGAGAAGGTTCTTATGAGTTCCGTATTGAACGTGCCGGACTATATCTCCAACCCGAAGGCTGTGGCGTGGATCCAGAAGGTGGCCGACCTGTGCTCGCCGGACCGGGTCTATTGGTGCGACGGCTCGGTGGAGGAATACGACCGCCTCTGCCAGGAGATGGTGGCCTCCGGGACGTTCACGCGGCTGAATCCGGAGCTGCGCCCCAACAGCTATCTGGCCCTGTCCGATCCCAGCGACGTGGCCCGGGTGGAGGACCGGACCTTCATTTGCGCCCGGCGCAGGTCCGACGCGGGCCCCAACAACAACTGGATGGATCCTGACGAGATGAAGGAGAAGCTCAAGGGGCTGTTCCAGGGCTGCATGAAAGGGCGCACCCTCTATGTCATCCCGTTCAGCATGGGCCCGCTGGGTTCCAGCATCGCCCATATCGGCATCGAGCTGACCGATTCGGCGTACGTGGTGGCCAACATGAAGATCATGACCCGCATGGGCCGCAAGGTCTGGGACGTGCTGGGCGGCGGGGCCTTCGTTCCGTGCCTGCACTCGGTGGGCAAGCCCCTGGCGGAAGGGGAAAAGGATGTGTCCTGGCCCTGCAACAAGGACAACAAGTACATCGTCCACTTTCCCGAGGAGCGGGCGATCTGGTCGTACGGTTCCGGCTACGGCGGCAACGCCCTGCTGGGGAAGAAGTGCTTCGCCCTGCGCATCGCCAGTTGCATGGCCCGGGACGAGGGCTGGCTGGCCGAACACATGCTCATCCTGGGGCTCGAGACCCCGGACGGGGAAAAGACCTACGTGGCTGCCGCCTTCCCCAGCGCCTGCGGCAAGACCAATTTCGCCATGCTGCAGGTGCCGGAGTCGTTCAAGGGCTACAAGGTCACCACGGTGGGCGACGACATCGCCTGGATCAAGCCAGCCAAGGACGGCAAGCTATATGCCATCAATCCCGAGGCCGGCTTCTTCGGCGTGGCGCCCGGCACGAGCATGAAATCCAACCCCAACGCCATGCTGTCCATGACCCGGAACACCATCTTCACCAACGTCGCCTTGACCCCGGAGGGCGACGTGTGGTGGGAAGGGATGACCGACGAGCTGCCGCCACGGCTCACCGACTGGCAGGGCCTGCCCTGGACCCCCGATTGCGGACGCAAGGCGGCCCATGCCAACAGCCGCTTCACCGCCCCGGCCAGCCAATGCCCCTGCATCGATCCCCAGTGGGAAAACCCGGACGGGGTGCCGGTCAGCGCCTTCATCTTCGGCGGGCGGCGGGCCACCACCGTGCCCCTGGTGGTGCAGTCGGTGAACTGGAACTTCGGGGTCTACACCGCCGCCACCATCGGCAGCGAAATGACCGCCGCCGCAGCCGGGACCATCGGCGAAGTGCGCCGTGACCCCTTCGCCATGCTGCCCTTCTGCGGCTACCACATGGGCGACTACTTCAATCACTGGCTGCAGATGGGCCGCGAGATCAAGAACCCGCCCCGGATCTTCTGCGTCAACTGGTTCCGCAAGAACAAGGACGGCAAGTTCGTCTGGCCGGGCTACAGCGAGAACATGCGGGTGCTGAAGTGGATCGTGGACCGGGTCCACGGCCGCGGCTACGGCGCGGAGACGCCCCTGGGCTGGGTGCCCCGGGAACAGGACATGGACCTGGACGGCCTGGAGGGCTTCGGCAGCGAATGCTTCAAGGAGGCCATGAGCATCCATCGGGACGAGTGGAAGCACGAAGTGCTGCTCCAGGAGGAACTGTTTGAAAAACTCTACGACAAGCTGCCCAAGGAATTCTTTCACATGCGCCAGCTGTTGCTGTCCAGCTTCTGGCGCTCCCCCGAGAGCATGGGCCTGGCTCCTGAGCGATGACAGACTAAAGAAATCTTAGTTGACATACATCAAGTAGGGTTTACCTTGGGGGGTGGAGGCCCATATGGCCATGCTCCCTTATACCCAGAAAGCTAACGAAGCCCTTGTGACGGCCCGGGACCGTGCGGTGTCGGGACAGCAGCCGGAACTGCTGCCCCAGCACCTGTTCGCGGCCCTGCTCGTACCCGAGATGGGCCTGCGCCCGATGCTGGAACGGGCCGGGTTGACCCAGGAGGCCTTGACCGGCCTGGCGGATGGCGCCGATGCCCTGCTTGAGGCGCTGCCCAAGGCCATCGGCGGCAGCCAGCCCCAGGCCGGCCCGGCCTTCCGGAATTTCCTGGACCTGGCCAGCGACACCAGCCGGGGCCTGGGCGACCGTTTCGTGGCCACCGACGCCATGCTCCTGGCCTTCGCCAACGCGGCCACCGATGCCAAGAAGCTGCTGGCGAAATTCGGCCTGGACCGGGAAAAACTGGAGGCGGCGATCCGGGAATCCCGCAAGGGGGTCCGGGTCGAGGACGAACGGGCCGAAGAGAAATTCGCCGCCCTGGAGAAGTACGCCAGGGACCTCACCGAGGTGGCCCGGTCCGGCAAGCTGGACCCGGTCATCGGCCGGGACGAGGAGATCCGCAGGGTGCTGCAGGTGCTCTGTCGGCGCACCAAGAACAATCCGGTGCTGATCGGCGAACCGGGGGTGGGCAAGACCGCCATCGTCGAAGGCCTGGCCCAGCGCATCGTCAAGGGCGACGTGCCGGAGAACCTGAAGGGCATGCGGCTCATGAGCCTGGATATGGGGGCCCTGGTGGCGGGCACCCAGTACCGGGGGCAGTTCGAGGAAAGGCTCAAGGGGGTCATCCAGGAGATCGAGCAGTCCCAAGGGGAGATCATCCTCTTCATCGATGAGCTCCATCTGCTGGTCGGCGCCGGCGCCAGCGGCGGCAGCATGGACGCGGCCAACCTGCTCAAGCCGGCCCTGGCCAGGGGAGACCTGCGCTGCATCGGCGCCACCACCCTGGACGAGTACCGCAAGCACATCGAGAAGGACGCCGCCCTGGAGCGGCGGTTCCAGACCGTGTTCGTGCCCGAGCCCAGCGTCGAAGACACCATCTCCATCCTGCGCGGGCTCAAGGACCGCTACGAACTCCATCACGGGGTGCGCATCCGCGACGCGGCGCTGGTGGAGGCGGTGCAGCTGTCCCAGCGCTACATCGCCGACCGTTTCCTGCCGGACAAGGCGGTGGACCTCATGGACGAGGCGGCTTCCCTGGTGCGCATCCAGATCGACACCCGGCCCATCGAGATCGATACCCGGGAGCGGCGGCAGATGCAGCTGCAACTGGAGCGCCATGCCCTGGCCAAGGAGAAGGATCCGGCCAGCCGGGCCAGATTGGCCGAACTGGACGGGGAACTGGCCGATCTGGGCGAGGAACTGGGCCGGCTGCGGGTCCGTTGGGAGCAGGAGAAGAAGGCCATCGAGGCCACCCGGGCCCTGCAGAAGCGGCTGGACGACCTGCGCATCGAACTGGACCAGGCCAAGCTGAGGGGCGAATACGAAAAGGCCTCCCGGCTGGAGTACGGCGAAATCCCGTCCCTGGAGAAGCAGATCGCCCAGGCCACCAATGTCGCCGGCGCCATGCTGCGGCTGGAGGTGGCGGAGGAGGACGTGGCCAACGTGGTGAGCAAGTGGACCGGGATCCCCGCTTCCCGGCTGCTGGAGGGCGAGCGGCAGAAGCTGTTGCACATGGAGGAGCGCCTGCGGGAGCGGGTGGTGGGCCAGGATCCGGCCCTGACGGCCATCAGCGATGCCCTGCGCCGCAACCGCGCCGGCCTGGCGGATCCCAAGCGCCCCATCGGCTCGTTCATGTTCCTGGGCCCCACCGGCGTGGGCAAGACCGAGGTGGCCCGGGCCCTGGCCGAGTTCCTGTTCGACGACGAGAACTCCCTGGTGCGCATCGACATGAGCGAATTCACCCACGAGGCGGACGCCACCCGGCTGATCGGCGCCGCCCCCGGCTACATCGGCTACGAGGAGGGCGGCGCCCTGACCGAGGCGATCCGGCGCCGGCCGTACGCGGTGATCCTGCTGGACGAGATGGAGAAGGCCCATCCGCGGATCTTCGACCTGTTCCTGCAGGTGCTGGAGGACGGCCGGCTCACCGACGGCAAGGGGCGCACCGTGAATTTCCGCAACACGGTGGTGCTCATGACCACCAATATCGGCAGCCAGGCCATCTTCGCGGCGGGCGGCGAGGTGGACAAGGCCCAGAAGGAGATCCAGCTGGCGTTGCGGGAATACTTCCGGCCCGAGTTCATCAACCGGCTTGACGAGGTGGTGACCTTCCGCAGTCTGGGCATGGAGGACATGAAGGCCGTGGCCAGGATCCAGATGAAGCGGGTGTCGGCCATGCTGGAGGAGAAGCATGTGGGGCTGGAAGTGCCGGAGCCGGTGCTGGAGTGGCTGGCCAAGGAGGGGTTCGACCCGCAGTTGGGGGCGCGCCCGCTCAAGCGGCTGATCCAGCAGGCGGTGGTCAACCGGCTGTCCCGGATGATCCTGGAGGGGCGGCTCAACCCCGGAGACTTGGCCGTGCTGCGGGTGGAAGGGGACGATATCGAGGTTGCGGTGGAGGCGGTCCAGTAGCCCATCCGGGCCGCATCCAACTTCGTGCCACGCCGTTCGCCCTGGTCGCGGGTGGTGTGGCATAAGCATGTTTTAAGTCTGATGGTTAGATGCAGATGTCGCAATATTGGCCTCCTCCAAGTATTTATTTGGGGTCAAGGGGGAAATCAGGCTTGATTCGATTTTTTTTCGTCTATACTGAGACGTGGGCCCGATGGCCCGCTCCAAATTTAGTTTTATAAATTTTAAAATTTGCATTTAAAAGACCATCCAAAAGGAGGAGGCGTGAGCACCCGTGGGCTTCTGGCATTCCGTTTCAAGGGTCAGGATTACGTAACCTACAACCATTCGGACAGCTATCCTGCGGGCCTTGGGATACGGGTTGTCCTTTTCGCCCAGGAGCACCTAAAGGGGGCGGAGGCGATCCAGGCCTTTGGCAACAAGATCGCGGCTTTGGACTGGGTGACCCGGCCCTGGGGAAGGCGCTCGGACTGTCCCCAGGGGGGTGAACTCCTCGCCGCCATTGCTGAGGATCGGATCACCCGGGTCGTCCAGGACAGCCACCTGTTCCGTACCGGCCTGGATTGCGAGTTTGCCTACATCCTGGATCTTGACTCGGAAATTTTGGAATTCTGGGACTTGCCGGAAAAGAGGGAATTTTTTCCTTTGGCCTCGATCAACATCTGCATGGTCGACACCATGGAATGCGAGCGACGGCATTGAGTCTTTCGGTCGACCCGTTCGAAGGGATGTTGGAAACGATCGAAATCCTCAGCGACCGCCTGGGAGTGGCCCCGGCCGGGTAGGACCAGGAACACCTCCGCGCTGGGGACCCCTGCCACCCAGAACCCCACCCGGGTTCCCTGGCAGGTTTCGAATCCGGTCTCGTCGGCTTTTTCCATTTGAATTTTGGCGGAAGGTCGGGGCAGGGGCCGCACGGGATTTGCACAGCCGCCTGATCGTGATGGACAACCTGAGCTTTTCCGACCTTTGGGTGCCACCTTCGGCTGGGCCTCAGGCTGGGCACTCTCGGCCCGCGGGACCCGCTCC
>Ga0302279_10006443_pt1 | contig 12437 bp, 7 predicted proteins | sample III_Bog_N3_3_FD_194541 | JGI IMG/M metagenome (GOLD analysis project Ga0302279, IMG submission 194541) | Peat permafrost microbial communities from Stordalen Mire near Abisko, Sweden - III_Bog_N3_3 | ecosystem: Environmental > Terrestrial > Soil > Wetlands > Peat | place: Sweden: Abisko...
TCGATCTTCTGCCCGCTCTCCCCACCGCTTGGGAGCGGGGCGAGATCCTCGGCCTGCGCGCCCGGGGTGGCTACGAGGTGGACATCCGTTGGGCGAACCACACGCTCACCGCGGCGACGATCCGCAGCTACGCGGGCGGCACTCCCGTGGTGCAGCTGGCGGGCCAGCCCATCGACGCCAAGACCGATCCGCGCATCCACCTGGTCACGGCGAATCAGTAGAGACGGGCCTTGTGCTACGAAAGCGGGCGCGGATCGGAGCAAGCGACGACGGGTGAATCGAGTAGCAGGCATGCTCGCCATAATAGACGTAGGTGGTTATTCACTTGACTCAGGTAACCCCAACCTGTAGTGTTGCGGGCTATGGAGGAATATCCCCGGAATTTGAGCGAATTTGAGTCTCAGTTTGCCACCGAGCAGGCTTGCCGAGATTACCTCTTTCGGCTTCGCTGGCCAGAGGGATTTCGTTGTCCGAATTGCGGATTTGATCGCTTCTGGCTGGTGCGTTCGGTGTGGATGCAGTGTCGGAGTTGCGACCATCAGACGTCGGTTACGGCAGGAACGATCTTTCAGAACACACGCAAGCCGCTAGTCGATTGGCTTCGCGCCATGTATTGGCTGGCAAGCCAGAAGAACGGAGCCAGCGCGCTTGGCTTGCAGTCCGTGCTTGGGCTGGGCAGTTACAAGACGGCCTAGACATGGTTGCACAAAATGCGGCGAGCGATGGTGCGGCCTGGACGGGATCGCCTGAGCGGGCGGATTGAGGTCGATGAGACCTATCTTGGCGGCTTGGAAGTGGGCATGAAGGGACGCCAGACTGAGCGGAAGTCCTTGATAGTAATCGCCGCTCAGGAGGATGGGGCGGGCATCGGGAGGATCCGCATGAAGCGCATTCCAGATGCCTCCGGCAACAGCTTGATGGGTTTCATCGAAGAGGTGACCGAACCGGGCAGCACGGTGCATACCGACGGTTGGAAGGGCTACTCTGCGGTCGAAGAGAAGGGCTTTGTCCATCAAGTTACCGTGGTGAAAAGCAAGAAAGAATCCGCTTCGGATCTGCTGCCTCGGGTTCACCTCATCGCATCGCTGTTGAAGCGCTGGATCATGGGTACACACCAAGGCGCGATCAGCCATGAGCATCTGGAGTTTTATCTGGACGAGTTTACCTTCCGGTTCAACCGGCGACGCTCCAGAAATCGTGGCAAGCTCTTCGACCGGATGGTGCAACAGGCCGTCATGATCGACCCCGTTCCATACAAATCTATGATCCGTTGTGGCAAAAACGGTGCAAAGCGCAACCACAACCACAACCTGTAGTGCCTACCTGAGTGAAGTGAATAACCACCTAGACGTATTCATTCAAGCTAGGTACGGACTGGAATCGACAACTCGTGCATGCATCATTTTGCCGGTATAACGCGCACCAGAACGACTCCGTGCGATGCGACTGGAGCAGAGAACTCGCTATCGAAGCGTCCATGGTTCTTCTGCCGCCAGAGGTCACGTACAGTCTGGTGGCCGTGAATGCCGAGGTCGGCCCAGTGCAGCGTAATCGTCGCCTTCTCTGCGCCGAGGTTGAAGAGCCCAACGGCCCAGGAGCCATCGTCAAGCGGCTTGGCGTAGATCTGTAGCTTGTCTGCGGCAGTTGCAGATGGCGGAACGCGCGTGGCCTGCTTGCCCAGAGAGTCCTGATCGATGTCGAGCACCTCGTCGTTAGTCAGCAGGCTGGTGGTAAAGGCGTCGAGCTTGGTGAGATCGTTGCCCAGAATCAGAGGAGCGGAGGTGAGACACCAGATGCTGATGTGCGAGTACTGCTCGTCGGGCGTAAGCGCGGTAGGATGCGGACTACCCCAGCCGACGACTCCGACCACAAGCATGCCGGGGTCATTGAAGTGGCCGGGCCGCGTGAAGGATGCCCAGTCGTCCTGGTTGAAGCCGTTGCGAACGACGGTTGGCCATTTGTCTGTGATGTCGTGATTGGTGCGCCATGAGTTGGCGTGAGGCGCAACCTCGCCGACCACTTTGAGCAGACTGTTGGTCGCATTGTTGGAGAGACTGAAGACGACGTCGCGACCGGCTGTGCGCAGAGCGGTCTCCATCTCCGCAGTCTCTGGAGCTTCGACTGGTGCCCAGTCGTACTTCAGATAGTCCATCCCCCACTGGGCGAACTGCTGCGCATCCTGCGTCATGAAGTGATATCTCCCGATGGCGTGGGGCAGAACCTTGATATTGCGCGGGCCTTCCATCGACTTGTTCCAATCGCCCTGCGGATTCTCGGAGCTGCCACCCGCACGACGTCCGTACGACGTAACCCAGGGCGTGTGATAGATGCCAACCTTCAGTCCAAGCGCATGAATCTGATCGGCGAGTTGATGCATATCGGGGAAGGCGGCAGGCTCGGGTTGCAGCGCATCGAGCGGGCCTCCGCGCACTCCCTGCCATCCGTCGTCTATGTTGATGTAGGTAAAGCCGTGCTGGCTGAGGCCGCTGGAAACCATAGCCTGTGCTGCTGCCAAAACGCGTGATGCATCGATGTGCGCTCCCCATACGTTGTAGCTGTTCCAGCCCATCGCGGGCGTGAGTCCGATCTGGTTGCCCACACGTATCTTGAAGGCGCGCGTGGAGGATCCCAGATGATTAGTAGCACGCAGAGTCACCGCAAACTCGCCCTGCTGACTGAGTATGCCTGTTATCTGACCTGTGGATGCATCGAGCTTGAGGCCGCGTGGTAAGCCTACAGCGGAGAAGCGCATCGGGCGGTTGCCCGTCGCCGGAATCGTGTAGAGAAACGGCGATTCAGGACGTACACCGAAGAGCTTCGGCCCGTGGATCGCAGGCGTCTTTGCGGGCAAAGGAGTCAGCATCTGTGGCACGCTTGGCGCTGTCTGCGCAGAACAAATTGAGCTGGCGAAGATGAGTGCGGCAACGCAGATCTGGATACGACAAGAGAGAGTAAAAATAATTGGATGTCGGTAAGCGGCACGAGGAGTGGACATGCGGATCATGATAGCTGCGGCGTAGTGTTACAAGCAAAGAGCAAAATCTCGAACTTCGGGCAAGATCTTATCGGTTAGCGAGTGGCTTCGTGTAGAGCTGTTTCGTCGCTGGCTGCCATGAATAACTTCCATGCCGAAAGGGTGTGTGTCGCAGAGCGGGACGCGTTGAGAAGATACACTCCCCGTATTTGGCTCCGAATTGATCCCCTAGTCGAGATCATCCTCTGTTCCACTCCGATGCGGACGTCCACTCCCCACCCATCACCGCCTGCGAACCATCAACAAACACCAGCCAGACAAGCCCTACTTCGATTTTGTTCCGCGCACTTCGATCTCCGATAGTCCGGTCAATCATGATGCGCAGGCCGTTCGAGCGGGTGCCTGCGGGCAGTGCAATCACCACGGACTTACCCGCAGCAGCATCGGTGGTGACCTTGACGGCGCTCTTCTAGGTAATGCGGTCGTCGGTCAAGATCTAGAGCTGGTAAGCATAGTGCCCGCGCTCGGGAAGCGCAGCTTGCTGACCTCGTAGACACTCGAGGTTGCTCTCCCTCCACCGGGAACTCGGCAACTTATCGCGCACGACGTTCGTCTATTGATCACGGTTCAATTTTTCATGAGGCTTGAATGAACATCCTGCAAGTTATCCGCGTCTCGAAATATCTGCGTGCATCGGCGCTAGTTGCTATTGGATTCTTTCCTCTGATTGCACCGACATCGGCGGTGCTTACGGCTCAGCTTCCGTCGGCTGTTGGCGATCAGAATACCAAGTCCGCCGTCACAGTTACCGACAACGGACGCACATGGACTCTCGATAACGGTATCGTCAAGGCGACCATCCGCAAGGACAGCGGGTCGATGGCCTCGCTGGTCTATCGCGGCGTCGAGACCATGGGCGGCAATGGCGGTTACTGGGAGCAGACTCCGCAGGATGCGCAGCAACTGAGCAACACCATTACCATCGATCCGGCCACGAACGATGGCACTCGCGCCGAGGTCTCCATCAAAGGAGTCAGTGGCGGCCAGACCATGCTGGGCCGTGGCGCACCCGGCGGCGGAACCTACTGCGATATGGAGATTCGTTACGCGCTCGGTCGCGGCGACAGCGGCATCTATGTCTACGCGATCTTCACCCATCCACCGTCCTACCGCGCCAGCGGAGTCGGCGCCGAGAGTCGCTATATCACGCGTCTGAGCCAGAGCTTCGACTGGATTACAGTGGACAAGGATCGCAATATGCTGGAGGCCGCGCCGACCGACTGGGGCACTGGCGTCGTCGTCCACGCCAAAGAGCAGCGCATCATGAGCAAGGGCGTCTACAAGAACTCGGTCGAGCACAAATATAGCTACTCCGGCGTACAGTACAAGACGCCCGCTTATGGCTGGTCGAGCACCAAGAACCACATCGGTATCTGGTTTATCAATCCGACCATCGAATACCTGAGCGGTGGGCCAAGCAAGCTCGAGCTCGACGCCCACTTCGGCGACAACGACAACCCCGAACCGATCATCCTCGACTACTGGGTCGGCGGCCACTACGACACCGGCGCGCGCGTCAACGTAGCCGCGGGCGAAAGCTGGACGAGAGTCGTCGGCCCCATCTTCGTTTACGTCAACTCGCTTGACCACCCCACGCCCACCAGCCAGACTGAGATCAACAAACTCGCCGCGACGGCTGGCAACCCCACCGTTCCCGCAAGCTGGCACGACAACGCGAACGCGCTGTGGCAGGACGCGCTGAATCAGGCAAAGCAGCAGAACGCCAAGTGGCCGTATGACTGGGTCAACGGAGTGGACTATCCGCACAGCGCCGAACGAGGTACTGTTACTGGGCAGATCGTTCTCGACGATCCACTGGCCCCCCCAAATACACCGAAGACGCTCTCTCACATCACCGTCGGGCTTACTGCGCCCGACACGGACAAGCTGCTCTGGATACACAACGCCAATGGCTACCAGTTTTGGAACGACGGAACGGAAGATGGCAAATTCACCCTCACCAAGGTGCGTCCCGGAAGCTATACCTTGCACGCCTTCGCTACAGGCGTCCTTGGCGACTTTGCGCAGACCAATATCACTGTAGTTGCTGGCAAGACCGTCGATCTCGGCAAGCTCGTGTGGAAGCCTGTGCGTTACGGAACGCAACTCTGGGAGATTGGCTACCCCGACCGCACCGGCGACAAGTTCTTCAAGGGAGACGGTGCCAACAGCTGGCTGTGGGGATGGAATATGCGCTATGCGCTTCTCTTCCCCCACGACATCACCTATACCGTCGGCAAGAGCGACTACCGAAAGGACTGGTTCTTTGAGGAGGTTCCACACGCCACTAACCTCTCGTTCGTCAATTCCGAGGCCAAGGATCCTGCCAATCAGCCCTTTGGTTGGGTAAAAGCTGAGTCGCTGCAGCAATATCCGCAGACTAATCAGCACGGGCCGTGGGCTATCTACGGCAGTGGTCGCACTACAGTCTGGACGGTCAAGTTTAGCGTTGTAAAGACTGTGCATGGTCAGGCCGCACTCCGTGTCGCGCTGGCCGGAGTCAATGGCCTTCGCGACGGCTTGGCTGTCGGCCTCAACGGCCATAGCATCGGTGCCATTGGCGACGGGACCACCCCCGATAACGCCCACCTGATCACCACCAACAGCATTCGCTACAACGCCGACAAGGGCCTCAATCAGCAGCGCACGCTGAAGTTCGACGCCGCACTGCTCAAGCCCGGCGAAAACGAGATGACATTTACTGTACCCGGAGGCGATCTGCAAAGCGGCGTAGTGTGGGACTATCTCCGTCTCGAACTCGAAAGTAATCCATAGCGCAAGAATGTAGTCGATTGCACTGTTTAAATAAGTCTGATCTCGGTTGGGAGCACGACAATGAATCGCATGTTTACGCGCAGAGACTTTGCATCGATGACGACTGCGGCCGCAGTGACCGCAGGCCTTGGCCGTTCGCACGCTGCCGCTCTGTTTGCCCAGGCGACACAGCCCCAGGTAGAGGATCCCACCCTCGCCCAGCAGGAGGGCGTCACCGGCAAGGCGGGCTCGAGTGCGCCGGGCGATCTGTGGTCGGGCAAGGACTCGCCGGAGTTGGTTGCAGCGGCTCTGGCCGGGCTGCCTGCGCTACCGGCTGGGCCCTTCCAGCCGACCTGGGACTCGATCCAGCAGGACTATACCGATCCCGTGTGGTTTCGCGACGCCAAGTTCGGACTCATGATGCACTGGGGCATCTACTCCGTGCCGGCGCACGCCAGCGAGTGGTACGTCCGCTATATGTACGGCGGCAATGCCGGTGTCATGCAATGGCACACCGAGCACTACGGCCCGCCAACCAAGTTCGGCTATAAGGATTTTCTTCCGATGTACACGGCGGCCAAGTGGGATCCCGATGCCTGGGCGCAGCTCTTCGTCAACGCCGGAGCGAAGTACGTCCTGGCGCCGGGCGAGCATCACGATGGCTTCTCCAACTGGGCGAGCGCGATCAATCCCTACAACTCCGTCAACTATGGGCCGCACCGCGATCTGGACGGCGACCTGATCAAGGCGCTGCGCAAGGTAGGACTCAAGACGGGAATCTCCGACCACTCGGCCTTCCACTTCGTCTTTATTCCCGCGCTTGCAGGCAGCGATCAGTACGATCCCAAGTGGGCCAACTTCTACAACGTCGCCGACAAGAGCAACGGCGCGCGCACCCGGTTCATGCACGACTGGGTGGCCAAGCGCATCGAGACGATCGACAAGTATCAGCCGGATATGCTCTGGTTCGACATGGCCACGCAGCATGAGTGGGATCCGCTGAAGACCGTGGTCTCGGCCTACTACTTCAATCGCGCGCGGCAGTGGGGCAAGCAGGTCGGCGTCAGCGCCAAGGCGGCCGCCTGGGTCAGCGGGCAAATCATGGACTACGAGCGCGAGGGCCGCGCACCGATGGAGCTCACCGACTGGATCTGGCAGCCGGACGATCCCATCACCGACAAGTTCGGCTACGTGACCGAGCAGAAGCCCTACAAGCCAGACCAGTTTGTCTGGAAGATCGTCGAGAATACGAGCAAGAACGGCAATCTTCTGCTGAACATCAGCCCGCGCGCCGATGGAACCATCCCGCAGGAGCAGCAGGACGTGCTGCTTGCGATCGGCAAGTGGCTCTCGGTCAACGGCGAGGCGATCTACTCCACGCGTCCGTGGACGAAGTACGGCGAGGGACCGGTGGCCGATGCAGCAGCGGCGGCGATGGTGGCGATCCGCGCCAAGGGCAACTTTGCCGGGCGGCTCAACGGGCAGAACATGGGCGGAGATGGAGTGGGCGGAGGAGGCATCTCGCGCAACGGATATACCGCCAGGGACATTCGCTTCACCACCCACGGCAATACGCTCTACGCAACGGTGATGAACTGGCCGGGCGACGAGCCGGTGACGATCACATCGCTGCCCGCGGGCCCGTCGGGGCACGAAAGAGTCGAGCGTGTCGAGTTGCTCGGCCACGGCGAGCCGCTGCAATTCACGCAGGATGCGCAGGGCTTGAAGGTGAAGTTTCCAGCGGAGAAGCCCTGCGACTTTGTCTACTCGCTGAAGATCTCAGGCCTCAAGCTGACATAACGCAACGATCAGGAGCTACACTCCATGGCCAGCCAGTTCACCCGTCGCCACTTCGCCCGACTCACCGCAGCCGTAGCCGCCATCGCAGCTCTCCCGCGCGCCTTTGCGCAGAATGATCCACCGCCGCGCCAGATCGCGCCCGGCCCGTTCCAGCCGACATGGAAGTCGCTCAGCGCCAACTACAAGACGCCGGAGTGGTTCCGCGATGCAAAATTTGGCATGTGGGCGCACTGGACCGCGCAGTGCGTCCCCGAGCAGGGCGACTGGTACGCGCGGCGCATGTACATCCAGGGCGAGAAGGACTACGACTACCACGTCAAGAACTACGGCCATCCCTCGAAGGTCGGCTTCATGGAGATCGACAATCTCTGGAAGGCCGAAAAGTGGGATCCCGAGCGGCTGATCGCCCTCTACAAGCGAGCTGGCGCCAAGTACTTCTTCGCCATGGGGGCGCATCACGACAACTTCGACATGTACGACTCCGCTCATCACGATTGGAACTCGGTCAAGGTCGGCCCGAAGAGGGATCTGGTCGGCACCTGGGCCCGCATCGTGCGCGCCAATGGCCTGCGCTTCGGCATCTCCAACCACAACTCCTGGGCGGCGCGCTGGCTGCAGCCGGCCTATGGATATGACGGCGAGGGGCCGCTCGAGGGCGTGCGCTACGACGCCTACACCCTGACCAAGGCCGACGGCAAGGGCAAGTGGTGGGAGGGCCTCGATCCGCAGGATCTCTACACCGGCAACAGTGTGCGCATGCCCAACGGCATCCACGGCATCGCTGCCGTCAAGGCCTGGGTCAGCGAGTACACCAGCCTCGCCAAGAACAACCCCATGCCCGCCGAGGCCTTCTGCGAGAACTGGTACCTGCGCTGCAAAGACATGGTCGAGAAGTATCAGCCGGATGTTCTCTACTTCGACACCAACGAGCTGCCGCTCGGCCAGGCTGGGCTCGATCTGGTCGCGCACTACTACAACCTGAGCGCCGCCCGCAACGGCGGCCGGACGGAGGTCGTCGTCAACGGCAAGCATATTCAGCCCGAGCACGCTGGCTCCTTCGTCGAAGACATCGAGCGCAGCACCGCCAACGCCATCCGTCCCGAGCCCTGGCAGACTGACACCTGCATCGGCGACTGGCACTACAGCCGCGCCGTCTACGAGGAGAACCGCTACCAGACCGTGCCGCGCATCGTCTCCATGCTCACCGACATCGTCAGCAAGAACGGCAACCTGATGCTCAACATCCCCCTGCGCGGTGATGGATCGATTGATGTGAAGGAAGAGGCCTTCATCGCCGGACTGACCGCGTGGATGGACGTCAACGCCGATGGCATCTTCGCCACCCGTCCCTGGAAGATCTACGGCGAAGGCCCGTCTACCTCCGCACCACCGCCGCGTGCCTACGGACCTCCCGGCCCTGCGTATACAGCAGAAGATATTCGCTTCACGCAAAAGGGCGATGCGCTCTACGCCTTTATCGGAGCCTGGCCAGAGTCGCGCGTGGCGAAGATCAAGAGCCTCGCCGCCAACTCGCCCCTGCTAGCTGGCGCGAAGGTCACGAATATCTCTCTGCTCGGCTACGGCGGAAAGCTCACCTGGACACAGAATGAACAAGGACTCTCGGTCAACCTGCCGGAGAGGGCTCCGAGCCAGCACGCCGTCACCCTGAAGATTCACTGACTGCCCACCGCCTGACCGTCAAGCCAAACCTTTGCTCCGCGCGCGCCTCGCTCATTTCAAGTGACTTCATATTTCATACTCGTCCATCCGGTTTTTCCTGGATGAGAGCTTGGCGGCTTGCGTCGATAAGTTTCTGGATGGTCTTCCGGAAAGGTAAAACTGCTGCCTCTTCGGTAAAAGCCGAGGATCTTTAGTTGGATTAGCTCTTACGGGGTGTGCTTGTACTGGTTTATCGCGTCCGAATCGTGTGTTTCCCAGGTCGCAGCGCGACTTCAATCCATCCGTTGGCGCTGTGAACAGCGACCGCTGCTCCATCCATCTCCAGAACATCGCTGGCATGGATTGAACGAAGTCGAAGCTTGGTATGCACGTTGGCTGGGATGACACAGCTAATCTCTGTTCGGCCCATGCTCTTCATCTTCCATTCCATCTCCACAGGACCGAACTCGGTGACACAAACGCCTTTTGCCCAATCGAGGCCCGAGAAGCGTGGTTCGATCAAGATCGTTCGCTGATCTACAGGGCCCTCTCTTCGCGCCCCCAAGACATAGGCTGTCAAGAAATATCCGGGGTGCATGCCGTAGATATGGACCTTGGATCCGCCACTCTCTTCCAACTCCTCCCAGGTCGTCTGCCATTCGGAGTCGACTTGATTCTTCCAGCCAGTCCTCATGAGTTGTAGAGCCTGAGTCTCGTGCTGCTCCTCCTCCATCTCGTACAGCATCCGGAAGAGGTAATAGTGCGACATCGATTCGCTCACTTCTTCCCGATGGTTTAGAACCCACTTTCTGATCGAGGCGAGGCGTTCCGGCGGAACGACTCCGCTGTAGAGCGCGAACAGATTGGCCTGGGCCGTAGGATGGAAACGGCCATCGACGATGGGCCCAGCAAATTTGTGCCCCTGCTGCAAGCTAATCTGCGAGCCCGCCCCGAAGAGAGCACCGTCATAGGCCCCTTCCGACTCGTTCCACAACAGCTGATTGAAGGTCGACTGCAAATGTTGCGCCTCCTGCGCAAGCATCTGTGCGTCACTCTGTCTGCCGATGCTGCTGGCCAGCACTGAAGCGTCGAAGAACATCCTGTAGACCATGGCGTTTAGTCCTGCGCCCTCACAGACCTGATAGCGCAGAGGATTGTCCCAGACTTCCCACTCGCGCGCCTGAACCAGCCCTCGATCAGTGCGCCGCTTGCGGTACCAATCGAGTAGCGAGGTCAACGCAGGCCATAGCTCGCGCACCAAGCCCGTGTCGCCGGAACTCTCCAGATACTCACGCAACAGCACCACCCAGTCGCAGGTGCGGTCTTCCATGATGGCGTGAATATCAAATCGTTCGGAGCAACTGTGCGCTTTGAGTTGACCGTCCGGTTGCTGGGTGAGAGCGATACGGCGCAGTAGTCCGCGCAAGAGACGGGCATCACCCCAGTGCGTCTTGCCCTGCTCGTCTGGGCCACGCATCATCACCCGCGTACAATCGAAGGCTGGCGGACTATCATCGGTCCACTCGACACGTTCCCGATCCGCGCAATCGACGTATGAATCTTCGCTCAGCACCTCCAGCGAGCGGGCGCAGATGCCCCACAATTGACTCAGAAAAGGGTCACTGCATGTGAACGACGCAGCCCGCTCGAAGGGATAGCGCACCTCGTAAGCTGCCGCCCGCGTCAGGCGAATCTTCCCCGCCGTCACATGCAATCGAAGCTGCCGGAAGGCAAAGGTATCGCCGCTCATGTAGGTTTGCAAGCCAGAGCGAGCGATGTATGTGCATCTTCCGCTTTCTTCCCCGCGCGGCAAGACGTAGGAGACCTCCAGCGAGCTTCCTTCCTGTGCGTCCAGCTCCAACAGGTGAAAGGCCTGCGCGATCTCGGAGAGAGTGAGTTCGATCTCGCTCCCTGCTGCCAGATCCATCGGTAACGCTGGCGCACCCGAAGACCACGGACGTTCCGTCTCAAGCTGGAGCGGAGTGCTACGCGGGAAGAATCGGATCTCTTCGCTGCCGGGCACAACAACAGACGGTCGCCACACGGGTTGCGTCAGATCGGGCTGGATCCAGTCGGTGGCCTTACGCGCATCGATGTTCTCTTTTATCGAGGACCAAGCCTGCGCCCTGGAACCAAAGGACCGTTCCGGCATCGATAACCAGGACGTATCTGTAGCGATGACCTGCTTCCTTCCACCGAGTGTCATCTCAAGCGCGGCAACAAATCCGGGATCGTGCTGCATGATGCGCCCTGTGGGAGCGTCGCGATGCACCAGTACAACCACAGAATTTTGCCCTGAATGTAGCTTGCTGCGAATATCGCGGCTGTCATACTCCGGTCGCTGATTCTGATAGCGACTTGGGCCTCGACCAATGTAGTTTCCGTTGACGTACAAGCGGTATCGCGTAAAGGCGAAGAGGTGCAGAATCGCGAGCGAAGGAACCGCAGACAACGTGATCTCTTTTGCGAAGACGCAGTGGAGATCGGGTGTAGCGCTATTAGGCAATCCTGAGGATGAAGATGCGATATGTGTCGCTGCTCCTCCCATTTGAATCGCCACTGGAGCCTCTGCGGCAGGCCAGATGATCTGCGCCGATGCCAGCACGGCTGGCTCCCCACCCGCCGTAACGGGCGCAGCGAAGAGCGTCGCTCGCGCCACGATTGGTGCCGCTGCCGCGGCAGCTCCCCGAATTAGAAAATTTCTACGTTTCAGAATCATTCCCCTATTCCACCACAGAGTGGAAGCATGAGCGCCCAGCAACAGATCGCCCGACAAGTCTGCTGAAACATCGCCGTCCAACTCTACCTGCAAGACGAATCAATCAGTCCGTGGATGCAGAACCTGTGCTGAGTTTTTCTATGGCGTTGCTGTTGCGCGCACATTCAAAATAATTCGGCGATATGAGGTCAACCGGGGTGAGCTGTCGTCTGTTACGGCAAGGATGATGTGTGCCGTTCCTGTCCCTCGACAAGGCCTAGATGTAGGCATCCATTGGGCACGGCAGACGGCGGTTGGAGTAACCACGGCTGTTGAAGAGTCCGCGCCTGCGATGGTGACCGCTGCCATATTCGTACCGGTTCCACCGGCTTCAGCGTAGTGAAACCAGGTGTAGCGCAGGTGTTGTCCTTGGTCGGGATCGTGGCTCAGACTCGCGTCGAGTACCACCGGTTGTCCGACTACCGCATCGAT
>Ga0302279_10006446_pt1 | contig 12436 bp, 6 predicted proteins | sample III_Bog_N3_3_FD_194541 | JGI IMG/M metagenome (GOLD analysis project Ga0302279, IMG submission 194541) | Peat permafrost microbial communities from Stordalen Mire near Abisko, Sweden - III_Bog_N3_3 | ecosystem: Environmental > Terrestrial > Soil > Wetlands > Peat | place: Sweden: Abisko...
GGTGGTTTACGACACGGGCCCCTCCGTTGCCCTGAGTGATCCGGCCCATGGCAGACCGGGCGAGTTGCGGCGAGTGGCTTTGGCCGAATTGCTTGACCATCCTCAGCCGCAGTGGCGACCGGTCACCGGCAATCCCAATTTTCTTGGCGTCTACCGCTGGAACATTCTGCGAGGAAATGAATGAGAGTCTCTCGCTTCAAGATTTGCATCCCTCAGGGGCTAAAGCCCAGCGCTATTTTTTGGCGACTTGCGGCACGGCTAAAGCCGTGCCCTTTCAAAGCTTTGCCTTTGAGCCGAGTTTTCCCTGGGCCTGTTCAGCCCGTGAAAGATTTGCAGGGGCTAAAGCCCGACGTTGATTTGATCGGCTTTGCGGCGCGACTAAAGTCATGCCCTGTTACCGTGCAATTGACAGAGATCAAGACCAGGAAGAGTTTTTCCGCAACCGGCAAAGTCGTGCGCGGTTGCAGAACTCTTCCTGTGCGCCAATCAGGCGCCTGGAATCTGTCTCTGGTCTTTGCGCTGCTGGCAATCTTCGCCGGAGTTCCCGCCGCCGCAAAAGACGCGCCGCGCTCGTTCTATTTGTCCACCAGCCGCACCTTCGCGCCGGGCGAGAGCGTGAAGATTCAGCTTCTCGCGCGGAACGTGCCGGCGCTGGAATTTCGCGTTTATAAGGTTCGCGATACCGAGAGGTTTTTCGCGGGGCTCAAGGACATCCACAGCTTTGGCGACGAGAGCTACTCGCCGCCGGAGCAGATTGACGAGCGCACCTGGCTGGAGCGGCTGCACGACTTCAAGGGTCACCTGTGGTGGCTGGTGCGGCACTTCTTCCGCGGCCAATTTACAGACGACGCTCGCGACAGCTTTCGCGAGTCTCAGGCAAAGCTCGGCAAGCGCAGCCGGGTGGTGGGCGCCACCGAGTTTGCGCAGATTCCAATTCTCAACGACAGCCAACTGGTGGCCCGATGGAAGCTGGAAACGCCGCCGGCCATCGTGAGCGAAACACAACAACTGCCCATCGACAACCTGTCTGCCGGGGTCTACCTGATTGAAGCTACGGATGGCACATACAAGGCCTACACGGTGGCCATTGTTACGCCGATCGCCGTGGTGGAGCGCGCCAGCAATGGGCAGGTGAGCCTGTATGTGGCCGACCGCAAGACGGGCGCGCCAGTCGATCACGCCGATGTCGCGTTGTGGGCTAACGGGAAGCAGCAGTCCACGGCACAAACCGGCGCTGACGGGCTGGCCACACTCGCCATGGCGGGGACGGCAGCGCCCGTGGGGCCGAACGGCGACACTCCCACAATCGACAACGTGTGGATACTGGCGCACCACGGCGCGGATGCGGCACTGGTGACTCCGTGGAGCTACAGTTTCAGTCCCGATTCAACCGGCGACCTGAAGTCTTATACCTACACCGACCGCCCTGTCTACCGGCCCGGCCACACGGTGCACATCAAGGCCATTGTTCGCAAGGAGGACCACGACGCTCTGCTGCTGCCGGACACGAAGACCATCCAGCTCAAAGTGATGGATGCGGATAACAAAGTGGTCTTCCAGCAGGACGCGGCGGTCTCAGCACATGGGGCGATCACGGCGGATTTCACCCTGGCCGCCGATGCGGGGCTGGGCTACTACACGGTGAATCTGGATGGAGGGAACGGGGAATCGGGCAGCTTCTACGTGGAGGAATACAAGAAGCCGGAATACCAGGTCACGGTGAAAGCGACGGGGGCTCGCGTGCTTCAGGGAAGTTCGATTCAGGCGACGATCGAGGCGCGCTACTTCTTCGGCGAACCGGTGGCCAACGCCAAGGTCAAGTACGTGGTCCACACCATTCCCCACTACTGGTGGGACGAAGACGAGGACGACAACTCGGACAGTGCGGATGGGGGATCGGACGCGGGTTCGGACGACGATACGTATGACGCGACCGAGCAGCAGGAGCATGAAGGCATTCTGGACGCGAACGGCCGGCTGACTGTCTCGATGCCCACCGCGGTCGATGGCAAAAAGCAGGACCAGGACTACCGCATTGAGGCTCGTGTGACCGACGCCGGTGAGCGCGAAGTGGCGGGGCACGGTACGGTTTTGGCCACTTATGCGTCCTTCCGGGTGAGCGTGCAGCCGACCAGCTACGTGCTCAAAACCGGCGACCCGGCCAAGGTGAAAGTGACGGCGCAGGACTACGACGGCAAGCCGGTAAGGACCGCCGTGCATGTGGCCGTGAGCCTGGAGAAGTGGGATTCCGTCACGCACCAGCGCACGGATACACCGGTCACCGCGAGCGACGCGCAGACTGGAGCTGACGGGTCGGTGCTGGTGAATTTGGCCTTACCGAGCAACAGCGGCGGGGATTACAACGTGGCCGCGACCGCGCAGACGCCGGAGAATCGGACTGTCGAGGGGCATACCTGGATCTGGGTTTGGAATGGCGGCGGGGAGTTTTACAACGAGAATACGCAGGCGCAGATTGTGGCCGACAAGAAGCAGTACGCGGTGGGTGATACGGCGCACCTGCTGCTGGTGACGGGCCTCAAAGACGCGTGGGCGGTAGTGACCGCGGAGGGCGACAGCGTGCAGTCGCGTGAGCTGATCCATTGCACCGGCGAGAGCTTCCCCTTCGACATCCCCATCACCAAACTCGGCCAGCCTAATCTCGTCGTGAGCGCCATTCTCATTCACAACGACCAGGTTATTACTGCGCAAAAGAGCCTGAAAGTCCCACTTGTGGAACGCACACTGACCATAACCGCGACGCCGAGCAAGACGAAGTTTCTGCCGGGAGAAAAGGGCAGCTTCGATGTCTACGCGGCGGACTACCAGGGCCATCCAGTGCAGGCTGATTTGAGCTTTGGCGAAGTGGATGAGGCGCTCTACTCGGTTCGGCCGGACGAGACGCCGGGCATCGTAGCGTCGTTCTATCCCAAACGCTCGGTCGATCTGGAGCCGCAGTCTTCGTTCGATTTCTTCTTTTCAGGACAGGCGGGACTCAAGAGCCCGCTGCTGGCGCAACTGAATAACGGTCTCTACCATCCACGGCTGGCGCAGGTTAAGCCGGGTTCCGACCTGGTGGTGCCGAAGATCCGCAAGGCCTTTCCCGACACGGCTTATTGGAACCCAAGCGTGCACACCGGGCCAGATGGGCACGCCAAGGTGGAGTTCGATTTCCCTGACGCGCTGACCACATGGCGGACCACCATTCGCGGCATGACGGACGACGGCAAGGCGGGGAGCGTTGTGACGCGCGTGCTGGTGCGCAAGAACCTCATTGTGCGACTGGCCGCGCCGCGCTTCTTTCGTCAGGGGGACGAGGTGACGCTGCGAGTAATCGCGCATAACTACCTGGAAGCTGCCAAAGACGTGACGTTCGGCCTGGACGTGCAGGGGCTGGAGGTTGTGGGCGGGCAGCAGCAGGTGGTGAGCATAGCGGCCAAGGGAGAGGCTTTTGCCGAGTGGCGCGTGAAGGCGCATACCACTGGGTCGGCCGTGCTGACCGCGAAGGCGCTGACCAACGAGGAGAGCGACGCGCTCCAGGTGACGCTGCCCATCAACCCGTATGGTGTGAAACAGCGCGCGACGGGGGCGGGGGTTGTCTACTCCGGCAGCGGGCAGGCGGGGTGGAATTACAGCTACCCGCCGGGCTCGGATGCCGGCTCGCGTACGCTGACTGTGACCGTTGCGCCCTCTGTGGCGGGCACCGTGTTTGACGCTCTGGACTACCTGACGAGTTACCCTTGGGGGTGCACAGAGCAGACCATGTCCAGCTTTTTGCCGGACGTGATTGTGGCGCAGGCGGTGAGCAAACTCAACCTGAAGCCGGCGGTTGATCCGGCGACACTGAACGCAATGGTGCGCGATGGGCTTGACCGGCTTTATAGCTTTGAGCACGACGATGGCGGCTGGGGATGGTGGCCGGACGACCCAAGCCGCGTCTTCATGACGGCCTATGTGATCAGCGGGCTTTCGCAGGCACAGGCTGCGGGGTACACGGTGGAAGCTGGTCGCATCGAGCGCGGGCGCAACTGGCTTTTGCAGATGCTCAACGCACACCCGGACATGATTCCCGACCTGCGGGCTTATGTTGTTTATGCGCTGGCCACGACTGGCGGCGCGCCGAAGAATGCGCTGGACAAAGCATGGGCAAGCCGGGACAAGCTGAGCGATGAAGGGCTGGCGCTGACGGGGCTGGCCCTGCACGCAGGCGGAGATGCGCGCGCGCATCAGGTTGCAGTGCTGCTGGAAAAGAAGGCCAAAGTTGCAGACTCGGATGCGTTCTGGTCAGGCACCTACAACGGACTGATGGACTATTGGGACGACACATCGGCCGAAACCACGGCCTTCGCGCTCAAGCTGCTGGTGGCGGAGGACCCGCACAGCGGGCTGCTGACCAAGTCGGCAGTCTGGCTGGCCCAGCACCGCACCGGCGACTACTGGGAGTCGACCGAGCAGACGGCGATGGTGATTTCGGGGCTGACCAGCTACCTGGCGCTGAGCGGCGAACTCGGCAACACTTCAGACGTTGAAGTGCTGGTGAACGGGTCCAGCGCGGGCAAGCATCACTTTGCTGTCGGCGACGCCTTCGCTGCTCCGTGGAAGCTTCCCATTGGCCCGACACAGGCGGGCGGCGGCGGGCAGGTGGTGGTTCGCAAGTCCGGCAACGGCATTACGTATTGGGCGGCTGAGAGCAGTTGGTACACGGCGGATCGAAGCGCCTTCCAGCACGAACAGATGGCTCTGAATCTGGCACGCGACTACTATGTGCTGCAGAAAAAGCAGCCCACACCGAGCGACCCGATAACCTATGACCTTGTGCCGCTGCATGGGCCGGTGCACGTGGGGGATATTGTGGCCGTCAAGCTGACCGTGGGCGGGTCAAGTTGGAAGTATTTGCTCGCTGAAGATCCCATTCCCGCAGGGACCGAGTTCCTTGACCACCCCGAACTGTACTCCATCAACCAGAAGCCGGCGTGGTGGGCAGACTGGTTTACGCGCAAGGAGTTCCATGACGACCGTGCGGCTTTTTTCAACACTGAATTCAGCGGGCACCGCGAGTATGTCTACATGCTGAAGGTGGTCAACCCTGGCAAGTTCGCCATCAGCCCGGCACAGGTCGGCCCCATGTACCAGCCGGAAATTCAGGCCACCACCGATCCCGCCACCTTGGAGGTGCAGCCGTGATGAGCACATTCTTCCGCCGTCTCGCAGGAGCACGCGTCTGGATCGTGCTCCAGTTCGTACTCACGCTCATTCTGCTGCTGCTGGGACTGGCATGGACGCGCCTGCCCGACAAGCACGCGTGGCAGGTTGCACTCACGCTGCTCGTCCCTGTCCTGCTGGCCATCAGCTTTCTTGAGCTGCAGGCCGGAACCATGCGCAAGCTGGCCGACGACGACGGTCATCGCGTGAAGCTGGTGTGGGGAGCGGTGACACTGCTGCTGTGGATCGCTGTGTTTCTGCTGGCCTGGCGCTTGTTCGACTGGGCAGACGATCAGATTCCGCAGTGGTCCGACTACATCCACTCGTTGCTGCCTAAAGGCTTGCGCGCCAGCCTGCTGACCGGGGAGCACATCCAGTCGGTTCTGTTTACGGTCGAGTGGATCTTCCGCTGGGTTGTCGTTCCGGCGAAGCTGATTCCCCTCGCCGCGGCGTCCGCACAGAGCGGGCTTCGGCTGCCATGGCGTCGCGTTATCGGGCTGCTGTGGAACTGGCGCTGGTGGGCCGGGGTGATTGTGGCGGCGGTGGTGGCCATCTTGCCGCCTTCGCACTTGTTCAACGCGTTGCCGACTGGCTCGGTTGCGGCGCAGGAGTGGCATGTCCTTTTGAAGATGGTGGCCGTCTATCTGCTGGCGATGGGGAGTTGGGTGCTGCTGCTGGGGTGGCAGGCTGCGCTGTTTGCGGGGAAGCAGGCTCCGCCCAGCGAAGAAGCGCTGGTGGCTGTGCCTGTGCTCACCGGGCCACCGGACCGGGACCTTAGCGCCAAGGTGGATGTCCCTTCGGAGGGGGAATCGCGGTAGGCTCGCGATGGAGGGGCCTGGGGGCATTGTGGGGTGCGGAAAAGGGCTGAATTCATCCGAAACTCCTCATGAACAAAAGATGTGAGGCGCGGGTCTGAAGACCCGCACGACAGCCGGTCTGGAGACCGGCGCTACTCTCTGAGGTTTTGTTCAGTCTAGATGTAACTTGCGAGGCGAGTCGGGCTGCTCCTCATGAACAAACCCGAAAAGCAACCGCAGATCCCTCCACTGCGGTCGGGATGACAGTGTGGTGGTGATGAACTTTCTGGAGGATTTTGGCGTTCCTTGTAGCCGTAACGCGACTTGGCGAGTCGGGCTGCTCCCGAAAAGCATACCGCAGGGGCTGAAGCCCACATTGATGGGATTGGCTTTGTGCCGGGGATGAATCCCCGGCCTACCGCCCGAGTGAGTTTTCCCGCAGCCTGTCACGGCGGGATCTTCGGCCCTGTCCTTTGTCGCCTGTTCCCTATTCTTTGCCCTGCCCGATGCGCCACGCCTTGATGTATTTCCAGTGGATATAGACAGAGTGGTTGATGTGCAGGATGAGGCCCTCGCGGCCGTCGAGAAATCCCAGCCGGAAAACGTAGTTGTAAACGAACGTCGCCGCGGGGTTGGCAACGGTGTTCCACACAAACGCCGTCCAGCTTTTGCTCGTCTTGCCCCTGGCCGCAAGCAGCGCGGCGATCTCTGAGCTGTAGCGGTTCATGTGTTCGAGATAGATGCCCATGGTGGGGTAGGCGTAGTGGAGCATGTCGCCTTTGAGGGTGCCGCGGGGGCCCTGGAATTGCGGCGTCGAGTGCGGGCCGACTCCCTCGCTGAGGCGGGCGCTTCCGCGTTTGAAAAGGCGCAGCTTGTGGTCGGGATAGAAGCCGCCGTGGCGAATCCAACGGCCGTAGTAGAGATTCAGGCGCGGAATCCAATAGGCGTCGAACCTGGGCTCTGCGGTCAGCAACTGCTGAATCTCCCGCTGCGACTCAGGGGTCAGCACCTCGTCGGCGTCGAGAAGCAGAATCCAGTCGCAGGTGCACAGGTCGAGCGCGACGTTCTTCTGCTCGCCGTGGCCGCCGAAGGCGTGGTAGCTGGTCTTGGCTCCGAACGACTGGGCGATCTCGATGGTGCGGTCTTTCGAGCCGGAATCGACCACAACGATCTCGTCGGCCCAGCGCACGCTCTCCAGGGTCCGCGGCAGATTCGCCTCTTCGTTCATGGCGATCATGGCGACTGAGAGTGTCTTACGCATCCCAATCAGGATAAATCAGGAGAGGAAAAGTCAATGGATGGCATCCACGATGTTTGCCGGCAGACCGGTTTGGAGCCAGGCCAGCACCTGCGCGCGGCCATAGCGGTCAAGCAGTCGCTTGGCGTAGAAGGCTGAGGCCCGGTGCGCCTTCTCTGAGTCGGCCTCGGTGGCGGCGTGGGCGAGCGTAGCGTTGAGCGTGTCGAGTTTGATGAGCGGCGAGGCCTGGTGGGAGCTGCTGCCCAGAGTTCGACGAGCCCTTCGCGCAGCCATAGCGGAGCACTCGGGCCGGCCTGAGCCTCGACCAGGACGTGGAGAAACTCGTGCCGCAAGACCGGAGCCAGAAACTTGCGCGCGGCCAGCGTGGCCAGGGGCTGGGTGCCGATCCAATTGCCCTCGGTAAATGCGGCCACCCATCCAGGGGCGAGTGTTGCGTTGCGAAATGCGCTTACGGAGGGAAACGTTCGGACGGCAATTGTTTCGGTGGGGCGCAAGCCGGAGCGATCTTCCGCTTCGGCCAGCGCCTGGTTGATTTCAGGCAGATAGCGCGAGTCGGCGGCAGCCAGCGTTTCCAATTGAAAGCCCTGCCCGCGCAACGATTGCCATGGCCGCCCGGTGGCCTCGTCGTCTGGCTCGGCTCCGGGAAAATACTGGGCCAGAATCTGTCCCGCGTCGTGCCCCTGCCCTGCCATGGCCGCCGCGCCGGCCTGGCACAGGCCTACACCGTGGCCCGATCCGCGACCATGAAATGCGAACTCGCCCCCCTGCCCCGAGACCTCGTACCAGTTGCTCAGAATCTTGCCCCATCCCAGCGAGCGGCCCACGGCCAGCCGGAAATCCTCGGCGGCGATTTCCGCTTGACCCACCTTCAGGGTCACAGCGCGCCCGGACTCGCCCCGCCGCGCCACGGTCAGGGATTTCCAGCCCGGACGCACCAGGCCAGCGGCTGCGAGCGCCTGGGTCAGATCGCTCAGAGACAGGTTCGCCGACCATTCCCGCGCCCCGCTGGCGGTGCAATAGGGATCTGAATGCGAGACCAGCCACGGCATCGGCTTGGCTCCCGCACCGGGCCAGACCTCGCCCGGTGCGGCCGTCCGTCCGCCGCAGTTCTGGTGGAACCACGCCTGGGCTGGGCGCCCGTGAAACCACAGCGTTTGGCCCGCGGTAGCCAGCGTGGCCTGGTGGGCTGCCGTTTGCCGGCCTGAACCGCCTGCCCAGTGAAGGAGTTGGCAGTGGGTCGAGTCGCACAGGTCAAAATCGGCGTGCCCATGCGGCTGGTGCAGGGCAAAACTCCGCACCACAACGGCCAGTGCCTTCAGCGATTCCAGAGAGTCCGCCGGGCCGCTTTCGCTGGCGACGACCCGCTCCACATAGCTCTCGACGGGGAGCGTGACGGCCAGAACAAGTTCGCCGTTGCGGGTGGAGACGCGCACCGGGTTGTGCAGCGTGATCGTCTCGCCATGCGCAGTCAGCTTCAAGGCGCCGGAAAGAAAGACCACTGGCTGCGCCGCCCCGCCTGCCAATGCAACGCCGCTTGCACCGGCGTGAATCGTGAGCGGGTGGGAAATTGGCGATTTTGAACAGTTTTCGCAATTCGCAAGGAGCGCGATTGCCGCCGGCGCTGCGGAGACGGTTACTTCCTTATCGTGCCAAAGGGTCCAGAGCCCGACGCGAAGCGTGGTTTTTGTGCCGGGCGCGGCGGCCTGAGCCAGGGCCACACCGGCCATAAGGAGCCAGATTGCGAGCGCACGGCTTTTCATGGCGCGGCCTGCCGAAGCGGGGAATGGGCCAGCAGATCCGCGGCGATCTCGGCCGCGTTGGCTCCGTGACCGGAGGAGAGATAGACGGCAACCACTACTTTGGGACGGGCCGCCGGCGCGAGGCCCACAAACCACCCGTGCGACGGAGTTCCCGCGCCGAAATTGGCGGTTCCTGTCTTTCCGGCCACGGGGACCCCGCCTGTGGATGCGGAAGCGGCGATGCCGAAGCTGGCCGAATCGTCGAGTCCGGCCTGCACAACCTGGGCAGCGGACGAGCCGGGATGCGCAGCCAATTGCAGCGCCAGCCAGCGATAGGACATTGCCAGTTCCAGCGGCGTGACTTTGATTCCCTCCACGCCGAGCAGCTCCAGGCTGGCCGCGTCTTTCCCCGCGGGCTCGTGGAACTGAGCCACCGCCTCGTCAGCGGCCAGGCCCGTTTGGCCCAGGAGCCCGGTGGGAGCAAGCAGGCTGTGCAGTTGTCCCGGAGGGAGCGACGCGCCCACGGCCGCAAAGTAGGTGTTGCAACTCCAGGCGAGGGCCTGCCGCGCATCCATGGGGTCGGCTGGGGGATGCGAACATGCCAGAGAGCGCCCGGCAATGCGCAGATTTCGCGTGCAGGCGATGCGCCGGGCGGGGTCCCAGCGGCCCGCGGCGATGAGCCCATAGAGCGCCAGCGGCTTGAGGGTGGAACCGGGCGCGGCGAGCGTTCGCGCGGAATCCGCCAGGTGGTTGGCGGCTAAAACGCGGCCGGTGGCGATGTCGAGAACGACGACTCTGGCCTGCGGAGACAGTTGCCCGGCGTGCGCTGTCGCCCCAGCCCACCCCGGGGCGGACTGGGCAGGACCCTGGGGCTGGCAGCAGAGGGCCCAGGCGACCATCGCCACAAGCATCGCCGCAAACATCCCTCTCCGCCTTGCACTGCGCACACCAAGAGTATCCACCATTGCGGCGGAAAACCGGCTGGCCAAATGCGCATAGTGGACTAAGCTTGGGTTGGGATGGTTTGACTGCGTGGAGAATGGAGATGCCAATGAAAGTGCTCATCTTTGGCGCAACCGGCATGGTGGGCCAGGGAGTTCTGCGCGAGTGCCTGCACGACCCGGGGATCAGCCTTGCGGTCACCATTGGGAGAACGGCCACCGGCATACTCAATCCCAAACTCCGCGAAATCGTCCATGAGGATATGGGGGATTACGCGGGAATGGAGACAGAACTGGGCGGTTTCGACGCCTGCCTGTTCTGCCTGGGGGTCTCGTCGAGCGGGATGAGCGAGGCCGACTATGCGCGGATCACTTTCGGCTATACGCTGGCGGCCGCGGAGACGCTGAGCCGTGTTCATCCCGGTATGACCTTCCTGTATGTCTCAGGCGCCGGGACTGACAGGTCGGAAAAGGGCCGTGCGATGTGGGCGCGGGTGAAAGGCCGCACGGAAAATGCCCTGCTGCGGTTGCCGCTCAGCGCGTATCTTTTCCGCCCCGGATTTATTGAGCCGATGGACGGGATCAAGTCGAAGACGGCGGCCTATCGGACTGTCTATGCGTTGCTCAGGCCGCTGATGCCGCTGCTGCGGTGGACGATGCCCAACCTGGTGACTTCGACGCGGGAGGTAGGACGGGCCATGCTTTCCGTTGCCCGTCACGGCTACCGGAAACGCATTCTTGAAACGCGCAACATCCGCGAGGCGGCTGGACATTGAGGGCGGGCATGGGCGGCTTTTGGCATAACAGGCTGCGGAAACAGGGCTATTTGAAAGCGAGATCCAAGCCGGAGTTTTGCAGGGGTTAAAGCCCGACGTTGATGTCGTTGGTCTTATTGGCACGACTGAAGCCGTCCCCATTCAAGATTCTTGCCCTCGATGACAGTCCTGGGCGGTGGTTCATCGCGCCATGGGAAAAGAATCCGTAGACAAGACACACAGTGATAGCGGTATCATTGCCCGTCAGAAATAACACACTCTATCCAGTCACATAGGGGAATCCATGAAACGGTCTTCCTGCTTCACTTCTTTGGCCATGACGCTGCTTCTGAGCCTGGCGGCGCTCGCCGGCTGCGGCGGCGGCAACTCAACACAAACCACTCCACCAGCCGCCATCTCCAGTTTCACCGCCAATGCGGCTTCGATCACCGTTGGCGCCAGTTCCTCTTTGACGGGCTCATTCTCAGGCGGCACGGGCGTCATCACCCCCGGTAACATTGCCGCCACCAGCGGCACGGCGGTCACGGTGAGCCCCGCGACCACCACAGCCTACACGCTGACGGTTACACCCGCCACGGGTTCCGCGGCGACCGCAAGCACAACGGTGACGGTCTATCCCGCGCCGACGATCGGCAGCTTCACCGCACAGCCGGCGACTATCACCGCCGGGCAGAGCGCAACATTGACCGGGACATTTGCCAACGGCACCGGGGTCATCACCCCCGGCAACATGACGGCCACCAGCGGCACAGCCGTCACGGTGAGTCCCACGGCCACCACCACCTACACGCTCACCGTGACCAATGGAGCGGGGACGGCGGTCACGTCCACGGCCACGATTACTGTGAATCCCGCACCCCCGGCGATTGCCAGCTTTATCGCCTTGCCGACGACCATCACCGCTGGTCAAAGCGCAATGATCACCGGAGTATTTTCGGGAGGTACCGGTGTTATCACCGGAGGCGCTTCTCCGGTAACCGCGACGAGCGGAACGGCAGTGACGGTGAGCCCGACGGCCACGACCATCTATACGCTCACGGTTACTCCGGCGACGGGGACGGCTATCACGCAGACCGTCACAGTCACGGTTGATCCGGCGGCCGTGATCACCAGCTTTGGCGCGACGCCGACGACCATCACGGCGGGAGGAACGGCCAACCTGACCGGCGTCTTCAGCAACGGAACCGGCGTAATCACGGGAGGCGCATCTCCCATCACCGCGAGCAGCGGAACGGCCGTCGCCGTCACTCCCACCACGACCACCACCTACACGCTTACCGTGACCAACGCCAACAACACGGCGGTGACTTCCACGGCTACCATCACGGTGGCGACAGGCGTCACGGTGAACCTGTCCAGTCCTGGACCGGCGGTAACGGACCAGTTGCTGGGCATGAACCTGGCTGCGTGGTTCGACGTGGCCGGCACCGACAACGCGCCCCTGATCGAGAGTGCGTTCAAGTCCGCGGGCATCAAGGCAGTCCGCTGGCCGGGCGGCTCGTGGGGTGACGGTTACAACTGGGAGACGAATACGGAGTGCACCGGCGGCGCCAACTCCAGCGACACCTTCTCCAACTTCATCGACAACCTGGTAACTCCAACCGGCCTGGATGTGGCGCTGATTGCGGACTACGGTACGGGCAAAAACTGCACCGGGGCAGGCGACCCGACCGAGGCCGCTGGCTGGGTTACGAATGCGATTTCCCTGGGCGTTACGGTAAGCCAC
>Ga0302279_10006449_pt1 | contig 12429 bp, 6 predicted proteins | sample III_Bog_N3_3_FD_194541 | JGI IMG/M metagenome (GOLD analysis project Ga0302279, IMG submission 194541) | Peat permafrost microbial communities from Stordalen Mire near Abisko, Sweden - III_Bog_N3_3 | ecosystem: Environmental > Terrestrial > Soil > Wetlands > Peat | place: Sweden: Abisko...
TCGGCTCGCCACGCTGGGCGCTCTCGCAGCCGGCCTCGCCCACGAGGTGAAGAACCCGCTCGGCGCGATCAAAGGCGCCGCGCAGCTCCTCGAGGAGCTCGATGGCTCCCCCGCAACCGACCCGTCGTCGCGCGAGTTCATCGGCATCATCCTCGAAGAGGTCGATCGCCTGAACCGGGTCGTCGGCAGCTTCCTCGACTACGCCCGCCCGCACGCCGGCAACCCCGTGCCGCTCGACATCAACGCCGCCGTCCGTCGCACGATCCAGATCCTCTCTTCGCAGCTCGCCGACAACGTCGTCGACCTTCGCCTCGAGCTGAACGAGCCGCTGTCGCGCGCGCAGATCGACCCGGAGCAGTTCCGTCAGGTGCTCATCAACCTCGTACAGAACGCGGTCCAGGCGATGGACGGCGACGGCCGCGTCACGGTCAGCACCGCGCAGCGCAAGATCGCGCGTGCCACCTGGGCGACGGCGGCCCCCGTGGACAGGAAGCTCGACGGGCGCGACGGCGAGGAGAACACGCGCGAGACGACCGGCCCGGTACGGCGTGGGCAACCGGACGAGATCGAGGTGATCGAGGTCTCGGTGCGCGACACGGGGCCCGGCATCTCGAAGAAGGTGCTCAAGAACCTCTTCATCCCGTTCTTCACGACGAAGGAGCGCGGCACTGGGCTCGGCCTCGCCATCAGCCAGAGCCTCGTCCAGAACGCAGGCGGCACCATCGACGTGCAGACGCAGTCGGGGGCCGGCACGACGTTCACGATTCTTCTCCCCGTCGCCGGCGGGATCGCGACGACGGCGTCCATCGATGGATTGACGCCGGCGACGTCCGCGACGCTGGTGTAGCGCTCTACGTGTAGCGCTTCTCGAAGAGCGCGCGGATGGCGGGCATCGTGCGCATCATCGCGAGCGAATGCTCCGCGTGCCGGTGGGCGAAGCCGTTGCCGATCATGAGATCGATGTCCTTGCCGACCCCTTCGGCGCCGAGGGCGGCTTTGGTGAAGCTCGTCGACATCGCGAAGAAGTACGCCGTGCCTCGGTCGCGCGTGACCAGCACCGCGCTCATCTCCGTGTCCGCCACGTTGACGCACGAGAACACGAGATCGGCCTCCTGCCCGTCGTTCGCTTCCAGCACCGCGCGCCTCACGGCGATCGGATCGCATGCGTCGGCCACGGCGACCGCGTCGCACACACCCAGCGCGCGAAGGTCCTCCGCGAACGGCGCGAGCTTCTCGACGCCGACGACGCGCACGCTGTCACCCCCCGCGCGCCGTGCCTCGGCCGCGCACAAGATGCCGCTCTTGCCTCCTGCACCGAGCACGACGACCGACTTTTTCCGGGCTCGCTTCTCGGTGAGCTCGCGTTCGACCAGACGCGCGACCTGCGGCGCCGCGCCTGCGACGTCGAGCACGGCGAGAGCCAGACGCTCGGGCAGGTCCGTCGGGAGCTTCGCGTACGCCCCACTCGCGAAGAGGATCGCTTCGCCTTCGATGTCGATCTGCGCGCTCACACGACGAACCGCTTTGACGCGGTCGATGCGCAGCGGCGTCAGCGACAGCGACACGAGGCTCGCCACGCGATCACCGACCTGCGCGACGTCGTCCGTTCGACCCGGCGCAAGCTGGAGCACGCGGCCGAGGAGCATCCCCCCCGACCCGGTCACCGGGTTGTGCTGTTTGCCGCGCTCCTGGACCGTCTTTTCGACCTGGCGCGCCACCGCCGCGTCGCGCTCCGTCTCGCCCAGGCCGGCCTGGGTGGCGTCCGCGGCGTCCTCCATTTGCCGGAAGCTCGCGGCGTCCACGTTGAGCGTCTCGACCGCGATGAGCATCTCGCCGGGGTAGAGGCGCGAGAAATCGGCGTCGACCTTCCGGGCCGGTTGGGGCAAGCCCCCCTTCGGGTCAAGGGATCGTTCGGTGCCGAACGGGTCAGGGGCGGAAGTGTCGAGGACAGGGCGGGGGTCGCGCATGGGCGCGCATACCATAGCCGAGGCCTGGTATAGTGGATCAGCCCCTCTGGGCGCTCTCTCTCGCCTCGCGGATGTCGTCCGTCATGCGCGAGCGGGACGCGCTTCTCTTGACCCGCTTTACCGGACGCCGCTACTCTTTTCCTGAGGTATTGCGAACACTCGCGATGACCCCCCCAGAAATGCAAGATCCCCCCGGCAAAGCGCCCGCAGCGAGCTCGAAGGGCGCCCCACGTTCCTTCGTGCTCCGCTTCATCAGCGGGAAGTATCAGGGCGGCGAATTTCCGGTCACGCCGGACAAGCCCATCGTGGTGGGTCGCTCCAGCGATCTCGACATGGTCCTCGTCGAGGACATGGTCAGTCGCAAGCACGCGCGCATCGCGATGCAGAGCGACCAGATCTGGATCGAGGACCTCGGGTCCACGAACGGCACGTTCGTCAACGGCGAGAAGATCAAGCGCGGCCGTCTGAAGGAGGGGGACCGCGTCCTCATCGGCACGAGCATCCTGAAGCTCATCGCGGGGGACGGCGCCTCGGACAACACGGACGCCAAGATGCAGCTCGAGAACGTCGCGGCTGCGCGGCGCGGCAGCCAGCAGCGGACGATGTCCGGCAGCATCGAGGAGGTCCCCCTTCCGGACCTTCTGCAGCTCTTCGGCACCTCGAAGAAGAGCGGCGTGCTCGTCATCCGCACGCACGACGAAGACGCGGGCCGCATCTTCATGCGGAAGGGGGTCATCTACCACGCGTCGATCAACGAGTCGGACGACGTGCCGGCGATGAAGAGCATCTACCGGATGCTCACCTGGGAGAAGGGTCTGTTCGACCTCGACCCGGCCGATCCGCGCGAGCTGCCGAACGAGATCAACGTCAGCGTGCAGGAAGTCCTCATGGAGGGCATGCGGCAGCTGGACGAGTTCAACCAGCTGCGCGACAGCCTGCCGGACATGAAGGCGCGCATCACCATCATGCTGCCGCTGGTCGCCCCGCTCCGTGACCTGAAGCCCGAGCAGCTCGATATCCTTCAGCTCGTCCACAACTACGGTCACATCGACGCGGTCCTCAACAAGGCCACGGCGACCGACCTGGACACGCTCCAGGGGCTCGTGAAGCTGATGAAGGCCTCCTACATCCGCACGGAGTAGGCGCGACACCAAACGGGCTCAGACGAGCCCGAGTCGGCCCCGGCTCGACTCCTGTCGGTCCGGCATCGACTCCTGTCGGTCCGGCATCGACTCCTGTCGGTCCGGCATCGACTCCTGTCGGTCCGGCATCGACTCCTGTCGGTCCGGCATCGACGATCGTTGGTCCCGCATCGACGATCGTTGGTCCGAGACCAACGCAAAGAAAAAGGCGCGGAAGCTTTCGCCGCCGCGCCTTCGTCTGCCCTTACCGGGCTACCTGCAGTCGATCAGTGGCTTCCGCTGCCGCTGGACGCGCCCGCGTCCGAGCCCTGGTTCGTCGAGATGCACTGGAGGTTGATCGTGGCGCCGTCGGGGACGATGCCGGCGCTGGTGTAGGAGATCTGCTGCGAGCAGCTGCTCCCGCCAGTGATGCCCATGCCCGTGACGTAGCACCAGCCGGGGGACGAACCGCCCGCGCAGGTGTTCCCGGGCTTCTCGGGGATCTGGTTGAGGGAGCACGTGACCTCGTTCGCGAGGTTGTTCGTCGTCCCGCTGTCTCCGGCCAGCGCCTGCTGCTGCTCGTTGAACTGCTGGAGAACCGTCGCGTCGACGTCCGTGTACCCCGTGAGACCCGGGAGCTTGGCGCAATCGGTCCCCTTGGGAACGAGGGTGGTCGGGAAGCTCACGAGGATGAGGCACTGGACCTCGCCCGTCGCATCCGGCTGGAGCTTGGGCACGCACTGCGAGCCGAGAGCGCTCTTCAGGCGGTTGACGATGGCGTTGACGGCGGGGCGGTACCCGTAGAGCGGGTCGTCGCCGGCGGCGTTGTCGTCCGTGTGGATCGGGCAGAGAGAGGAGACGATCCCCTGGCCGCCCATCATGTTCGCCAGCATCAGCTCGCGAATCGTCGGGTACGCCTTGGCGTAGGTCTGGACGGTGTAGTCGCTGACCTTCGAGACGATGCTGGTGCCGTCCGTCGACGTCTTGCTGCAAAGCGGCGGAATCTCGTCGGGAGTGTTCATCGTGGCCGCCGGAGCGCCCCCGGTGCTCCAGGCTCCACCCGGGTCGCAGTCGCACGAGTTGCCTTCGATCGAGCTCTCGCTGAGCGCCGCGCAGTCACGCTGGCTGGCGACGGGGAGCTGGAAGATGCACGCGTACTGGCGGTCGACCGGCAGCGAGTGAACGCCGGTGTTCGTGGTCCATTCGCGGCCATTGACCGGGTCGGGACGAATCGGGTCGGCGCCCGAGCCCAAACCAGGCCCCGAAAGAGCGTTGGTGCCGCTCGAATCGATCGTCGGAATCGGATCGGAGATTGGCGCCGTCCCGGCCACGTTACGCGGGGTCATCGATTCGACCATGTGCGGGTCGATGCCCGTGTAGTCGTAGCTGAGCGTGCCGCCCGAGCCCGTGTACGCCGCCGCCCCCTGGCCGAGGATCTTCGTCCAGTCGGAGGCCGTCAGCGAATCCTTCTGCGGGCAGTCGGCGGCGGCAGTCGTCGCGGGGCAGGTGCCGTCGCCCGGCTTCGACTGAAGCAGCTGGTGCGGGACGCCGCCGATGTGGGCGTAGAACACGTCGGCCGCCGTTCGGACCGCGCCCGTCGGCAGGTTGCAGAGGGACGTGCTGATCTCCGCGGGGTTCGTCGCCGTCGCATCGGGGACGTCCGCGGCGGTGGGGAGCGTCTTCGCGAACAGCGGGTTCGTGCAGTTGTTCGTCCCCGTGTAGGTGCTCGTGGCCGACGGGTATTCGCCGATGCGGTTGGGGACGGTGTTGGACGTGAGCCCGTTGAAATAGCGCGTGAGCGGGTACTGGGGCGTCGGGTTCAGGCCGTACTTCTGCACCATGTGGACGTGGCGCAGGTTGAGGTTGTACCCCCAGTTGTCGCCATCGTTCGTGGACGTATAGACGCCGCCGTTGGCCTTGCAAGCCGAGTCGTTGCAGTTGGCCGGCGGGCTCGTGCCGGCGCAGGCCGCTGCGGGCGGGCACGACTGGCAGCCCGCGGCTCCCGGCGTCCCGGCGCACGCCGACGTGCCGCGCGGGGGGCTGTACGTGTTGCTCATGAAGAGGTAGCCGAGGCCGCTGTACGACCGGACGTCGATTTCGGAGTCGTTCTCGTCCGTGAGGACGATGACGGCGACGAGCGAGTCGGGGCGAAGGAAGTCGTGGCGCTGCTGGATGATCGTCGTGTCGACACCGGTCCAGGTTGCTTTGCCGCCGACGATCGCGAGGTCCGCGTACGGGTCGGGCTGGATGAGGAAGCGGTACCAGCTCTCGAGCTGCGACTCGATGCCGCAGCCCGATTCACCGGCGCCGCCGACGAGCTCGGTGAAGTCGCCGACGAGCGTCCCCGCGTTGCCGGCCGAGCCGATCTGCGTGATGGTCGCCGGAGGGGTGACGGGCGTCTTGCCGCCGTTGCCGAGCGTCGGGAACCAGTAGAGGAAGCCGCCCCCTTCCGCGAGCGCCGCCTCCGACAAGGCTGAACCCGAGCCGAACGGTGAGGTGCGGTTGATGAGGTGCCCCTTGTCGTCGTTGAACGCGTTGACCGACTGGCCGCCCTGGCTCATGACCGTCAGGGCCGGATCGCAGACGGGGCTGGAGGCGCCTCCGCCGGTTCCGTTGGCCGCGACACCGAGGCGAGGGCCGAGCGAGGAGGTCACGACGCCGATGTGCATGTCGTGGACGGCGGTGAACTCGGGCGTAGACCCCGAGGCGCACAGGCCGCTCGTCGGGTCGGCATTTTGTCCGGTCGGAACAGACGTCTTGTCGTCGAGACACTGCGGCGTCACGAGCCGAGCGATCATCTGCGGGATCGCCTGGATCAGGTACGTCTGCTTGTCGCCCATCGACGCGGAGTTATCGATGTCGAAGAGGATGTCGACCTTGTCGATACCGCTCTGATTCACGGCGTTCGTGAAGTTGGTCTTGATCGTCGGCGACGCCGCCGTCACGGGCCGGTCGAGGCAGCCGGCCCCCAAGGCGCCAACGCCCACGACCACGCCAACCACGGCCAACCCCTGCACGAATTTCCGAAGCATGCTCGCTGCTCCTCGTTGTCTACGCTGCGCTGTCACAACCTGCGACCGGCACGGGGAGAAGCCCCGGGCGGTACCTCACGACCGATGCTTATGGCCGCTCGGACGGAGTTCCGTCGAATGGTCCGGCGACTTCGGCGGACTATGACCTAGCATGGTCGTTCCTGGACCGCGAGCAGCCCGAATCGAGGCGAGGTGGTCTTGCAGTGGAGACAGAATAGCGCAGCGGAGCTGCAGCGCCTGCGGCTCAGGTACCGCCGTCCGCCCCCTGGTTGGTCGAGATGCACTGGAGGCTGATCGTGGCCCCGGTGGGGACGACGCCGAGGGAGGTGTAGGCGATGACCTGGCTGCACGAGCTCGCGGCTCCGGCGTCGTCGCAGGTGCTGACGTAGCACCAGCCTGGGCTCGCGCCGCCGGCGCACGAGGTGCTTCCGGGGAGCGAGACCTGGTTCAGCTGGCACGTCACCTCGTTCGCGAGGTTCGAGGCAGTCGCCGCGTCGCCGACCTCCGCGTTCTGGTGGGCGTTGAACTCCTTGAGCACCGCGGGGTCCTGGACGTCGGTGTATCCCGGCAGATGATAGCTGGTCGCGAGCGCGGTGCAGTCGGTCCCGGGCGCGACGAGGCTCTGGGGGAAGCTGACGAGCACGAGACAGGGGACATCGCCCGTCTTCGCGTCGACGTTCAGCTCGGGGACGACGGTCGTCTGAAGGGCCGAGCTCAGACGGTCGATGATCGCGTTCACGGCCGGGCGGTAGCCGTAGAGCGGATCGTCGCCGGCCATGTTGTCCTGCGTGTGAATCGGACAGAGCGACGAGATGATCCCCTGCTTGCCCATCATGCTGCCGAGCGTGAGCTCGCGGATCGTCGGATACGCCTTGGCGTAGGTCTGCACGGTGTAGTCGTTCACGGCCGACGTGATCGTGCCGTCGGTCGACGCTTTCGAGCAGAGGGGAGGCACCTCGTCGTCCGAGTTCCCCGTGGGGCCGGGCATACCGGTGCTCCAGGCGCCCCCGGGAACGCAGTCGCACGAGCTCGCTTCGATGGAGCTGTACGAATAGGTCGCGCAGTCACGCTGCTGCGTCGGGTGCACGGCACCGTTGCCGTCGGTGTAGGCGGTCGGGAGCTGGAAGATGCAGGCGTACTCGCGGTCGACGGGGAGCGAGTGGCTCGTCGGGGTCGCCGACTTGTTCGTGGTCCACTCGCGGCCGTTGATCGGGTCGGGGCGCAGCGGGTCTGCACCCGAGCCGAAGCCCGGGCCCGACAGAGTGCTCACGGAGGGGTCGCTCGCGGGGGCAGGCAGGCTGTTCGGGAGACCGGCGACGTTGCGCGGCGTCATCGACTCGATCATGTGCGGGTCGATGCCCGAGTAGTCGTAGCTCACGGTGGCAGCCGTCCCCGCGTTCACGTTCGCCGCGTACGTCGCGGTCCCCTTGCCCAGGATCTTGGTCCAGTCGTCGGAGGTCAGCGAAGCCTTCTGCGGGCAATCGGCCGCAGCCGTCGTGGGCGAGCAGTAGTTGTCGGTCCCGGCCGTCCCTTCCCCGGGCGCGAGCTGCAGGAGCTGGTGAGGCACGCCGCCGATGTGCGCGAAGAAGACGTCGCCCGGCGTGCGGGCCGCGCCCCCGGTCAATGCGCAGAGGGTCGTCGAGACCTCGGCGGGGGTCACGGCCGTCGCGTCGGGCACGTCGGAGGCGGTGGGGAGCGTCTTGGCGAACAGAGGGTTCGTGCAGTTGTTCATGCCGACGTAGCCGCCCGCGCCCGCCGGGTACTCGCCGGTACGATTCGGCACCGAGGTGGATGTGAGCCCGTTGAAGTAGCGCGTGAGCGGGAACTGCGGGCTCCACGCGGGGCTGTACTTCTGCGCCATGCGGACGTGGCGCAGGTTCGGGTCGTAGCCCCAGTCGTTGCCGTCGTTGTTCGAGGAGAAGACGCCGCCGTTGGTCTTGCAGTTGACGTCGCTGCACGCCATCGGAGGGTTCGCGCCGCTGCACGAGCTGTTGAAGCTCTGCGGGCACACCGTGCACGCCACGTCGGTCGGATCGGACTCGCACGCGGACGTAGCGCGCGGAACGGGAAACGCGTTCCGCATGAAGTTGTAGCCTTGGCCGCTGTCCGCGCGCACGTCGATCTCGGAGTCGTCCTCGTCCGTCAGCACGACGATCGCGACGAGCGAGTCGGGGCGCAGGAAGTCGTGGCGCTGCTGAAGAATCGTCGTATCGACCCCCGACCAGCTCGCGACTCCGCCGTTGACGACGACGCTCGCGTACGGGTCGGGCTGGATGAGGAAGCGGTACCAGCTCTCGAGCTGCGACTCGATGCCGCAACCGGTCTCGCCCGTCCCTGCGATGAGCTCTGCGAAGTCGCCGACGAGCGTGTCATTCACCCCCACCGCGCCGATCGACGTGAGCGCGGCAGGAGGAGTCACCGGGGTGTTGTTCGCGTTGCCTAGAGTGGGGAACCACGCGAGGAACCCGCCCCCTTCGGAGACACTCGCTTCGCCGAGAGCCGGTCCACTGCCGTTGGGGGCCGCCTTGGTCGTCGTCCGGTTGATGAGGTGCCCTTGGTCGTCCTTGAAGGCGTTCACCGTCACGCCCGACTGGCTCATGATCGTCGTGGCCGGGCACGCATCGCCGCCGCGGTTGCCGAGCGACGACGTAACGACGCCGATGTGCATGTCGTGGACCGCGCTGAACTCCGGGGTCGAGCCGCTGGGGCACCCGCCCGTCAGCGGATCGGCGTTCGTCCCCGTGGGGGCCTTCGACAGGTTGGACAGGCACTGCGGCGTGACGAGGCGCGCGACCATCTGCGGGATCGCCTGGATGAGATAGGTCTGCTTGTCCCCCATGGACGCCGAGTTGTCGATGTCGAACAGGATGTCGACCTTGTCGATCCCGTTCTGGCTCACGGCCACCGTGAAGTTGGTTTTGACCGTCGGTGCCGCCGCGGTCACGGGCCTGTCCAGGCAGCTCACGCCGGACCCTCCCATGACCAGGACAAAACTCGACAAGACCGCGCCGTGCACGACCGCTCGCACCATGTTCGTAGCTCCTCGCTAGCGACGCTCTCGCACCGGCCCCGCTCGCGGCCTCGATGTCAGCGTCGGATTCTCGATAGCCTGATGGCCGCGGTCGACAGGTTCCATCGAACGAAGAATCGGCTAGGGTGATGAGACGTGACGATGAGTGACGGAGAAGAGGCGTCGGTGTCGACGCGCGCGGTGCGGGGGCTCTTGTTTCACGTGGCCGCGCACGGCGTGGACCCGGTGGCGCTCGCGAAGGAGCACGGGGTCGGCGCGGACGTGCTCTATGCGTCGGAGGGGCGCATCTCTCACGCGAAGCTCGTCGCGCTCTGGGAGACTGCGGCCGCGCGGCTCGGCGACCCGGACCTCGGGCTCCACGTGGTCGACAGCGCGGACGTGCGTCTGCTCGATCTGCGCGCGCAACCGAGCGACTACCTGGTGCTCCAGCTGCTCGTGACGAGCCGCGACCTGGGCGAGGGGCTCGAACGCTTTGCGCGCTACTTTCCGATCGCGAACGGGCATGCCAACGTCGCGCTACTTCGGAGCGGTCGGCACGCGGACCTCGTGCTCTCGCTCGCGGACGGGGCGGCGCGCTCGCGCCAGTACATCGAGTACATTCTCGGCACCATCGCGAAGCTCGTCCGCTTCACCACCGGCGAAGCCGTCCAGCCGCACGCCTTCTTCCTCCGACACGCCGCGCCTGATTCGACCGTCACGCACGCGCGCGTCCTGGGGCCGCGCGTGTCGTTCGGGGCGGCGTTCGACGGGTTCCGCCTCACGATCGACGAGCTGGCGGTGAAGCTCGCGACGTCCGAGCCGGCGCTCCTCCGCACCATCGAGCGGAGGGCCGAGCATCTGCTCAAGGTGAACGATGGAGAGGACGCGCTCGTAAGGCAGCTCCACGCATGGTTCGCGGACGAGCTACGCAAGGGGGCACCGAGCGCCGAGCGCGCGGCGGAGAAATTCGGCGTCTCGGTTCGCACGATGTCGCGGCGCCTGCATGCGTGCGGTACGTCTCACCAGAAGCTCCTCGACGCGGTCCGGCGCGATCTCGCCGAGCGGTACCTGCTCGACGAGTGCTTCAACATCGCGGACGTCGCGTCGCTGCTGGGGTTCGCGGAGGCGAGCACGTTCGACCGCGCGTTTCGCCGCTGGTTCGGCGTGTCGCCTGGCCAGTACCGCGCGTCCGAGTCGAAGCCCGCGGCGGGCTGAGCGCACGGCGTCCGAGGCGCCTACTTGCGGTCGAGGATGAGATCGTCGCTCGCCGAGGGGGTCGCGGGGCGCGACGCGCCCGTGGCGGTAGTCGGCGGCCTACTCGTTCGTGGAAGCTGGGCTGCAGGTCTTTTGGAGCCATTCGGAGCAGGCGGGGAAGACTGGCCAGATGCGGACGGATCAGGCGCGCGCGCGCTCGCATTCGGCATCGGCGGCGGCTCGCCCTGCGGCGCTCCTCCTGCGGTCGCGACGTCGGTCGGTTGCATGCCGGCCGCGCCCGCAGCCCCCGCGGCCAGTACAGATGGCAGAGCAGATGGAGAAGCAGGTGCAGCTGCAGGCGCTCCCACGAGCCCGTTCGCGCCTGCGCCCGGCACGACCGCGGACGAAGGGCTCGACCGGAGCGCGAACGTGAGCCCGGCCCCGATGATTGCAGCCGCCACCCCCAGCGCGATCACGATGCCCGAACGACGTGCCCCCGGCTCGGTCTCACCCGGCAGCGGGACGGCACGCGACGACGACACCAGGCTGGGTGAGGCGAGCGGGTCACGCGCACGCCGCGGCGTAACGTCCTGCGCGCGCGTCGCAGGCATGTCTACCTCGAGCTTCGGCCCGCTCCGGCTCGGGATCTCCTCGACGGTCATCGCGATAGCCGCCCCGATGGCGCGCGGATTCTGCGGGAGGCTCGGGGTGACAACGGAGGGAGCCGCCTCGTGCGCGAGGCCCGAAGAGCGCTCCGCGGTTCCGAGGGCACGCCCGACCGCGTCGATGCGGTGAATGGAGCTCGCGCGCGTGAAGGGGCGAAGCGCCTCGGCGAAATCCGCCACGCTCTCGAAGCGGTCCCAGCTGCTCCGCCTCAGGCACCGCATGACGACCCGCTCGAGGGCCTCTGGGAGCTCCGGCCGACGCATGCAGAGCGGGATGGGCTCCGTCATGAGGATGACGGCGAAGAGCTCGCCGATACTGTGGCCGCTGCGCTCGAACGGGAGCGTGCCCGTGAGAAGCTCGTAAAGGATCACGCCGAGCGACCAGACGTCGCTTCGGGTGTCGACGTCCTTCGTCGCGCGGATCTGCTCGGGCGACATGTACATCGGGGTCCCGAGCTGCGTCTCGGTGCTCGTCAACGCGGCCGACGGGGTGGTGACGTCCTTGGAGATGCCGAAGTCGAGGACCTTGAGCGTCGAGCCGCCGGCGATGTCGGCGACGAAGAGGTTCGACGGCTTGAGATCGCGATGAACGACGCCGATCGCGTGAAGAGCCGCGATGCCTGCGCACGCCTGCAAGATGTAGTCGACCGCGCGCTCGACCGGCAGCACGCCACGCTCGTCGAGCTCGGCGCCGAGGTCGTGCCCGGAGAGGAGATCCATCACGAGGTACGGGACGCCCGAGGGGAGCCGGCCGACGTCCGACACGCGGACGATGTGAGGGCTCTGTACCTTCGCGGCGAGCTTCGCCTCGCGGGAGAAGCGGGCGTTGAGCACCTCGTTCGAGAGAAACTCGGGGAACATGAACTTGATGGCGACGTTCTGTTCCAGCTCCGTATGCCGCGCCTCGACGACGACCCCCATGCCCCCTTCGCCGAGGACACGGATGACCTCGTAGCGGCCGGCGATATGCATGCCGATGAGCGCCTTGATGAACGACTTGCGCGAGTCGATCTCGGGGAAGCTTGCGCTCCGACTGCTGGAGGGGTCTTCGGGGGTCACGGCGCCTGACAGCCTTTAATGCATGCCGCGTATTTGTCGCACACCGAGCCCTGGGGTCCGGGCGTCGTGCTGACGACCTGCCCAGTATTGCAGGCGGCAAACGCGGGCTCGCACCCACCGTCGAGGAGCAGGTCGACAATGCAGTCCGGGCAAGCTGCGCCCGAGTCCATAGTCGAAGGCGTACAGGCGGCCGGACCGTTGCCACTGTGCTGTTGCGCGCACGCGCTGCAAACGTGACACATGCAGCCCGCATTCGAGAACGCGGCGAGGAGGCCTGGGGTCTCGGTTGAAGCGAACATGTTGTTGCAGCAGCCAAGGCACGCGGTCGGGGCCCCCATGCACGGGGGTCCAGAGCTCGATCCCATTCCCATGCTCGAGCTC
>Ga0302279_10006455_pt1 | contig 12423 bp, 7 predicted proteins | sample III_Bog_N3_3_FD_194541 | JGI IMG/M metagenome (GOLD analysis project Ga0302279, IMG submission 194541) | Peat permafrost microbial communities from Stordalen Mire near Abisko, Sweden - III_Bog_N3_3 | ecosystem: Environmental > Terrestrial > Soil > Wetlands > Peat | place: Sweden: Abisko...
ACCTGCTCCACGCGGCGCGGCGTCTGCGCCAAGTGCTACGGCCGTGACCTCGCTCGAGGCCACAAGGTCAACATCGGTGAGGCCGTCGGCATCATCGCCAGCCAGTCGATCGGCGAGCCGGGAACCCAGCTCACGATGCGTACGTTCCACATCGGTGGAGCGGCCGCCCGCGGCAAGATCGAGCAGAGCTCGCTCGAAGCGCGGAACGAAGGCTTCGTCCGCGTCCGCACGGCGACGCTCGCCGTCAAGAAGGACGGCACGGTCAGCGTCATGAACCGTCACGGCGAGGTCGTCATCGTCGACGAGACGGGTCGCGAGCGCGAGCATCACCGCCTCGTCTACGGCGCCATCCTCAAGGTCGCCGAGGGCGACAGGGTGAAGCCCGGGCAGCTCCTCGCGGAGTGGGACGCGTTCGCCATGCCGATCCTCACGGAGGTCGCCGGTATCGCGAAGTTCGGTGACATCACCGAAGGCGTGACCATGACCGAGAAGCTCGACGAGGTCACCGGCCTCTCGCGCAAGGTCATCATCGAGTCCCGCACCAGCGACATGCGTCCGCGCGTGTCGATCAAGGACCCGAAGACCCACAACACGCTCAAGCTCCCGAACTCGGAGCTCGAAGCCCGGTACCTCCTCCCGGTCGGCGCGAACATCGTCGTTCAAGACGGCGACGTTCTCGAAGCCGGAGAGGTCCTCGCGAAGATCCCCCGCGAAACCACGAAGACGCAGGACATCACGGGCGGTCTGCCCCGCGTGGCCGAGCTCTTCGAGGCTCGCAAGCCGAAGGATCACGCGATCATCGCGGAGATCGACGGCGAGGTCTCCTTCGGTAAGGACACCAAGGGCAAGCGCAAGGTCCTCATCACGCCGTTCAGCCACGACGGTCACCCGCTCGAGGATCAGCAGCGCGAGTACCTGATCGCCAAGGGCAAGCACATCCAGGTTCAGCCGGGCGATCGCGTTCGCGCCGGTGAGCCGTTGATGGACGGCCCCGCGAACCCGCACGACATCTTGCGCGTCAAGGGCGAGAAGGAGCTCGCGGCCTACCTGGTCAACGAGATCCAGCAGGTCTACCGGCTCCAGGGCGTCGCCATCAACGACAAGCACATCGAGGTCATCGTCCGGCAGATGCTCCGCCGCGTCCGTATCAAGGACGTGGGGGACACGAGCTTCCTGATCGACGAGCAGGTCGAGAAGCACATCTTCGAGAAGGAGAACCAGAGGGTCCTCGAGCGCGGCGGCAAGCCGGGCATCGCGGAGCCGCTGCTCCTCGGCATCACGAAGGCGTCGCTGTCGACCGAGTCCTTCATCTCGGCGTCCTCCTTCCAGGAGACGACCAAGGTGCTCACCGAGGCGGCTATCTCCGGCAAGACGGACACGCTCCGCGGCCTCAAGGAGAACGTCATCATGGGTCGCCTCATCCCGGCAGGTACCGGGCTCGCGGCGTACAAGAAGCTCGGCATCATCGTCGAGGCCGAAGAGGATCGTTATTCGATCCCCCGCGAGAGCCCCTCGATGGCTGCCGTCAACGAGGAGTGATCCTCGGCTAGCAGCCGCGTGAGCGGCTCACGGGCTGCGTCCTCCGGAAACCGGGGACGTAGCCCGTTTTCCTTTGTCGCGCGCGATGCGTTCTACCGAGCCACAACTACGGAACGCGCGTGCTTCAGCCGCGCCTTCCGAGCCGGCCCGTACGGCGGCAGCATCGACAGCGTCGCCATTGCGACCCCTTCGGCGACCGCGCCCGTGCCCGCTTGCGCGTCCGGCGGCACTTGGACCGCGTACCCACGCTGGAGCGCGTCGATCGCCGTTGCCGCGATACCGACCTCGGTGAGACAGCCCGTGAGGACGAGCGTGTCTACGCCGAGCGCATCGAGCACGGCGTCGAGCTTCGACCCCATGAACGCGCTGTACGTCGTCTTCGTGACCCGCGTGTCGCCCTCGTGCGGCGTCAGCTCCGGCCACACCTCGGCTCCTTTCGAGCCTTTCACGTTGTGCGTCGTCCAGACGTCGAGGTCTTCGTCGTCGGGCTCGTGCTGGTCGATGACGTAAATGACCGGCACCCCCGCCGCGCGCGCCGCATCGAGGCGGGCCGAGAGCGCAGGCACGATGTCTCGGGCGCGAGGCACCTCGACGGCGCTCCCCGGCGTGAGGTTGTCGTTCTGCATGTCGATCACCAGCAGCGCGGTCCGCGGTTCCTGGCGCGTCGCCAGGCTCTTCATGATGCGAGCGCGAAGAGGGCCGGCGTCCGCAGCCTTCTCGGCGGGCAGCGCGACTGCGAGCGCCGCCATCGTGTCCGCGATCATCGCGGCCGCCCCTTTGACCTCGAGGCTCTCGTTTCCGAGCAGTAACGTCGTGACCGCCTCGGGTCGCCCTTGAAGGAGCAAGCCGAGGAGCTCAGCGAACGCGGCGTGGCGAGGATCTTCGGTCACAGCTGCAACACTTTCGATAGCATGGGGCCGTGCCTGCAATGAGGAGAAGCGAAGTCCTCTTCGCATCTCTTCTACGCATGACCGATCCGTAACGGATCGTCGTGCGCGTAAAGCGCGTCGCACAAAGGAACATCGATGACGTCTCCCATCTTCCGCTTCAATCAATCCCGCGACAACCTCGTCGATGAAGTGGTGAGCCGCGTGTGCGATAGCGTGCGCGACCCTCAGCTCGTCCTGAACGACGCGGCCTACTCCGAGGTGCGCCGGCTAACGGCCAAGGGGGGAGACGAGCTCGACAGGTGGCGGAAGCTCGCGCGCTCCCTGGGAAAGCTGAACGAGTCGGAGCTGCGGACCGAGCTTCGGACCCTCACGACGCGCCTGGCCTGGGATATCGCCGGGAACTTCGATCCGCGCGTCTACCACTTCGCGACCCGCGCCATGCCCGGTCTGCTCGGGGCCCTCCTCTCGCCACGGCAGGCCGTCCTGAGCCTCCCGCGCGTCCTCTCCGAGCTCCGTCCGGGGCACTCCGGGGCGGCTCTCGCCACCCTCGACGACCGCATCATCGTGCAAGGCCCCGTCGAAACGCTGCGCAAGCTGGCAGAGCTTGGCACCCTCGTCTTCGTCCCGACCCACCTCTCGAACCTCGACTCGGTCGTCTTCGGTTTTGCCCTCGAGCGCGCGAGGCTCCCCCCGGCCACCTACGGCGCCGGCAAGAACCTCTTCTCGAACCCCGCCCTCAGCTTCTTCATGCACAACCTGGGGGCGTACCGCGTCGATCGCCGCCTCAAGCACGGCCTCTACAAAGAGGTCCTCAAGGCCTACTCGTGCGTGCTCATCGAGCACGGGTACCACTCGCTCTTCTTCCCGGGGGGCACGCGCTCGCGCTCGGGCGGCGTGGAGCGTCGACTCAAGCTCGGCCTCGCGGGCACCGGGGTCGAGGCGTTCTCCCGCACGCACGAGCGCGGTAAGCCGCAGCGCGTGTTCTTCGTCCCAGCGACGATCAACTATTTGCTGACGCTCGAGGCCGAGACGCTCATCGACGACTTCCTCCAGGAAGAGGGGAAGGCGCGCTACCTCATCGAGGACGACGAGTCGACCCGCATAGGGCGCATCACGTCGTTCATGCAGAAGCTCCTCGGACTGAACGGCGCGTGCGTCGTCCGTTTCTCGACCCCTCTCGACGTGTTCGGCAATGTCGTCGACGACGAAGGGTCTTCGTTCGACCGGCACGGCCGGAAGGTCCTCGCCGAGAGCTACATCATGGGCCCGGACGATCGCCCGATTCGCGACGCCGCGCGCGACGCGCAGTACACGCGCGAGCTTGGCGAGGTGATCACCGCAGCCTACGCCCGTGACACCGTGGTGATGTCGACGCATCTCACGGCAGCGGCAGCCTTCCAGAGGCTGCGCGCGTCGGTCGGTCGCACGTCACGCGGCTCGCAGGATCTTTTCACGCTGCTCCGTCACAAGGACGACGTCACCGTGCCGCGGAAGGAGCTATCGGCCGACGTCGACCGCTTGCTCGAGCGCGTGCGCGCGATGGAGTCCCGAGGGGAGATCGTCATGGCACCGAACCTCGCAGGCGCATCCGGAAGCGACGTCATCGACGCCGCGTTGCGGGCGTTCGCCGGGTACCACACCCACCCCGTCCTCGAGCCGCGCGGGGAGGACCTCGTGCTCGCCGATACGCGCCTTCTTTTTTATTACCAGAACCGCCTCGCGGCCCACCCGGGAGGGCTCGCGATCGACTTCATTGCGCCGAAGCCTGCCGGTCGGAACGCCGCCGCGTGACGACGGCCAGAAAGGTGCGCTATGGTGCGCGACCTCCGCGCGGGATTCCGCGCCGCGCGCCCCGAGATTGAAGCATGTCGAGCCCTGAAAACACTTCCGAACCGCAGCCGTCGTCGCCCGAGCACGACGCGCAATCCTCCAGCGCTCATAGCGCCGGCGCGAGCACCGCGTCGTCACCCACGGAGACCGCGCAGCAGCATGGCGAGTCTTCGGCCGCTTCTCCTGGAGCCCATGAAGGGGACGGGGACGCCGACGACGGCGGTGGCGACCACGACGCGGCCGGAGGGGGCGAGACGGGGGCCGTCGACGGTTCCGGGGCGCCGAAGAAGCGCCGTCGGCGTCGACGAAAGAAGGGCGGGGCTGCAGGCGAAGTAGGCGCAGAAGGAGCGCCGGCTGGCGCAGAGGCGTCCGCAGAAGGCGAAGGGGCCGCGCCCGGTACAGGCGAGAGGCCGAAGGGGGATCGTCCGCCGCGCCCCAAGGGCCCGAAGCCCGAGCGCAAGGATCGTGGACCCGACAACCGCTTCCCGCGCGAGCGCCCCGCGTTCGGCGTCGGCGACGTCGTCTTCGGCAAGATCATCGAGATCACCGACGATGCGGTCTTCGTCGACCTCTCCGGGAAAGCGCGCGGCATCTTCGATCGCCACGAGATGCTACTCCCCGACGAGCCCGCCGAAGAGCCGGGCGCGACCCACGACGACGATGACGATGGGCACGACGACGCCGAAGCTCCCGCTGCGGCCGGATCGTCCAGCGCGTTGCCAGACGAGACGAACGGTGCGGCCCACGCGGACGACGCCGCTCATGCTGCGTCCGGCGGCGAAGCGGAAGCTTCTGCAGAAACAGGCGAGGCCAAGGCCGACGACTCGGCCGATGCGAGCCCGCTAGACGCAAGCGGCGAACGCCGTGTCGCAGGTCGCCGCATCATCGTCGCCGCAGCCGCGAAGGCGATCGATGCTCCCGCCGGCGAGTCGGCCGGCGACCCCGCGGCCTCCACCGAAGGCACCGCGACCATCGAACGCGCCGAAGGCGCAGAGGCCTCCGCCGAAGGCGTCAGCGCCCAGGCAGCCGAGGGTACGGCCGAAGCTGCGGCTCCCCCCGCACCACGCCCCGCTCCCTACGCTCCGCCCATCGTCCTCGAGCTCGGGGCGCACTTCGTCGGCCTCGTTCACAACGACGGCTCCCGCGGCGGGCTCATCGTCCTCACACGCCATCCGCGCCGCATCCGGGCCTCCAAGCTCGCGACGTCGGCGGCGTTCCGCGAGAACAAGCTCATCACGGGGCTCGTCACGGGCGTCGTTCGTGGCGGCGTCGAGATCGACGTCGACGGCCTCCGCGCGTTCGCGCCTGGCTCCCACTTGGACCTCCGTCCCGGTGCGGACCTCCGGCCTCTCGTTGGCCTGCGACTCGACTTCCTCGTCACGCAGTACGGCAAGCGCGGTCGGGACGTCGTCCTGTCGCGCCGCCCCATGCTCGAATCGGAAGCCAAGGCGCACCGCGTCGAAGCTCTCGAGCGCGTGCAGGTCGGCGCCATCGTGCCGGCCGTCGTGAAGAGCGTCGTCTCGTTCGGAGCCTTCCTCGACATCGGCGGCATCGAAGGGCTCGTGACGCTCCAGGAGATGAGCCACAACCGTGGCGACGCTCCGCACGACGTCTTCCGCGTCGGCGAACGGACGGAAGTCCGCATCATCCGCATGGACGAGAAGGGGAAGATCTGGCTCTCGCGCAAGAGCGCCATCCCCGACCCGTGGGACGACGCGATGAAGAAGTACGCGGTCGGCACCCGTCACGCCGGCAAGATCGTGCGTCTCCAGCCGTTCGGTGCGTTCGTGGAGCTCGAGCCCGGCATCGACGGTCTCGTGCACGTGGGCGACCTGTCGGTGAAGCCAATCGAGCACCCGAGCGAGGTCGTGAAGGTCGGCGATCCGATCGACGTCGTCGTCGTCCAGGCAGACCAGGTGTCCCACAAGATCGGCCTCCACCCGGCTCCGACCGGCGCGGCGGCCGACGAGGCCCCGCAGCGTGTGCAGATGCACAAGCCGCTCAAGGTCCAGGTCATGGCGATCGAGCCCGGTGGGATCGTCGTCCGCATTCTAGGCGCCACGGGGCGACACGCCCGCGGCTACATCACCGCCATGGCGACCGGCACCGCACGCGGTACCGAGCTCCGGAAGCCGTTCCCCATCGGGATGATCCTCGACGCAAAGGTCATCGAGATGGACCCCCGCCGCGGCGAGATCAAACTCTCGATCAAGGCCCTGAGCGAGGACGCGGAACGCTCCTCGTACCAGCAGTACCGGCAGCAAGTGACGCGAGAAGCGAAGTTTGGGACGCTCGGCGACCTGCTCGCGAAGAAGGAGCCGGCGAAGTAGGCGCAGTACACAAAGGATTCGAAGGAGTACCGAAGCCGACGCGGCAAGAAGCTGCGCGTCGGCTTTGCCTCGTCGATAATCGTCACTCCCGCTAGAGCAGGCGTCGGGCCTTCACTTCGAGATAGCTCTTCACCAGGGTCGGCGTGAGATCCTCAGGCTTCGCGTCGAGCACCATCACCCCTGAGTTGCGAAGCGAGCGAATGAGGTCGTCTCTCCACGAGAGCGACTCGGCAGCGGCTGCCCGTACGTAGAGATCGCGCGCTTCCCGGGCCGGAACGGTGGCGAGCGCCTCGACGTCCGTGTCGCGCATGAAGACGCAGAGCGGAAGGTGACGCGGGAGCAGCGACCGGACGGCCGAAGAGAGCTCCTTGGCCGAGCGGGCGTCGATGAGGTTCGTGAAGAGCACCAGGAGCGAGCGGGCGCGCATCTGGGTTTGAAGGAACGCCATGCCGGAGCGGAAGTCGGTGGCATCGAGGCCGGCTTCGAGAGCGTAGGCCGCGCGCGTAAGCTTGCGTCCGCCCGAACGTCCACCGGTGGGGGTGAGCCAGCTGCGCGGCGTGCTGTCGAACGTGAGGAGTCCCGCCTTGTCCCCCCCCCGGAGCGCGACGTCGGCAGCAAGAAGCGCCGCGTTGAGTGCGTGATCCACCTGCGTGAGCCCGCCGCTGTCGCCTCGCATCGCACGGCCGACGTCGATGGCGAAGACCACGTTCTGATCACTCTCGGCCTGGTACTGCCGAACGGTCGGGTCGTCGCGACGCGCGGAGGCTCGCCAGTCGATGTGCCGCACCTCGTCGCCGCGCTGGTAGGGCCTGAGGCGCTCGAACTCCGTGTCGCCACCTCGCACGCGCAGCGAGCCGAGCCGCGCGTCCTGTCGCCCCTGCTTGCGCAGCATATCGAGGACTCGCGCCGCGTGGACGTCGGGATAGACGTCGGTGTGCGCGGCGGCGGCGATGCGTTCCTGGCGCCACACGAGGCCGAGCCATGAGCCGTACCGGATGCCGACGCTGCCGAAGTCGCGCGGGCCGCGCCTCGTCGGGGTGAGCTCGTAGCGAACGCGCACGGCGCCGCGCGGTGGGATGGTGATGGGGGCGGGGAGGCCGGTGGAGGTCGCGTCGACGACCGGGTCGTCGTCGACCGTGCCGCGGATGACGCGCCGGCTTTGGTTCCGGATGACGAGGTCGACGACGTTGCCGCGTCCGACGCTGAAGATGGCGGCGACGGTCCGCTCTACTTCGAGGCGACGGCCGCGCTGCACGGCGAGGTCGACGAGCGCAAGCACCACGAGGGCGGCGTCGTACGCGAACAGGATGGGCATCAGCGGGCGCAGGAAGCTCGCCACGATGGATCCCAGCACGGCGACGAGGCCGAGCATGGCGAGCCGCTTCGTCGGGAACATGAACCGCGCGCGCCTCGCTTGGACCGACGTCGACTACTGCGCCATCCGCGGTACGGCGACGCGCGTGACGATGTCGGCGATGCGATCGTCGGCCGAGATGCCTTGAAGCTGGGCGTCCGGGTGGAGCATCAGGCGATGACGCAGCACGGGGCCCGCCATCGGCTTCACGTCGTCCGGTGTCACGAACGTGCGCCCCTGGCTCGCGGCCACTACCTGCGACGTCTTGAGCAGCGCGATCGACGCACGCGGCGAGGCGCCCAGCTCGATGGCGCGATCGTCGCGCGTTTGGCGCACCAGATCGACCATGTAGCCCACGACCGCATCGTCGACTCGCACGCTCTGGGCATGCGCCTGCATCTCGAGGAGCGTCGCGGGAGTCGCCACGGGATGAATCGCCGTGAGGTTCGCCGGGTCGAAGCCGTCGGCGTGCTTGCGGACGATGGCGAGCTCTTCGTCGCGCGGAGGGTCCTTCACGAGGAGCTTCATGATGAACCGATCGAGCTGCGCCTCGGGGAGCGGGTACGTCCCCTGCGACTCCACCGGGTTTTGCGTGGCGAGCACGGTGAAGGGCTTGGGGAGCATGTGCGAGTTGCCGTCGACCGTGACCTGGCGGTCCTGCATGGCTTCGAGCAGCGACGACTGCGTCTTGGCCGGCGCGCGGTTGATCTCGTCGGCGAGGAGGATCTGGGCGAAGACGGGGCCCGCGATGAACGTGAAGGCGCTCGTCTGGCGATCGAAGACGGACGAGCCGGTGACGTCGCTGGGCATCAGGTCCGGCGTGAACTGGACCCGCTTGAAGATCGAGCCTGCGACGACCGCGAGCGCGCGCGCGACGAGCGTCTTGCCGAGCCCCGGGGCCCCCTCGATGAGCACGTGACCACCGGCGATCAGCGCGACCAGGACACCGTCGACCAGCTCGTCCTGCCCGACGACCACGCGAGCGATCTCCTGCTTCAGGCGGTCGTACGTCTGCGCGAACTCGTCGGGGGTCATGGGCATCTTGGCCCCGGCTTATATCGCACTTGCGCCGAGAGAGGGCTCGCTCCGCTCACGACGCGCGCGGCGGCGTCCGCACGACCAGCAGCCGTGTCTCGGTCATGTCACGGATCGCGAATTTCACCCCTTCGCGTCCGAGACCCGAGCCCTTCACGCCTCCGTACGGCATGTTGTCGACGCGGAAGCTCGGCACGTCGCCGACGATGACGCCGCCCACCTCGAGATCGTCCCACGCCCGCATCGCGCGCCGCAGGTCGTGCGTGAAGACCCCCGTCTGCAGACCGAATGCCGACGCATTGGCCTCGGCGATCGCGGCGCCATACTCGTCCCACGTCGACAGCACGACGACGGGTCCGAACGCTTCCTCGGCCACGATGGGCTCGTCTTTCGGCACGTCCTCGAGCACCGTCGCTTCGAACGACGCGCCTCCGGGTCCCCCTCGCCCCCCTCCGCAGAGCACGCGCGCCCCTCGTGCCTTGGCGCTCGCGACCCACCCTTCGAGGCGCTTCGCCGCGGCTTCGTCGATCATCGGCCCCAGGAACGTCGTCTCGTCCTTCGGATCGCCCGCCTTGAGCGCCCTCACCTTGGCCAGCAACGCATCACGCAGCGCGGGGGCGATAGAGCGATGCATCAGGATGCGCTGCACCGAGATGCAGCTCTGCCCCGACTGGTAGAAGCCTCCAAAGACGAGACGATCGACGACGCGCTCGAGGTCGTCCGTCTGGTCTCCGTCGACGATGCACGCTGCATTCCCCCCGAGCTCGAGCACGACCTTCGCCCGCTTCGCGCGCGCCTTGATGTCCCATCCGACCTTCCCGGAGCCCGTGAACGACACGAGGCGAATCCGCGGGTCCTCGATGAACGGTGCGACGTCGGCGAGGGCTGCGGGGAGGATGGAGAACGCGCCGGCAGGCAGGTTCGTCTTGGCGAGCGCCTCGCCGATGAGCAGCGCGCCGATGGGGGTGCGTTCCGTGGGCTTGAGGACGAACGGACAGCCGGCTGCGATGGCGGGGGCGACCTTGTGGGCGACGAGGTTCAGCGGGAAGTTGAACGGCGTGATGAACGAGCAGACGCCGACCGGGACCTGCTTGGTGAAGCCGCGGTACCCCTCCGCGCGCTTGGTGATCTCGAGGTTCTGCACCTCGCCGTCGATGCGCACGGCCTCCTCGGCCGCGATCTCGAACGTGTCGACGAGTCGACCGACCTCACCGCGGGCGTCCCGAATCGGCTTCCCCGCCTCGATGGCCAGCACGACTGCGAGCTCCTCGGCGCGGGCTCGAAAGCGCTCGGCGCACTCGTGCAAGACCTTCTGCCGCGCATACGGAGGGAAGTCGCGCATGCGTCGCGCCGCTCCGTCGGCGGCGGCGAAGGCGTCGTCGATCGCGTTGCCGTCGGCCAGCGCGACGCGGCTTACGACGTCGCCCGAGTACTTGTCCGTGACGGCGAGCGCTTCGTTCGCCTGGATGGGGCGGTTCGCCAGGTAGTACGGATAGCGAGGCTCGAGCATCGTGCGGGAGCGCCGCGCTCTAGCAGCCCGGGTCGGTGCAGAAGTCGAACCCGGTCCCCGTGCCGCAGTCGCTCGTCGCTTCGTCGACGCACTCCTGAGTCCAGGCGGTCGTGCAGCACTGCGGCTGATCGCCTTCGCAGATGCTAGAGACGGTGAAATCGGTGTCGTCGTCGCAACCGTCCATCAACGCTGCGCCTACGGTGCAAGGAGAATGGGTGCACGTGTAGCCGCTGCCGGATCCGCCGTCGCCGCCACCGGCGTCGAAGGAGTCGCACTGGCTCCCCGTGCAGCTCCCAGACGGGCATTCGTTGCCGCAGAACCCGCAGTTGTCCGCGTCGCTCGTGGTGTCGCTGCAGCCGTCGGTGCACGCCATCTCGCCGTCGGGGCAGCCCGACGAGCCCGTGCACGCGCTGTTCTCGCACGTGCCGCCGTCGCACGAGTTGCCGCAGAAGCCGCAGTTGTCCGCGTCCGTCGACGTATCGGTGCACCCGGCCGAGCACATCATCTCGCCGCTGATGCAGCTCGACCCGCTGCTGCTACTGCTGCTGGAGCTTTGAGAGCTCGTCGAGGAGCTACTGCTCGCTCCGATGATGATCACGTGCCCGCCATCGCCGCTTCCCGAGCCGCTGCTCCCAGGGGATCCTCCGGTGATGCCACCGTCGAGACCGTCCCCGAACTCCGAGCCCTTCGCGCAGCCCTCCGCCGCGACCGTGGCGCCGAGGATGCCGGAGGCGAGGAGGCACGTAAGGAGAAGGGGGCGACCCATTCGAAGCGTAGCTGTCATAAGTCTGCGCTGATCTTGTCACCGTTGGGCCGGATTGGCACGTGAAGAGCGAACGCCGCGGGTTTGCGTACGCGGAGAGCGGAATCGTGGCGTAACGGACGACGTAGAAGGCGCCAAACTCGCTATGGTCGCGCCGGCGAATGACGACCCGCGAACCCGTGAGCCCGCGGCCCCCCGTCTCGGCGCTCGTGCCCCTCGGCGCCCTCGTCGCGCTGAGCATCGCGTACCGGCTCCCGCCCCTCGTCAACGCCGGCACGGTCGACTCGGACGCCGCGATCGTCGGGCTTCAGGCGCGTCACATCCTCCGCGGGGAATGGTCCTGGTTCCTCTACGGAAGCGGCTACCAGACGTCGGTCGACTCGGCGGTCGCGGCCCTCTTCTTCGCCCTTTTCGGAGCCACCCCACTGGCGCTCCTCGTTTCGACGCTCGCCGGGCATATCGCCGCAACGTGCTTCGCCTTCGCGACCCTCACCCGCAGAATTCCCCGCCCTGCCGCGTTCGTGGTCGTCCTCCCGCTCGTCTTCACGTCGTGCCCGCTCCACACCTACATCCTCAACCCTCCCCGGCAGGCTGCGCTCACGCTCGTCTTCGTCGCGCTCTTTGTCCTCGATGGAGCCTCTCTCCGAGCCACGCCCCGAGCGCGCCTCGCCCAGCACGCCGCCGGGGCCGCCCTCGCCAGCGTCGCCTGCTTTGCGGACCCGTACGCACTCCTGTTTCTTCCGCCGCTGGTGCTCTTCGGGCTGATGAGCGGCTATCGCGCAGACCTCATCCCCCTGCCCCTTCTCCCTAAAGGGAGAAGGGGTGACAGAGAGAATTGCTCCCCCCTCGCCCTTCAGGGAGAGGGGGGCTGGGGGGGTGAGGTCTGTGTGCTCGTCGGCGCCGCCGTCGGCCTCATCCCGTTCGCGCTGCTACTCCGGAGCCCACATTCGGTCCACGGCGAGACTACGCTCACCCTGGGGGTCGTTCGCCACAACGCGGCGCTCCTGCTCGACCCCTGTCTCCCATGGCTCCTCGGGGTGGTCGCCTTCGTTCCGCGCGCTCTGCTCGGCTACGTCGCGTGGGATCCGGGGTCGGCGTTTCATGCGGTTCAATGGACGGGGGGCGCTCTCTTCCTGATCGCGGTTGCCTCGGGAGGGGTGGCGCTCGTCCGG
>Ga0302279_10006457_pt1 | contig 12422 bp, 7 predicted proteins | sample III_Bog_N3_3_FD_194541 | JGI IMG/M metagenome (GOLD analysis project Ga0302279, IMG submission 194541) | Peat permafrost microbial communities from Stordalen Mire near Abisko, Sweden - III_Bog_N3_3 | ecosystem: Environmental > Terrestrial > Soil > Wetlands > Peat | place: Sweden: Abisko...
ACTGGTAGACGCGGGCCAGGAAGTAGCGCATGTAGGGCACGTTGCCGGGGATGTGGTACTTGGCGCCGGGGTCGAAGTCGGCCTCGGAACGCTCGACGGGCGGGGCGATGCCCTGGTACTTTTCGCGCAGGGCCCACCAGGCGCTGTTGTAGTGTTCCGGGGTCACCTGGCCCGAGAAGACCTGCCAGCGCCACTTGTCGATGAGCAGGCCGAAGGGCAGAAAGGCGATCTTGTCCAGAGCCGTGTGCAGCAGCAGCGGAATGTCGGCGCTGGGCGGCGGGACCGCGTCAATCAGGCCCAGTTTCTTGAGGTAATCCGGGGTGACGTTGAGGGCGATGGAGTCGCCGATAGCCTCGTGGAAGCCGTCGTTGGCGCCGTCGCGGAAGAAGAAGGGCTGGTTGCGATAGGCCATCTGGTAGTAGTTGTGGCCCAGTTCGTGATGCACGGTGACAAAGTCGTCGGCGGTGGGCTGGAAGCAGGCCTTGATGCGCACGTCGCGGACGTTGTCCACGTCCCAGGCGCTGGCGTGGCAGACCACGTCGCGGTCGCGCGGATGAGAGAGCATGGACCGCTTCCAGAAGGTGCCGGGCAAGGGGTCGAAGCCCAGGGACTTGTAGAATCCCTCGCCGTAGCGGACCAGTTGCTGGGAGTCGGTGTTGCGCGCCTTGAGGATGGCTCCCAGATCGTAGGGCAGAGGGCCGGAGGGCGGCGCGACCACGTCGTAGATATTGCCCCACTCCTGGGCCCACATGTTGCCAAGTAGATGGCCGGGGATCATGCCGTCGGGGCGGCGAGCGACATCGCCGTATTTCTCGATGAGCTTGCGCCGGACGTAGGTGTGCAACTCGCGATAGAGCGGCTCGACCTGGGTCCAGAGGCGCTCGATCTCGGCTTGAAACTGGGTGGGGGTCATGTCGTACTGCGAACGCCACAGGGCTCCAGTGTCGGCAAAGCCCAGTTCGCGGGCGCCCTGGTTGCTGAGTGCGGCCAGGCGAACGTAGTTGGGGCGCATGGGCGCGCCGATGGAGTGCCAGCCGGCCCAGAGAGCCGCCAACTCCTTGGGATCGCGGCTGCGGGCCATCTTGACGCCCAGCTCGTCGATGCCCAGGCACTGGTCGGGGTCGGAGTCCGGACAGAACTTGCCGCGACCGTAGGCGGCGTCGAGCTCGGCGGCCTTCTGGGTGGTTTCGGCGCGCAGAGTGGGGTCAGAGGGCGCGGGCAGGCCCACGCTGAGCTTGAGCAGCAGCAGCTTGCGCGCGGCATCGGGGGGCAGAGCGAGGCCGTCGAAGCGCCGCGCCTCGCCGATCAGCTCGGTCTGCCGGGCGATGACCCGGTCGTTGGCAGCGGCTTCGAGAGCCACCGTGTCGTCGGTGATGTAGGTCTCCTCGACCCAGGCGGCGCGGGCCGCATCGATGCCGAGTGTGTTGAGTTCCTGCTCCGCATGGTCAATGAATGCCAGGGCTTCAGCCACAGTGGGTTTGGCGGCGACGGTTTGCGCAGAAGCGGCCTGCGCGGGGGCGTCTTGCGCAAGGGCGACGGAGGCAGCGGAAAACAGCCCGGCAAGGGCCAGCAGGGGGAGCAGCAAAGATCGGGTTCCAGAGTTCATGGCTATCGGAATATAAAACATTTCCCGGCCTTGTGTAAGTGCTTTCGCACGCGCCGGGAACCGATTGGCCCGCAGAGGAGCGGGGGATGGGTTCAGGTGCTGGCTGGCTGAGGGGCGAAGGTTACCGCGGCATATCCCGGTGCAACGCTTTGACGTGATACTGGGCCTTCTTGAGGCGCTGGGCCATCTCCTCGGCCATCATCACGCTGCGGTGCTGGCCGCCGGTGCAGCCGAAGCCCACTGTCAGATAGCTCTTGCCCTCTTTCACGTAATGCGGCAGCAGGTAGAGCATCAGGTCCGTCACCCGGTCGAGAAATTCCCTTGTCTGCGGAAAGCCGCGCACATAAGCTGCCACCTTGGGGTCCATGCCGGTGAGCTTGCGGAACTCCGGCACGAAGTGGGGGTTGGGCAAAAAGCGGACGTCGAAGACCATGTCGGCGTCCAGAGGCACGCCGTTCTTGAAGCCGAAGCTGAGGCAGGAGACCAGCAGGTCGGTGGACCGGTCCTCGTGGCCAAAGCGGTCCTGGATGTGGGCGCGCAACTCGTGGACGTTGAAGTCCGAGGTATCGATGAGGGTATCGGCCACATTGCGGATGGGGTCAAGAAGCTGGCGCTCCTCGACGATGGAGCGGGAGACGGTCTCCTGGCGGCCCAGCGGATGAGGCCTGCGCGTCTCGGAATAGCGCCGGACGAGCACCGCGTCCTGGGCGTCGAGATAGACGACGCGGGTGGGCAGGAGCTTCTTGACCCGCTTGAGGATTTCGGGGAGGCGGTCGAGGGTCAGGCCCTCGCGCACATCGACGACGATGGCGGCGCGCTCGATGTCCACCGACTTGCCGATCAGCGCGGCAAAATCGGGCAGCAGTTCCAAGGGCAGATTGTCCACGGCGTGAAAGCCGAGGTCCTCGAAGGCGCGCAAGGCGGAAGCCTTGCCCGCTCCGGAGATTCCCGTGACAATCACCAGTTCCTTGCCCGGCTTGTCCTTGCCCGGCTTGTCCTTGCCCGGCTTGTCCGTATCTCTGGCGGGTTTGAGGGCCGTGCTCTCTGCGGGTGCCTGGGGCGCCGGCTTTGAAGGCGTCATGGGCCAATGCTACACCGAAGGGCAGCGTTTGCGCTCATCCTCGGTCCTCGCAGGCCAATTGCATGAACAGGATGCGGCGTCGAGGAAGATCCTCGATGCGGCCCCGCGGGACGCCGGAACAGCGTGGGAATTGTATTCCGGCTTGCGCTGCGCGGTGGGGTGGAATCTGGCGGGCGCGCTGCCCCAGCCCGGCGTCCACCGCAAGGGCAGATGCTAGGCTGGGGCAAAACCGGCTTGGAGGGTTGAAGCGATGCTTTAAGGAATCTCCACCAGTTCCATCTGGCCATCGCGGCGGCGGTGGAGCACGAAGAGGTCTCCCGCCGGGTCGCGGAAGACCAGCAGGTCGCGGTCGCGGAATTCGGTGTCCTTGACGGCTTCCTCAATGGTCATGGGCTTGACGGAAATCGCCTCGCCGGACTTGAGGATGTGCGGCTCGACCACCGTCTTGCGCGGTGGGAACGAGTGTACGGCGATGGTGGCGCGGGCCTTTCGAGCGGCGCGGACGGGCTTCTCTTCCGCGAGCTCCGCCTCCGGGTGGGCGGCGCGGGACTTGGGCCGGGCCACGGGAGGCGCGGTGAGCACCTTCTCCACCTTGGGCAGGCGCTTGCTTTCCAGCCGCCGGTCACGATGGCGGCGCGCTTGGTTCTCGGCGTGCTCGATGGCCACCCTGAGCGCGGCCTCGAGCGTATCGGCCTTGCCGGCAGCGACGATTGTCTGCAGCCGGGCCTGAATGGTGACCTCGGCAATCTGCAGACGCTTCTGCGCGTCAAAAACAATGCTGGCGCGCGCGGACTTGCCCAGAATGCGGGCAATACGTTCCATTCCCTCCTCGGCCTGCGCACGCAGCGCCTTGGAGATTTTTACTTTTCTCGCGGTGAACTCCACTTCCATGGTCAGCCTCCGCTCCCTGTTCTCGCAGTGCGATTTTCTGCCTGGAGAACTTCGGATTCTATAGCATTTGCCGGACCGGTGGCACGAAAATCACGCGCCCGGCAGCAGCTCATCCTCAGAGAGGCGAAAAAACCGGCTGCCCTGAGGCCAGGAATGGTCGGAATGGAACATGCTTTTGAGAAACCAGGGAATGCGCCGTGCAACAAGCCGTGCTCGTGCTTTGCACTTTGAAGCCGCCTCAAGCAGGTCGCGGCGTCGAACGACGGAATTCCCTGCCTCGCGCACATCGTTGCGTATCGCGCGCGCTCCCCGCCGCGGGCCGCGCGGCGCTTTAGCCCTCGCGGCTGCGGCGCTGGTGGGTGCTGGGGATGTTCATATCTTCGCGATACTTGGCGACGGTGCGGCGGGTGAGCTGGATGCCCTGGGCCTGCAGCATGGCGGCCAACTGGTCGTCGGTCAGCGGATGGCGCGCATTCTCTTCCTCGATGAGCTTGCGGACCTTGCGCTTGAGCACCAAGAGCGGAGTGTCGGCGCCCTCCGGTCCGTTCGACCCCTCGGAGAAGAAGAAGCGCAGCTCGATGACGCCCTGCGGAGTATGGGCGTACTTGTTGGCCACCGCGCGGCTCACCGTCGAGGGGTGTACCCCAATTTCCTCGGCCACCTCCTTGATCATCATCGGACGCAGCGCCTCGATGCCCAGATCCAGGAATTCCTGCTGGCGGCGCACAATCACTTCACAAGTGCGCAGAATCGTGCTCTTCCTCTGGGCGATGTTGCGCATCAGTTGCAGGGCGGAGCGGAAGCGCTCCTTGACGTAGTCCTTGACTTCTTTGTCGGTGCCTTCGGCTACCAGCATGCGGCGGTAGCGGCGGCTGAGGCGCAGACTGGGCAGGTCCTCCTCGTTCATCGAGACCACCCACTCGGTGCCGCGCTTGATGAAGACCACGTCGGGCTCGATGAGCCGCGTCTGCTCGCGGTTGTAAAGGCGGCCGGGGCGGGGATCGAGGGTGCGGATGAACTCCACCCCGGCGTGCGCCTCGGCGGGGGTGATGTGGGCCACCCGCGCCAGGTCTTTCACGTCCCTTTTCTGCAACAGGTGGAGATGCTGGTCCACGATCAGGGCGGCGACTTCCATGCTGCGCCGCCGCTCCTCGATGCGGGCCTCGGCCTCGGCGCGGAAACTGCGATGGGGGTCCTCTTCCGGCTCAGGGGTCTCCGTGCCGGTCGCCTGGCGGGCATAGAGCTGGGCAAACTCGTGCTGCTGGGCGGCAATCTGGATCAGCAGGCACTCGCGCAAGTCGCGGGCTCCCACGCCAGCGGGGTCAAGATGCTGCACCAGGTCGATGCCCCGGCGCAACAACGCCAGCCCTGCCCCGTCCGGCCCTGCCCCGTTTTCGGACTCCGCGTTCTCCGCCTGCCTGCGGAAGGCCGCGACCAGCTCTTCCTCGCTGCCGGACAGGAACCCGTCTTCGTCCAGGTTGCCGATGACGAACTCCGCCGCTTGGTGCAGCCTGGGCTCCAGGGTCAGAGCTCCCAACTGCCACGCCAGGTGATCGGACAAAGTCGTGGGCTGGGAGAGAAAGTTTTCAAACGAGGGTTTTTCGTTCTCTTCGAACTCCGGCTGTGTGCGATAACCGGGGTCAAGGTATTCCTGGAAGTACGCTCCGAAATCGACCTCGTTGAAGGGGTCCTTGGGTGGGGCTGTAAATTCCTCGGCTCCTGGCTCCAGATGCTCCAGCCGTTCCGCGCGCTCCTGGAGTTGTTCGCGTCCCGCAACCTCATCCAGCATCGGAACCGATTCATCAATCTCTTCCAGGACGGGGTTCTCCACCATCTCGGCATCGATCATCTCCTTCAGTTCGAGCTTGTTGAGCGCCAGCACGCTCACCATCTGCATCAGGCCCGGTGTCAGGACCTGGCGTTGCGAGACCTTGAGGCTCAATTTGGGTTGCAGCAGCGCCATACGATGGACCCGGTTTCCGTTTGGACTCAATCCAATTTTAATCTTGTGGGAAAGGAGTTAAAGGCCAAAATGCAGCGAACCGATGCAGCAGTTCCGGATTGGGAGGTGCTCAATCCGGGAATCTCCGACTGGAATGCGGCGCCCCATCCTCTGCAATGGGGGATTGACGGAAGCCGGCTTGCCTGCAACCAGCTTTCAACCGTCTCCCGCCGGCAACCGGCCTCAGCCCAGCGAAAAGCCCTCTCCCAGATAGACGCGCCGCACCTCCACGTCGTTGCCCAGTTCATGCGGCGTTCCGGCGCGAAAGATGCGTCCCTCGGCGATGATATAGGCCCGGTCGGTGACGCTGAGCGTTTCGCGCACGTTGTGGTCGGTAATCAGAATCCCGATGCCGCTGGCCTTGAGGTCAAAGATGATTTTTTGCAGTTCCAGAACGGCGATGGGATCGATGCCGCTGAAAGGCTCGTCGAGCAGGATGAAGTTGGGCCGGATGCAGAGTGAGCGCGCAATCTCTACCCGGCGGCGCTCTCCGCCCGAAAGGGCGTAACCGCGGGTAGTGCGGATGTGTCCGAGATTGAGCTGGTGAATCAGCCGCTCGGACCTGATGCGGCGCTCGCGGCTGCCCAGGGGCTGCGCTTCGAGCACGGCCAGGATGTTCTCCTCGACGGTGAGCTTGCGGAACACCGAAGGCTCCTGGGGCAGGTAGCTGATGCCATAGTTGCGGGCGCGCAGGTACATCGGCACGCGGGTAATGTCGGTCTGGTCCACCATCACCCGGCCGGTCTCCGGGGTGACCAGGCCCACGATCATGTAGAAGCTGGTGGTCTTGCCGGCGCCGTTTGGCCCCAGCAGTCCAACGACTTCGCCGCGGGAGATTCTAAGGTCGACTCCGCGGACCACCTGCCGTCCCTTGTAGCTCTTGCCGATTCCTTCGGCGATCAGTGTATCCATCAGGCTCGCTTTCGCCGCCCCTTGCTCTCTTACGGCCTCACTTTGGCGCCGTAGTCTCCGTTGTGGTCTTGCGTCCGCCGCCTTCGATACTGACGCTATCATCGCGGCTGTGGAAAATCAAAGCCTCGCCGGAGACTGTGCCCCGCGAGGGATCGGTCATCCTGGGCGGGTTGGCGGCGGTTCCGGTCAGCACGTACTCCCCGGTTTCGCTCCAATACACCAACTGCTCCCCGGTTCCGCGGCGCCCTTCGGAGGTGACAATGACGCTGCCCCTGGCCGTCATGCGGTCCACCTGGGTCTGTCCGCCGTCCTTGCCGGCATGGTTTCCTGAGGGCAGCAGCAGGAGTTCCACTTCGCCGGAAACCGACGTTGCGGTCCCGGTCTCGGCCACCACCGAGCCCAGGGCCGCGCCACGCATCACCGCCTTGCGCTCAGCGTCGGAGTACTTCAGGTCGCCTCCGCGCACGCGAATGACGGAAGGCCCGGAGGGGGGGGCGCTTGCGTCCTTGGCTGGCGCCTTTGCCGGTTCCGAGCCAGCCGCGGTGACCAGGACGGCCCGCACCGGCTCCGCCGCATCCTTGCTCGTGGCCGTCAGCGTCTGCCTGGTTCGATCGAGCACGATCACCGGGGCGGCAATCGAGTTGGCCTGCTGCCACAGGCGCGCCTGTCCGCGGAAGGTCGCTTCGCCGGTGGCCTGATGCAGTTGGGCTTCGGCTGAAATCGCGTGGGCTGGAGCCTGCCCGCCCATGGTGACAACGCCTGGAGCGGCGGCAGGCCTTCCCTGCTGGCCATTTCCGGAGCTGGTCCAACTGGCCTTCACGTTGCCGTGCGCAAAGGCATCGCCGGAGGCTCGCGAAACATCCACCTTGTCGGCTGTAAGCTGCAATCCGCCGTCCTCGACGCGCGGACTCAGCGTCAGATGGAGCCACTCTCCCGCGCCTTCATAGAAGGCGCGGCCGGCGGTGGCCCGCAGCGGGGCCCGTGGCTGGACACCTGGCTTCTCTGCCGCGAACTGCAGGAGCACCACATGCCCTTCCACCGTGGCCGACTGAACCTGGGCCTCGCCGCCCTGCCCGCCTCTCGCAGCGGGGGTTGCGCCCGCAGCCGCGGGAGCCGCGAAATGCGCTTCCAGCCGGTCGCCGCTGGTGGTCTGGCGGGCTCCCGTGGCGCTGGTTTCCTCGATGCGGGCGTGGCCCACTCCATTCAGAGCGCTCAACGTCGAGCCAGGGCCAAAGGCGCACGTCACCTGGTCAGCCGAGAGCCGGGAAGGAAGCTTCGCGCCCTGGCCGCGCTGACTTTCGCCAGTCACTACCACGCCCTCGGTCCCGCGCACCGTGGCCGGCTCGATTTGTCCATGGCCGGCATCGCGAAACTCAATGTCGGCCAGGGGCGAACGCCAGCTCCGGCTCACATGCAGCAAGCCGGAGCCCGCCGTGCCTGATCCGGCCACCGGCGCGCGCTCTTCGTCGCTGTCCATGGCCGCGCCGCGCTCCAGGTGCGCGCGGTGCAGGTGGCCCCCTGAGGTGAATTCGAGTTCCGCGGAGGGCGCGGCGCCGTGCAGCTTTCTGCTGGACTTCTCCGATTGGCTTGCCGAGTCCATCACCACCCCGCCCACCAGACGCCCGTGCCGGGGCTGATTGTGCTCGTCAAAGTCCAATTGCCCGGTCGGCGCAGCCACGCGGCCTCCGGTCGCGGTCGCCAGCAGGAATCCGGCGCTGGCATCCAGGCGCACCACCGAACCATCCTCGCGGAACAGGATCGTGGCATCGCCGGCGGTTGCCGTCCCGCCCCGGTACTGAGCGGTGGCGGCATGCAGGCGGCAGAGCTGGGTTTCGCGCTCGAACTCCGCATGCTGGGCGTGAATCTGGACCGTCTCCGTGCCGCGCCGCGTGGTCAGTTCCACGGCGCGGTCCAGCACCAGCAGGCCCTTGTCGGAGTCGTAGGTGGCCCCCACGGAGGCGCCGGCTCCCTGCGCCAGCGAGAAGTCGACCCGCTCGCTGGTGGTCGCCACGCCGCTATTCTGGTCGAAGGTGAGGCCGCTGGTCTTGACGCGGATTTCGCCGCGCGCCGCCTGCTCGGCGGCCGATGCTACCGGGCTGGCTTTCGATTTGTCGCCGGCCAGTTTGCCCTGAATGGCCTTGGGAGCCACGGCCGGCGCGACTCCGGGACGCATCAGCGTAATCTCCACCGGCCCGGCCGCCCTGGCCGTGCCGGCCTGCTGGTTGTACTCGAACTCGTTGCCCTCAATGCGATCCACGCGGCTGCCGTCGGCGCCGTAGAGCTCGATCTTCACGTCGTGCAGCAGCGCATTGCCCTGCTTCAACTGCACCACCTTCGAGGCATGAATCTTGAACAGGGTGCGGCCGCCGTGCGACTGGGTGTAGGTGACGCCGTTGGCTTCCTGCTGAATGTCGATCCCCAGCCGCTGGGGAATGTCGCGGCGATTGAAGGGATTCTTCCACTTGCCGACGGCCAGAAACACGACCAGCGACGCAATCAGCAGGACTCCTGCCGCCAGCACCAGCGTTCGCATTCTCTCGATGGTGAGTCGCACGCTCTAGTTTCCCGCCCCAAGCCTTGCGGCCAGACGCTGGGCAAGACTCTCGCCCAGTTCGCTCCACAACAGGCGCGCCGTGGCTCCGGAAGCCTTCTCGACGGCCGCCGTCAACTCCACCAGTTGGCGCACATTTTCTTCGACGTGCCGGGCGGCCACCGAGTCCAGTTCCAAATCCTCTTCGAGGAAGGGCGTATCGGAGCCGAAATCCACGCGGATGTGCCCGTCGGCCTCATATGAGCCTTCGTCGAACAGCGGCCCAAAGCCCGTCACCCGCACCAATCGCGGCTGCCGCGCCCAACGCGCGTCAAGGCCGGCCCCGGCCTTCTCCAGTTCCCAGAGGCTCCAGCCGATCTGGAACTCGTAGGCGTAGTCGTCGTGGAGCAGCTCGAGGGCTTGCTCGACGGCCAAACGCGGCTCCGCGCCGTGATCGCCGGCGGCATCCGTTCTGCGCCCGTAGACTTGTTGAAAGACCGGCGACTCGCTCCAACTCACCGGCCACACGGTGGCGGAGTAGACCTTGGCCTCGCCGCCATGCGCGGCAAATGCGCCCAGCACCGCCACCAGCTTGTCAGCCAATGCGGCAAGGCGCAGATTCGGGTACCACAGACTCAGATAAAGCGTGTCGGACATCTCTATTGATTGTAGACGGGCAAGGCGAGCCCGGGATGCGGAAGCAAGGCCTGGAAGAACAAGAACTTCGGGTTAACTTCAACCGCCCCAATCCTCGTGCAGCGCACCCCCAGGTCTCGATTCTGAAACCTGGGAGGTCGCGAACCTTAAGGACGCTCTGCACAAGCCTGCTCTGTAACAGGGCGCGACTTCAGTCGTGCCGCAAGCCGAATAGGATCAGTCGGGCTTTAGCCCGTGCAAAGCTGGACCTATCGCGTTTGAACTTGTGCAGAGGTTCCTCAACGCTTCAGCGAGAAACTCGCGTTCTATGCCGTGACAATCTCGCTGAAGTCGGCGATGCCGGAGAAGCCGCTGAGCACCCCGTCAATCAGCGCCAGGTGCGCCCCGCGTACCGCCTCATCGGGATCGAGCACCATGACCTTGTCGAAGAAGGCGTCCACCACGGGGCGCAGCGTGGCAATGGCGGCCAGCGCCTGGCCGTAGTCCCGCTGCTCGCGGAGTTTGGCCACTTGCGGCGCCAGAGCGGCGGCGGCATCGGCCAGTTGCCGCGCCTCGGGCGCGAGCTTCACGTCCTGCGGCGAGCCGATTGCGAATCCTTTTTCCTCGGCTTGGCGCAGGATGTTCTTGATGCGCTTGAAGGCTGCGGAGATGGCGGCGAAATCGGCGGACTCGCGTGCGGCCGACAACGCTTCGGCGCGGGCGATTGCATCGCGCACATCTATATCGGACAAACTTGCCGACATAACCGCGTTGACCACGTCGTAGGCGAAGCCACGGACGTCTTTCAAATAGAAGTTCAGGCGCTCAAGTAGGAACATCCACTCGCCCGAACGACTCGTGGCCGCCGAAGAATCGGGATTGGTTTCCCCTTGACTGCCGAACGGGTCAGCCAATCGGCTGGCCTGACCCGGACCTCCCACAGCCAAAAACACTGCGCCTAAGGTTAAGGGAAGCTCAGATTCAGCCAATATTTTGACAATGGCGTTGGCAGCACGGCGCAACGCGAAGGGGTCCTTCGAGCCGGTGGGCGCGGAGCCGATGCCGAACATGGCGGTGATGGTCTGGATGCGGTCGGCGAGGCCCAGCAACTGGCCTTCGACGGTCGCGGGAATCGCATCGTCGGTCGAAGCCGGAGTGTACTGCGCGTAGATGGCTTGGGCTACCGTATCGCCCAGGCCCTGCGCCTTGGCGTAAAGTCCGCCGATCACTCCCTGTAACTCGGTAAACTCTTTGACTAACTCGGTGGTCAGGTCGGTCTTGGCCAGCTCCACAGCTTTCAAGAGCGCGACTTCGTCGAGCTTGGCCGCGAGAGAGCGCGCCACGGCAAGATTGGCCTCGGTTTTCCAGTAGTAGCTGCCCAACTCTTTCTGGAAGGTGACCGCCTTGAGGCTCTCGACGCGGCCGGCCAGCCAGGTCTTCTGGTCAAAGTCCCAGAAGAAGCGGGCATCCTTGAAGCGTGCTCGCAACACGCGCGCATTGCCGTGACGGATGATCTCTTCGCCCTCGGCGTCCACGGCGGTGTTGAGCACAGCCAGGAAATGCGGGGCCAGCTTGCCGTCGGCGTCCTCGACCGCGAAATATTTCTGGTGGTCGCGCATGACGGTGACCAGCACTTCTTCGGGCAGCTCCAGGTATTCTTGCTCGAAAGTGCCCAGCACGACAGAGGGCCACTCGGTCAGGTGCACCACGGTCTCGATGAGTCCTTCGTCCTCGCGCCAGCGCGCGCCGGCGACAGTGCGCGTAGCGGCGTCGAGAGCCTTGCGAATCGACTGCCGGCGCTCGGCCACATCGACGATGACACTTGCAGTGAGCAGCGCTTTGGAGTAGTTCCTGGGCTGATCGATGATCACGGGCGCCTCGCCGTGCAGGATGCGGTGGCCGCGGCTCACGTTGCCGGCTGTGATCCCGGCAATCTCCAGGGGGACGATGGCCGCGTCGAGCAGCGCGACAACCCAGCGCACCGGCCGCACAAAGCGCTCCGGCTTGCCAGCGCGCCAGTACATGTTCTTGGCCCAGTAAAGGCCGAGAACTTCCTTGGGCAACTCTGCGGCCAGCAACTCGGCGGCGGCGCGGCCCTGACGGCTGACCTTGACGCCGACATATTCGCCCTTGGCGTTGACGACTTTTTCAAGAGCCGCGACGGCGACGCCGGCCTTGGCGGCAAAAGCCTCGGCGGCCTTGGTGGGAGCGCCGTCCCGGAACGCCACCTTCCACGAAGGGCCGGTCAACTGCTCCTCGGTATCGGCCTGCGCGGCCAGAACGCCCTCGACCAGCACGGCCAGCCGGCGCGGCGTCGAGTAGGTGGTTACACTGGACCCGGCCGCGAGCAGGCGCTCCCGGGTGAGCAAATCGTTCATGCGGCGGCCCAACTCGGACTCCGCCCCGGCAATCATGCGGGCCGGAACCTCTTCCAGCCCAATCTCCAACAAAAAATCAGCCATGGCTTGTGGTTCTTTCTGCGTACCGCTTGAATAGGTGGTCAGTGATCAGTTGTCAGTTGTCAGTGATCAGTTGTCAGAGAACAAAAAGCTCATTGGCTGACTTGCGGGCACTTGCTCAATCAGGCCGTCTGCTGCAATGCATACGCCTTGGCTACGCCGACCGCCAGCGTGCGAATGCGGCCGATGACGCCCACCCGTTCGGTGACGCTGATAGCTCCGCGCGCATCGAGCAGATTGAACAGGTGCGAGCATCTGAGGGCCAGTTCATACGTTGCCAGCAGCGGAAAGCGCCGCTTTTCGAC
>Ga0302279_10006458_pt1 | contig 12419 bp, 8 predicted proteins | sample III_Bog_N3_3_FD_194541 | JGI IMG/M metagenome (GOLD analysis project Ga0302279, IMG submission 194541) | Peat permafrost microbial communities from Stordalen Mire near Abisko, Sweden - III_Bog_N3_3 | ecosystem: Environmental > Terrestrial > Soil > Wetlands > Peat | place: Sweden: Abisko...
GGCCGAGAACCCGCCGACTCGCATGCGGCCGATCCGAAGCTTGCGATGGACTCGCCGCTCGGAGCGGTCGCATTTCTCCATGCCGTCGTCGATACGACCGACGTCGTGGTCGGCGAGCAGGTCACCGTCAGCATGTACCTCTACGTCGAGGGGAACATCCGCGATCCGGGCGTGATGGACGTGCACGAAGCGACGGCGGCCGACTTCGTGAAGCGCACCCTGTTCGAAGACGACACCAGCGACCACGGCATCTCGCGCGCCACCGTGAACGGTCGCATCTTCAACGTACGACTCCTCCGGAAGTGGGCGCTCTTTCCGCTCAAGGCCGGCGATCTCGTCGTGACCCCGATGGAGATGACGCTTCAGAAGAACCGATCGACCGGCGATCCCTCGCGATCCAGCGAGACCCTCACCATCCACGTGACCGAGCCACCGCTCGCGCATCGTCCGCCGGGTTACACCCTCGGCGACGTCGGCAAGTTTACGCTGAGCAGCGACGTCATTCCGCGCGACATCGAGGAGGACGGCGCCATCGGTGTGACGCTGACCTTGGACGGAACAGGGAACCTCCCCTCCATGATCACACCCCCGGCGCAGGCTGGCCTCGAGTGGCTCGCCCCGGAGGTTCACGAGAAGGTCGGCGCGATTCAAGGGGACCACTTCGGTGGCTCGCGGACATTCGCGTACGTGGTTCGCGTGCACAAGGTGGGGGACGTCAACCTCGGCTGGATTCGACTGCCGTTCTGGGACCCGGTCGCCAAACGTTATGACACAGCGCGGACCGATCTCGGGACGGTGACCGTACGGCCGAGCGCGACCCCGAAAGACAAGGCCGAGACGCCGCCGGACCCTTTTTCCGCGCTCCCCGACGTTCGCGCGCAGATGGGGCACACACACGGCCCTGCGAGCACCCTCGCCGAGAGCCACCCGACCTTCTTCTGGCTGAGCCTGGCGGCGACCCCGTTCGCGTTCGTCGTCTTCTCCGGCGCCTCGCGCGCGATACAGTCGGTACGAGAGCGCTCGGCCGAAAAGGCGGCCTCTCCCGAGACTGATCTACGCGCGAAGCTCGCGGCGGCCGAGCAGGCCAATCGCGGTGAGGACGGCCGTGAGCTCTCCGCTGCGACGGCGCGCGCTGTCGAGTCTGCCATTGTCATGTACGCCGACGTGACGGTGCGTGACGCGCGCGGGGGCGAGGCAAGAGAGCGGCTCTCAGAGGCTGGCGTAACCGAGGACGTCGCGAGTCGTGTTCTCGCGATTCTCGCGGAGTGCGAGGCGGCTCGTTTCTCCCCGGACGCCGTTCTCGTGACGGTCGCGAGGGCGCGCTGGAAGACTGCGAAAGAAGTCATCGACGCACTGCGGACGGACGCATGACGTATTCCCTCGGCCGACGACGCATCCTGGCGATCGCCATGCTCGCGTGCACGGCAGGACTGTTCGTGCCACGCGCCGCGACGGGGGCTCCAAGCGAAGACGACGCGCTCTTCCAGTCCGCGGTGACGCGGCTTCATGACGGGAAACCGGGCGAGGCCATCGCCGACTTCGAAGCGCTCGCGGATCACGGGGTCGTCGACGCGACTGTCAGCTTCGATCGCGGCCTCGCCTACGTCGGGCGTGTGCGGGTCGGCGGAGAGCAACCTGGCGATCTCGGCCAGGCTGCTCATGGGCTCGTCGAAGCCAAGCAGCTCACGAACGACCGCGCTCTCGCGACCGAGGCGACTCGCGCGCTCGGGCTCGTGCGCGCTGAGGTCGGTCGTCGACGTGCGCGCGCCGGGGAGCCCGTCGAGTTCGATCCTGGGCTGGCGCTTGGACCTAGCTTTCTGCGCCTGCTGCCGGAGGACGTGTGGGCCGCGATGGCCGTCGTAGCGTCGCTCGTTCTTGGAATCGCGCTGTTCGTGCGGCGCGCGGCCGAGGAGAGACGATCGCTCATCGCCGCGACCGTGACGGCGGCAATCGCCAGCCTGCTGCTGCTTCTCGGCACGACCGTGACCTTTGCCGCGCGGCACCAGCGACTGACCGCGACCCCGGGCGTCATCGTCAGCGCCGGAGCGCGACCGACGGACGAACGAGGACTTTTGCTCGCGAATGCTCCAACCGTGCCGGAGGCCGCCGACGTCGAGATCCTCGCGCACCGCGCGGGGTGGGCCCAGATCCGCTGGGGCAACGTGGTGGCCTGGATTCCGGCCGGATCCGTGCGCCCGGTCGCCCAGTGAGCCGTCAGCGAAGGACGATCGCGTAGCGCAGCGGCCCTCGCGGCGGCAACACGCGAGGCGTGGATGCGTCCCCCTCGCGGTACGCCGCGCCAGTCGACGGCCCTCCGTCGAGATTGAGCGCATCCTCGCAGTGGTGCTGTTCGGCGAGAAAGCGGCCGAGCGCGAAGAGCGACGGTCCACGCGTTCCCGAGACGGGCTCGGCGACGATCACATCCACGGTTCGCCCGGCGTCGCGAATGCAGAGCGCGGTGCGCTCGGCGCGCTGGCCGTCATCGCTGCGGACGTTCGCCTGTCCACGAACGACGAGACGCGGTCGACACTGCATCGCGAAGGTCACCTTCGTCTCCGGATCGAACTCCTCGCTGGCTGCGAGGTGAGCTACCCCGCCGGCCGTGTAGAAGACGCCGCCCGACATCGTCCCGGAATACTTCGAGAGCACCGTGCCGTCGGACACTGCGAAGCCGATGGGCTTACCGAGCGTGTCGAAGAAGCCGGCGTTGATTGCGACGCGACCGCCGGCCCCGAGCGCCTCCGTGAGTGAGCCGTGCATGGCGAGATCGACGATGCCGAACGACGTTGCCGCCGAATCGAACGACCAGCTGTGAAAGAGAAATGATTCTCCGGCGGCCTCGACACGCAACGACGGCTCTGCCACGGCGGCGTGCGCGTCGGACGATGAAGGCAGAGACGCTCGAGTCGGCGATGGTTTCTCGAGCGGCCTCGTGCAGGCGAGCGCGACGAGCGTGACAAGCGCGACGAGGCCGTGCACTGTCGCGGGACCTGGTCGAATCGAGCGCCTCACGACGAGGAGACGCGTACGAGATCATGGCGCACGACGCAACTCGTTCGAGTCTAGGATGTAGATATGCGACTCGCTCATCTTTGCATTGTCTTGGTTGCGTCCGCGCTCGCCATGTCCGCATGCTCGCGTCCAAGCTCGCTCGCGTCGTTCGAGGGGCGCATCACCATGCACACCTCCGGCGCTGCGGGGGATGCGCACGACATGACCGTCGCGGCCAAGGGGGACAAGCTTCGCTTCGATCTCGCGGGGCCGGGTGGCTCGCCGACCCACGCCGTCTACGACCCTGCCGCAAACCAGCTCATGGTCTTTCTCGATACGCAGAAGCAGTACATGAACCTCGACTTTTCATCGCCAGCCGCGACGCCCAACACGAGCCCCAGCACGAGCGTCATCACCAAGTCCGGTGCGCACAAGACGGTCGCTGGGTACGATTGCGAGCAGTGGACCGTGAAGGACGCGAGCGCGCACCGCTCGGAGGTCTGCATCGCGCAGGGGATTGCGTACTTCGACCCGAGCCGCTTGCGTCCGGGCGCTGCGCGCGAGCCGGAGAGCGCTCTCGCCAAGGAGTTTCGCGAGAAGAAGTCCTTCCCCCTCGAATCGATCGAATACGGCGCGGACGGCAAGGAGGTCTCGCGCATGGAAGTCTTGAAGATCGAGGCTACGGGCCTGCCCGATGCGGACTTCGCCGTCCCCGCCGGCTACTCCAAGGTGGAGAGACCCGCGACCCGCTGAGCGCGGCGTCGGGCATAGTCACTCGAGGTGGATGACCCCGCGCGGGGCCGATGTCGGCGCGGCAACAGACTTCTCGGGCGCTTCGATCGTCGGGCTGCTGGGTAGCTCGATCGCCGCGTGGGGCTCGTGCGTTGCGACTCCGTGCGCGGACGCTTGTTCCAGAAGGGTGCGCTCCTCGAGGACCTTGCGGGCGAAGCGTCGCATCTCGCCGACGAGCCCCTGACCGCGAGTGGGGTTCCAGTCGATCGGGGCGCCTGCATCGTTCTTGAAGAGGAAGTAGTGGTCGAGAAACTCCTGCCGCTCCTCCATTCGCTTGCTCACGACCCGCTTCATATCTCCCTCCTCGCGGATGATGTGGGGCGTCAGGACGAGCACGAGGTTGGCCTTGCTGACGACGTCGCTCGTCGACCGAAAGAGAAAGCCGAGTATGGGGATGTCGCCGAGCACCGGGACCTTCGTGGACGCGTGCTGCACCGTGTTCCGCACGAGCCCCCCCACGACCGCCGTGCTCCCGTCCTTGACCGTCATCGTCGTCATCGCGTGACGCTCGATGAAGTTGATCGTGCCGAGCGTCCCCTGCGGAGGGTCGGGCGTGAGGTCACTGATCGTCTCTTCGATATCGAGCCGTACATCGTCGGATTCGTTCAGGTGCGGCGTCACCTGCAGCATGGGGCCGATCTTGCCGTAGTTCTGCGACGCCGGTGCCGAGTAGGGCGTGTAGCCGGCGGCCCCTGCCAGCGCGCTCGTCGTACCGGCGGCTCCCGGGACGCTCGGGAGCGCGATGGACGCGGCGTTGCGCTGGAGCGACGTATTGAGCTGCATATGGAACTCGGCAGGCGTGTTGTCGGTGGTCATCACGCTCGGGCTCTGCACGATGTCGCTGTCTTGCGCGACGGTGCTTGCATCGATGAGGAAACCGATGCCGGGGATCGATGACGTGCCTATGACGCTCTGAAGAAAGCCGGGAACCGGGATGGACGGCCCGCGCACCCCGAACACGAGCCCCTGCAGGGCCGTCGGATCGGTCGGGAGGCTCAGCGAGTTCATCGGGTTCACGCCCCCGAACGCCCCTGCGCCCGTCCCGAGAGAGCCGCTGAGATCCGCGAACCCGTGCATGGCGGCGCCTACCTGCGTCGTATTGTCGACGCTGAGATCCATCACCACCGCCTCGATGTAGACCTGGCGTCGCGGCTGGTCGAGTCGCCGAATCACGTCCCGAATGGCGACGAAGTCGTGGGCGCTCGATGTGACGATGAGCGCGTTGTTCGTCTCCTCCGCGCTGATCTTCACCGGGGCATCGAAGATGGCGAGCGGCTGCTGCTTCGCGTCGCGACCCGCCGTGGTCGAGCTGGCAGCCGTGACAGCGTCGGTCAATGCGGTGACGAGCTTCTTCGCCTCGGCGTGCTCGAGCATGACGACGTGCATCTGACCGCCCGACGTCTGCTCGACATCGACCTGCTTGAGCAGCGTGAGAAGGCGGCGATATCCTGTTTCGGTCCCCACGATGAGGATGGCATTCGGGCGTTCCAGCGCCACGATGCGCGTAATTCGTGAAGTCCCCGCCGCACCCGCTGGCTCGCGGTGCGGATCCTTGTCGCGCGTCTCCTTCAGGTCGAGGAGCTCGTCGATCTCCTTCTTGACGTCGCCCGACACGGCGTACGTCAACGGCTCCACCCACACCTTGTCGTCCACGCCGGCCACGTCGAGCTCCTCGAGGACCCGCATCATGCGTCGCACGCTCGTCCCGGTGTCGGTGAGGATGAGCACGCCGCCGTACGTGAGAATCTGCCCGTCGTGCGACGTCATCTTTGCGAGCACGGAGCTCACGACCTCTTCTGCGCGGATGTGCCCCAGACGATGGACGTACGTGACGAAGCGATCCTCCTCCGGGACTACGGCGCTCCGTGCGACGACGGGGGCTTCGTGCGCTCCGTCGGCGGATTCGATGATCTTGGAGAAGCGGCCCGAAGGGACGACCGTGAGGTGGTTGGCGGCGAGGATCGCGAGCAGCGCGTGATACGCCTCGAGCACCGTGACCTTCTCGGGCGCGACCACGTTCGCCTGGAACGACTTCGGGTTCGCGGCGATCACGAAGCGCGCGCCCGTCAGCACGCTCATCGTATGGATGACCTCGTCCAGGTTCGCATCCCGGAGCGAGAGAGTGACGAGGCCGCTGGGGGGCTTCGGGCTCGGGTCCATGGGGGGCGACGCCGTGCTGGGTTGGGCCGGCGCGACGTGCGACATGGTGAGCGCCACGCCGAACGTGACGGCCGTCGACATGTGCCGATGGCGCGAGGCGAAGGGGGCGTGTTGCAGCATGCGATGGCTCGGAATGAGCCGACGCGCTGCATGGACTATTCCCTTCGGTTACTGCGTCTTGCCCTTGCTCACTGCGCCGCTGGTCCCTTTCGCGAGCGGCGGAAGGACGCGCCGGACAGGAGCGTCGGCGCAGACGAGCTGTGGCGACGAGTATTCCACCCCCTCTTCCACCGCGCTGACCACGCTTCGTCCGACCGCCATCGAGGGGACCTTGGCTGCGAGCACTCGCTGGTTGGCCAGCGTCACCTCGACGAGGTCGACCCCCTCCGGGACCGCTGCCGCCGCGAGCGCCTTCCGCACGCTCGGGAAATCGACCGTCTCCGGAGCGTTGCGACTGATGCGGAGCAGGACGGGCAGGGGGGTCGCGCACGCCTCGCCCGCGAGGGCCGGCCACGCACCGAGGGCGACGTCGCGTTCGGCCGAGCACCACACTGCGGAAGGTCGGTGGGTCGTCGTGGCGCTCTCGTACCGGAGTATGGCAACTCGATCGCGTCGCGCGTCCACGGCATCTGCGTACGTGGCCCGCACCCACGGCTCTCCGTGCGCGTCTACCTGGATGGATTCTGCGAGCAGCTCTTCGTCCTTCGCGAACGCCGGGGCCGGCAAGCCCGATTCATGCCACGTGCCGTCAGGCATTCGATGCGCGACGCGCCTCTTGCCACCGACGGTCGCCCACGACGGCTTGCCCTCGATGAACAGCACCGAGTCTGCCGCGAGCTCCTTCGCCCACGCCGCGTCGGTGCCGCGTCGGAAGAGAGTGCCGTTCGCCAGCACCCAAAGGGTGCCGTCGTGGGCGGCGTGCACCTCGATGCCTGATTCGACCGCCGCGTCCTCGAAAGGGAGCTGCACGGGAGCCCAGGATCCGTCCTCGAAGTGACCGAGGAACGGGAGCGTCGTCTTGGCGGTGACACCATCCGGCACTGCGGCTGCCACGACAAATACACCCGCGGTGCCGGCATCGACGAATTCTTGAATCTCCAGGAAACGATACCCCTTCGCGTATACCAGACGAGCCGGAGCTCCCCCCGGTCGCCACCAGGCGACTGCCGTGGCTCGGTCCGGCGCGCAGAACGCGCCCGAGACGAAGACCTGTCCGTCGGCTCGCGCGAGCATCGTCCCGTCCTCGAATTCGCAATCGCTCTTCGGGGTCGCCGCGAGGGCGCTGAAGTCGGGAGTCGTTACATGATTCTTCGGCACCACCTGGAACACGGGAACCGACGTGCTCGCCTTCTTCACGAGCCGCGCGCCATCGACGTACGGCGAGCCGAGCGGCGTGTGCGTGCGCGACGGATGCCAAGCTCCGGCCGTCCACTGGTACGGATACGTGTAGTCCCCTGTCCGCGAGTGAGTGAACGCCAGGGTCATCTGCGCGCTTTGATTCCACGCGCCGCCGAGATCCCGAACGCTGTCGAAATCCTTCGCTTTCTCGAGCCCTCGGGTGAGCGAAGGGACGTCGTGGAACGAGTCGTCGTCGCCGAGCCGCGCGAACACGATGGACGACCGGTCATGGTGTCCTGGCCAGTACGCGGCTTGCTCGATGCGGTGGACAGTCGGGCCGTCCTTCAGGAGGGTGACGCCGAGGTCGTAGCAATCTCCCTCGACCGCAACCGCGAACTCGACCGGAGGGGGTGGAGGCGGCGCCGGTGCGGCGGGAGGCGCAGTTGGTTCCGCAGCTGCGACGGGTGCAAGAAGCGGCTCTGGCGGCGGGGGCGTGACGGTCAGCGGAGCGGCGGCAGGGGCCGCGCCGCACGCGGAGGCCGTGGCGAGGAGAGAGACGAAACACGGCCACTTGGCTCTGACGATCATCGGTTCCGATCCTTCTGCGCCATGGGCGCGTTGCGGTTCAGCGTTCCCGAGGCGACGAGCGTGGACTCCGCCACGACCGCCTCGAGGTCTCGTTCTTGATCGAGCGGGTGCTCCACGCGCTGGTACTCCACGCGCCACGTGATCGCGCGGCCGTGCGCTGCGACTCCGAGGTCGAGCACGACCCGCCGTGGCGCTTCCGGGAGCACGCGATCATCGCCGACCGGAACGCGTCCGAGAGCGCCGCTCGCGAGCGTGATCGTCCGGAATCGGCGATGCAGCGCCTGCGTCGCTTCCCCGTGGACCGCCCACTCGTCGTCGATCGCTTCGGCCGTGACCAGCACGCGACGGAAGAGATCCCCGGTCGGGAACGCGTGTCCGACCGCGGCAGTCTCGAGCGTGATCGTGATCGACTCGTCCGTGGTCCGCTCGGCATGGACCGTGACCGCCGACCGAAGGACGGACGGATCGCCCGAGGCGATGAAGCGATGATCACGGTGGCGTGTCGTCCCGTCGCCCGTCCAGGGCATGTGGCAATTGGCGCACGGGACGTCGTGAAGCGGGCTCGCGGCGTGCTCCGAGACGGTGCTCTGCATGCGCGCGCGCGCGCCCATGCCTGGCCCATGGGCGCCCGAAGGCCCGGTCGGAAAGTCGAACTCATGGCACGAGCTGCATGCGCCGTCGCCGCTGAACACCGCGCTTCGAATCACGGGATGCGGCGAAGGTCCTCGCATTGCGCTCGGGGTCGTCGCCGCCAGCGTGCCGTGCGAGCCGGTCGTGGTGACGTGGCACGTGACACACCCGACCCCGATCTGCGATACGGCGCGCGCAGCCTCCGGCGAGACTTCGGGGGCGTGGCACCCGCGGCAGAACGCGAGCGGCTCGATGGCGAGGGCGCGGCGGTATACTGGATCTGAGTCCGACCGCGCGTGCTGCGACGCACGCCACTCGCGAGCATCTTCGACGTGGCAACCCTCGCACTTCAGGTTCTCGTCCGACCGCTCCGGGTGCTCGACGGCGCCGCGTCGAAAGGGACCGGGCATGACCTCCGGCTCGGTCGCGCGGCCCGGTCGCGTCGTCGTCATCGGCAAAAGGCCTGCGATGAGCATCGTCAGGGCGAGCCCTACGAGTGGAGCCCCTCTGTTCGTCCGCCCCATCGACGTACTGTACGCTCGGCCGCCCCGCACGATTCCTATTACTGGAGCACGGGGGACACTACTGAACGACGATCTCGATGATCTCGCTCGTGTAGTCGGTCTGGCTGCGCGACGAGAACACGATGCCGAGGGCGTAGCTTCCGGGTGCGGTCCCTGCGGGGACGTTTACCGTCATCGTGGCGTGGGTGCCGCTGTTGATCGTCGGGGTCGAGACCGAGAACGTCGGCACGAAGGTGCTCGGCTCGTTGATGTAGAGCTCGGCGCTCAGCTCCCAGTCTGCGACGGGAGCCGACGACCAGCCGACGACGTCGTACGTGATGCTCGAACCAGGATTGACACCCTGGGCGGTGCGCGGCGTGACGTCGGAGCCGTAGTAGGGGGACGCGGCCGGGAGGCACGGATCTCCCCCCGCAGCGGCGGCGGCATTCGAATAAACGCGCTGGATGCCCGTGAACCCCCCCTCGGACCACTGGGGTTGCACGAACGAGCAGAGGTCGCCGACCTCGCCGCCAAAGTAGGACCACGGGATGTACGGATCGCGCAGCGAGTACGCGAGATCCCCCTGCGACGGGTCGGTCGAAGCTTCTATGAGCTCGTGCGACGTCGCGCCGACGACCTCGGCCTGCGTCTCGTTCGGGCATTGCGTGATGACCCCGTACGCGAAGGCCTGCCCGTGGCTCGAGAGCGCCGTCTGCCCGTGGTATCCGCCGCCGCTCACGTCGCAGATGGGCGAGCCGTTGACTGTCAGCGTCGTCGTTGCAGGGAAGAACATCATATAGATGATCTGCGGCATGCGCACGGGGGGCCCGCTGTCGCCTCCGCCGTCCCAGGCGCCCGGCCCCGCGTCGATGGGGACGAGGCTCCGCATTTCCCTCGCACTCAGCCCCGCGTCCGAATCCGGAGCCGTTCCGGTAGCTACGAGCGACTCGACGAGCGCCTGAATTCCGACGTCGTCGATGGTCGTGGGGGCCGATCCCGGAAGCTCCACCGCGACGTGCGTGCCGAGGCCAACGCCGTACTCCGGGCCGACCTGTGCGAGCCATGGCGAGGTGACCAAATAGCTGTCGAGCTGCTCGACGAAGGCGCGCTGCGGGTCGTTGGCGTACGTGACGCTGACGAGCAGCGGGTGCGCCATCACGGGCCCACCGTGGTCCGGGATGATGGGTAGACCATGCGCCGTGAACTCCGAGGCATCCGCGCCGGCGTCGTCGTCGACCGGGCCACCGGCGTCGTCGCCGCTGTCGGGCGCCGGGTTCCCGGAGTCGTCGGACCCCGAGTCGTCCGACCCCGCGTCGTCGTTCGACGTCGTCGTCTGGTCTGGCTGTGCGTCGACGGACTGTGTCGCGTCGTGGGGATGGCCGGCGTCGGGGAGGAGGATAATCGGTGGGCCGCCGCTGCTGCTGCTCCCCCCGAGGCTTACCGTGCTCGACGAGGTCGCGCCGGCTCCGGATCCCGAGCCGCTACTCCCTGCGCTGCACGCGGCCGTCGCGAGCGCGGCGGCGCAGACGACCGCGAAGCCAGACCGAAGAGGTACTCGCGCAGAGGTGAACATTGCGCTCGAGCGTATCACCTCGCTGTGACGATTCGACGACGGTGGCGAGGAGCGCGAAGGCACACGCTTCGTCGCGCGTCGCTTGTGGCAGACTGCGCGAGCCCCTCGATGACGAAGACCCGCCGACACGTTCTCCTCCGAGTCACCGTGCCCCTCGGGTGCGCATCGACCATTCTCCTCTCCGGGTGCGCCGGTCCGGGTATCCCCGCGCCGCGCAATATGGCGGACGCGTGCGCTCCAGGTGCGCCGGCGCCCACGACGAGCACTTCCCCCGGCTGGCCGTGCTGGCCGCAAGGGATGGCGCCCGAGGAGACGTCGTTCGATATCGTCAACGAAGCGGACGTGGACGCTCGGCCTGAGGTCGCGTGGGCCTGGCTGACGCGCGCGGACCTCTGGTCCACCTGGTTCCCGCGCGCCGAGCACGTACGCTTCGAGCACGGCGGACCGTCGCTTTCGGTGGGGACGGTCGTCGTCTGGGAAATGCTGGGCTCGACGATCCGCGTCACGGTGGTCCGCGCGGAGCCGCCGAACGTGCTGGCGTGGGAAGGGGGTGCCGGCGGTGTTCACGCGTACCACGCGTGGCTCATCGAGCCACGAGGCGACGGGGCGCACGTTGTCACCGTGGAGAGCGAGCGCGGTGTGCTCCCCGCCCTCGCCGGCTGGGCGTTCAAGGGGAAGCTTCGGAAGGCGCACGACGAGTGGCTCGCAGGTCTAGCTCGCGTGACGATGGGCAATCGCGTGCCCTGAGCAGGGCAGTTTCTCGTTGCCTTCGCTCATCCGATACGGCAAATCGCGCCCATCTTTTTCAGCGGGGACCCATGCGTTCAGACGACGATTCCGGTTCGAACAAGCCGCCGAAGACTCCTCCGAAAGATGCGCCGCCGCGTGAGGGCCCCGTCGAGCCCGTGGAAGACTCGGCAGACGATCCAGTCCCCGAGCATCCCGGGGGGACCGAGACGGACGCGGAGCTCGACGATGCCGTGAAGGCCGAGCCACCTCCCGAGCTCGATCTTTCACCCGAGAAGAAGAGGTATCGCAAGGGCCGCCTCTCCAACCCCGAGATCGAGCCGCGCCTGCGGCGTCGCTACAAGCGCGCCGTGAAAGACGAGGACGCGCTCAACGACCTCGTGCAGGACACGTTCTTGCGAGCGCACACCTCACGCGAGTTTCCTTCGGAGCACGAAACAATCTTCCCGTTTATCTACACGCCGGGCGCGGCCGCGAGACGGAAGCAGATTCGCGCCCTTCAGCGTGCGCGTGAGCGGGAGATGTCCCTGGACGTCGTCGATCAATACCGGCACGTGGACGCGCCCGACATGGACCCTGTTCCCGATGATCTGGAGCATCACCAGGAGCTTCTTCGCGAGGTGACCGCGAACGATACCGGGAAGCGAAAGACGGTCGAGGCGTACGCACGGATGGCGGTCGGAGAGGAGTCGACGGCGGCGGTGGCGCGCGACAACAACCTGTCAGAGGACGCTCTGCTCCAGCGGACGTCGCGGCTGAATCGGTGGTTTCGTGAGGCGCTCGTGCAGCGCGCCGGCGTCGCGATGCTGCTTCTCGTGGGCGGCGTCCTCTTCTATTACGCCCGTCGCGATGCCGTCGACCCGGTCGTCCACGTCGTGCCCGACCCGGACCCGAGCTCGCCGCGGACGAACATGCGCGCGGTCGCAGCTGCGGAGAAGGCGGACGGGTTGAAGGCCTGCGCCGCGCAGGACTGGGATCGTTGCCGCCTCAAGCTCGCCATGGCGCAGGCCGACGACCCGACGCTCGAGAACGATCCAGAGATCTGGAGGGCCGCGGCCGAGGCTCGCGATCGGCACGTGTTCGTCCCCCCGGTGTAC
>Ga0302279_10006460_pt1 | contig 12416 bp, 11 predicted proteins | sample III_Bog_N3_3_FD_194541 | JGI IMG/M metagenome (GOLD analysis project Ga0302279, IMG submission 194541) | Peat permafrost microbial communities from Stordalen Mire near Abisko, Sweden - III_Bog_N3_3 | ecosystem: Environmental > Terrestrial > Soil > Wetlands > Peat | place: Sweden: Abisko...
CAAGAAGAACGGCATCATGATGGTCGATTTCGCGATCTCGGCCGAGCGCGACGAGCACATGACGCCGGAGCAGTCAATCCGGCAGGCGGCGTTGCTGCGGTTTCGCCCGATCATGATGACCACGATGGCCGCCATGCTCGGCGGCGTGCCGCTGATGCTGGGCACCGGCACCGGATCGGAAATCCGCCAGCCGCTGGGCTATGCCATGGTCGGCGGCCTGATCGTCAGCCAGGCGCTGACCCTGTTCACCACGCCGGTGATCTATCTCTATCTCGACCGGCTCTCGATCGCGTTCGCAGGCTGGGGACGATCTCCCAATGCCGATCAGGACATGCCCGAGGGCGGGCATGGCGCGATCAAGCAGGCCGCCGAATAGCTTGACTTTGACGGCGCGCCGTCACATCCGGGAGGCCCCTCATCCCGGAGCCGCATCGGTGAAATTCTCCCTCAAGTCCGCGTTCACGGCCATCACGGTTTTCGCTTTGCTTGGCGCCGGCCACGCCCAGCCGCCGGCAAAACCCAAACCCGCGCCGCATGCGGCACAGGCGACGCCGGCAGCGCCGGCGGCCGACCCCGCGGCCGCGGCCGCCGCCGCTCCCCCGCCCGGCTGGGCCGCGCGATGCTCCAGCGCCAGCCGCGAGGCGCCGCTGGAATGCGCGATCGAGCAGACCGCGATCCTCAGCAAGACCGGACAATTGATCGTGCTGGTCAACATTCGCGTGCCGAGCGACACCCACGCGCCGGTCGCCATGGTGCAGCTGCCGCTCGGGCTCAATCTTCCCGGCGGCGCGAAATTGCAGGTCGATGACGGCAAGACCGCCGACTTGCAGATCCAGACCTGCGAGAACCGCGGCTGCTACGCCGCCGTTGCGATCCCGCCCGACCTTTTGGCCGCGCTCCGATCGGGCAAGCAGCTGAAGGTGTCGTTCCAGAACCTCACCAAGGAAACCATCACCATTCCGATGCCGCTGACGGACTTCGCCGCCGCCTATGACAAGATAAAATGACGCGCGCCGTGAGCGCCGATTGGCCGAGGCCGTCAGCGCGAGGGCCTGCGCAGCCGGGCAAGGGATGGATCGCTTCGTCGCTTCTACCTTCGCCCGAAGCCGGGCTTCGGCTGACAACGACGCTCCTCGCAAGGACGGCAAGCTTTTGAGATGGCGGTGTCACGTTCCATCGTCTCACTGCCTGGCCATCGCGGCATCGCCCATGCCGTCGCCGTCGAGCTTCTGGTCGTCGTGCATGGCGACCGTCACCCGCAGCAACCGCCCGGTGAATTCGAACGGCGCCGCGTAATGAGACACCGGGCTGCCGCGGTCGCGGCCGATGTCGAGGCCCGACCACGAGATCAGGTTGTGGAATCCGAATTCGGTTTGCAGCGATCCTGAGGGCTCGCCGTCGATCAAGAGCGTATAGGCGCTGACCCCGGTGCGCGCTCCCTTGGCCGGCGGCGCCTCGCGCAGCAGCCGTTCGACGCGGACGCCCAGCCGATGCGCGCCTGCGGGAATCCTGGACCCGGAGCTGACGATCTGATGGCCGCCCCCGACATTGAGGTCGTGAACCAGATGGCCGTCCTTGACATAGAGGCTGTAGCCCGAGGTGGCGTCGCCATGGGCAATCAGGACCCCCTCGGCGCCGGCATCGCCGATCTCGACATCCGCCTCGATGGTGTAGCTGCGGCTGCGCACGTCGGGCGCGACATCGGTCGGCACATGCCCCATGCCGGCGTGGAACACGAAGCGGTTGCGCTCGCCCTGGAACCGGGCGGCGTTCTCGGCAAAGCGCTGGGCGAACCGGTCGTCGAGCGGCAGCACCTTGTGCGCTTCGGCCTGTTGCCACCACAGCTTGATCATGTCGGCCAGCCGCTCCGGTTCTTTTGTCGCGAGATCGTCGACCTCGGAAAAATCCCGGTCGAGATGAAACAGCTCCCATTTGTCGTTCTCGAACGGCGTGCCCGGTGGATGATAGGCCACCGCCTTCCAGCCGTTCTGCCAGAGGCCGCGATGTCCGAACATCTCGAAATATTGCGGCGAGGATTTTGAAGGTGCTGCGGCATCGCCGACCGAGCCGGCAAAGCTTTCGCCCTCGATCGGCATCTGCGCACAGCCCGCGATCTCCGGCGGCGCCGTGACGCCGATCAGGTCGAGCAGGGTCGGCACCAGGTCGCTGGCGTGAACGAACTGGTGGCGCAGTTCGCCGCGCGCCGCGACCCGCTGCGGCCACGACAGCACGAAGGGATCGCGGATGCCGCCGCCATGGGTATTCTGCTTGTAGCGGCGCAGCGGCGTGTTGGACGCCATCGCCCAGCCATGCGGAAAATTGGTGTGCGAATCGGGACCGCCGATGTCCTCGATGCGCCGCAGCTTTTCCGGCATCGGTTCCGGCCGGAAGTTATAAGGCCCCATCGCATTGACGAAGCCGAACGGGCCGCCCTCCTGGCTGGCGCCGTTGTCCGAGAGCACCAGGATCAGCGTGTTGTCGCGGATTCCGGCCTTCTCAAGGAACGCGATCAGCCGCGCCAGATGCCGGTCGGCGTGGTCGAGCATGCCGGCATAGGCGGCCTGCAGCCGCGTGAACAGCCGCTTCTCGTCATCGCTGTGCTCGTCCCAGGCTTTGACGCCGTCATTGCGCGCCGGCATCCTGGTTTCCGGCGGCACGATTCCCAGCGCCTTCTGGCGCGCCAGCCGTTGTTCGCGCTCGACGTCCCAGCCGTGTGCGAACACCTCGTCGTATGGCTTGATGATGTCGGCGGGGGCCTGGTGCGGCGCATGGCAGGCGCCGAGCGCGACCCAGGTCAGCCAGGGCAGATCGGGCCGGTCGGCGATGTGATCGGCGATGAAGCGGATCGACTGGTCGATCAGGTCCGCCGTCAAATGATAGCCACTGGCATAGCTGCCGAGCGGATCGATGTGGGTGTTGTCCGACACCAGCTCCGGCGCGTACTGGTCGGTCTCGGCGTCGAGAAAGCCGTAGAAGCGGTCGAAGCCGCGGCCGAGCGGCCAGCCGTCGAACGGCCCGGTGGCGCCGCTTTCGGTCAGCGGCGTCACATGCCATTTGCCGACCATGTAGTTGCGATAGGCATGCGCCCTCAGCATTTCGGCGAGCGTTCCGGCCTCGCGGGCGATCTTGCCGCGATAGCCGGGATAGCCGCTGTCGAAATTGGCAAGGCAGCCGACGCCGACGGAATGGTGGTTGCGCCCGGTCAATAGCGCCGCGCGCGTGGTCGAGCACATCGCGGTGGTGTGGAAGCCGCTGTAGCGCAGCCCCTGCGCCGCCAGCCGGTCGATGACAGGCGTCTTGATGGGCGAGCCGTAGCAGCCGAAATCCGAAAACCCGACATCGTCGAACAGCACCACCAGGATGTTGGGCGCTCCGGCGGGCGGCTGCGGCGCCGGCGGCCACCACGGTTTGGAATCGGCGATGGTGTGGCCGATGCTGCCGCCAAACGGTGCCGCGCTGTTGTCGCTCATGCGTCCTACTCCCTGGCTTGCGACCGCCGTTGACCCTGGGGTTCGCCGCGTGCGGCAAAACGAGCCAGTGGCCAGCCTTGCCCAATAAGATAATCCGAATTATCATTATGATTAATTCGCCTCCAGAGCAACCTCCGATGCCGCAGCCCCGATCCGGAGATTTCGACCTTCCGGGCGTCACCCGCTCGCGGCAGAAGCGCAGCCGCGAAATGACCCTGGCGCTGCTGCAGGCCGGCGCCGAGATGCTGCGAACCCGCAGCCTTGCCGAATTGTCGATCGAAGCCCTTTGCAGCGAGGTCGGCGCCACCGTCGGCGCCTTCTACAGCCGGTTCGAAAGCAAGGAGGCCTATTTCAACGCCCTGATCGAGCTCGCTGCGCGCGACGGCGAGGGCCGGCTGACGCGGCTGTCGCCAAAGCGGCCGTTGCCGGACCACGATCTTGCCGGGCTCAGCCGGCTGTTCGTGCACGGGCTGATCGCCTGGAGCCGTAGCCATGAAGGCGTATTGCGCGCGGCCCTGCAGCACGAGGATACCAGGCCGAACCGCTGGACTACCTTCAAGCGTCTGGCGGGCGCGACCGTGGCCGAGATCACCCCTGCCCTGCTCCGGGCCATGGACAGCACGGCAAAGGCCGCGAACACGCGCGCCATCGCCTTTGGCTGTCAGGTGGTGCTGGGAACCCTGGTCAACGCCATCCTCAACGATCCCGGACCGCTGTCGATCCACGATCAGGAGATGGAAGACCGCCTGAGCGGCTGCCTGTTGCTGCTGCTGCAGGCGGAGGCGAAGACGACTTGACGCTCAAGCTTTTTGACCGGCCGCGCCAACGAGGTTGGCGGCAGGACCATTCGGCGATTGCTTGCGGACAGAGCGGGATAGTCTTGGTGGCTTGATCGAAGTGCAGAGCGCTCAGGCTCTGACCTTTTCCAGCCGTTCACCGGCTTTCTTCTCTTTTGAAGTCATCCGCTTTCAGTCGTTTGAGCACTTAAGTCGCCAATTCGTTGGCGGTTGCAGCGAAAGGAAAGCGAAAGCGTTTTCGACCTCCATCGCAACAAACCTTCAGCGCGAGCTCGACGGACTGCTCGGCTGCGCGGGGTGACCGTCATCGGCACGGCGAGCGCGCGAAACCATGACTATCTGCGCGGGCTCGGCGCCATCCCGACGACCTACGGACCGGGCCTGGCGGACCGCGTCAGGGCGCTCGCGCCGGAGGGCGTGGACGCAGCCCTCGATCTCGCCGGCTCGGGAATCATCCCGGAATTGATCGACATCGTCGGCGATCCCCTGCGCGTTCTTTCCGTCGCCGATTTTTCGGCCGAGCAGTACGGCGCGAAATTTTCTCATGGACCTCCGAAACACCCCGAGCGGCTGCTTGCCGATGTGGCTCGGCTTTGTTCCGAGGGCCTGTTCCGTTTGCGCGTGGAACGGACCTTTGCGCTCGAGCAAACGGCGGAGGTGCAGGCAGTCAGCGCCACGGGGCACGTGACCGGCAAGCTCGTGATCACGATCTCCTGATGTCCCAAGGGAAGCGGCAGCTTGTCGAAAGGGTTCGAGCGATGCGTGCAACGGCATGCCAAATGCTTGCTCCCCCTGGGAATGCCGGCAGCGTCTTGATGGCGCCAGATCGTCAAGGCTTCCATCCAGCGAGAGGGGCCCTTCCGATCTTATCGGCTACCGTTGCCTTGCGGGAAGCGGCTACATGTGCGCGAACGCAGCGGCCGCCAAGGCCGGCCGCTGCGGGGTTGTTGCACCGATATGTCGGATTTTGCCATTCGGACGTCCTTGATCACCAAGCAACAGGTGTTGCATCCATGAAACATGTTCTCGCCACCGCCATGCTCGCGGCGACCGCGGCTGTCTTGTCAGCCGCGGGCGGCGCCCGCGCGCAAACGGTTCCATCGATCTCGTCGACGACGACCTACCATACGGTCATCGTCGACGGGCTGAAGATCTTCTACCGCGAGGCCGGCCCGAAAGATGCGCCGACCATCCTGCTGCTGCACGGATACCCTTCGTCGTCGCGGATGTTCGCGACGCTGATTCCGCTGCTGGCCGATCGCTACCATCTGGTCGCGCCGGATTATCCGGGCTTCGGCGAAAGCGATGCCCCGCCCGCAACCGCGTTCCACTACACCTTCGATCATTTGGCAGGGATCGTGGATGATTTCACCCAGCAACTCGGATTGCGCAGTTACGTGCTGTACCATCAGGATTACGGCGGGCCGATCGGCATGCGCCTGGCCCTCGCCCATCCCGAGCGCGTGAAGGCGATCATCGTCCAGAACGCGGTGGCTCACGAGGAAGGACTGGGACCGGCCTGGGATATCCGCAAGGCCTTCTGGAAGGATCGGGCGGCTTACGAGGACAGGGTGATCCCCGGCTTCGTCTCGCTGGAAGGAGCGAAGGCCAGACATGTCGGATCGTCGCCGTACCCGGATCGCTACGACCCGGAGACCTGGCAATGGGAAGGGGCGCATCTGGCGCAGCCCGGCCAGCGCCAGATCCAGTCCGACCTGTTTTACGACTATCAGACCAACGTCGCGAGCTATCCGTCCTGGCAGGACTGGTTGAAGCGCCACCATCCGCCCTTGCTGGTCCTGTGGGGCAAATACGACCCCTCCTTCGCGCTGCCCGGGGCGCAGGCTTACAAGCGCGACGTGCCGGATGCGGAGGTGCATATCCTTGACGCCGGGCATTTCGCCCTCGACGAAAAGGTTGACGAGGCCGCGACCCTGATTTCGCGCTTCCTGGCCAAACAAAAGCTGTAGACCGCGGAACCTGGCCGGTCTGCGGATCTCAGACGCTGCCGAGATAGACCTTCTGCACCTGCGGATCACGGGCGAGCTGCGCGGCCGTGCCGGACAACACGCTTCTGCCGACCTGCAGCACGGTGGCGAAATCGGCGGCCTCGAGCGCGAGCTCGATCGATTGCTCGGCGAGCAGGATGGTCAAGCCCTCGCGGTGCAGCCGCCCGAAGGTTTCGTACATCGATTCGACGATGGCCGGCGCCAGGCCGAGCGACGGCTCGTCCAGCATCAGGAGTTTGGGATCGCTCATCAGCGCGCGGCCGACCGCCAGCATCTGGCGTTCGCCGCCGGACATGGTGCCGGCGCGCTGGCTGCGCCGCTCGGCCAGTTTCGGGAAGATCGCGTAGACGCGGTCGAGCCCGCGCGCGATGCCGGCGCGATTCCGCAGCGGCGTGGCCCCCAGTAAAAGGTTGTTCTCGACGCTCTGCTGCACGAACAGCCGCCAGCCTTCCGGCGACAGCGCGAGGCCCTTGCGCACGATCGAGAACGCCGGCTGGCCGCCGATCTCCTCGCCACGAAACAGAATTGATCCCGAATGCACCGGGATCAGGCCGGCGATCGCGTTGAGCACCGTGGTCTTGCCGCCGCCGTTGGAGCCGAGCAGCGCCACCACGCTGCCCTCGGGCACGTCGAGCGAGACGTCGGACACTCCGATCAGGTCGCCGTAGCGGACTTCGAGATGCGCGATCCTGAGCAACGGCGCGGTCATGTCGCCGGTCCGCCCATCAGCTCGACCGGGGTGTGGCCGGCGGCGGCCCTTGCCGCGCGCTTGCCGAGATAGGCTTCGATCACCGCCGGGTGGCCGGTGACCTCGCGGGGGCTGCCGCGCGCGATCTCGCGGCCCTGATGAAACACCACCACCCGGGTCGCCAGCGACATGATGACTTCCATGATGTGCTCGACGATCACCAGGGTAATGCCGGACCGGTGGATGTCGCGCACCAGCTCGATGGCGAGTTGCACCTCGCGCGGCGTCAGCCCGGCCATGGCCTCGTCGAGCAGCAGCACCCGAGGCTCGGTCGCCAGTGCGCGGGCGATTTCCAGCCGCTTGCGGCCGGGCGTGCCGAGCGAACGCGCCGGCGCATCGGCAAGCCCGCTCATGCCGACGCGCGCCAGCACTTGGCGCGCGCGGGCCTCAGCCTCGGCGCGATGCGCGGTGCGCAGGAACGCGCCGATCATCACGTTCTCCAGCACCGACAGGCCCTCGAAGGTCTGCGGCACCTGGAAGGTGCGGGCAAGGCCGAGGCCGGCGCGGGCTTCCGGCGCGAGACGGGTGATGTCCCGGCCTGCGAACAGCACCTTTCCGGAGCTCGGCAGCAGGTCGCCGGTAAGGCAGTTGAACAGCGTGGACTTGCCGGCGCCGTTCGGCCCGATCAGGCCGAGAATGTCGCCCTGCTCCAGCGTGACCGAGGCCGCATCGACCGCCTTGAAGCTGCCGAAGGCTTTTGTCAGCTGGCGCGCTTCAAGGAGCATGGCTGGCTCCCGCCACCGCCGCCGGCTGCGCCGGCCTGCCGCGCCTCGCCCAGACCCGCTTGATCAGGGTCAGGATGCCGCCGGGCTGAAACCGCGCGATCAGCACGATGATGGCGCCGTAGACCACGAAGGTCAGGCCGGCGCCCTTGCCGCCGAGCAGATTGTTGGAGATTTCCTCCAGCGGCACCAGGATCGCGGCGCCGACCAGCGGCCCGAACAACAGGCCGGCGCCGCCAAGCGCCGCCATGATCAGCATCTTCACCGAGATCAGGATGCCGAGCCCGGATTCCGGATCGACGAATCCGAACATGGTGGCATAGAGCGCGCCGGCCACGCTGGTGAGCCCGGCGCTGAGCATGAAGGCGTAGAGTTTAATCCGGCTCGCGGGGGCGCCCAGCGAACGCGCCGCCCGCTCGGAATCCCGGATCGCGCGCAGATAGAATCCCATCCGGCTGCCGGCCATCCACCAGGTGATGCCCAGCGTCGCCAGCAGCACCGCCAGGAACAGGTAATAATAGGGCAGCGCCGAAATGAAGGAGAGATCGAACAGGTTGCGCGGCACCGTCGGCCCGCTGAGACCGACGCCGGCGCCGAGATAGTCGGTATTGGTGACGATCAGCCGCACCAGCTCCGCGACGGCGATGGTGGCCATGCTGAAATAATGCCCGGACAGCCGCAGCGTCGGCACTCCGACCACGGCCGATATGGCGACGCTGGCAATGATGCCGACGGGAATGCCGACCAGCGGCGACAGCGCGAAATGGGCATAGACCCCCATCGCCGCATAGGCGCCGCAGCCGAAGAATACCACATGCCCGACCGACACCTGGCCGGCATAGCCGCCGACGATGTTCCAGGCCGACGCGGCAATCGCATAGAGCAGCACCAGCGCGCCGAGCCGCTGCTGGAACGGCGTCGAAAACAACAGCGGATAGGCGATCGCCAGCGCCAGCGCCACCGACGACCACAAAAGGCGCCGCATCACACCTTCCCCATCAGGACTTCCCCATCAAACCCTGCGGCCGAAACCACAGGAAGCAGAGGAACAGCGAATACACCACGATGTCCTTGTAGACCGCGCCGATCCAGTACGCCGACAGCGATTCGATCACGCCGATCAACAGCCCCGCCACCAGTGCGCCCGGCACGCTGCCGAAGCCGCCCAGCGATACCGTGACAAAGGCGACGATGCCGAGGGTCTCGCCGACCGTCGGCACGATGTAGAAGAAGGTCGCGATCAGCGCGCCGGCGATGCCGGTGACGCCGGCCGCGATCGCCCAGGCGATCGCCTGCATGGTGTCCGGCCGGATTCCCATCAATTGCGCGGCCGCCGGATCCTCCGCCACCGCGAGCATCTTCGAGCCCAATTGGGTCCGCGTCAGCAGCAGGTGCAGCCCGCCGGTCACCAGCAGCGCGACCGCCCCGGCCAATAGCCGCGAGGCCTGGATTCGAATGCCCCAGACGTCGAAAGTGCCGCCGACGATATTTTCCGGCAGCGACAGGAAGTTGGCGCCGAACCACCAGAACGCCGCATAGCGCAGCAGCAGCGCCAGCCCGAAGGTGCCGAGAATCTGCGCCAGCATCGGTCCCTTCATGATGCTGCGGACCAGCGCGAAATAGACCACGATGCCGAGCGTCGCCAGCACCAGGGCGGCGATCGGCATCGCCAGCACGGGACCCACGCCGAACAGCGTCCACACCACGAAGGCGACATACATGCCGAGCATGACGAAATCGCCATGGGCGAAGTTGACGATGTTCATCATGCCCCAGATCAAGGTCAGGCCCGACGAAAACAGCGCATAGACCGCCCCAAGCAACAATCCGCCGACGATCACCTGAACCAGGATGGGGGACATCAAGCCGCGGATCTTTTCGGGTGGCCATCCTCGCCAAGCCTCATCCTGACGAACACCGCGCAAGCGACGCGTCTCGAAGCATGGCCTCGGACGACGGCCATGCCGGGCTGCCATCCTTCGAGACGCCCAGCTTCGCTGCGCTCTGCTGGGCTCCTCCGGATGAGGTCAGAGAGTTTGAACCGGTCGGTTTCATGAAATCGCTTCATCTGCGACCGCCCTGCCCCGTCACCAGCCCTTATACGGCATCGCCGGAGGCTTCACGGCGCTGGCCTTGGGCCACACCGCAACGTAGTTCTCGCCGTCCTGCAGCTGGATGATCAGGCCCGAGGCCAGCACGTTCTGGCCCTTGTCGTCGAACCTGACGCCCTTGTAGCCCATCATCAGCTGGTCGGGCTTGAGGTCGGTAGCCCTGAGCGCCGCCTGGATTTTTGCCGGCTCGGTCGAGCCGGCACGGTCGATGGCGTCGCACAGCACGAAGAAGCCCTGCATCTGCCGCGCCGCGGTGTCGTCCATCTCGTCGCCGCTCTTCTTCTTGTACATCTCGGCGATCAGCGCGGTCGGCGAGCCCGCCGGCCCGACACTCCAGGACGAGCGGTTGAACACCCCTTGCGAAATCTTGCCGACCGACTTGATGAAGGACGGATCGGAATAGCCGGAATCGTCGGCGATCATCATCGGCGGCTTGTAGTCCAGCGCCTGCATGGTCTTGGCGTAGAGGATGGCGTCCGAGGCGTAGGCGATCATGATGACGACGTCGGGCTGCTTCTCCTTGAGCTGCAGGACCTGGCTCTGCACGTCGGTGGCATTGACGGCGTAGGCGATGTCGAGCGCGATGGCCTGGCCGTTCTCCTTGAACACGCTGGTGATGACGGAGGAGACCGAGGTGCCGTATTCGGTGTTGTCGTGGACCAGCGCCACGTTGTCGGTCCTGGCGCCGGCCGCCTTCATGTCGCGCAGAAACTCGTGATAGATCTTGGCGAAGTCGGAGGCCACCGGCGTCACCCGGAAAAACCATTTGAAGCCGCGTTCGGTGAGGTTGGCGGCCACCGACTCGCCGTTGACGAAGGGAATGCCGTATTTTTCCGCGATCGCGCTCGCCGTCAGGGTGATGCCGGACTGGTAGGCGCCGGTCAGCGCCACCACCTTCTCCTCGGTGATCAGGCGCAAGGTCTGGTTCTGTCCGGTGGCGGGGCTGCCCTGGTTGTCGGCGAACACCACGTCGACCTTGGCGCCACCGAGCCCGGCCAGCCCGGCGTTCTTGGCCAGCGGAAAATTGCCGAGTTCGGGATGGGCGTTGTTGATGATGTCCATGGCGACTTCGAGGGCGGCCTTGGCATGGACGCCGGCGCTGGCGGCATTGCCGCTCATCGGAAACACCGCACCGATCTTGACGGTTTTTTCCTGCGCGGAGGCCACAGCCGACAGCGCGACAGCAACCAGGGCTGCGCCAAACAGCCCGAGGACATGCCTGGATTTCATGGGGGTTTTACTCCGTAAGCGTTCCCTGCGATGGCCGGACGTCGGGGCCGCGACGCGCTGTTGCGCGCCGTGCTGCCTGCGTTGTTGTTTCCCGGCGGGGCCAGCATCGCATGCCGGTTTGGCAGGAGCAAGTTGGCCGGATTCTGGGCCGTTCAACCGGCCGAGGGCGATGGCAAGATGACCGCGGCACCGCGCGGACCAGCCTTGACCGCGACATAGATCGTGTTGCTGGCCTCGCGCTGCCCCTCCCAATTGTCGAACCTTACGACATGCGCCGCGGCACTTGCGAACACTGTGGCCAGCACGGCGCTGAACGCCTCTTCCGGCGGATCATTCGACCAGAGTGCAAACACGCCGCCGGGCGCAAGATGCGCGGCGAGGTGTTCCAGCCCTGCTCTGCGGTACAGCGCGGCATGGCGCGGATGCAGCAGGTTCTGCGGCGAGTGGTCGATATCCACCAGCACCGCATCGAAGCGGCGGCGTGGTGCGAGCGGATCGAATCCTTCCGCCGAATCCGACATCGCGAAGAAATCGCCGTGGACCAGCCGGCAGCGCGGATCGCCGGTCAGTTGCCGCCCCAGCGGGATCAGGCCCTGCGCATGCCATTCGATCACCTCGGCCAGCGCATCGACCACCACCAGCGACCGCACATCAGGGTTTTGCAGCACCGCCTGCGCGGTGTAGCCGAGCCCGAGGCCGCCGACCACGACATCGAGCTCCGCGCCCGGCCGCGCGGCGAGCCCAAGCCGCGCCAGCTCGATCTCGGCTGCGGTGAACTGGCTCGACATCAGGAATTCGTCGCCGAGCTTGATTTCGAAGATGTCGGCCCCGGTGGAAAGCGAGCGGCGCCTTCGCAGGCTGAGCACGCCGATCGCCGTCGGGCGGTAATCCAGCTCCTCGAAATACAGGCTCATGCGCGCGACCGCCCTGTTCCGCGAACGCCCAAGGCGCCGCCCATGGCTGCGGCCTCTGCCGCACCCCCTCGCAACAAGCCTGTTTCCCCCGCGCTTGCCAAGGCCCGGACCGAACGGGTAGAACGGCGCACGCTTCGGCCGGGATCCGCCACGACCCGGCCGCGCGCAATTGCCGGGTTTTCGCGTTAAGCTATTGAACCTGCTGAGCAATTCTTGGGGAATGGTGTAACGGTAGCACAACAGACTCTGACTCTGTTTGTCTAGGTTCGAATCCTAGTTCCCCAGCCAGCGTCAAATCATCGACTACGCCAGGCTATTTGCGCCAAATTGCATTGAACTATCAATGCCTCCCTCGTGCTTGGCCTGTGGTGTCATTCGGTCAAGATATCCATGCCCGCGACACCGGGCTACTTTG
>Ga0302279_10006464_pt1 | contig 12413 bp, 8 predicted proteins | sample III_Bog_N3_3_FD_194541 | JGI IMG/M metagenome (GOLD analysis project Ga0302279, IMG submission 194541) | Peat permafrost microbial communities from Stordalen Mire near Abisko, Sweden - III_Bog_N3_3 | ecosystem: Environmental > Terrestrial > Soil > Wetlands > Peat | place: Sweden: Abisko...
TGGGGCGGCTGCTCGTCGACGTAGGGCAGCTGGTCATCCACGTGGGGCGGCTGCTCGTCGACGTAGGGCAGCTGGTCATCCACGTGGGGCGGCTGCTCGTCGACGTAGGGCATCTGGTCATCCACGTGGGGCGGCTGCTCGTCGACGTAGGGCGGCTGGTCATCCACGTGGGGCGGCTGCTCGTCTGCGTAGGGCGGCTGCTCGTCCACGTAGGGCGGCTGGTCGTCCGGGTATGGCGGCTGCTCGTCCACGTAGGGCGGCTGCTTGTCCGGGTACGGCGCCCGCTTATCCACCTACCTTTCCGGCCGGCGAAAGGTGACCATTCCCCCATGCTCACCGTCGCCGACACCGCCTATTCGATCGCCGTGATCCGCGCCGAGGAGAGCGAGCGGCCCGCGGCCGAGCGGCTCTTCGAGGACCCGTACGCCCCGCTCTTCGCCGCCGCCGGCGCCCACGCGGGGGAGGGCACAGCGCGGTTTCTCTCCCTCCCTTTCTTCCGCGACGGCGTCCGCCTGCGGACCCGCGTCATCGACGATGCCGTCCGCGAGGGGCTCCACGCCGGGCTCGATCAGGTGGTGTTGCTCGGCGCCGGCTTCGACTGCCGCGGGATGCGCCTGCCCGAGATCGCGGCGCGCGGCGCCTCCGTGTTCGAGGTCGACCTCGCCGAGCAGCTCGACGCCAAGCGCGCCATCCTCGCCGCCGCCGGGGTGACCGTGCCTCCGAGTCTCGCCTACGTGCCCTGCGACTTCGCGGCCGACTTCGGGGAGGCGCTCACCGCCGCGATGGTGGAGAGCGGCTTCCGCGCCGGCGCGGGGGCGCTGTTCGTGTGGGAGGGCGTCATCGGCTACATCGACGACGTGGCCATCGATCGCAGCCTGGCGTTCATGGTCCGCGCCGGGGGGCCCGGGACACGGCTGGTGGTGACCGCCGGGCAGTCCGTGCTCGACCGGGCGCGGCGCGTGGGGTTCACCGCGACCGAGGAGCACGGGTGTGACGCGCTGTGGAGGCGCTACTTGCCGGGGGAGCCGCACGAGAATGCGTGGGTGGCGCGGCTGGGCACGGCGGTGGTGGGGGCCTGGGCCGAGGCGTAGCGCGGCGCGCGCGAGCGCGGTGATGGCCCGCTGCACCTCGCGACCGTCGCGACCGAGGGTGCTCACGGCCGCAGCCGTCGTCGTCGGCGCAGCGGTCATCCTCTTCGATCCAGGCTTTCAGGGCCTTTCCAGCTCGCTCGTGGCGGGCGAGGTGGCTCGTCGGGGAGTAACCCCACCGTCGGCGCACATCGAGCGCACGCGACGCGCAATCCGTGCGCCGCCCTCGCCCGGGTCGGGGAGCGACGCCCTGGCGGTTCGGCTGTTGGACCGGCCCGTCGTCAAGGCGGTGGATGGCACCGTTGCTGCAGTGCAGCGGCACGACCGCGCTTCTTTTTTCCCATGCGACCTCGCGCCGTGCGTCCGTGCCCGGCTCCATCCTCGTCGGAGCACGAATGAACACCCTCGGCGTCGCTCGCTGGCAGTTCGGTATCACGACCGTCTACCACTTCCTGTTCGTGCCCCTGACCATCGGGCTCGCCTTCCTCGTGGCGGGGCTCCAGACGGCGCACCATCGCTCGAGGGACGAGCAGTGGCTCCGCCTCACCAACTTCTTCGGCAAGCTGTTCCTCATCAACTTCGCGATGGGGGTGGTGACCGGCATCGTCCAGGAGTTCCAGTTCGGGATGAACTGGAGCGCGTACTCGCGCTTCGTCGGCGACATCTTCGGCGCCCCGCTCGCGATCGAAGGCCTGCTCGCGTTCTTCCTCGAGTCCACCTTCCTCGGCCTCTGGATCTTCGGGCGCGGCCGCCTCTCGGCGAGGCTCCACCTCGCCACCATCTGGATCGCCGCCCTCGGATCCCTCCTCTCGGCGTACTTCATCCTCGCGGCGAACTCGTTCATGCAGCACCCCGTCGGCTACCGGTTCAACCCGGAACGCCGCCGGGCCGAGCTCACCGACATCGTCGCGGTGCTGACCAACAGGGTCGCGGTCGTCACCTTCGCCCACACGATCTGCTCGGCGTTCCTCACCGCGGGCGCGTTCGTGCTCGGCGTCGCGATCTGGCAGCTCGCGAGGCACCCCACCCGCGACGCGGCGGCGTTTCGCAAGGCGGTGAAGCTCGGCGCCGCCGTCTGCCTCGTCGCTGCCGCGGGGGTCGCCGCGTCCGGCGATGCGCAAGCCAAGGTGATGACGGAGGTGCAGCCGATGAAGATGGCCGCCGCGGAGGCCCTCTACGACACCAGGCGCCACGCGGGGTTCTCTCTCTTCACCGTCGGTACCCTCGGAGGACAGGAGGAGCTCTACTCGGTGCGGGTCCCGGGGCTGCTCTCGTATCTCGCGACCGGCGACGGCGACGGCACCGTCGACGGCATCCGGGACACCGAGGCGGCCTACCGGGCGAAGTACGGCCCGGGCGACTACGCACCGAACATCCCGCTGACGTACTGGACCTTCCGGCTGATGATCGGCGTCGGCATGCTCGCGGCAGCGGCGGCGGCGTGGGCGCTCTGGGCCATCCGCGGGCAGCGGCTGCCGAGCGGGAAGTGGGCGGTCGCCGCGGCCATCGTGCTGCCGCTGACGCCGCTGCTCGGCAACTCCTTCGGCTGGATCTTCACGGAGATGGGCAGGCAGCCGTGGATCGTGTTCGGCCTGATGCCCACCGCCTCCGGCGTGTCCCCGAGCGTGAGCCTCGGCGAGGTCCTGGTCAGCCTGATCGGGTTCACGCTGGTGTACGGGGTGCTCGCGGTGATCGAGGTGAGGCTCTTGATCGACGTGATCCGTCGCGGGCTGCCACCGCTGCCCGCGTCGACCGGCGCGCCCGGCGCCTCGGCCGACGACAAGCGCCGCCTCGCGTTCGCGTACTGAAGGGGCGAGACCATGCACCTCACGACGATCTGGTTCGCTCTCATCGCCATCCTCTGGATCGGCTACTTCGTGCTCGAGGGCTTCGACTTCGGCGTCGGCGTGGTCATGCCCTTCCTCGCCCGGGACGACGCGGAGCGACGCGTCCTCATCAACTCCATCGGCCCGGTGTGGGACGGCAACGAGGTGTGGCTCATCGTCGCCGGCGGCGCGACCTTCGCGGCGTTCCCGGAGTGGTACGCGACGCTCTTCAGCGGCTTCTACCTGCCGCTCTTCCTCATCCTGGTCGCCCTCATCTTCCGCAACGTCGCCTTCGAGCTCCGTGGCAAGCGGCCGGAGGCGACGTGGAGGGCCGCGTGGGATCGCGCGATCTTCTTTGGCTCGCTGGTGCCCGCGCTGCTCTGGGGCGTTGCCTTCGGGAACATCGTGCGCGGCGTCGCGCTCGACCGCGACCACGAGTACGTCGGCTCGTTCCTCGATCTGCTGAACCCCTATGCGCTGCTCGGCGGGCTCTGCACGCTGTCGCTCTTCGTCACCCACGGCCTGGTGTTCGTGTCGCTCAAGACGAGGGGCGACGTCCGCGTCCGCGCCCGGGCGAGCGCCCGGAAGGCGGGGGTCGTGGCCGCCGTGATCGCCGTCGCCTTCCTCGGCTTCACCTACCTCCAGCGTCGCGGGGCCGAGCACCTCGGCTGGTTTGCGCTGCTCGCCGCCCTCGCCGCCCTGTGCCTCGTCGGCGCGTTGATCGCGGTCCGCGCTGGCCGCGAGGGGTGGGCGTTCCTCGGGACCGCGGGGACGATCGCGCTCGCGGTCGCGAGCCTCTTCGTCTCCCTGTTCCCCGACGTCATGCCGTCGTCGCTCGACCCCGCGTTCTCGCTGACCACGACGAATGCCGCCAGCACCCCCTACACGCTGGGGATCATGACCTGGGTGGCGGTCGTCTTCACGCCGCTGGTCGTGCTCTATCAGGGCTTCACCTACCACGTGTTCCGTCGCCGACTCGGCGTGGACGATCTCCCGGCCTCCCCCACGCCACCCGCCGAGCCGGTGGCGTCTGCGAGATGAGGCCGCTCGACCCGCGGCTCGTGGGCCACGCGCGCGCGACGCGGCTCCACATCGGCGTCTGCGTGGTCCTCGGCTGCGCGACGGCGGCCCTCGTCGTGGCGCAGGCCGAGCTCCTCTCGCGGGGCCTCGGGGAGGTGATCGCGGGGGGCGTGAAGCGGGCCGCGCTCTCGCCCCTGCTCGAGGGGCTCGCCCTTGTCCTCCTCGGGCGCGCCCTGGTCGCGTGGGTGCAGGAGAGCGCCTCCGTTCGCGCCTCGGCCCGGATCAAATCGCAGCTCCGCCGCAAGCTCGTCGCCCATGCCGCCGCGCTCGGGCCGCGGGCGAGCGACGGCGCCCGGCGGGCGGAGATCGCCACCCTGGCCACGCGGGGCATCGACGCGCTCGACGGCTACTTCGGGCGGTACCTCCCCGCGCTCGCGCTCTCGGTCATCGTCCCTGTCGTGGTGACAGCTCGCCTCGCGCCGGCAGATCTCGTGGCGGCCGCGACGATCCTCCTCACGCTGCCGCTCATCCCGATCTTCATGGCGCTCGTGGGCGCTGCGACCGAGGCCTCGAACGCCGCGCGATGGGAGGAGCTCGCCCGCCTCTCGGGGCACTTCCTTGACGTCGTGAGCGGCCTCCCGACCCTGAAGGTCTTCGGACGCGCCAAGGCCCAGGCCAATGCCGTGCGCCGCACCACCGACCGCTACCGGACGGCGACGATGGCGACCCTCCGCGTCGCGTTTCTCTCGTCGCTGGTCCTCGAGCTCGTCGCGACGCTCTCGGTGGCGCTCGTGGCGGTGGCCGTGGGTCTGCGCGTCGTCGCGGGGAGCCTCGACCTGCGCACGGGCCTGCTCGTCCTCCTCCTCGCGCCCGAGGCGTACCTCCCGCTGCGCGTCGTCGGCGCGCAGTACCACGCGGCGGCGGAGGGCCTCGCCGCCGCGGAGCGCGTCTTCGCCGTGCTCGAGACGCCGCTCGCCGTGGGCGGCGCCAGGACGGACGTGCCCGACCTTCGTGCCGGCGGCAGCGTGAGCGTCGCCGGGGTGAGCGTCGTTCACGCTGGCCGGGGGGCCGCCGCCCCGCGCAGCGTCGATCTCGTCGCGCGGCAGGGCGAGCTCGTCGTCGTCACCGGACCGAGCGGCGCCGGCAAGACGACGCTGCTGGCGGTGCTCCTCGGCCTCGTGCCCCCGTCGACCGGAGCGGTGACCCTGCGCGGCGGAGGTCGCGAGGTGGACCTCTCCGAGCTCGATCTCGCGGCCCTGCGCCGGAACATCGCCTGGGTGGACCAGACGCCTCACCTGGCGGCCGGCACCGTCGCCGAGAACGTGCGCCTCTCGCGCCCCGACGCCGACGCCGCCGCCATCCGTCGCGCCCTCGCCGCGGCCGGCCTCGCCGCGATCCCCCTCGACCGCCGCGTCGAGGAGGCTGGCCGCGGCCTGTCGTCCGGGGAGCGCCGGCGCGTCGCCTTCGCCCGAGCGATCCTCCGCGACGCACCGGTGGTGCTGCTCGACGAGCCAACGGCTGGCCTCGACGGCGAGACCGAGCGCGACCTGCTCCGAGCCGTGAAGGGCCTCGCCCGTGACCGGATCGTCATCATGGTGTCGCACCGCCCTGCGGCGATCGCGATCGCCGATCGCGTGGTGCAACTGGGCTCGGTCACCTCCGCCACGCCCCTCGTGACGGCCGCCGCGGCATGAGCGCGCTCGCCTGGGTCTTCCGGGTCGTCCCCTCGGGCCGATCGCGCTTGCTCCTCGCGGCGCTCCTCGGGGCTCTCGCGGCGGGCGCCGCGATCGGGCTCTCGGCGACGGCCGCCTGGCTCATCGCGCGCGCGAGTCAGCACCCGCCGGTCCTTTACCTGATGGTCGCCATCGTCGCTGTGCGCGCCTTCGGGCTGGGCCGCGGCGTGCTCCGGTATGCCGAGCGACTCGTCAGTCACGACACCTCGTTCAGGCTCCTCGGAGACCTGCGGGTCGCGACGGTCGTGCGCCTCGAGCGCGTCCTGCCCATCTCCGCTCCGCGCGGGCTCCCGAGCGGGGAGCTCCTCTCGCGCTTCGTCGGCGACGTCGACGGGCTACAAGACCTCTGGGTCCGCGTCGCCTTGCCGTGCGCGGCGGCGGCCGTCGTCGGTGCGGGCAGCGTCGCGCTCGTGGCCACGCTCGTTCCCGCCGCGGGGCTCGCGCTCGCGGTGACCCTTGCCGCGGTCGCGGTCGTCGTGCCCCTCGTGTCGACCGGTCTCGCCCGCGGCGCCGCCGGACGCCTCGCTCCGCTCCGCGGCGCCTACCAGACGGAGGTGCTCGAGGTGCTGGACGGCGCGACGGAGCTCGCCGTCTACGGCGCCTTGCCCGCGCGGCTCGACCGCCTCGACGAGCTCGATCGCGCGATGGTGGGCGCGAGCGCTCGGTCGGCCGCCGCCGCGGGGGCCGGCTCCGGTCTGTCGGCGCTCGCGGCGGGCGCGGCGACGTGGGCGGCCCTCTGGCTCGGGGTGGGCGCCGTCGAGCACGGCGCGCTCGCGGGCGTCGACCTCGCGGTCGTCGCGCTGGTGCCGCTCGCCGCCCACGAGGTGCTCTCGACGTTCCCGGCCGCGGCGCAGCTGCTGCCCGCGCTCGCGGCGTCGGCCCGTCGCGTCCGCGAGGTCTTCGACCAGCCCGCGGCGGTGACGGAGCCCTCCGCGCCGAGGGGGCTGCCTTCAGGGCCCTACGGCCTCCGGGTTCGTGGACTCCGCGCCCGCTGGTCGCCGGACGCGCCCGAGGTGCTCCGCGGCGTCGACCTCGAGCTCCCGCCGGGCTCGTGCACCGTGGCCTTCGGGCCGAGCGGATCCGGCAAGAGCACGCTCGCGGCAGTGCTGCTGCGCCTGCTCGATCCGTCGGAGGGCTCGGTCGAGATCGTCGGGCGCGACGGCTCTGCCGACATCACCCAGGTTGCGGGCGACGATGTGAGGAAGGTCATCGGCTGGTGCGCACAGGACGCCTACCTGTTCGACAGCACCATCGAAGCGAACGTCCGGCTCGCCCGGCCGGACGCGGCGCCCGACAGGATCCGGGACGCGCTCCGGGGCGCCCGGCTCGACGCATGGATCGATGCGCTGCCCGAGGGGCTCGACACCCGTGTCGGAGAGCACGGGACCCACCTCTCGGGCGGCCAGCGGCAACGGATCGCCCTGGCCCGCGCGCTCCTCGCCGACCGACCGATCCTGGTCTTCGACGAGCCGACCGAGCACCTCGACGAGCCGACCGCGGCCGAGCTCGCCGCGGATCTGATGGATGCGACGCGCGGGCGCACCGTGCTCGTGCTGACCCATCGCGCCGACCTCTTTCGAGCGGCGAGCCGGAAGGTCAGCTTGTGACCCTCCCTACGGGTGGGCCGAGGGCGCCGGCGTCGCGTCGTCGTAGGAGACCGTCGACACGCCGAAGCGGAACTGGCCGCCCTCCGGGCCGCAGGAGTCGAGCGGGACGCCCCACTTGAGGTGGGGCGCGACCAGCGACCGCGGGGGCGTGCGGGTGGTGATGCCGCGCGCCTCGATGTAGTCGATGGCGTGATACCGGTAGCCGGCGCCGGCCCGGATGAGCGTGTCGGCCACGTAGGCCGGCCGCCGGTCGAGGAGGATGGCGTCGAGGTTGGTCCCCGCCTGGAGCGCGTGGAGCACGGACCCCGAGGTCAAGCCGACGACGTCGAGGAAGCGCGCGTCCCGGGCCACGTAGGCGATGGCGCCGATGTCGGCGGAGATCACCGGGGCGTCGGTGGTGACGTGGGCGGCGAGGTACCTGCCCACCTGCTTGCGGCAGATCTGGTGCGGCGCGATGGAGTTGTCGGCGTCCTTCATCCAGGTGAACGAGTCCGAGGCCTCGAGCCCCACCAGGACGGCGAGCACGGCGAAGACGGCGGGGAGCCGGTCCCAGCAGGCGGTGGCGAGATCGACGAAGCACAGGACGAAGAGGGGCAGGACGTAGGTGGAGTAGCGGCCCCAGTCGGAGGAGGGGCCGTTGAGCACCGAGCCCACGGCGAGCGCCATGATTACCGTCATCGCCGGGGCGGCCTCCGCCCGCGATCTCCAGAGCTGGACCAGCCCGGCGACCCCGAGCAGCACGTAGGTCAGCGCGCGCGCCTGCCACTGCGCCACCATCGCGCGAGGCTGGGGCTGGTAGCCGAGGAGCAGGTGCTTGAGCGCGAACGGCTGCGGGATCACCGTGCCGTAGTAGAGCTTCCGGAAGGTGAGGAGCCCGACCCCGGCGACGGCGACGAGGAGGAGGACGAGGAGGAGATCCTTCCTCTCCGCGCGGTCCGCGCGCCGGAAGCGGGTCGCGGCCAGGATCCCCCAGCCGATGATCAGGATGCCCGCCTCGAACCGGGTCAGCAGGGCCGCCGCGAGCAGCGCGCCGGTCACCGCGCCACCCGGCTTGCCGGAGAGGATGCGCACCACCACGGCGGCGGCGAGCAGAGCGTAGAGGGTGGTCTCCATCCCGCTCACCGCCCACCCCGCGATGAAGCCGTGCAGCCCGGCGCAGAGGCCGATGCAGGCGGGCGCGATCCAGCTCCGGGTGCGGGTCTTGGCGAACGAGGCGATCACCCCGCAGATCCCACCGGCCGAGCCGACGCCCAGGAGGAAGGAAACGCGCTCGAGATCGGTGAGACCTATCTTGTAGGCGAAGGCCAGGACAGCGGTATAGAGGAAGGACGAGGCCGCGTCGGTCCGCTCGCCGACGTTGAAGACGAGGCCCTTGCCACGCGCCCAGTTCGCGGCGTACCGGAACGTGATGTAGGCGTCGTCGTACTGATTCAGGTACGCCGGCTCCTTGCGATAGCTCATCCACAGATAGAGAGCGACCGCCGCCGCGAGGGAGGCGGCCAGCGCGACGCGCACGCGGGGACGGTCCGGCGGGTGGCGGGGGAGGCTTGTTGTCAGGAGTGCCATCGTCTGCGGTTCGCGGCCCTCGTAGCGGACCGCTCGCGGGGTGGATAGCGGAAACCAGGACCTCCGGCGCCGGTCCTCCTGCGCGACCGGGCCGGGATCCTGGGTTGCTCAGCGAAGACGAGCGGGGTGCCCGGTCACGGCAGGTCCATCTTCTTCAGCAGATCCTTGCCCCGCTGCGACATCGCGAACTGCACCACCGCCGCCACGTCGGCGAGCGTCCCAGCCTGGAACCTGAGCTCCCCCGCGGTCGTCGGGTTGGGCCCGGTCTTGCCCGAGCCGACCCACAGGATGGGCGTCTGGGCGTGGCTCGGCAGCGACGCGAACAGCGCCTTCGCCTCGGCGGCGTCGGCGGTGTGCTTGTGCTCGACCTCCTCGAAGGCGCGCTCGACCAGCGTGCCGATGCTGAAGAAGCCGCTCCAGGTCTGGCCGGGCGCCTTCAGCGCGTCGAGGCCCTCGCGGGTGGCCAGGGTGCCGGCGGGCGGGGCGCCGTCGAGGCAGGCGTTGAGGTGGTTCTTGAGCTCGTCAAGATCGGCGGAGAAGCCGATCCAGGCGTGCTCGCCGTCGGGCACGATGGCGAGGCGCAGGGTGATCGAGGCCTTGGCCCCGGGGGGCTTGGCCTTCTTGGCCTTCTTGAGCGCGGCGTCGCGGACGATGCCCACCGGGCCGCTCGCCGCCTTGTCCTTGGCGTCGTCGTGCTTGGGGAGCAAGAGCTCGGCGAGCTCGCTGTCGTAGGCGACCTGGAGATCGAAGGCGACGGTGCCGCGCGGCCAGCCGGGGAGCGAGGTGACGGTGGTGAACTGGGGGATGAGGCCGACGATGCGGCGGCCCTCGTCGCTGGTCTTGCTCTTGGGGGGGGCGAAGGCCAGGGCCAGCTTGACGGCGCGCGCGTAGAGGTCGACGAGCTGCTTGCCCCAGGTGACGTAGTCGGGGGCGGGCGCGTCGACGCCGATGAGGTGCCAGCCGATGGCGCTGGTGGCGACCACCTTGGCCTCGGCCAGGGACTGGGCGGGAGAGGGCTTGGCCACGTGCGCGGCGCGCTTCTTCGGTCCGTGAAGGAGGCCCTGCGCCGACACCCAGCTCGCCGGCGGGGTGGGGGCGCTGGCGAAGAAGGCCTCGACGGCCTGCTTGTCGGCGGCCGGGATGGGCAGCCGCTCCAGCCCGAGGGCCAGCGCCTTGCGGATGACCCGGTTGATGCCGTCGAACAGGTGGGGATCGCCGCGCCGGCCCCAGCTCGCGGAGTAGGCGTCGTGGGGGGCGTGCCAGAACATCGCGGGGGGCGGGCCGGCCTTGTCGTTGTTGTCGACGAGGACGTGGGTGAGCCAGGCGTTGCGCCCGCCGAAGCGCAGCGAGCCCCCGAAGGCGAGCTGGAGGGGCGCCTCGGCGAGGGAGATGTGCACCTCCAGGCCGTCGACGTCCTGGAGGAACTGGATGCCCTCGTCGAGGAGGATGCCCGGCGCCGCGACCAGATCGGGATCGGTGATGTTCTGCGCGGCGAGCGCGCTGCGGGCCTGGTCGCCGAGGGTGGTGGCCTGGTTGCGCAGCGGGGTCAGGTAGCGATCCTTGACGGGACGCGCGCGCACGGTCGCCACCAGATCGTTGTTCTCCGGCGGCGTCCCGCCGAGGCCGCGGGCGAGCCAGTCGCCGAGGGCGTCGAGATCCTTGGCGCTCTCCGAGCAGACCAGGCGCGAGGGGGTGGGGGCAGGGTTCTGCACCAGCAGGCACTCGTCCTTGGCACCCGGCTTGGAGGTGCGGAGGACGCCGGGCCGGATGGTGACCACCTGGAGCTTCTCCTTGTCGGCGATGGCCACTGCCTGCTCGAAGCTGCGCAGCGGGATCGACGCCGCCCCGAACACCTTGGGGTCGGTGTCGGTCGAGGCCGGGTCGAGGCTGAGCGCGCAGTCCACCGACCCGTCGAAGTCGAGGGCCTCCATCTCCGCGCCGAGCTCTTTCTCGAGCAAGGACTCGAGCGAGAGGGGCACCCCCAGGGCCTTGAGCGCGCGCTCGGCGGACCGGATCGGGCCCTTCCACCGGGCGACCAGGAGCAGGGCATTGGGCTCGGCGGGGGCCGCGGGCTCGGCGGCGACGGTGGGCGTGGCCGGCCCGCCGGCACCGGAGGCGACCTCCACGACGGGCGGCTTCGGCTCCGGCGGAGCGCCGCAGGCGGTGAGCACGGAGCACGCGGTGAACAGGCAGGGCAGCGCCAGGGGCGAACGACGGAAGCGACTCCTCATGCTGGCAGCATATCGAGCCAGGGCTACGGGGGACAGCCCTGGATCTTCACGCACTCGCTCTCGCTGGTCGCCGTGTTGACCACGCACTGCTGCGAAGTGCCGGAGCACTTGGTCACCGGCGAGCAGTCGCCGTGGTAGACGCAGGCGAGGCCGGCGGGGATCGAGCAGCACTCGGCGTCGAGCAGGCGGCAGATGCCGCCGTTCTTGAGCGTGCAGTCCGCGTTGGTGCGGCAATAGGCGCTCAGGCAGAGGCGCTTGGGCACCCCGAAGACGTTGGCGGGCGTGCAGATGGAGTGACCGCCGGCGCAGTCGGCGTCGCTCTGGCACTCGTCGGCGATGCAGACGTTGCCGGGGTTGGGCGGGAGCGGGCTACAGTCCACCTGGGTGGGGTAACAGCTGGGGTTGCCGGAGCCGGTGCAGTCCGAGGACTTGCAGCACTGGTTGCCGGGGAGCGGAGCACAGGTGGTCGCCTCCGGCTGAGGGGTGGCGCAGACGCTCCAGCCGCCGGGGGTGAGGGGGACGCAGGTGCCGCCGGGGCAGTCGCTGTCGCTGGTGCAGTCGCCCTCGAGGGTGCTGCCGGAGCTCGACGTGGTCGAGGTGCTGGAGCTGCTGGCGGAGGTGGTGCTCGTCGCCGACGAGCCTCCGCCTCCGGTCGAGCTCGAGCCGGTGGAGCCCCCCGAGCTGCTTCCCGAGGTGCTCGACGAGATCCCGCTCGAGCCTCCGGTGGAGCTGGACCCGGTGCCGGCGACGACGTTGCCTCCGCACGCGACGAGCCCGAGGGCGAGCGCGCCCCAGGCCGAAGGAAGGTAGTTCATCCTCCCCTGGTACCGGCGTTTCAGGGGCGAGTCGAGGGGTGGGAGCGCGCCAGGCGGGCCAGCTCCACCGCGAAGGCCTCCAGCGGCGCGTCGAGCGCGACGGCGACGCGGAAGGGCCAGAGGCCGTGGGGGTCGTCCTCGTTGGGGCCGGCGCGCACCACCCGGCCCTCCCCGGTGCGCTCGCGGGGGGGATCCTCGGGCAGGTCGAACGTCAGCGCGACGCGCGTGCCCACCGGGATGGCGCGGGCGGCGAGCATCAGCACCCCCTGGTCGCTGGCGTCGTAGGTGACCGCCAGGGTGCCGCCGGGGGGCAGGGGGGTCTGCCCCGGCGCCGCCGCGATCCAGCGCACGTGGACTGGCAGCCACACCCGCGCTCGCTCCCGCTCCCGGTGTTCGACCCTGGTCACCGCGTGATCGGACCGCGCCGGTGGGGGTTCGTCAAGTCCGGGAGGACTGCAAGAAGGCGGTGACGGCAGCCCCACGCCATGCTCCGATTGCTCGTCTTCTTCGCGGTCCCCGGGAACTTT
>Ga0302279_10006466_pt1 | contig 12406 bp, 10 predicted proteins | sample III_Bog_N3_3_FD_194541 | JGI IMG/M metagenome (GOLD analysis project Ga0302279, IMG submission 194541) | Peat permafrost microbial communities from Stordalen Mire near Abisko, Sweden - III_Bog_N3_3 | ecosystem: Environmental > Terrestrial > Soil > Wetlands > Peat | place: Sweden: Abisko...
GGTGCTGGCGGGTCGGGCGGATGTGGCGATCGCGTCGCTGAGCATGACGTTGGACCGCGCGAAAACCGTTGCGTTTGCCAATCCGCATGGCGCGCTGACGATCGTGATCGCGGCGCCGGCGGGGACGAAGATTGCCTCCGCCGCCGATCTGTCGGGCAAGCGGATCGGGCTGACTCGCGGCACCTTGGAGGAAGCGACGGTTCCCAAGATCGCGCCGAAAGACTGCGAGATCGTGTTCTTCGACGACATTTCGGTCACGATCCAGGCATTGGTGTCCGGGCAAGTGGACGGTGCCGGCATGTCGGGCTTCGCCGCCAAGGCGATCGCCGACAAGAACCCCGCCAAACAGCTCGAAAGCAAGTTCACCGTGACCACCGCCTATTACGCCGCGGTGGTGCGGCCGGGCGATTGGGACCTGCTGCACTGGATCAACACCTGGGTGTTCCTGCACAAGCGCGACGGGTTCCTCGCCGGCATTTACGAGAAATACACTGGCCTGAAACTGCCCGACCTGCCGACCATGTGACGTGCACTACGTCTTCCAGTTCGGCATCGTTTACGACAACCTGCCGCTTCTGCTGCATGGCGCGCTGCTGACGATCCGGCTGTCGGCGCTCGCCATGCTGTTCGGCGCCGTGGTCGGCGTCCTTGGCGCAGCCGTTTCGACGTCGAGTTCGCGCTGGGCGCGTGGCATCGTGCGGGCTTATGTGGAGGTCATCCGCAACACGCCCTTCCTGGTGCAGCTCTTTATCATCTACTTTTCGCTGCCGGCGATCGGCTTGCGGTTTCGCGCCGATCAGGCGGCCTTGCTTGGAATGACCATCAACCTCGGCGCCTATGCCACCGAAATCATCCGCGGCGGCATTGAATCTATTCCCGCGGGACAAATTGAAGCCGGTCGCGCACTGGGCCTGCGGCGGTGGCACATTTTTCGTTTCATCGTGCTGCTGCCGGCCTTGCGCGTCGTCTATCCCGCGCTCGTCAGCCAGTTCATTCTGCTCATGCTGGGGTCCAGCGTGATTTCCTCGATTTCCGCCGAGGACCTGACAGCCGTCACCAACAGCTTGCAATCCACCACGTTCCGGTCCTTCGAGTTCTATTTCGCGGCAACCGCGATCTACTTTGTCATGGCGCTGGGCTTTCGGCTGGTGCTGGACGGGCTCGGCTGGTTGCTGTTCCAGCGACGCACCGCGTCATGAGCCGTGGTTTCGGCTGGACCGAGTTCCTGTTCGTTCTGACCGGGCTGCGCTGGACCATTCTGCTGTCACTGGCCGCAATGGCCGGTGGCAGCCTTCTGGGCCTGCTGGTCGCCATCCTCCGGACCGCACCGATCCGCCCGCTGCGCTGGGTGGCGAGGGGTTTTATTGAAGTGCTGCAAGGCACGCCTGTGCTGATGCAGTTGTTCCTGACCTATTATGGCCTGGCCATCGTGCTCGATCTGCGGATCGATCCCTGGCCGGCGGTGGTGCTCGCACTGACTCTGAACGCCGCAGCCTTTCTGGGCGAGATCTGGCGCGGCTCGATCGAGGCGATTCCCCGTACCCAGTGGGAAGCCGCACAATCGCTGGCTTTGCGGTATCCGCAACAACTTATGCTGGTGATCCTGCCGCAGGCCTTGCGCATCTCGGTGCCCGCGACCGTGGGGTTCCTGGTGCAACTGATCAAATCCACGGCAATCGCATCACTCATCGGCTTCGTGGAACTGACGCGCGCCGGGCAATTAATGACAAGCGTCACATTTGAGCCGATGACGATCTATCCTGTGGTGGCCATGCTGTATTTCATCATTTGCTGGCCGCTGTCACTGGCCAGCGGCATGCTGGAACGGAAGATGGGCCGGACTTCGCGGGTTACAGACCCACGATCTTGACTCCGGCAGACCGAACCCCACGTCAGGCTGGCCTGGCTATCCAACAATCGGCGCGGAGCAAGCGATGAGCACTGCGGGCACCCCCTCCGACGGCCTCATCAACAAAGGCATCATCGCGACCCGGGCGTCCGAACCTGCCGCCGGGCATGCCGGCAAAACATTCATCGTGACCGGCCTCCATCGTTCAGGGACCAGTATGGTGGCGTCCATCCTGCAATACGTGGGCATCTTCATGGGTACCGAGATCAACGATATGACCTTTGAAGATGAGACGTTCTGGAAGATTCTCGACCCATTGGACCGAAACGGGTTGCAGCGGCTCATCCACGAACGCAATACGACTTATGGCACATGGGGATTCAAGTACCCGATGCTCTGTGCCGCGCTCGGGCCCGCTGACATGGCGCTGTTCAACAATCCTCATATCATCGTCCCGTTCCGGGACTCGGTGTCGGTATCGGTGAGAACGCAACTCTCCGAATACCAGGCGCCGATGCGCGCCCTGCGGCAGGCCGTCAACGAGCAAGCCGAGCTGACGGCATTTGTCGAACAGTTGCGCTGCCCCTCGCTGCTGCTGAGCTATGAAAAATCGCTGATCTTTCCGGGTGACTTCGTCGATGCCATGATGGCGTTTTGCGGATTGCCGCAAAGCCCCGTGCTCCGCGAGCGGCTGATCCGCCTGATCGAACCCAACCGCCCAGCCTATATCGCCGGTATCAGACGCACCTACGAAGGCCTTATCGAGGGTGTCGTCAATGGAACCCTGTATGGCTGGTGCCGATTGACCGGTACGTCCGATCCGGTCGCGCTGGAACTCTTTGCGGACGATCGACCGGTCCTGTGTTTTGTCGCCGACCTGTTCCGCCAGGATCTGCTGGACGCCCGGATCGGCGGCGGCAACCACGGATTCTCGCTCGATCTCAACAAGCTTGGCCTACGATCGGACGCCGTTCTACGCATCAAAGTCGCCACTCACGGGATAGAACTGGAACAACGCGCTAACCGGTCCCCGCCCGGTTCAATGTGATATCGCCTCCAGTTCCAGGTTGCTGGTGCGCGGTCCGAAGATGCCGATCGACAGCACCACCATCAGCATGGCGAAAGCGATCAGGCCAAACACGCCCGTGGTGCCGTTAAAGTTGGCGAAAAAGAAACCGATGATGAAGCTGGCGAACACCGTGCTGATGCGGCTGAACGCATAGGTGAAGCCGACCGCGCGCGCCCGCACCCGGGTCGGGAACAGTTCCGACTGGTAGCTGTGGAACGAATACGACATCACATTGTTCGACAGCGTGATCAGCACACCGAACAGGATCAGCAGCGGCATCGACGATTGCTGCGAGAATGCCACACCGAACACCCCGACGCAGATCGCCGCGCCGACCAACTGCCACTTGCGCTCGAACCTGTCGGCGAAACTCATGGCCAGCAACGGGCCAAACGGATTGGCGCAGGCCACGATGAAGGCATATTGCAGGCTGGCGCCCAGATTGATGCCCACCTGCTTGGCAATCAGCGTCGGCACCCAGGCGGCAAACCCGTAGTAGCCGAACGTCTGGAAAAACTGAAACACCATCAGCATGATCGTGCGCGTCCGGTAGGCCGGCTGCCAGATTTCGCCGAAGGTGCCGTGCGCCGTCAGGTCGTCCACGTTATGCGCGGCTGGCGCCGGCAGGTCGGCGCCAGCCAGATCGGCGCGAACCCGACCCTCGATTTGCGTGGTGATCACATCGGCCTCGGCCAGACGGCCATGAGTCAGCAGCCAGCGCGGGCTTTCCGGAATGGCACGCCGCAGCACCCACACGAACAACGCGCCAACCGCGCCGATGGTGGCAACCCAGCGCCAGCCGTCCCAACCCAGCGGCGCCTGCGGCACCAGCACATAGGACAGGAAGGCGACAATCGGCACGACGCAGAACTGGACACACTGGTTGAACGCAAAGGCCCGCCCGCGCATGTGCTTCGGCACCAGTTCGGCGATATAGGTGTCGATGGTCACCAGCTCGATCCCGATGCCGATGCCGGCGATCATCCGCCACAGGCAGACGCCCCATCCGGTGGTCTGGAACGCCATGACCAGCGTGGCCGCGCAGTAGGCCAGCATCGAAAACGTGAAGATCGTGCGCCGCCCATACCGGTCGGCCACGTATCCCAGCAGGAAGGTGCCGATAAACAGCCCGAAGAAGGTGGACGCCACGAACAGCGCCGGGCCAGAGAACATGCCGACGGACACACCCGTCAGCATCCCCGCCCGCACCAAACCGGGAATGACGTAGCCGGTCATGAACAGATCGTAGAACTCGAACATCCCGCCCAGCGACAGCAGAGTGACCATCAGCCAGATGTGCCGCGTTGGCGGCAACCGGTCCAATCGCGCGAGGATGGCAGCGGCGGTTTGGGTAGCGGCGCCCTGGTTCAGGGTGCCAGCGCTTGATGACATGGTCTGCCTTCGATCAATGGGGACGCAACACGGCTTCTAGCCGGCCTTCGTTGCCGCCTCAACCAGCCCCCCTGGCAGCCCCCTGGCATGTCCGTTGCATGAATTTTTGTGCAGTGCAGCGAAAATACCATGGACCTGAACAGCATCACCGAAATCGGCCGCCCCGGCAGCCGCTCCGACCTTCCAGCCTGGCGCGCCGGCGATGCCTGGCTCGGCGGCGGAACCTGGCTGTTTTCCGAACCGCAGCCGGCCCTGATCCGGTTGATCGACCTGAGCGGTCTTGGCTGGCCGCCGCTGGAGGTCAACCCCGACGGGTTGCGCATCGGCGCCACCTGCACCCTGGCGCAACTCGCCGCGACCGAACTGCCCGCTGCCTGGCGCGCCGCGCCGCTGTTCGGCCAGTGTTGCCGTGCGCTGCTGGGGTCCTTCAAGATTTGGAATGCGGCAACGGTCGGCGGGAATTTGTGCATGGCGCTGCCGGCCGGACCGATGGCAGCGCTGGCCACGGCGTTGGACGGCACTTGCACCATTTGGACAGCCGAGGGCCGCGAACGCCAGGTGCCTGCATCCGCCTTCATCCTGGGGCCGCAACGCACCGTCCTGCGGTCCGGGGAGTTGCTGCGCGCGGTTGACCTGCCCCTGGAAGCGCTGCAGCGGCGCACCGCGTTCCGGCAGATCTCGCTCACCCCGCTGGGACGGTCCGGCGCCCTGCTGGTCGGCACGCGCGCCCCGGCGGGCGGTTTTGCCCTGACTGTAACCGCTGCGACACGGCGGCCGGTGCGTTTCGACTTCGCTGACGTGCCGACGGCGGCCGACCTCCGCGCGGCGCTGGACGGAGCCATTCCGGATTCGCTGTACTACGACGATCCGCACGGCGCCCCGGACTGGCGCCAGGCCATGACGCGGCGCTTCGCCGAACAGCTTCGGCAGGAACTGGCGGCATGATCCGCGTCAACGGCCGCGACCACGCCAGCATGCCGCGGCCCGGGCAGTGCCTGCGCACGTTTCTGCGCGGCCTCGGCTGGTTCGGCGTCAAGAAAGGCTGCGACGCGGGCGATTGCGGCGCGTGCACGGTCCTGATCGACGGCCAACCGGTGCATAGCTGCGTCACGCCCGCGTTCCGGGCCCAGGGCCGAACCGTGACGACCATCGAGGGACTGGCCGGTCCGGACCGCCTGCACCCGATGCAGCAGCAGTTCCTGGCCGCGCAGGGCTTCCAGTGCGGGTTCTGCACCGCGGGCATGGTGCTGACCGCGGCGAGCCTGGACCAGGCGCAGCGTCAGGACCTGCCGGCGGCACTGAAGGGCAATTTGTGCCGTTGCACCGGCTACCGCTCGATCGCGGACGCGATCGGCGGCGTCGCCCACGTCGAACCCGATGCGGCGTCGATTGGCGGCAGCGTCGCCAGCCCCGCCGGTCCGGCCATCGTGACCGGTTCCGTCCGTTACACGCTCGATATCCCGCCACCGGCCGGCCTGCTGCATTTGAAGCTGCTGCGTTCGCCGCACGCCCACGCCAGAATCCTGTCGGTGGACACCGCGGCGGCGCTGGCGTTGTCCGGGGTCCACGCGGTGCTGACGCCATCGGATTCCCCTGCGTGGTTGTTCTCCACAGCGCGGCACGAGGACCCGCTGGACGACCCCGACGACACGCGAGTGCTGGACGATGTCGTGCGCTTCATCGGCCAGCGCGTCGCCGCGGTGGTGGCGGACACCGAGGCCGCCGCCGCGGCCGGCTGCCAGGCGCTGAAGGTTGCATACGAAATCCTGCCCGCCGTTTTCGACCCGGAACAGGCCATGCAGCCCGGCGCGCCGTTGGTCCACGGCGACAAGGGTCCCGAGGCGCGCATCCTCGATCCCACCCGCAACCTGGTCGCGGCGATGCAGACCACCAGTGGCGACGTCACGGTCGGCCTGGCCGAGGCCGAAATTGTCCACACCGCGACCTACACCACCCAGCGGCTGCAACATGCCGCGCTGGAAACCCACGCCGCGATCGGATGGCTGGACGACACCGGCTGCCTCACGATCCGCAGCAGCACCCAAACCCCGTTCCTGACCCGGCGCGCATTGTGCGCTCTGTTCGATTTGCCCGCCGACCGCGTGCGGGTGCTGTGCGAGCGGGTCGGCGGCGGCTTCGGCGGCAAGCAGGAAATGCTGACCGAGGACATCGTCGCCCTGGCCGTCCTGCGCACCGGCCGTTCGGTGCAGTTGGAGTTCACCCGCGAGGAGCAGTTCATCGGCGCGCCCTGCCGCCATCCCATGCGGATGACGGTCACCCTGGGGGCGAAGCGCGACGGCACCCTGACGGCGATGCGCCTGCACGCGGTGTCCAACGCCGGCGCCTACGGCAACCACAGTGGCGGCGTGCTGTTGCACGGCTGCGGCGAGGCGGTCGAAGTCTATCGTTGCCCCAACAAGGCGATCGAGGGTTACGCCGTCTATACCAACACGCTGCCCTCGGGCGCCTTCCGCGGCTATGGGCTGAGCCAGACCGTGTTCGCCGTGGAATCGGCGATGGATGAACTGGCTCGGGCGCTGCGGATCGACCCGTTCGAACTGCGGCGGCGCAACGTGATCACCGCCGATGAGCCGGTGCATGGCGATCTGCGGATGGGCAGCTACGGGCTGGACCAGTGTCTGGACCTGGTGCAGGCAGCGCTGTCCAGAGCGGAGCAGGCGCCGCCTGACCCGTCCTGGCAGGTGGGCCAGGGGATGGCGCTGGCCATGATCCACACCATTCCGCCGCGCGGCCACTTCGCCGAGGCTTCGATCACATTGCACCCCAGCGGCGGCTACGCGCTGACGGTCGGCACCGCGGAGTTCGGCAACGGCACAACGACCGTGCATGCCCAGATCGCCGCGGCGGTGCTGGGCACGACACCGGGCGCGATCCGGATCCGGCAGTCCGACACGGCGCTGATTGGGCACGACACCGGCGCTTTCGGCAGTGCGGGCACCGTGGTGGCCGGCCAGGCGACCGAACGCGCGGCGATCGCACTGCGGGCGCAAGTGCTGGTTCGGGCCGCCGCGCGGATGGGTGTCGTACCCGCGCACTGCCGTCTGGTCGGGGACACGGTGGTGGCGGGGACGCAGCGGATCGGGTTGGATGTGTTGGCCGATGCGGACCTGGCGGGCTTCGGCAGCAGCGACGGGTCGCCGCGCTCCATCGCCTTCAACGTGCAGGGATTTCGCGTGGCGGTACAGCCGGAGACCGGCGAAATCCGCATCCTGCACAGCGTCCAGGCCGCCGACGCCGGGCGGGTGATCAACCCGATGCAGTGCCGCGGCCAGGTGGAGGGCGGCACCGCCCAGGCCATCGGCGCGGCGCTGTACGAGGATCTGTGGATCGACGACGACGGCCGGGTCGAGAACCCAGCCTTCCGCCACTACCACATCCCGGCTTTCGCCGACCTGCCCCGCACCGAGGTGCTGTTCGCCGATACGACGGACTCGGTCGGGCCCTTCGGCGCAAAGTCCATGAGCGAGAGTCCGTTCAATCCGGTCGCCCCGGCCCTGGCCAACGCTGTGGCGGACGCGACCGGGGTGCGGTTCCGCGATCTGCCGCTGAAGCCGGATCGTGTGTTCCGGGGACTGAACGCGAGATCGCGCCCGATCGACCACCCGGCGGATAAATTTTGCTGAATTTTGGCGCGCCCGGAGAGATTCGAACTCCCAACCCCCAGATCCGTAGTCTGGTGCTCTATCCAATTGAGCTACGGGCGCAACCAGGGGCCGGGGTGTAGCCCAGGCCCGAACCGGGAGCAAGATAGCAATGCGGCGGGCGGCAAAGTTCTCCCCCTCCCCTTGTCGGAGGGGGTCGGGGGGCGTTTGCCTGCTGCATTGGCGCTTCACCTTGCGAAGCCCCCTCCCCCGGCCCCCTCTCGCAACGGGAGGGGGAAAGACGTTGCTCATCCCGGCGCCGGATGCCCGGCCAACAGCGGCGCCAGCACGTCCTCCACCCCCGTGATCAGGATCTGCACCCCGACGCACAGCAGCAGGAACGCCGCCAGCCGCGTCACAGAGCGGCTGCCGCGCGGCCCCATCCAGGCGGTGACCCGGTCGGCCGACCGGTAGGTGACCCAGATCAGCACCGCAACCGCCACCGTCGCCGCCGTCATCCCCAGGAAAAACCACCCCAGCCCCGCCGACAAGCGCGGATGCCCCGCCCCCAGCGCCACGGAAACCGCAATGGTCCCCGGCCCCGTCGTAATCGGCATGGTCAGGGGAAACAGCGCGATCTCCTCCGCCGCCGGCGCCGCCGGCACCGGCTCCTGCTCCCCCACCTCCCGTTTGCTCGGCGCGTTCAGCAAGTGCCAGGCGCTGAGCGAAACGACCAGCCCGCCCGCCACCCGCAACGCCGCCAACGATATGCCGAAAAACGCCAGCACGTAGGACCCCGCCCACAGCGCCACCGTCATCACCACCAGCGAGTAGAACCCCACCATCCGCGCCAGCCGCACCCGCTGGGACGGGGTGTGCAGCGCGGTCACCTCGCTGAAGATCAACGCCCCGCTGACCGGGTTCACGATCGAGAACAACGCCGGGAAGGCCAGAAGAAAGGCGGCGATCGCGTCGCGCATGGATCAGGTCAGGACAGGACGCTTGTCGGCCCAGGGTTGCGCGTGCTCGAACGCCGCCGCCGCCTGCAACACGCCCAGATCATCGAACCGCTTGCCGACGATCTGCAAACCGACCGGCAATCCCGCCGCGGTGAACCCGCACGGCACGCTGGCCGCGGGATTCCAGGACATGTTGAAGGGATAGGAGAACTCCGCCCAACTCACCCAGTCCCAGGCATGCGCCGGCCAATGATCGGGCATCAGCTTCTCCGCCGGGAAGGCCGCGACCGATACGGCGGGAGTCAACAGGAAATCCCAATCCTGAAACCAGCGGTGGATATTGGCGATATACGGCATCTTGCGTTCGCGCGCCGCCTGGTATTCCGCCACCGAGACGTTTTGCGAGGCCTTGATGCAGGCCACAAGTCCCGGGTCCATCTGCGCTTCCCAATTCGCCAGATGCGGCTGCAACCGGGTCATGTGTGCCGACCAGAAAAAGCGAATGAGTTCCGGGCCCGGCGCGGCCCAGGGGGTTGCGACTTCCTCCACCGTGGCGCCGAGTTCGGAAAACCGTTCCGCCGCCGCCCTGACCAGGGCCGCCACGTCCGGATCGACACGTGCGTGGCCCAGATCGGGACTGTAGGCGATGCGCTTGCCCTTGATGCCCTCGTGCAACCGCGCGAGGTACGACGCAGGGCCAGCCTCCAATGTGGTGTAGTCGAGCGGGTGCGGCCCGGCCATCACCTCTAGCATCAGCGCGCTGTCGGCGACGGTGCGGGTCATCGGCCCCATGTGGGAGGTCATATCGCCGGTGCTGACCGGATAGTACGGCACCCGCCCGAAGCTGGGCTTCAGCCCGAACACGCCGCAGAAATGCGCGGGCATGCGGATCGATCCAGCGCCGTCGCTGCCTTGATGCAACGGACCAAACCCGGCCGCCGATGCGGCTCCCGCGCCGGCGGACGATGCGCCCGCGTTATAGCCGAACTTCCACGGATTATGCGTGATCCCCGTCAGCGGACTGCGCGAGACGCCGGTCCAGCCGAACTCTGACGTGTTGGTCTTGCCCAGAATGATCGCGCCTGCTTCGCGCAGGCGCGGCACGACGGGCGTGTCCTCCGTCGGCTGGTGGCCCTTGAAGATCATGCTGCCGCTTTGCGTCGGCATGTCCCTGGTGATCGCCAGGTCCTTGATGGTGACGGGCACACCGTGCAGCCGCCCAATCCGAGCGCCTGACATCAGCGCGGCCTCGGCGGCGCGTGCGGCGTCCATGGCCTGATCGGCGGCAAGGTAGGCGAAGGCGTTCACCCTCGGCTCCAGCGCCGTGATCCGGTCGAGCAGCGCCCGCATATATTCCACCGGCGAAATCTGCTTGGTGCGGATGCGTTCCGCCAGTTCGGTGGCCGGCATGAAGCCGATCGTTTCGGAGTCCATCGCTGCGTCCTTCTTAGTACGTTGCGCGTCCGCCGGACACGTCGAACACCGCGCCGGTGGAGAAGCTGCATTCCGCGCTGGCCAGCCACAAGACCAGCGAGGCGACCTCGTCGATTTCGCCAAACCGGCCGATCGGGATTTTCGACAGCATCCAATCCACCTGCTGTTGTGTCATCTGATCGAAGATCGGCGTCCGGACGGCGGCGGGGGTGACGCAGTTGACCCGGATTTCGGTCGCCGCGAGTTCCTTGCCCAGCGACTTGGTCAACCCGATCACGCCGGCTTTCGAGGCGGAGTAGGCCGAGGCGTTCGGATTGCCCTCCTTCCCGGCGATCGAGGCGATATTCACGATCCGGCCGTAACCATTCCGCTGCATATACGGCACGACTGCGCGATTGCAGTAGAACACGCCTTTCAGGTTGACATCGATGACGCGGTCCCAGGCCTCGACCGGATAGTCCCACACCGTGTGGTTGGGGCCGGTGATGCCGGCTGAGGCGATCAGGATATCGATCTTGCCCAATGCGGCGGCCGTCGCGTCCGCGGCGCGCTGCACGGCGGCGGCATCGGTGACATCAAGGGCGGCGGTATGGGCGGCCCCGGACCCGGCGAGCGCGTCCGCGTTGACGTCCCACAGGCTGACACGGGCGCCCTCGGCGGCGAGGCGTGCGGCGATGCCGGCGCCGATGCCGGACACCCCGCCCGTGACGATTGCTGTGCGCCCGCTGAACCGCTCCGCCATTGCGTGCCTCCTGTATGCCGCCCGGTATCAAGAGCCGAGGCAGAGCGATCGGGCAAGGGGGTGCTTCATTTACGCAAAATGCGGGACGACCTCCGATGCGAGCAACTCAATCGTCTCCGGATCATTTTTGAACGCGCTGCTGATCAGAAGCTGCACGCCGGCGTCGCGGTATGCGCCTGCCAGGTCGATGACCCCGGACACCGAACCGGCAAAACCGGTGAATTGCGGGGTCAGACCGAGCCGCGTACGTTTCGCAGCCAGCGCCGCATCGTCGCGGGCCAGCAGGAAGCTGGTCAGGCAGGTTTTCTCAACGGCGTCATAGCTGTGCCCCTCGGTTTCGCAGTGCCCGCGCAGAACTGCGAATTTTCGTTTCACCTGGGCGGGATCGCCAAACACGTTGCACGCGTTGCCCAGCCTGGCGACGGCGCGGAGAGTCATTTGTTCGCCACCGCCGGCGATCATGATGGGTGGGTGAGGCTTCTGGACCGGCTTGGGTTCCAGGATCGCGCTTTCGGTGTGAAAGTACTGGCCGTGAAAGGTTGTGCGCGGCTCTGTCCACATCGCCAGGATCAGCCGGACGGCTTCCTCCATCTGGCGGATGCGCAGCGCGGGATGGGGCGGAAAGTCCCAGCCATATTGCCGGTATTCCGTGTCGAACCAGCCGGCACCAATACCCAAGGTCAGGCGTCCACGGCTGATCAGGTCAACCCCTGCGGCAATCTTCGCCAGATGCGCGGGATTGCGGTACGCGACCGATGACGCGAGCGTGGCCAAGCGAATCCGGCTGGTGACGGCGGCCAGCGCGGACAGCACGGTCCAGCCTTCGATGAACGGTTCGTCGGGCGCGCCGATCCAGGGGATCTGGATCAGGTGGTCCATCACCGAGAACCAGGTGAAGCCGTTGTTTTCCGCCCAGATCGCCTTGGCTTTCACACCTTCGAAGGCCTCGGCGGGATCGGGACCAAACAGCCATGACGGGTTGTGAATGCCGAACTTCATCGGATGGGCTCCTGCGGGCTTTGCTGACCAAGGTTTGATGATAGCATCCAAACCTTGGGCAGAGAAACCCGGTCGCATGAAGGCTCTTGCCATAAGCCGCCCCATGGGCCACAGTCGCTATATCCAGTCACACATGGCGTCCAGACGCCAGACCATACCGCACGGGGCAGGGGAATCGATGTATCCGCACGTATCGCTGTTCATCAACGGCATCTGGTCGCCCGCCGCCGCCGGGCGCACCATCCCGGTCGTCAACCCCGCCACCGGTGACGTGATCGCCTCGGTCGCCCACGCCGATCGCGGCGATCTGGATCGGGCGCTGGAAGCTGCCAATGCGGGCTTCAAAGTCTGGCGCAAGGT
>Ga0302279_10006468_pt1 | contig 12404 bp, 9 predicted proteins | sample III_Bog_N3_3_FD_194541 | JGI IMG/M metagenome (GOLD analysis project Ga0302279, IMG submission 194541) | Peat permafrost microbial communities from Stordalen Mire near Abisko, Sweden - III_Bog_N3_3 | ecosystem: Environmental > Terrestrial > Soil > Wetlands > Peat | place: Sweden: Abisko...
GCCACTGACCACCGACAACGGGTTAGACCGCAGGAGCCTCGACAGCTTCTGCCGCTTCCAGGACAGGCTCCGCCACAGCTGTCGGCGCAGCAGCAGGCGCAGCAGCCACCGGGGCTGGGGCTGGCGGAGTTGCGCTGCGGCGAACGCCGCGCAAGGCCTTGACCTTGGCCAGACGCTTCTCTTCCTCGTCGACGCGCACGGTGATGAATTTGATCACCGGCTCGGTAACGCGCAAGCGGCGCTCCAGCTCCAACACCACCGCGCCGTTGGCCTCGATGGTCAGCAGAACGTAGTTGCCGTCGTTGAACTTGCGCACCATATAGGCCAGCTTGCGCTTGCCCATCTTCTCGACTGTCTTGACCAACCCGCCACCCTTGGTGACGTTGTCGGAGAAGCCGGCGATCAGCTTGTCGACATCTTCTTCGGCCGCATCGGGCCGAACAATGAACATGACTTCATACACACGGGACATCCGGTTTCCTTTTCCGCTGAAAGATCAGGGTTCGTCCCCGATTCTCAGCCTTTCCCGCCGGTGCAAACACCATAGCGGCTATTCATTTTGCTTCTTACTTCAGTTGTTCCGCGACATCTTGCAAAAACTGTCGTGAATATGGAGCAATGAAATCAGGATTCATGGGCCTATTCCCTATTCCCTGTTCCCTGATCCCTGTCTTTCCTATTAAACTCGTTCATCGCGGCTGCCGGTCCCACTTCGAGGATGCGCCGCGTAGCGGTTGCTACCCGGTCCAACACCTCGTCCAGCACCGTCAAATCCGCCTTGCGCATGGGCGAGAGCAGATAATCCCTGCCGAGCCGCCCGCCGCCACCAGCGGCAATTGCTTCCGGTGGCAAATCGAGCCCCACGCCAATGCGCAGACGCAACCACTCTTGAGTGCCCAGGGCGCCGGTCACGCTGCGGGCTCCGTTGTGCCCTGCAGGCGAACCGCGCTCCCTGATCTTGAAGCTGCCCAGCGGCAGGTCCAGCTCGTCTTGAATCACGAGCAGATCCTTTGCCGGGTCAACCTCAAACTCTCGAACCAGCGCGGCCACAGCCAGCCCGCTCAGGTTCATAAAGGTTTCCGGCTTTGCCAGGACCACCACGCGTTCTGCCATGCGGCAGGTTGCGGTAGCGGCCTTGCAGCGCCGGTTCTGGACCACAACTCCCTCTTGCTGGGCGATGCGGTCGATGGCCATGAACCCCGCGTTGTGCGGGGTCCACAGGTATTCGAGTCCTGGATTGCCCAGCCCCACAATTAAAAAAGGGCTGCGCACGCAGGATTCTGTGTTCCCAGCGAGCGATTTTGGCTCGCTGGGGTGAACGAACTGGCTTTCCTCGGCCAAGGGTTACTTCTTTGCCTCGGACTTTTTCCCCGCGGCTGCCGCATCGGGCTTCTTGGCCGCATCTTCCGCCTTGCCGCCCTTCTTGGCAACTTCCGGCTCGCCAGGTGTAGCACCCTCTGCTGTTGCTGCCGCCGCCGCTGCCGCTTCGGCTGCTTCGACTTCGGCCGCGGTCGGCGCTTCTTCGCGAATGGTGGCAACGTGAGCCACGGTAGCATCCTCGGAGTTGAGGTACTTGAACTTATCCGAGTGAGGCAGTTCGCTGACGCGCAACACGCCGTGCAAATCCAGATGGCTGACATCCAAAGTGAAGTGACTGGGAATGTCGGCTGGCAGGCACTCGATATCCACCTCGCGAATGACCTGTTCCAGGATTCCGCCGCTCTTGACACCCTCTGGAATCCCCAGCAGCTTGACGCGTACCTTGACGTGCAGGGTCTTATCCATGGCGATGCGTTTGAGATCGATATGAATCAGCTGATCTTTCATCGGCTCGCGCTGCCAATCAACGACCATGGCCTTGGCCGCTTTTTGGCCGGCGACTTCGACATCGAAAATGGTGTTGTGGCCGGTCTCGGAAAAAATAATCCGGGAAATCTGCTTGGGGTCCACCTCGATGGCCACCGGATCATGCCCCGGACCATACAGCACGGCGGGAATCATGCCCGCGGCGCGTACTCGGCGCGCGGCATTCTTGTTGAACTTGCCCTCACGGGGCTTGGTTACGACTACTTCTGACATTCGGTCTCTCGTTTCCTGGGTTCGGGCACGAACGGTTGAGGTCCGCTCCCTTTGTTGAAAAGCCAGGGGTAAGGGATTAGGGTTTAGGGATTAGCTCGAAGCAGCTTTGGCCGCTCCCTAATCCCTAATCCCTAACCCCTAATCCCTCAATTGAACAGCGAACTTACGCTCGTTTCCATGTGAATGCTCTCAATGGCCGCTCCGAGCAAGCCGGCGATGGAGAGAACCTTGATTTTTGATAGCTTCTGCGCCGCCTCGCGCAGGGGAATGGTGTTGGTAACCACCACCTGTTCCAGCCGCGAGTTGGCGATACGTTCGATGGCCGGTCCGGAAAGCACGGCATGGCTGGCGGCGGCATAAACGGTGGCCGCGCCGGCTTCGTAGAGCGCGTCGGCAGTTTTTACCAGCGTGCCGGCGGTATCGATGATGTCGTCGAGGATGAGGCAGCTCTTGCCCTTCACGTCGCCGACAACGTTCATCACTTCGGCAACATTGATGTCCGTGCGGCGCTTATCCACGATGGCCAACGGAGCTCCCATCTTCTGCGCGAAGAAGCGGGCACGCTCCACTCCGCCGGCGTCCGGTGAAACCACGGTCAGGTTGGGAAGGTGCAACTCGCGGAAGTAACTCACCAGCACCGGGCTGGCAAAGAGATGGTCGACGGGAATGTTGAAGAAGCCCTGAATCTGCGCCGCGTGCAGGTCAACGAAGAGGGCTCGGTTGGCGCCGGCAGTGTGCAGCAGGTCGGCGATGAGCTTGGCGCTGATGGCCACGCGGGGACGGTCTTTGCGATCCTGGCGGGCGTAGCCGTAATAGGGAACCACTACCGTAATTCTGGCCGCGGAGGCTCGCTTGAGCGCGTCAATCATCACCAGCAGCTCTACCAGGCGCTGATCCACCGGGTAGCAGGTGGGCTGGACAACAAAAACATCGACGCCGCGCACATTCTCCAGCAATTGAAAGTAGACTTCGCCGTCGGCAAAGCGCTGCATTTTGGCTTCGCCCACCTTAACCCCAATGTGAGTAGCGATTTCTTCGGCCAGTGGCCGGTTGGCCGTGCCGCTGAAAAGCTTGAATCGTTTGTCCTCGCTCAGGTTGCGGCTCCGCTTGCGCTCGGGGACCAGTTTCGTCTCCTTCGCCTTTGCGGCAGCGTCCGGAGGCGACAGAACAAATCCCGCGGAGGTGGACTCTTTGTCTGCGCCGTCGTCCGGCGTCTTTGGCTCGCTCGACTGTTGTGCCATTTCGTTCGTTACGGTTTCCGCTTCCATCTTCGCACTGCCTCCAAGCTGGTTGGCTTTGGGCTACTGTTCAATGGCCACTGACCACTGACAACTGAAAAACTGGCTGGGCGACCAGGATTCGAACCTGGACAAGTGCCTCCAAAGGGCACTGTCCTACCATTAGACGATCGCCCAATTTGCAGCCGTTGCCGAGTCTCTCTTGCGCAACGGACGGCTGTCAACCTGTTTACGGCAGAAGCATTTCGCGCCAGTATTTTGAGCGCGGCAGGGTGCGGGTCAACGTGCTCCGCACTCCAGCCGGCCGCAAACGCTCTTGCGCTACTTCCGCATCTCCGCGGGTCCTGTACAACCCGAAGAGCGCTGAACCGGACCCGGACAGCGAAGCATGGAGGGCTGCCTCCGGTGTGTCCGAAGCCGCAAGAATGCGCTTGATTTCTGCAAGGGAAGGATGCTGGGGAAAAACAACGCGTTCAAAGTCGTTCTCGATCCAGCTCGTAATCCCGGTGCGGACAAGCGCGGACTCCATCGGTCCGGCCAGGTCCCCTTCATTCGAGGGAACACCGGAGGAGCCTGCTCCCTGCCGTCCTTCCGGAATCGCTTCCGCAAAGGCGCTGGCATAGGCGTGGCTCAACTCTTTTAGTTTATCTGTGCTGGCCTCGGCGGTCAAACCCTCGGCAAGGCAAAGGGAGTCCCAATCGCGAAAGGCCTGCGGGGTCGAGACGCCCACCTCCGGCATGGCCACCACGCACCAGACCGGCTCAAAGTCCGGCAGGGGGTCAACCTGCTGGCCACGATCCCGGCCCAGAACCGCTCCGCCGATTAGGAAAAGTGGCACATCGGAGCCTACCTTTGCCGCAATCTCCAGCCGCCGCGCAGACCAGTCTGCTGGCTCGCTAACTCGTTGAATAGCTGGGTGCCCCTCCCTCGCCACGTTCGTGTTTTTGCGGCCAGGGCGGGAATCCTCAACGCTCGACGCAATCCCCAGCTCTGCCTCCAGCCCCACCAGCGCGGCAACAGCATTGGCCGACCCCGCGCCCAGCCCGCCCTGCACCGGCAGACGCTTTTCGATATGAATCTCGACCTCGGCGGTGAGATGCAGCGCCTCCAGCGCCAGCGCAACCATCTTCCAGGCAGTGTTGCGCTCATCGGTGGGAACGCGCGCGTCATTGGAGGTCAGCCGCAGCGACGTCACCGCCGCAGAATACGCGGTAACCGTAACCAGGTCATAGAGTTCCAGGGTCTGGTAGACGGTGGCCAGGGCATGGTAGCCATCGGGACGCGGCACCCCGATGTAAAGGCCAAGGTTGATCTTTGCGTGCGAACGAACGGCTGTGGGCATACCGGCTTATTGTAGTGCGTAGCCGTACTCGGACCTGATATTCTTGCCGCGTTATGCCCATTTCGTTGGCCCCGATCCAGCCTTCTGCACCGCCGCCGGTCTACTGCGTGGAATGTGGCTGTGAGGTTGACCCAGCGGCATGGCTCTGTGGCACCTGCGGCAAGAATGTTCATGAACCCGGATCAACGACGTCAACCCGCCCGTTTGCGCCCGCTTCTTTGAAGAGTTCAAAGCCGGATCGATACATAGGCGCGCGGATATTCGGGACTATTCTGGTCGTGGGTTTTTTTATATTGCGGGATGGTTTGAAATGGGGGTGGATTCGCCGCAACAGCCCTGGACATCTTTACGGATGGGCTGTGTCAGCGTTTTGGGTTGCACTTCTTATCATCCTATGGAGTGATGGATTTTTTGACCATCGGCGATGAAGCCAACATGCAAAGAGTGGAAGCTGCCGAGTGGAGCTTGTTTGTACAGTTCTTGATATAAAAAATTTCATGGTGCCGAAGAAGGGACTCGAACCCCCACACCCTTGCGAGTACGTGGACCTGAACCACGCGCGTCTGCCAATTCCGCCACTTCGGCACAGTACACAGGTCCAGCGTTCTCCACTGAACCGGCAGCATCTCTGAGTCTCGCAAATGCGGGACCCGGTGTCAAATTTTGGCAGTGTGAATGGGCCGGATGAGCCGGAGCAAATAGCTCCGGCCGCGGCGTTAGTGTAGTTGCTTACACCAGCTTTGCGTCGAGCGTAATCTCTGTGTTATTGGCGAAGAGCTTTGAAATAGGGCATCCGGCCTTGGCGTCGGCCGCAGCCTTGGCGAAAACCTCCGCTGAAGCGCCAGGAACGCTGGCCGTGGTGGTCAGCGCGATGCGAGTGACCGCAAAGCCACCCTCCACCTTGCCCAGCGTAACCGCCGCGTGGGTTTCGATCTTGGTGGGCGTCAGCCCCGCGCCGCCCAACTGCGCTCCCAAGGCCATGGAGAAGCAGCCGGCGTGCGCCGCCGCAATCAACTCCTCAGGCGTGGTGCCCGCAACTGCGCCTTCAAAGCGCGTGGCGAATGAGTAATTCGCGTCCTTCAGAACGCCCGTCGCCGTGGAGATCGTGCCTTTGCCTTCCTTCAGTGAACCTGTCCAAACCGCGCTTGCCTTGCTTGCCATTTTTCCTCCTTGGGGATTGTGAGTATTGCTGAGTTCAAATTCGGTTGATCGCCCTGCCGTTCAAAAAAACGGAGCACGGCAAAAACCCTGTCTAGTAGTTGATGCGGCAGACGCCCGCAAGGATGCGCCGAACCAGTAGAACGAAAGGCTTGCTCGCCGCGCACGGCCACCGCTAGCTGATCACTTGTCCCCGCACGAATTCGCAATCTCCCAGTTGATGTAGACGGGATTGCCCAGCAGCCACATCTTGCCGTCAACGCCCATGACTTCCGCGCGGAACCAGTGACGGCGGCCATCGCTCACCCAGGGCAAAGAAAAACTCTGATCCGCCGATGTAATCGCCGTGCTGGTTTTAAGGGCGACTTCCTGGCCGTCCTCCAGCCAGCGGACCGTTCCGCCCGCCGCAGCGGCTACACGCAAATCGAAGTTCACTGCTTCGCCTGCGGGCGCGGTGAGAAGATCTCCCGCATGGACAATCTGGTCTCCGGCTCGCGCGGTTACTTCGAGAAGGCGGTCGCGGGTTCCCGCAAGATCGATGAACACGTGCCCTGCGCGGATGCCGGCAAGAATCGCGGGCGTCGAAAGCTCGGTTGCGTAGACGACCGTCGTCGGGCTTCCGATAGAGCCAATTTCATCAAGCGGCTGCATGGGCCGGTGGTTATCGCTCCCGCCAATTCCCGCCAGGCGGCAGCCATTGTTCAATTGCTTATCCCAAAAAGGAATGTTGGGAATTTCGTACTGTTCGCTGCCTCCGTTGACCGCCTCGACAGCAGTCAGCAGATGCATATCCACTTTGGAAGCCGGCGTCCATCCGCAACCCATGCAAATTTCGCCGCTGGGATCGCCGGGATGGTTGATGGAGGTCAGCCCTCCCACGCTTGCGGCGCTGCGTAGCAGCGTATTCACGTCGGGAACCTCTTTGCTGCCCAGGCGGAAATCGACAAAATCGGTGGTGCCAAGAAAGTTGATGTGCCCCTGAAAGGTGGTGATCTCGCGGCCCGGAATCAGCAGCAGCTTGTCGAAGTAGGGTTGCAACTCGCGCATGGGGTTGTACTGCGAGCTCGCGTTGTGGTCGGTGATGGCGATGAAGTCGAGTCCACGGCGAGCCGCGGCATCCGCGCTGAAATAAACCGGGCAAGGGACCATCTTCCCCGTCTGGCTCGCGCATTCGCCATCGCTCTGCGCGGTGTGCAAATGCAGATCGCCGCGATACCACGCCGGCCCTGTCTTCAACGGCACGTTCAAAATCGCAGGCTCGCCGGCCACCGCGCCGCCGGAAGAAAAGTACACATGAAGGGTGTAGTGCGATTGCACGCTGGGGCGAATGTTGGGCACGCCAATCAGAACATTCCACTTGCCCGGAGGTATAACACCCGGAAGGCAGGAGGGAGTCGCATCGGTAATCCCCACCGTGAGCAGGGATTTGTTGCCGCCGCTCCAGCAGCGAAGCTCCACAGGATCAAGCAGGCCCAGATCAAGCGCCGTGTGCTGCTCCTTGCCGGTGTAATCAAAGGTCAGCGTAACCCGCTCAGTGCCGGCGGGTATGTCAAACGGCACTTGAATGTAGGTTTCATTTTGCGAACCCAGAACCACGCCCTCCAGAACCAAATCCGGCGCAGAGGCCTGGACGGTTGCGGAAGTCTGCTGGGCGTCCCTGGCGGTGGCCGCGACCGGAAACAGAAAGAGCAACAATGCGGCGCAGGCGATGGTTGTTCCGGATCGGAATAGTCGTTGAATCATGAAGGTCTCTCCGTATGCGTACTGCAATATTCTCACACCTTTTCGCGCACGATCCCAACCAGGCATCATTGAGCCCGATAAAAGAAAACGCGTGGAGGATTCTTCCTGAAGAAGAATCCTCCACGCATTGTTAGCGTAAAACTGCAAAACCGAAAAACCGTTTAGAAGACGATTTTCGCGGCCAACTGCAACTCGCGCGCCGGCAGGGTTGAGTTGACAATGCCGAAGTTGCCGCCCATCAAGGAGTTTGGATCGCCATAGTTAGTCCGGTTGGTGATGTTGAAGGCTTCGGCGCGGAACTGGAAGTGGGCTCCCCGAACGAGCGGGAAGTCCTTGGTCAGGCCCGTATCCAGTTGCCAGAAGTCGAAGCCGCGGATTCCGTTGCGGGGCGAATTGCCAAAGGGCGTATTGGCCGCCGGGACAGCGTATGCGCTGGAGTTGAGGTATTGAATGCCGCCAATGGTGGGGTTGTAGGCCAGGCTCGAACTCTTAATCGCGCTGCCGGTCAGGTTGGGGCGGTAGGTATTACGACCATCAATGGTGATTAGCCCTGAAACCTGATTGTTCGAGTAGGTGTCCGGGCTATAGTTCATGGTGAGCGGGTCGCCGCTGCGGGCCTGCAGAATATCGGTCATCTGCCAGCCGCCCAGTGCCGTGTCCCAGGCATGGTTCATGTTCCTTCCCAGCCAATGGCCCTTGCCAATAGGCAACGTCCAGACCAGGGAGGTCGCATTGACAAACGGATGGTTGTAAGTGGAGATACCTCGATCCGCCTGCCAGTTGTAGATGTTCTGGACCGAAGGGAGGCCATTGCCGCAGTTGTCGCAGTTGCCGCCGCCGTCCAGTGCCTGGGCCGCAATGTCGATGGCCTTGGACCAGGTGAAGGAGTCCAGCAGGTAGAGCCCAGAGGTGAAGCGCTCCTCCACCTTGGCTTGCAGGCCGTTGTAATTGGAGGTGCCCCAGGGCAACGTGCCGATGATCGAGCCGAAGCCGGGATAGGTGAAAATGCGGGATTGTAGCGAGGCTGTGCCGCTGGACGTGGTTTGCGGCGCGGCCTGGTTGATGTCGTTGAAGAAGACTTCGTGAATGCCGCTGTTGCCCACGTAAGACAGGTCGACCAGCAAATTGTGGCCCATATCGCGCTGTACGCTAAAGAACCAGCTCCGCACCTGCGTGTCGGGCGAATCAGTCGGCATGTACTGGAGAGCCATGTACGAAGCGTTCGAGATGCTGAAGTTTGCGGGGTTTACATAGTTGGCAGGGAAGCTGTTCTCCGTGTTGCGATAGGTAGGCAGGCTGGGGTAAACATACTGCAGCGCGATGATGCCGTAGGGCGCGTTCAGGGTCAGGTAGCTGGAGCCGGCACGGTTCCAGTGCGAATAGCTGATGCCGAAGCCGCCGCGCAGCACCGTTTTGTTGTTCAGGCTGAAGGCCGCGCCGACACGGGGCCCGAAGTCCTTCTTATTCGAATTGATCGTATAGCGGTTGCTGGAGGTGGCCAGCGTCATGGTCTGGGTGGTGATGTTGAAGTTGGACATCTGGTTATTGGCTTCGTAGATGGGCGTGGCGAATTCGTAGCGCAGGCCCAGGTTCACCGTCAGCCGCTTGTTCACCTTCCAGTCATCCTGCACGTAGCCGTACAGGCCCCAATCGCGGATATTGGCGACAGGGGCGTTGGAGAGGGCCATCCCGTAGCGATAACCGAACAGGAAGTCGGCATAGTCGAACATTCTCTGCGTTTGGGAGGTCTGACTTCCAGTAGGGGAGCCAGCTACAGAGAGGGAGGGGCTGATCGCGTAGTAGAGGTTGTTGTTGTAGCCATAGCCGCTCATCTGCGCGGCATACATATCGCCGCCCATCACCGGGTGCAAGTCCTGTTGCGCCACATGGAGCATGGTGTACTCCAGGCCGGCCTTGATTGTGTGGCCGGGAAACAGCCTGGTGTAGTTGACCTTGGGATTCCAGACTGTGGGGTTCTGGTACTGGGGGCTGGTCCACAAGCGGCCAAGAGCGGAGAAGCCGGTTGAGAAGAGCTCGTAGGTGATGCCGCCGGTATATTGCGGGTCAGTGGGCAGGCCGGTAAGGCCGAACTGCGTCAACATGCTGGGTCCGCCGGCCAGTGGTGGAGTCTTGCCCGCCTTCATTTGAGAGAAGCCGAAGCGGGCCTCGAATAAGGACTTCGAATTGATGGTCCAGGTGGCGCCGCCCACAATTTGCTTCACAGGAGCAATGACGTTGCCGTCGCCGTTCATGCCGGCCGAGCCCATAATGGTTCCGGGGTCATAGGCATTCCACCGTGCTTGCGAGTAACGGGTAAAGAGACGCAGGTTTTTCTTTACGTCATAGTCCAACTTCATGTCGCCCTTATCGCGGTTGAAGGTGTCGGGCTCCAGGATGATGTAGTTGTTGGTCATTGCGCTGCTGTTGGTGCGCGGCAGGTAAGGTTGCCCGTTGCTGTCATTGCCTTCCATGATAGTCGCGGCATAGGGGATGACGGCCGACGCGGGAATACCGGCATGTCCGGAATAAGGTGGTGGCAAGTACTGCGTGCCGCCGTAGGCTGTCTGCAAGGCGGTACCACCCTGACCCAGGCCAATACCGAACGTGGTGGTTGAGTTACACGGGTTCACGGAGGTGGTCGGGCCACCGTTCGGGCCGGTGTAGGGGCAGGGGTCGCTGACCGGCAGGTAGCCAGACCCGACACCGGGGTTGTCAATGATGTAGTAGCCGGAGGGTGAACAGGTGCCGGCGCCGTTGATTCCGGTGCAGGTAAGGCCGCGCTCGGCATCGGTGGGCAGGGTGGAGTCTGCGGTATGAGAGCTGGTCTGGCGGAAACCCTCATAGTCCATGAAGAAGAAAAGTTTGTCCTTCTTCAGAGGACCGCCCAGGGTGGCGCCGTACTGGTTTTGGTGCAGCGCCGGCTTCTGAATCTGGCCCGCCGCATTCGGGTTCGGTAAGAAGTAGCCGCTTGCATCCAGGGCCGTGTTGCGCACGAACTCCCATGCCCGGCCGTGAAAATTGTTGGTGCCGTAGCGGGTGACAACATTGACAGTGGCGCCGCCAGAACGGCCATACTCCGCGCTCATGTTGTTGGTCACCACCTGAAATTCAGCCACGGCGTCGGGCGACAATTGCACCACCTGGTTCGAGAATCCCTGGTTGGACGTGCCAAACATGTTGTTGTCCAACCCGTCCAGCATGTAGTTATTGAAGACGCTGCGCAGGCCGTTGATATTGAATGATCCCTCGCGTTGACCATAACCTTCGCCCTGCTCGCTGGGGCTGGGAACCACGCCCGCGGTCAGCTCGACCAGTTTAGAATATTGGCGTCCATTCAGCGGCAGTTCGACGATTTCGCGCTCATTGACCACCTGCCCGCGTTCGCTCGATTCGGTCTCTAACTGGGTAACATTGGCCATGGTGGTTACCGTAGTGGCCGTTGAAGCAACCTTCAAGGAGACATCCACGCGCTGATGAGCGCCAACCTCCAGGCCAAATTTGGCCACCGCCGATTGGAAGCCCGTCGCCGTCACCTTCAGCTCATAGGTGCCGATGGAGATGTCGATGAACCGGAACTCTCCCCGGTCGTCGGTGGCTACCGTCGCAAGCGCCCCAGTGGCTGTGTTGTGCAACGCCACCTGGCAGTGAGGAACAACCGCTCCGCTCGGATCGGTTACGGTTCCAAGAACCGTTGCCGTATCGAATTGCGCGCGGGCACAGATCGCAAACACTACAAAAAGCACAAAGACTGCTAAACGTCGCATCACTTTCCTCCTGAAATTGAATCTAAAAATTGGACCTGCTCTCCTTCACAGGGATTCCGATTTGGCCGACAAAACTCCGCGACCCGACAGTGGAGTTCTGGAAGAATTCCAGTCGGCCTTATACGGAACGTGATGAAAGAAAAATTACCTATCTTGGGATGAATCTACCCTACGGTGGACTGCTGTCAACCCTTTTTGCGTGAATATCTTGTCGAAAAATATACGACTATAAGGTTAATCCCCTGAAATGAGTATTTTAGGGGAAATTATTTTGCGGTAAAACGGGTCTCCCCTTTCCCGCGAAAAGCCGAGGAAAGGGGAGCCCTCATGAAACGCACTACTGCGTGGGCCTGGCCTTGCGGGCCGCTTCAAATTCGTCGCCGGGGAGCCAGTCAATGCTCTTCGGCTGTGACAGAGGCAAAGTAGACCGCATGGGGCGGCCGCACCGGCGATTGTGCATAGGCGCGGGCAATTTCCAGCAGGATGCCGCAGCCGGTGCCGTTGTCAGCCGCGCCGTTGTAGATGTTGTCGCCCTTAGCACACTTCAATCGTGTCCTTCAGAGCACGTCGTCGCCCTCCTGCGGGACAATGGAATCTAGTAGATGCAAGCGGGTGAGCACTTTGCGGGCGAGGCCTGTCAACGCCATCCCGCCCGCCTCCCCAAGCAGAACCCAGCGCCGCACTCCGCCTGCCACGGTCAGAGCGTCGATGTCGTTTTCGGAAACGGTGCGAATGCGCACGGAATAGTTCACCTGCATAATGGCGTGGCGCACACTCAGGCGCAACTCCTCTGCGGGGACTTCTTTTTCGATCAGCGCGGGAAGCTCCCACAAGCCCGGCATCACGGTCTGCGCAGCCGGCCGCTGCTCCAGCAGCACCTCCCGATGCGCCTGTCCAGCCAGCCGTCCGCTACGCACGGAAAGCGCGTAGGCTGCCTCACGGCAAATCATCTTCGGCCGAGGCGCGGTCGGATGCTCCCCCTGGGTCTTGCAGTCGTCGGCCACCGGGCACACCAGGCACTGCGGATTACGCGGCAGGCAGAGGGTTGCGCCCAGCTCCATCAGCGCCTGGTTGGAGTCT
>Ga0302279_10006469_pt1 | contig 12402 bp, 12 predicted proteins | sample III_Bog_N3_3_FD_194541 | JGI IMG/M metagenome (GOLD analysis project Ga0302279, IMG submission 194541) | Peat permafrost microbial communities from Stordalen Mire near Abisko, Sweden - III_Bog_N3_3 | ecosystem: Environmental > Terrestrial > Soil > Wetlands > Peat | place: Sweden: Abisko...
GACGCAGACGAGAACCCGAAGCGACGACACCCGGAGCGAACATCGTTCAACGGTTCGTTCGTACGTACAAGCAAATGGCTTGATGCGACCAGTATATTATATAATATATCATCTAAAAAAGATGTCATCTTGAACAGCATGTTCATCAGCACCAACGGCTTGTAAGTATCGACGTTCGATTCGTTCGTTCTGACCTGCAATGCGCCAGTCGATCGTCATCCAGAGTCCTCGCCGCGTGGCGAGCGGGCGGTGCGCCGTACAACTTCGCCCCGGTGCGTGACGCCACAGAGCCCGTCGGTGCGACGCGCGCCCCCTTCCGACACCCGTAACCCCCTGGAATTGCGCCCAGTTCGCGCGGCATCGGGTTTGCTTTGTGGTCCGCCCATGAAAACCCTCAATCTTTTGGTCCATGGTTCCCTTGTCCTCGGCGTCGCCCTCAGCTCGATCGCGGTCCTCGGCTGCGCCGACCACGAGCGCGTCGTCGTTCACGATCGCCCCGAAGTCGTTCGTGAGCGGGTCATCGTCGCGGCGCCGCCCCCCCCGGTCGTCCGCGAGCAGGTCATCATTCGCCCGTAAGCGAGCGGCAGACCTGGGTCGTCCACGCGCGCAGGACCCGAGGATCCCCGTTCCATCCGAGCGCCACAGGCTCTAGGAATGGGCCCCATGGACTCCGTACTCGCGTACATCGACCAGCACCGTGAACGCTTCGTCGGGCAGCTCGCCGAGTGGGTGAAGATCCCGGCGATCTCGAGCGACCCCCTCCACAAGGAGGACATGCTCAAGAACGCCGAGCATCTTGCGGCCGAGATTCGCGCTCTCGGCGCCGATCGAGTCGAGATCTGGCCGACGAAGGGGCACCCCGCCGTGTTCGCCGAGTGGCTCAAGTCGCCAGGCAAGCCGACTCTCCTCGTCTATGGGCACCACGACGTGCAGCCGGTCGACCCGCTGGAGAAGTGGGTCACCCCCCCCTTCGAGCCCGCCATCCGCGAAGGGCGGATGTGGGGGCGTGGCGTCGTGGACGACAAGGGGCAGGTCCACATCCACGTGAAGGCCATCGAGGCGTTTCTCAAGACGGTCGGCAAGCTTCCGCTGAACCTGAAGCTCATCGTCGAGGGGGAAGAGGAGATCGGCAGCGAGAACCTCGACACCCTGATGCGCGACAAGGCGAAGGACCTCGAGGCCGACTTCGTTTGCGTCAGCGACACGGCGATGTTCGGTCGTGGGATTCCGTCTCTCTGCGTGGGCCTTCGAGGGCTGATGTACCTCGAGGTGCGGGTCGACGGTCCGACCACGGATCTCCACTCGGGCTCGTTCGGCGGCGGCGTCGCGAACCCGGTGAACGCGCTCGCCCGCATGATCGCGCGGCTCCACGACGACCACGGCAAGATTCAAGTGCCGGGTTTCTACGAGAAGGTGATCGAGCTGACCGCGGCCGAGCGCGCCGAGATCGCGAGCTTGCCGTTCGACGAGAAAGAGTGGCTCGCGTCGACAGGCGCCTCGGAGGTCTTCGGCGAAAAGGGCTACTCGACGCTCGAGCGCGTCTGGGCACGCCCCACCCTCGACTGCTGCGGCATCCACGGAGGCTTCGCGGGCGAAGGGGCGAAGACGATCGTCCCGTCGTTCGCGAGCGCCAAGGTGAGCTGTCGCCTCGTGCCCGATCAGGAGCCCGAGGACATCGAGAAGCTCGTCGCCACGTACCTGAAGTCGGTCGCGCCCCCTGGCGTGCGCGTCACCGTCACGTACCTGCACGGCGGTCGCCCGTACCTCGCGCCGACCGATCACCCGGTCTTCGAGGTCGCGAAGCGCGCCTTCGCAAAGGCCTTCGGACGCCCGACGGTCTTCATCCGCGAGGGGGGCTCGATTCCGTTCGTGCGCACCATCGCGGACGCGACCGGAAAGCCCTGTCTTCTCATGGGCTTCGGCCAGCCGGACGAGAACGCGCACGCGCCCAACGAGTGGCTCGACCTCGAGAACTACCACCTCGGAATCAAGAGCGCGGCGTACCTGTACGAAGAGCTTGGCAAGCTGACCACCGCCTGAGAGCGCGGGCACGCGCGCGACCGCGAGGTCGAAGGAGCACACGTGGGACTATTGGACGGAAAGAAGGCCCTCATCATGGGGGTCGCCAACAAGCGCAGCATCGCGTGGGGCATCGCCTCGGCATTCCAGCGCGAAGGCTGCGAGCTGGCGTTCACGTACGCCATCGAGCGGCTGCGCGAGAACGTCGAGGAGCTGGTCGCGACGCTGCCCAACCCGACGAGCGTCCCGGTCTTTCCGTGCGACGTGAGCAAGCAGGACGAGATCGACGCGGCCTACGCGAGGCTTGGCGAGAGGTGGGGCAAGCTCGACATCCTCGTCCACAGCATCGGGTTCGCGCCGATTGACGATCTGAAGGGGCGCTTCATCGACACGAGCCGCGAAGGCATGCGCGTCGCGCACGACGTGAGCGCTTACTCGCTCATCGCGATCACCAAGCCAGCGATGCCGCTCTTCGCGAAGGCAGGCGGCGGCTCGGTGCTCTGTCTCAGCTTCGACGCCGTGAACAAGGTCGTGCCGCACTACAACGCGATGGCCGTCGCCAAGGCAGGGCTCGAGACGACGACGCGCTACCTCGCGGCCGACCTCGGCCCCGAGAACGTACGGGTCAACTGCATCTCGGCCGGCGCGATCAAGACGATCGCCTCGAGCGCGGTGAAGGGAATCAGCACGCTGCGCGAGCAGGTGGAGCTGAAGGCCCCCTTGCGACGCAACATCACGCTCGAAGACCTGGGCGACGTCGCGGTCTTTCTCGCGAGTGACAAGTCGCGCTGCATCACGGGCTCGACAATCTTCGCCGACAACGGATTCAATTTGCTCGGAGCGAGCTGGGTATAGGGGCCATGACGAAGGCTACGAAGAAGTCGAAGGCAGCGAAGGTCAAAGAGCGGCAGGAGCGAAGGTTCGTGCCCATGGCGGCGGCGGAACCGGTCGTCGTCAACGCGTTCGGCGCGCTCGGGGCTGCGGCTCTCGGAGCGGGGACGTGGGGGCAATTCGGTCATCAGCTGATGGGGAGCGAGCTGCCTCCGTTCGCCTACGCTCCCGCGTTGCTGGCAGGAGGCGCAGTCGCGTTCGCGGCCTCGGTGTGGCTCGGCACGAGCGGAGACGCGGTGCTCCGCGTCGGCTCGGGGGGCATCGGGATCGAGAACGCGAAGGATGTCGTGCGCATCCCCTGGTACGGGATCGAGCGCATCGTGTGGGATCCCGAGCGTCAGACGCTCTCGGTGCGCGGAAAGGACGACCTCGGGACCGAGCGCAACTTGTCGCTGACGCCGAAGGTGCAGCCGGGGGCCATCGCGTGGATCGTGAAAGAGGCGAGGGCGCGCATACCGGACGACGTCGACGTCCCGGACGAAGCGCGTGGCCTGCCGACGGCCGCGACGGGCGACGGAGAGCTCCTCGTGATGGACGCCGTGCAAGTGGTCGGCAAGCGCTGCGCCGAAAGCGACCGCATCATCGCGTACGAGCCCGACGCGCGCGTCTGCCCGCGCTGCGAGCGGGTCTATTACAAGCTATCAGTGCCGGACGCGTGCGAGTGCGGGGCGTCGCTGACCGCGCTCCAAGCGAGCCCTGAAGCCGCAGCCGCATCGAAGGAAGCTTCGCCCGGAGACTCATGACCGATCAACCCAACCGGCTGTCACGCCCCACGCTCGATCTCCGCCCGCGCCCCACCATCGCGGTGCTCGGAAGCGGCACCATGGGGCAAGGCATCGCGCAGATCGCCGCGAGCACCGGGCACCAGACGCATCTGTTCGATTCGGACATCGCGAGGGCACAGGGCGCGCTCGCGGGTATCGCGTCGCAGCTCGAGAGGATGGTCGCGAAGGGGAAGATCGACAGCGCCGCCAGCAGCGCGGCCATCTCCGCCATCACGCTCGATACGAGCGTGAGCGAGGCGGTGCACAACGCCGACATCATCATCGAGGCCATCCCCGAGCAGATGGAGATGAAGGTCACCCTGCTGACCGAGGTGCTCAAGCACGCTCCTTCGCACGCGATGATCGCTTCGAACACGTCCTCGCTCTCGATCACCGAGATCGGCGCCCGCATCCACGCGAGCGCTCGCACCGTGGGACTCCACTTCTTCAATCCGCCCCCGGTGATGGAGCTGCTCGAGATCGTGCGAGGCCTCGAGACGTCCGAAGAGATCATCGGCAAGGCGCTGAAGCTCGCCGAGGGGCTCGGCAAGACCGCGATCGTCGTGCGCGACACCGCAGGCTTCGCCAGCAGCCGCCTCGGGGTGATCCTCGGCGCCGAAGCCATTCGCATGCTCGAGTCAGGGGTCGCAAGCGCGAAGGACATCGATCGCGCGATGGAGCTCGGCTACCGCCACCCGATGGGGCCGCTGAAGCTGACGGATCTCGTGGGGCTCGACGTGCGCCTGTCTATCCTCGAGCACCTGCAGCGCGAGATTGGCGAGCAGTTCAGGCCACCGGGGCTCCTTCGCATGATGGTGCGCGCAGGCAAGCTCGGGAAGAAGACGGGCCAGGGGTTCTACACGTGGAAGGACGGAGTGGCGCAGTGACATCACTGACGAACGCGTATCTGGTGGAAGCCCTTCGCACGCCCGTGGGGCGTTACCGCGGGGCTCTCGCGCAGGTGCGCACCGACGACCTCGCGGCGACCGTCATCCGCGCCTTGTGTGAGCGTGCGCCCGCCCTCGCGTCGCGCGTCGATCACGTCGTGTTCGGCGCGACCAACCAGGCCGGCGAGGACAACCGCAACGTGGCGCGCATGGCGGGGCTGCTCGCGGGGCTGCCGTACGAGGTGCCGGCCGTCACCGTGAACCGCCTGTGCGGCTCGGGGCTCGAAGCGGTGACCGACGCGGTGATGCGCATCTGGACGGGAGACGCCGAGGTGGTGATCGCCGGCGGCGTCGAGAGCATGACGCGCGCGCCGTTCGTGATGAAGAAGAGCGAAGAGGCCTTCGACCGTCGCGTGCCGGCCATGTTCGACACGACGCTCGGGTGGCGCTTCGAAAACCCCAGGATGGCGGAGCGCTTTCCCCTGCAGTCGATGGGGGAGACGGCCGAGAACGTGGCCGACAAGTGGAAGATCACCCGCGAGGAGCAGGACGCGTTCGCGCTCGCCTCGCAGCAGAAGGCATGCCGCGCCGTCGCCGCGGGGGCGTTCGATCGCGAGATCGTGACGGTCACGCTGCCTGGCAAGAAGGGCGCCTCGGTCGTCGTTGACAGAGACGAAGGGCCTCGCGCCGATACGACGCTCGCCGCGCTCGCCGCTCTCCCCGCTGTCTTCCGAAAGAACGGAACTGTGACGGCCGGCAACAGCTCGCCGATCAACGATGGTGCAAGCGCCGTGATGGTCGTGAGCGAGGCGGTGCTCAAAGCCGAGAAGCTCACGCCGCTCGCGCGGATCGTGGCGTTCGCGACCGCCGGGGTCGAGCCGAACCTCATGGGCGAGGGCCCGATCCCCGCGACGCGACGCGCCCTCGACCGCGCCAGTTGGGCGATCGGCGATGTCGATCGCATCGAGCTCAACGAAGCGTTCGCGGCGCAGTCGATCGCGTGCCAGCGGGGCCTCGAGATCGACCCAGCGAGGCTCAACGTCGACGGCGGCGCCATCGCGCTCGGCCATCCCATCGGCTCCAGCGGCTGCCGGCTCCTCGTGACGCTCGCGCACGGCATGGTGCGGAACGAGCAACGTCGCGGCCTGGCCGCGCTCTGCATCGGCGTGGGCCAGGGGATCGCTATGCTCATCGAGCGCGCATGACGCAGGGGCCGGAGGCGGTGGCGGCGGCAGTGCCCGAGCCCACCGCTCCGCCGGCCGGGTCTCCATGGGACGACCCGATCGCCGCAGCGCCGCTCGCGTTCGTCGACCTGGAGATGACGGGGCTCGACGCTACGCAGGATCACGTCGTCGAGATCTGCATAGAGCGCTGGGTCGGAGCTCAGCGCGTCGCGTCTCTCTCGAGCCTCGTGCTCCCCCCTCATCGCGTCGGCGGCGCTTCCCATGTGCACGGCCTCGACGCGGCTGCGCTGAAGGACGCGCCGTCGTTCGCGTCGCTGGCGAAGAAGGTGCACGAGATCCTCGATGGGGCCGTGCTCGTCGCGCACGCGGCCCGGTGGGACGTCGCGTTCCTCGAAGCCGAGCTCACGCGCGCCAGCTCCCCTCTCGCGATCCCTCACTACGTCGACACTCTCGTGCTCGCCCGCCGCGCGTTCGCGTTTCGCAGCTATTCGCTCGATTCGCTCACGAAAGCGTTCGAGATTCCGCGCGGGCAAGCCCATCGCGCCGAGGCAGATGTCGCCGCCCTCCGGGCCGTGTTCGCCCGCGCCGTCGCCGTGCTCGCGCCGGTCAGCCCTCGCGACCTCTGGCAGGTCCGCATCTCGGAGCGCAAGGCGCGCGAGGCCATTCTCGTCGCGTGCGACGCCGCCATCGAGCACAAGGCGACCGTCTCCGTGACCTACCGCGCATCGCGTCGTGCGGCAGAGACTTTCGACATGGTCCTGACCGAGGTCCGGAGGGATCTCGACCTCCCCAGGGTGATGGGCTATCAGCTCCCAGGCCGAGGAAGACGCGAGCTCAGGGCCGATCGAATCCTACGCGTCGAACCCATCTCTCATGAACCCGTCTGACCTCTTCGGCCGCCGTGCGGCTCTCGCAATCCTCGCGCTCTCCGTCGCAGCCTGCGGCCCCGCCTTCGACCCGGCGCATCCGCCGCGCGCTGCGCTGGCCGACAAGTGGTTCAAGCGCGCTGAGAAGAGCTACCGCGCCGGCGACATCGAGGACGCCAACGAGGCGATCAAGAGCGCCATTCAGGCCGCGCCGCACGACCCCGAGGTGCGAACGCTGGGGGCGAAGGTCGCGCTCGCCAAGCTCGAGCTACCCGAGGTGCTGCGTCTGACCGAAGGGCTCACGAACCCCGAGGTGCTCGGCCTGCGCGGGCGCGCGCACTGGTACGCGGGGGACATCGAGCAGGCAGCCGACGATCTCGAAGCGGCGCTGCAAGACCCGTCCGTGAAGGACCCGTGGGCGCGTGAAGTGTCGAAGCTCGCGCGTCGTGGAACCGGGCGTCATCCGTTCGCTATGGAGGGGAGCCTGGTGGCGTCCGTCGAGATGCCCAAGGCAGGTCCGATCGGCATCGTCCCGTGCGAGCTCGAGGGGGAGCGAATTCTGGCGCTCGTCTCGACGGCAGTCGGTGAGCTCGTCATCGACTCCGGCTCACGTCGCGAGGCCGCATGGGTCAATCTGAGCTTCGGCGACAGAGACAAGCTCGAGGTGAAGGATGTGCCCGCGCTCGTGGAGGACCTGAGCGGTATCTCGCACCAGCTCGGGCTCCCGGTCAAAGCGCTCATCGGCGTGAACGTGCTCCGCCACATGCACGTGACCTTCGACCGTCACGGCGACCAGTTCGTCGTGCGCAGGCTAGAGCCCACGCCCCCTCCCCACGCGAGCCGCGTGCCTCTCTGGTACATCCGCGGCGGCGCCACGATGATGCATATCAGCGTGAGCCCGACGGGGGACGATCAGGTGCCGCTGCTCGTCGACACGGCCGCGTTCCTCTTCCCGCTCTCGCTGGGTGACTCCGAGTGGCGCCGCGCGGGCGTCGACCCGCAGACTCTCGAAGCCATCCCAGGCTCACCCAATTTCCGCGGCGGCACGGTGCCGCAGCTGAAGTTCGGAGCGTTCGATCTGCCGAAGATTCCCGCCATCGAGGACATCCCGCGCCCCGACAAGGATCTTGGCGTGAACATGGGGGGGATCATGGGGGCGGGGCTCCTGTCGATCTTTCGCATCACGCTCGGAGACGAGGGTCGGTTCATGTGGATCGAGCCCGACCCCACGATGCTCGAAGCTCTTAACGAGGAGGCCGCCGGTCGTCGCGCCGCGCAGCCGCTCTCGCCAGGCGCGGCGCCCGGCTCCCCACCGCAGCCGGCGCCTTCTTCACCGCGAGCCACACCGCAACCGGCACCGCCTGCGGGAGCTCCGTCTGTTCCGTCTGTTCCGTTAAGGGGGACAAAATGACACGCAGCCTCGAGTGCCTCGCCGTCTACGCCGGCAGCTTCGACCCTCCGACCCTTGGCCACCTCGACCTCATCGAGCGTGCGTCCGCCCTCTTCAGCGACGTCATCGTTTCGATCGGCGTTCACCCGACACGCAACGCGCTGTTCTCGATCGAAGACCGTCTGAGCCTCGTCGCAGCCGTCTCGAAGCCGATGGAGAACGTGCGCGTCGAGTCGTTCGACGGGCTCCTCATCGACTACTGCCAGAAGCGCAACGCGCGCGTGATCGTCCGAGGGCTACGGGCCGCGACCGACTTCGAATACGAGCTGCAGATCGCGCACGCGAACGCCGACCTCTGCCCCGAGATCGACACGGTCTTTCTCCCCACGCGAACGAAGAACGGCTTCATCTCCGCCTCGCTCGTGCGCGAGATCGCCAGCCACGGCGGCGACGTCAGCCGCTATGCGCCGCCTGTCGTCTGCGAGGCGCTCAAGGCCAAGTTCCACCGCTGACGCGCCTGAGCCATGCACGGGCGACGAGCGCGCTGATGGTGGGGAGGTGGCGCACGCGAAGGCGGCTCACTTCGTCAGCGTAGATCGGTCGAACCGGGACTTCGACGATGCGCAGCTTGCGCACGGCGAGCTGGCCAAGAATGTCGTTCGGGTACCCGTAACCGGGCCAGAGGCCGGCGAGATCGAGTCGGGCGGAGGCGGCCGCGGAGAGCGCCGTGTAGCCGCACTGGCTGTCACGGATCGGCTGACCGATGGCGTGGGACGTGAGCCACGAGAACCCCCACCCTCCGAGCCAGCGCGTCGCGGGCATGTTCGCGCGGGCGTTCGGCCAGTCGAAGCGACACCCTTTGACGTAGTCGGCGCGCCCGTCCGCGATCGGCCGCACGAGCGCGGGCAGATCGCTCGGGTCCATCTGGCCGTCTCCCGCCATGACGACGAACGCAGCAAGCGAGCTGCCGACAAGCTCCTGCGCGCGCAGATAGCCGGTGGTGATCGCCGCCCCGACTCCGCCGTTCTCGCGGTGCACGACGACCTGGATGCGGGCGTCGCCCAGGCTACGCGCGGCGTCTCGCGTGGCGTCGGACGTGCCGTCGAGGCTTGCGTCGTCCACCACGATGACGTGATCGACGAACGGGGGCATTCCATGGAGGACCCGCCCGATACGAGGCGCCTCCTCGAACGCGGGCACGACGACGACGACCTTCACGCCCAAGAGCACGCGGTCCCCGGTAGCACGCTTCGTCGTCTCGTGTAGAACGGCTCTGGTGCGGATTCGAGGCTGGCGAACGGGAGCTGCGGTGGCGGTCGTCGTCGCGCTCCTCTACGTCGCCTCCGGCCGCGTGATGCACCTCCCCTTTCCTTCGGACCAGACGCCCGACGGGGCGTACCTGCGCATCGCCAAGAGCCTCGACGAGGACCATGTGCGAGAGATCTTTCCGTACCTGGAGACGGAGGCGCAGTGGGCTTCGTATTCGGTTCGCGACGCGCGCGCCCAGGCCTACGCCCGCGTCCTGGCGAGCTACCCCGAGCCGCAGCGTGGAGAGCTCCTTCGCGCGTACGCCCCTCTGGCGCAGGCACCGGACGGCGCGGACATCTTCGCGCTCTTCGCCGCGCAGAAGGGGTGGACCGCCCACATGCGGCGCGACCTCTCGGGCATCGCGCACGTCGACCGCGAAGGGGAACGCGCGAGCGTCGTGACGGCGCGCGGGACGCGGTATCCGTTCCGACGACGCGACAACGGCATCTGGGGGATCACGCTCTTCACGGCGCAGCTCCTCACGGAAAGCGAGCGCGCCGCGCGCGACCTCGCCGTGGTCAAGGCCGCGGCCGACGATTACGATCGCGCGAGGAAGCCGTAATGAGATCGCTTCACGGAGCCTTCGAAAGCGCCGCGTACGAGCGCTCTTCGGGCTGGCCCGTCTCGGTCGGCAGGCCCGCCGGCCCCCACCCCGCTTCGGACACCTGGCCAAACGGGTCGCGCGTGCCGTCCCACCCTGCGCGCTGGTCGATGACATTCGTGTAGCCGTCCGCCAGGAGCGCGTTCGCCGCACGCAGCGAGCGGTTCCCGGCTTTGCACCCCACGACGATCTTCGCGTCGCGAGGGAAGCTCGCGCGGATGACCTCGCTGAACCGCGGGTTCGGCTGCATCCCTCCACCCCCCATGTGCATGAGCGGCACGTTGTACGCGCCGGTCGGGTGCCCCACGGCGAACTCCCCTTCGCTGCGCACGTCGACGTACGTGTACCCGTCGGAGAGGAGGGCGTGAGCCTCGGATGGGCCTACTCGTTTCACGTCAGCCATACGCTCGATGCTGCCCGAGTCGTAGGGCTACGGCAACCGACACGTCCCCGGATGCTCGAGCGCACGCGCACCGGCCGCGCGGGCGTCGGGACGCATCCCTTCCGCGTGCAGCTTCTCGAAGCGACTCGGGAGGTCCTTGGGGTGAATCGCCCCGAGCGCGTCGGTCGCGACGAGACCGAGCGTGACCTCGTTCGCGTCCGCGCTGGAAGCGCCCGCGAGCGCCAGATGTGTGAGCACGTCGATCGACTTCGCGTCGCAAAGAGCCCCCGCGGCATGGGCCGACGCGACGCGCACCGGAAGATCTTCTTTCAGGTCCGTGAGGTGCTTTCGGATCACGTCGCGATAGGCCACCGAGCCATGCGCTTCGAGCGCCAGAACGGCCTGCTCGCGCACGCGCGGAGAGAGCTGCGTGAGGGACTCACCGAGAGCGTGGTCCGACGCGTCGGTCGGCGTGACGTGAGCGAGCGAGGCGGCGGCGGCGACGCGAACGAACGTCCACGGGTCGCGCGTGAGGAGGGCGGCAATCGTGGACGTCGCGGTCGCGCGGGGGATCGCGCCGAGCGCAAGCAGGGCGGCTTCCCGCACGCGAGGGGCGCCATCTTCGAGGGCCCGTGCGGCGATCGTGATGGGCTCGCGGGTCGCGGCGAGCTGCTCGGCCGCGCGCGCGCGCACCTCGGGGGCTGCGTCGCGGAGAACGAACGCTTCGAGCGCGAGCTGCGCGGAGCTATCACCCGCCATCGCCAGCAACGCGACGACGTCGACGAGCTGGTAGCGCACCTCGAGCGGCGAATTGCCGGCGGCGAGAGCGCCGATGCTCGCGTCGGCAGTCGACTGAACGTCCGTGAGCCGATCACGAAGCGCTCGAAGCGCGTCGAGGCTCGCCGCGGGGGATTTCTTGGCCGCCCCCGCCAGCAGCGCCTTCAGCTCGCCGGACGCCGCGTTGCGCGCCGCGAAAGCCACCGATGCGCGCAACACGTGTCGATCGTCTGCGCTTCCATCGCCGAGCCACTCGGCGAGCGCGCCAAGGGCCTTCTCGCGCCCGATGGCCGCGACCACCGGGGCTATCTTCGCGCGCGTTGTCTCCGACTTGAGCGACGCAATGAGCGCCGGAAGGACCGCACGACCGCAGGTCGGCTCGCCGAGCTTCGAAGCCGCCTTCGCGCGCACCACTTCGTCCGGGTCGGACAGCGCCGCCGTGAACAACGAAGCCGAGGCCTCGCAATTCGACGTGCTCGACGCGACGTTCATCGCGAGCGCGCGCCCCGCCGGGCTCAGGCCTGGATAGACCGGAGCGATCGCGACGATCCCCGCCTCGCCCGCTTGCTCGAGCACCCCCGCGGCCGCCGTCGCGCGCGCGTCGCCTCCGTTGAGCGCGGAGGCCACGTCGGCCAGCGCGGCCCCCGCGTGATCGAACGCGCTGTACGCCGTGAGCTCCGCCACGCTGACGTCGGGATGCGCCTTGCCATGCGTGAACGCCCCCTCGAGAACCAGCGCGACGCAGGAGGTCTTGAGAGGCTCGGGGAGGACGATGTCGTACGACTCGCCGGGGTGGGTCGCCGCATCCTCGGGGAGCGTGACCTCGTAGGTTCCCGCGCCGGTCGCCAGATAAAACGTCTCGGGGGCGACCGTAGGTGTGGCCGCTGCACCGCGCGCGACTGGCAACGCGGGTGCCGGGGTGATCGAGAACCGGACGACCGGAACGTCGAAGGGCATGCGGAGGAGCACGAGCTCCCCCTGACCACGGCCGGAGCGGCCCTCACTCCAGACGGTCGCGGGGTCACCGTCCGTGAGGGCAGTCGCGGGGGCGCGTGGCAGCGCCGAGGTCGCTTCGGTGGCGCGGAGGAGGCGCGCGAGGGGCATATCGGCCGGTCCGTGATGCGGGGTGGCGACGATCGCGGTGGCGCCGTCGCGACGTGCGGCCGAGAGCCGCTGCAGAGTCGCTCCGTGAAACTGCATCGTGGCAGGATCGAGGGCGCGCGGGTCGAGGAGGGTCGCGTCGTCGCCGCAGATGCGCAAGTCCTCCCGGATCTCGCCGATGAGAACGAACGTTCGGCCTTGCTCGGGGAAAAGCCGAATGTCGACGCCGTGG
>Ga0302279_10006473_pt1 | contig 12398 bp, 8 predicted proteins | sample III_Bog_N3_3_FD_194541 | JGI IMG/M metagenome (GOLD analysis project Ga0302279, IMG submission 194541) | Peat permafrost microbial communities from Stordalen Mire near Abisko, Sweden - III_Bog_N3_3 | ecosystem: Environmental > Terrestrial > Soil > Wetlands > Peat | place: Sweden: Abisko...
GCGGCCTGGAACTGGCCCGGTCCGCAGACAGTGCACGCCGCGCACGCGCCATCGCGCAGGAACGAGCCGACGCCGCAGCTCGTGCAGCTGCGCGCGCCGCCGCTGCAGGTCGCGCAGTTTGAATCGCACTGGCTGCAGACGCGGTCGGACGTGTCACTGCACGCGGCGCTCTCGAACTGTCCGTCGGCGCAGGGGGGCGAGCAGCTCTGGCAGCTGCCCCCGTCGAGGAACTCCCCGTTGGGGCAGGCGGTGCATGATATCGAGCCGGTCTGGTCCGCGAACGAGCCGGGCGGGCAAGCCTGGCACGCCGTCGCGCCGGAGCTGGCCGCGAATTCGCCCACGTCGCAGGCGATGCAGTTGGCCGCGCCCTGCACGGAGGAGAAGAATCCCGGGTCGCAGGCGGTGCAGGCGAGCGAGCCCGCCTCGGCAGCGGAGCCGGGCATGCAGGGCAGGCATCCGCTGTTGTCGCCGTTCGGGTAGCTGCCCGCGTCGCAGGCGATGCACGCGCCCGACGGCTCGACGCCCGAGACGGTCGCGCCGCTGCAAGGGGAGCAGACGTTCTGCCCCTCCAACGCGGACGTACCCGGCGCGCACGCCGCGCAGGCGGTCGACCGTTGGCTGGCGGAGAACGTGCCCGGCGCGCACCGCAGGCAGACGAGCGAATCCGACGCGGCGGAGTAGGTGCCGGGCGAGCAGTCCAAACAGACGGTGTCCGCGGTGGCGCTGCAAGCGGTCGACTGGAATGTTCCCGGCGCGCAGGCGGCGCAGGCCGTGCAGACGCCGCCGTCGAGGAAGCTGCCGGCGCGGCAGCTGGTGCACTTGGTGGCCGAGCCGCTGCACGTCGCGCAGCTCGAGTCGCATCCGCTGCAGACCCGGTCCGCCGCCGCCGAGCAGGCCGCGCTCTGGTAGCTCCCAGGCGCGCACGGCGCGGAGCAGGCGGTGCACGCCCCGCCCTGCGCGAAGTATCCGCTGCCGCAGCCGCTGCAGCTCTGGTCGGTGGAGCTGGTGCAGCTCTCCGCCGTGCAGTGTTCGATGGCGGTGCAGTTGGTGCAGCTCCGATCCGCGGTCGCCGTGCATGCCGAGAGTTCGAAGGTGCCCGCCGCGCAGGCGCTGCTGCATTGGACACAGTTGGTCCCGCCGTCAGCGAGATAGAGCCCGCTCGCGCAGTCGACCGTGGTCGCGTCGCTGGCGCTGCCGCCGAGGCCGCCGCCGCCGGAGACCGTCGCGTGATTCACCACCGAAGGCACCGCCTGCGCCGAGGTCGAGACGAGGATGGTGATCGCCGGATAGCTCGCGCCGTGGTCGAGCACGTCGCTGCGCGTGCAGGTGAGCGTCGCCAGCGTGCAGCTCCAGCCGTCGCCCGCGATGAGCAGCGCGGACAGCCCGGCCGGGAGCGTGTCGACCACCGTGACGGTCGCGAAGGTCTCGCTGCCGTCGTTGCTCACGGTCAGCGTGTACTCGTCGCTCGCGTCGCCGGGCGCGAAGTCGTGAGCGTGCGCGCCGACGATGGCGAGCTCCGGCTCGAGCACCGTGACGGCGGTGGCCACCGCCGTCGCCGCGTTGTTGCCCAGGTAGTCCTGGTAGCTGAACACCACGCTCGAGAAGTTGCCGACCAGCTCGGCGTCGTCGCTCTCCGGCAGCGTCACCACTTGCGGCTCGCCGTTGCCGTAGCTGCACGGAAGCAAGAGGGCGAACGGCCCGGCATCGGAGGCGGGCACGAATGTCAGGCTGCAGCTGTTGGCCAAGGGGTCCTCCGGGACCTCGAAGCTGATCTGCAGCGGGAGCGCATAGCTCTGGCCGCTCTGCGGCGCGCCCAGCAGCGGGCTCTCCGTCACGGTGTCGATGATCACGCCGGTCGAGAGCGCCGTCGCCGCCGCGTGCAGATAGACATCCTGGTAGCTGAACGTCACGTTGTAGAGGCCATCGGGGAGGCTGGCGAGACCCGGCGCGCCCGCGTCGGCGCCGCCGTCGGACGGCCCCGCGGGGTTCGACGCGACCAGGTACGGGCTGCTCATCGTCGCGGTCGGGACGTTGAAGCTGAACGCGGTCGGCGTGCCGCCGAAGCCCGCGATCGGGATGTCGTCGGCGAGCGTGTACGTGAGGTTCGGGCCCGCGTCGCTCTCGCTGGCGAACTGCAGCGAGGCGGTCCCCGGCGCGTACGCCTCGGGGAACGCGATCGAGACGGTGAGCGGCGAGCGGCTCGCGCTGCCCGAGGCAGGCGCGGCGAGCTGCGGCGCGAGCGTCGTCATGTCGATTCCCACGCCGCTGTTCGCCACGCTCATGACGGTGGCGCCGTTGGCCGCGCGCACGTACTGCGCCTGCACGAGGTACGTGCCGTCGGGGAGCTTGGCCGACGCGCTGGTGAACACGGCCGACGACGCCGCCAGGTTGGTCGGGTCGAAAGAAATGCTCGTGTTGCCGGCGGCGGTGGTCTTCATCGCGAGCACCACGGTCGGCGAGCCGATGCTGGCGCAGTAGCCGCCCGAGCAGGTGAAGGTGACCTGCTCCGACTGCACGCCCGAGGGCTCGCTGATGGAGTACGCGACGGTGACGCTGTTGCCGTGCTGCAGCTGGTTGCTCGCCGGCGCGCTGAGCGAGATGGACTGCGCCGAGGCCGCGCCGGAGAGCGCCGCGCCCAGACAGAGCGAGAGCGCAGGCAGAGAGAAGGGAAGAGAACGGATCGACGATCGCATGGAGCTCCAGCGCGGCGCAGGGTTGCGCGGCCGCGACGGTAACAGCGAAGAGTCCGCTCTCAAACCATTCTGCGGCGCGGACTCCCGTGGCGCAGCCGGGTCAAGCGGCCGGGCATCCTCCGCAACCCGTCCGATGCGACAACCTCCTCCCTCGCGCGCAACAATCTGAATTTCCAACGCACAGCTGCGCGGCGCGCAGGTCGGAGCCAGTCGTCCGACTTGCGCTCGCGGGGGGCCCCGCGGTTGATCCGCGCCGTGATGGACGCACTGCGCAAGGCGCGCGGCGAGCCGTCGCCTCAATGAAGTCGCGGAAGGAAGCTACGATGGTCGCAACGACACGCACTCTGTTCTTGATCTCGCTCCTCTCGATCGCAGGCGTCGCCTGCCAGGGGGGCGCCTCGCGCTCCAGCGGATGCACGCAGAACGCCGACTGCAGCTCGGGCCAGACGTGCACCAACGGAGTCTGCGTGCTCGGCGCGGCAGGCGGCTTCTCCTTCGCCCCGGCCACCGTCTCGGTGAGCGAGAGCCTCGGCAGCGCCTCGAGTTCAACGCGCACCACGCTGAGCTATGGCGGGTCGAGCTCGGTCAGCTACACCGTCGCGTGCAACAGCGGCGTCACCGCCTCGCCGGCGACCGGCACCATCAGCAGCGCGGCCGACGTCACCCTTTCGGTGAAAGCGGCGGCGCAGTCGGCAGTCGGCACGGTCGACGCCATCTGCGAAGTCTCCTCTGCAGACGATGCCTCGTCGACGGCGCAGCTCAAGGTCGTGATCGCCACCAACAGCGCGTCGGGCGGTGGCAGCGGCGGCGGCTCGGCAGGCGGCAGCGCCGGTGGCTCGGGCGGCGGCAGCGCCGGTGGCTCGGGCGGCGGCAGCGCCGGTGGCTCGGCAGGCGGCGGCTCGGGCGGAGGCAGCGCGGGTGGCTCGGGCGGAGGCAGCGCCGGTGGCTCGGGCGGCGGCAGCGCCGGTGGCTCGGCAGGTGGCAGCGCCGGTGGCTCGGGCGGCGGCAGCGCGGGCGGCTCGGCGGGCGGCTCGGGCGGCGGCAGCGCGGCCTCGCCCATCCTCAACGGCGACTTCGAGAGCGGCCTCGACAACTGGACGACCGCGGGCGACACGTCTGTGTCGAACACCGCCTACAGCGGCTCGCAGTCGGCGCAGGTCGGTCTGACCACGACGCCGGCGACCAGCTACGTCAGCTCGATCTCGCAGACGTTCACCGTGCCGGCCTCGGGCGGCGTGGTCTCCTTCTACTACCAGGCCTTCTGCGACGACACGGTCAAGTACGCCTGGGAGACGGCGACGATCCTCGACAACACGACCAGCGCCACCAGCACCATCCTCGCCGACACCTGCACCAAGACGGGCACCTGGGTGCAGGCGACCTCGGCGGCGCTCACGCCCGGCGACAGCGTCACGCTCACGCTCATCAGTCAAGGCGACGCGTACAAGACCGACTACAACTACGCGCTGTTCGACGACGTGGTGTTCACCGCGAACGGCTCGGGCGGCGGCAGCGGTGGCGGTTCGGCGGGCGGCTCGGGCGGCGGCAGTGGCGGCGGCTCGGCGGGCGGCTCGGGCGGCGGCAGTGGCGGCGGCTCGGGTGGCGGCTCCGGCGGCGGCAGCGGCGGTGGTTCGGCGGGCGGCTCCGGCGGCGGCAGCGGTGGTGGTTCGGCGGGCGGCTCGGGCGGCGGCAGCGGCGGCGGCTCGGGAACGTGCACGGACACCTGGACGAACTACGCGCAGGCTGCGTTCGCCACCGAGTGCGTCAGCTGCCACACGCACGCGGCCGGCTCGGGCTCGCTCGACTGGAGCACCTACGCGAACGTCACCAACAGCAGCAACCTGAGCGAAATCCAGTCGGCCATCAACAACGGCTCGATGCCCGAGGGCGGATGGCAGACCGCGTCGGATCAGACGCGCATCCTTGCCTGGATCGCCTGCGGCGCTCCGCAGTAGCGCAAGCGCAAGCTGCGACGAGAGAAGGGCCGTGAGCGCGCAGCTCGCGGCCCTTTTCGTTTGCGCGGCGCGCGAGCTACCGGCGCGCGCCGCCCTTCATGAGGTGCTTGACCGCTTCGCCGAGCCCGTCGAGCGAGAGGCGGAACATGGGGAAGATGCGCGCGATGACCTCGGCGGTGCCGTACCAGCAGGCCTCGGGCTCGGGGTTGAGCCAGGCCGCGTGCGAGAAGTGCTGGGCGAGCGCCATCAGCCAGCCCGCGCCGGACATCGCGCTCTCTTCGCCGCCCCAGCGGCTGCCCGACGACTGCAGCTCCCACGGGCTCATCAGCGCATCACCGACGACGATGAGCCGCCAGCTGGGATCGCACTTCTGGATCAGCTCGGAGACGAGCTCGCCCTGCGTCAGCCGGGTCGAGTCGTAGACGCGGCCGTAGATGCAGTTGTGGAAGTAGAGCGTGCGCAGCTCTTTGAAGTGCGTCGCGCGCTTGGCCGCCGAGAAGAGCCGCTCGCACGCCTCGGCGTACGGGTCCATCGAGCCGCCCACATCGAGCAGGAGCAGCACGCGCAGGTCGGGCTTGCGCGGCGGGCGCAGGCGGATCTCCAGCTCGCCCGCGTTCTGCGCGGTGGCGTCGATGGTGCCCTGGATGTCGAGCTCCTCCTCGGCGCCGGTGCGGGCGAAGGCGCGCAGCGCGCGCAGGGCGGTCGCGATCTGCCGCGTGTCGAGCGTGACGTCGGAGCGCAGCGTGCGGAAGCGGCGCTCCTCGGCCATCGCCAGCGCGCCCCGGCCTTGCCGCGGGCCGTTGCCAAGGTGCAGGCCGCGCTCGCCGCGACCACCGTTGCCGAACGGCGACGCGCCCCCGGTGCCGATCCACTTGTTGCCGCCGTCGTGCCGCTCGCGCTGCTCGGCGAGCCGCTCTCGCAGCATCTTGCGCACCTCCTCGAGATCGAGCGACGCGAGCGCCTGCTTCTCCTCCTCGGTCAGCTCGCGCCCCGGCTTGGGCTCGTCGAGCCAGCGCAGCATCTCCTCGGTGAGAGAGAGCGCCTCGTCGGTGACGCCGCGGAACTGGTGCGCGAAGGCGCGATCGAACGCGTCGAGATCCTGCTCGCGGTGCACGCAGAGCGAGCGCGCAACTTCATAGAATCCGTCGAGCCGCGAGCCGTGCAGCCCCAGACCGACCGCGCGCGCGAGCGAGAGCGCCTCGTGGGTGCCCACGCGCAGGCCGCGCTCGCGCATCTCGTAGAGGAAGTCGATGAACATGCCGCGCTCGAAGCCGCTACGCGCGCACGCGCCGGCCGCGCTGCATCGCTTCCGCGAACGCGATCAGATCCTGCTCGCGCTTGATCAGCGCGCCCAAGAACGGCAGCGAGCCGTCGAGCTCCACCGAGGTGATGCCGGCCTTCTTCAACACCGCGATCCAGTCGATCAGCTCGCTCGTCGACGGCCGCTTGCGCAGGCCGGGCAGCTCGCGCAGCGCGTAGAAGGTCTTCATCGCCTGCTCGAGCAGCTTCTCGCCCAGGTCCGGGTGGTGCACGCGGACGATGCGCGTCATCAAATCCCGCTCGGGGAACTCGATGAAGTGGAAGACGCAGCGGCGCAGGAACGCGTCGGGCAGCTCCTTCTCGGCGTTGCTGGTGATGACCACCACCGGCCGCGTCGCGGCGACGATCTCGTCGCCCGTCTCAGCCACCGTGAAGCGCATCTTGTCGAGCTCGTGCAAAAGATCGTTGGGAAACTCGAGGTCGGCCTTGTCGATCTCGTCGATGAGCAGGCACGCATGGCCGGTCTGGAATGCGCGCCCGAGCGGGCCCAGCTTGATGTAGCGGCGGATGTCCTTCACGTCGCCGTCGCCGAAGCGCGAGTCGTAGAGCCGCTGCACGGTGTCGTAGACGTAGAGGCCGTCCTGCGCCTTGGTGGTGCTCTTGACCGGCCAGTGCAAGAGCGGCAGCGAAAGAGACGTGGCCAGCGACTCGGCCAGCTGCGTCTTGCCGGTCCCGGGTTCGCCGCGCACCAGGAGCGGCCGCTGCAGCGCGAGCGCGCAGTTGACGGCCGATTCGAGAGACGAGGAGGTCAGGTAGCTGGCTGTGCCGCGGAAGCTCGGGAGTGACATAAGCGGCGCATAGTACATCGCGTGCGGCGCGCGCCGGAGGTCGCCGCTTGCCCGCGATGGCCTTGTGGCGGAACGCCCCAAGCGCGGATCCGCAACTTGTGGTACCCAGCGCGGCAAATTTTCCCTCGAAGGAGAGCGCTCCATGGCGGTTGAGAACAAAGCGATCCAGGCCTGGGTGAAGGAAGTCGAGACCCTCTGCACCCCTGACAATGTGGTCTGGTGCGACGGCTCGGAGGCCGAGAAGCAGCGCCTCACCCAGGAGTGCCTGGCCTCGGGCGAGCTGATCGAGCTCAACCAGGAGAAGATGCCCGGCTGCTATCTGCACCGCAGCGCCGCGCACGACGTCGCCCGCACCGAGCACCTCACCTTCGTCTGCACGCCCGAGAAGCTGGACGCCGGCCCGAACAACAACTGGATGGCGCCCGCCGACGCGCGCGCCAAGCTCGAGGCGCTCTACAAGGGCTGCATGAAGGGCCGCACGCTCTACGTCGTGCCCTTCTTGATGGGCCCGCCCGGCTCTCGCTTCAGCAAGGTCGGCGTCGAGATCACCGACAGCAAGTACGTCGTGCTGAACATGCGGATCATGACCCGCGTGGGCAAGCCGGCCATCGAGCACCTCGGCCAGTCGGACGACTTCACCCGCTGCCTGCACTCGCTCGGCGACCTCTCGCCCGACCGCCGCTTCATCATGCACTTCCCGCAGGACAACACGGTCTGGTCGATCGGCTCGGGGTACGGCGGCAACGCGCTCTTGGGCAAGAAGTGCCTGGCGCTGCGGCTCGCCAGCTACCTCGGCAAGAAGGAGGGCTGGCTCGCCGAGCACATGCTCATCCTCGGCGTGCAGAATCCGAAGGGTGAAACCAAGTACATCACCGGCGCGTTCCCCAGCGCGTGCGGCAAGACGAACCTCGCGATGCTGCAGCCGCCGGCGTCGATGCCGGGGTGGAAGTGCTTCACCGTCGGCGATGACATCGCCTGGCTGCGCCCCGGCGAGGACGGCCGCCTCTACGCGGTGAACCCGGAGGCCGGCTTCTTCGGCGTGGTGCCGGGCACCAGCAAGAAGACCAACGCGAACGCGATGGAGATGATCCAGCGCAACACCATCTTCACCAACGTCGCGCTGCGCCCCGACGGGACGGTCTGGTGGGAAGGCCACGACGACCCGGCGCCCGCGCAGGCGCTCGACTGGCAGGGCCGCCCGTGGACGCCCGCCTCGACCGAGAAAGCGGCGCACCCGAACAGCCGCTTCACCGTGCCGGCGAGCCAGTGCTCGTGCATCTCGCCCGAGTTCGAGAACCCGAACGGCGTGCCGATCAGCGCGATGCTCTTCGGCGCGCGCCGCCAGCGCGTGGTGCCGCTGGTGTTCCAGTCGCGCTCGTGGCAGCACGGCGTCTTCCTGGGCGCGACGCTCTCGTCCGAGACCACCGCGGCCGCGACGGGCAAGGTCGGCGTGCTCCGCAGAGACCCGATGGCGATGCTGCCCTTCTGCGGCTACAACTTCGGCGACTACTGGGCCCACTGGCTCGAGGTCGGCAAGAAGCTGAAGGCGCCGCCGGCCATCTTCCGCACCAACTGGTTCCGCACCAATGACGCGGGCAAGTTCCTCTGGCCCGGCTTCAGCGACAACCTGCGCATCATCAAGTGGGTGCTCGAGCGGGCCGAGGGGCACGGCGAGGCGCGCGAGACGCCGATCGGCTTCGTGCCGAACAAGAACGCGCTCGACCTGCGCGGCTCGGACCTGAGCGGCGAAGCGCTCGACAAGCTGCTGGCGGTGGTGCCGGCCGACTGGACCGAGGCGGTGCAGAGCCAGGGCGAGTTCTTCGACTCGTTCGGCAGCCGCATCCCCAAGGGCATCCGCGAGGAGCACGAGCGGCTCGCGCACGCGATCCACGACGCGATCACGCCGGACGACATGCACGGCCGCGACGCGGGCAACTAGCTCGCGGGCCAGGCTCGGCGGTCAGAAGCCGAGCTTGACCGCAGCGATCAAAGCCGCCACCAGCGCGGCCGCGACGAGCAGCATCGGCAGCGCGCCCGGCACGAAGTACGGGTAGATCATCATCGTCACGCCCACCAGCAGCTGCGCGGGGCGGCGCTGCTTCTTGCCGTAGACGAAGATGGCGAAGCCGACGAGCCCGATCGCGAACGAGGCGACGAGCGAATTCGTGTCGCTGAAGTTCATGGAGAGCTCCTCGCGCTGTCGGCGGGCTCGCCGCGCTCGAGCGGCAGCGCCGCGTGCGCAGCTCGCGGAACCAGCTCGGTGAGCGCGCGGCTCTGCAGCACGCCGTAGCTGAAGCCCTTGAGTCCGTCGCTCCAGAAGAAGAGCAGCGTGCGCCCGTCGCTGGTCGATTGGGCAGTGCACCAGAGAGTGCCGTTCGCGGTGACGACGCCCATCGCGGCCACCCAGCGCTCGCCCGCGGTCTTGTCGCTGGTGGCGACCTGCGCCTCGCGGAAGGCCTCGACCAGGCTCGCGATCGAGGCCGGCTCGCGGATCTCGTACTCCGACCGGACCAGGCTCGCTGGCAGGAGCGCACCCGGTCCGGCGTAGCGGCTGTGGTCCTCCATCGGGCGCAGCAGGATGCGCGAGACGTCGCCGGGGGCGAGCGTGCGGAACGCCGCCAGCACCGCGGCCCCGCGCGTGTGCCGGACGTGGATCGAGTGGCCGACAAACACGACGATGAGCAGGAAGGCGCCAGCGGCGAACGCGATCGGCAGCCACGAAGAGGGGTCGCGCGGCGGCCGGTCGGGGTTCATTCCCTCCAAGCTGCGCGGCCGCGGCGCGAAGCGCAAGCGGCATCGGGCCGCTACGGCCCGCCGCTGACCGGGTAGCCCGCGATCTTCCCCGCGAGGATGTCGGGCCCCAGCTTCTGCAGGAACTGGATCTGCGACTGCAGCGACAGGCCGTACTTGGCCGCCTCGGCGATCGCCTGCGCGGTGGTGAAGCCGGAGACGGCGATGCGGTACGAGGCGCAGAAGACGCCGGTGCGCCCGACGCCCGCCTCGCAGTGGCAGTAGGCCGGCTGGTTGGCAGGCGCGGTGACGAAGTCGAGGAACTGCTTGATCTCGTCGTACGTCGGCGCGGTGTTGTCGAGCACCGAGAGGTGCAGCGGGTTCATCCCCGCCGCCGTCACCGCCGCCGAGTCGTCGTACTCCTTGCAGAAGTTCACCACGCCGTGGAAGCCGCGCGAGGCCAGGTCTTGCAACCCGGCGGTGTCGAGGCGCGAGCCGCGCGTGAGCGTCGAGGAGACCTGCGCCTGGTACGCCTTGACCGGGTAGCGCAGCCCGAGCAGCTCGGCGTAGCCGACCGCCTCGCCCGCGTCGTCCTTCACCACGGCCATCGCGTCGGTCGCCTCGGTCTTGATCCAGGAGAGGAACCGGTGCGGCGCGCCGCCGTCGCTCTCCGCGGTGCCGCCCTCGGCGGGCACCGGGTCGGAGCTGGTGTCGATGGGCGCGAGCGGAGCCACCGGTTGCGCCGACGCTCCCGCGGGCGCGCCCTGGATGGAGTAGCTCGCGTCGGGCCCGGAGACGAACGCGCCTGCGGCCGGCGCCGGGTCCGCGCTGCCGCCCGCCTGCGCGAGCGCGTCGGGCGTGATCTCGGCGCCGCTGGCGTCGAACAGCTGGAACGGCCAGCGAGGAAGCGCGGTGCCGTCCTCATTCGCGAGCGAGCCCGACAGCGCGGCAGATGGCGCGGCGACGAAGGCGTGCGCGCTCACCACGAAGTCCGGCGCGTGCGTGCTCACGTGGACCCGGCTGGGCGCCGAGCGCTGGCCGCCGCTGAGCGCCACCAGCACGTAGTCCTGCTCCTCGCTCTGCGGCGTCACGGTGGTGCTGCTGGTGTCGGCGCTGAACTGGAGGGGCGCTCCCGCCGCCGGATCGGTCAGCTCGACGCTGTCGGCGTCGCTGACCTCCCAGCTCAGCGACACCGACGAGCCGATCGTCACCTGCAGCGAGTTGGGCAGCTGCGCGTAGCCCTCGCCGTTCTCCATCTCGCCCGTGAAGCTCTCGACCGTCGCCGTTGGGAGTCCCATGCCCCGAGTCTGGCAGGTCGAAACAAGCTCGCGATACGCCGCCCGGTCGATGGGGCCTGCACGCACAGAGCCCCCGGTCTGTGTTGCGGTGGTGCGGCGGCGCTTAATGAAAACGCCCGCAGCGCCGATAGACCCAGTGACCATGAGCGCTTCCTCCCCCCAGACCCCGCGATTCCTCTCGGTGAAGCCGAGGCAGATGAGCGAGCAGCCCCTGGTGAGCGCGCGCCCCGGCCTGACCCAGCTGCGCAAGCTGATGCCCGACCCGCCTCCGCCGGAGGTCAAGAAGGTCGAGCCGCCGAAGATGGTGCTGGTCCCGACCATCCCCGACGCGATGGTCCGCGAGCAGCTCGGCGCCGCGGTCGATTCGCTGCAGCAGCAGAGCGAGATGCTGGCCGAGCAGTCGCGCGGCGAGGGCCTCGAGCTCGCCTACCAGATCGCGCGGCGCATCGCGGGCGTCGAGATGAAGCAGAACCCGATGCCGCTCTTCGGGATGGTCCGTGAGTCGCTGGTCGAGCTCGCGGAGGCGCGCAGGATCACGCTGCGCGTCTGCGCGCAGGACGCGGCCGCGCTGACCGCCGCACGCCGGCCGAGCCGCGGGCTGTCGATGGCGAAGATCGAACTGGCGGCCGACCCGTCGCTCAAGCCGGGTGAGTGCCGCATCGAGAGCGACCTGGGCCAGCTGGCTGGACGCCGCGCGGACCGCGATGCGCAGCGCACGCAGCAGCTGCCCGATGTCGCCGAGGGCGCTGCCTGAGGCGCAACCGGGCGCACCGGTCAAGGGCGATCGAGTGCGCCCGAAAGTGACGGCCGACACGTCGGCGCGGGTTCGAGTTGTGCGAAGAGGAGCGCTCGCCATTTCCGGAGCGCACTTTGATCCAAGCCAAATCGCCTCCTGTCTCTCGCTGCCTGGCAATCACCAGCGCGCTCGTGCTGACTGTCGCCGCCTGCTCGACCTCGCCGGGCGGCGGCAGCGCGGGCGGCTCGGGCGGCGGCAGCGCGGGCGGCACAGCAGGCGGCAGCGCCGGTGGCTCGGCGGGCGGCAGCGGGGGCGGCTCGGGCGGCGGCAGCGCCGGTGGCTCGGCGGGCGGCAGCGGGGGCGGCTCGGGCGGCGGCAGCGCTTGGGACGGCGGGACCATCCCGCCCTATCCCGGCGTCACGGCAGTGCAGGTCGACGACGGCGCCGCGCTCGGGCTGCGAGTCGCCAACGATGAGAGCCACGTGCTCGTCGTCCGCACGGACGTCACGCAGTCGAGCACGCAGACAGAATCGGGGACGCTCGCGGCGGTGACCCTGGCCAACGACGCGGGACACGCGGTCGAGCTGAGTTCGACGGTGCAGTTCGACAACGGCAGCCCGGTGGCCGGCTTCACGCCCGACAGCAGCGGCCTCTACTACCTGACGGGCGGCCCCACGCTGGTGGTCGCGGCGGCCGACGGGAGCAACCCGCGCTCGTATCCGATCATCAGCGCGGCGGTCGGCGCGGCGCAGGGCACGATCTTCTACGTCTCCGGACCGGACAGCGACTACACGGCGTGGGCGGTGGTCGCGGCGGCCGGGGCGCCGGTGCAGCTCGTCACCAACCTACCGGCCGAGCCGCTGGCCCAACCGAACGCC
>Ga0302279_10006477_pt1 | contig 12386 bp, 9 predicted proteins | sample III_Bog_N3_3_FD_194541 | JGI IMG/M metagenome (GOLD analysis project Ga0302279, IMG submission 194541) | Peat permafrost microbial communities from Stordalen Mire near Abisko, Sweden - III_Bog_N3_3 | ecosystem: Environmental > Terrestrial > Soil > Wetlands > Peat | place: Sweden: Abisko...
GAGATACATTCAAACCTCGAACTTGCGCGCCGCCCCGGCGCGTCTCCGACGGCGCTGATTTGCCGTCCACGATCAGCCTGAAATGGGCGTCCACGATCGCTGAAATACGCAAAATGGCGTCTCGTGCACGACTCGAACGTGCGACCTCCGGCTTCGTAGGCCGGCGCTCTGATCCAACTGAGCTAACGAGACTCTTGTCTGGCGCCCCGTGCGGGATTCGAACCCGCGACTTCCGACTAGACAGGCCGGCACTCTGACCACTGAGTTAACAAGGCAAATGGAAAGACGCATGAAGATTCCGGTGACGGGTTCCGGCGCCGCCCAATCGTTGCGGCCGGTTTGCAGTCCTCGCGGTGCGTCAGCGCGCGAGGACTTCTGTTGATGGCGTCGTGTGCGGGATTCGAACCCGCGTTGCCGAGATGAAAGCCCGGCGTCCTTGGCCTGCTAGACGAACACGACGTTGTTGCTGAGATCTCCACTTCGGCTGTGTCCACGCGCGAGTCATCCCGTCGGATGCGGTGTCTCGCTGCACGTGAGCCGGGTCCGGCACGCGCACATCCCGACACCGCGCACACCTTGAGGTTTGCGGCGACGGAGTGCATGGGCACACCCGAAGTGGAGAGGCAAGGCGAGACGTTCCGGCCAGCGCCGGAGTGCGCCTTGCAGCTAGTTTTGAAAGAGCGATGGCCGCCGTTGCAGGCGGGGCACGCCAGGGGCGAGCCTCATCACGGCCAGCAGCCGTGAGCCAGAAAGGGTTGATGGAAAAAGCGAAAGGGCCCGGATCCTTGCGGAATCCGGGCCCCTGAAATCAGAGCTTGGAGGGTGCGCGCTTACGCGCTTCCCTCTCCCGGATGCATCTGGTCCTCCTCATGGCGATCCCCCTGGGGTCGCTTCGAGGCAAGCAGATGCTGGGCATGCGGATCACGGCAATCGACCCCAACCAGGGACATCGCGGCAACGCGCACGAACGCACACAGACCCGAGGCGGGTAGTGCGTTGTAGGTGGCTTGCCGGTTGTTCACGATGTGTCCTTGAAGTCTTGCGAGGCGTCAGAGTTGCAGCTCTTTTGAGCGACGAAGCGAATAGTAAATAGTCTTTACTGCGCAGTCAAGCCCCTGCGACAATCGATCTTCGAAAGTTGCAGTCAGAACACAACACGTGATCAACATCACCGTCAATCGGCGGCGCAATGTCCTGGCGCTGTTCCAAGCCTATGCCGAGGACGCCATCGCAAAAGGGGCTCCGCCCAAGGGGTTGGAGCAGACCTTTGCTTCGCGCCTGGAAATCTCGCCGAGCATGTGGAGCCAGATCAAATCGTCTCGGCCCATCGGCGACAAGCTGGCTCGCCAGATCGAGCAACATGCCCACAAGCCGGCGGGATGGCTCGATGAAGAGCGTCAAGCGGAAGGGCTGAGTTCGGCGGAGCAGCAGTTTCTCGCGCTGGCCCTCAAGGCGTGGCGCGCAACGAACAGCGAAGGTCGGAAGGCGTTGAAGAGTCAGATGAAGCTGCTTGCGAGCGCCGAATTGCACGACTAGCCATCGAAGCCGCCGTCGCGTCGCTGGCGATTCCTGCCAGCATTCTCTTCAATCCTTCGAAGTCGAACTTGGCCATGTGGTCTCCCGTTGAAAGTATCAGGGCGACCTCCGACTAGCTCATTGCTTGAGCTTCTGAGCGTCCCAACCGTAGAAAATTCGATTCTTTCAATTTGGCCTGGTTCTGCTCAAAAAGTGGGCACCTTTTGGGATATGGACCTTCTTAATATCATGTTCATCTACCGCGACGAGTACTACAACAAAGAGAGCAAGGAACCGGGCGTCGCGGAGATCATCATCGCCAAGCAGCGGAATGGCCCTGTCGGGACGACAAAGCTAGCATTTCTGCGGCAGTGGACGAAGTTCGAGAACCTGGCGCCGGACTACCAGGGGCCCGGCGAGTACTGAGTCATCGGTTCAGGTGGTCGCCGCGCAGTCTGATGCGCGCGTTGCCCGGCCCGGATCGAAAAAGCGCCGATCGGGAGGGATTGCCGCTGTACGGTGGCGCCGCCACCGTACTTGTCCGGCATCGTCCCAATTGATGAAAACGATTGCTTGTCATGCAACGAGGCTTCGAGCAACGAGTTTTCCCGTTTGGTCTCCACGCTTTTCGCCCGTCACTAGGGTATATACCGAAGAGTATCTCCACTCATTGACCCGTCCAATCGACTGGCGTCAAACTTCATTTTGAAAACGTTGTCATGCTTGTGACTCCTTCCGGGGAGCGACGGACGTTTTGCGGCGCATGGGTGCCGCCGAGTCAGATGGAGACAACATTGTTGAACAACCTTCATTGCAAGCCTGTGCGCCTGGCGCGTCGGGCGATTGTTAGCGTCGCGTTGGTCGCGTCGTTGGCTGCGCACGCCCAGGACGTCTCGCGCGTTGACACCTTGCCCGGCGTGTCCAAGGCGCTGCCTGTGTCCATATCGGGACGCGTGGTCAACCTGCCGGACGGCAGCATGCTGCGCCAATGGCCGGGAACGTACTTCGAGACGGCGTTCACGGGACGCGAGGCGTTCTTCCGCGTCGGTGTCGGCGAAGTCGGCCTGCGGGTGCGGGTCGATGGCGGCGCCCCGGTTGCGCTCGTCAAGCCGGCGCCTGGGGTCTACCGCGTCGGCGGCCTGGACGACAGGACGCCGCATGTGCTGCGAGTGGACGTGGCCAGCGAAAGCCAGGCCGCCGCGACGATCTTCGGCGGCTTCTTCGCGGGCGCGGACGCCCATGCGGCAGCGCAGCCGCGCAGGTCGAGGCAGTTCGAATTCGTCGGCGACTCGCAGACGGTCGGCTATGGCAACACGTCGAGCACGCGCCAATGCAGCGAGGGCGACGTCTGGGCCACCACGGACACGACGCAAGGGGTCGGGGCCGTCGTCGCAGCGCACTACAACGCCGACTATCAGGTGAACGCGATCTCCGGTCGCGGAGCCGTCCGGAACTACGGCGGCCTTGCGGCGGAGACGCTGCTGCGAGCCTATCCGGATGCCCTGTTCGACAGCGACAACCGGCATCCGGTGGACGACTCGGCGTGGCATCCGCAAGTGATCGCGGTCAACCTGGGAACGAACGATTTCTCGACGCCCCTGCATGCCGGCGAAACCTGGAAGAGCCGCGACGAGCTGCCTGCAGCCTTCGAGGCCGCCTACGGTGATTTCATCAAGCAGCTGCATGTGCGCCAGCCGCAGGCCTACATCCTGATGTGGGCGATCGGCGATGCCGGCTCGGAGATCCAGCTCGAGGTCGCCAAGGTGGCGGACAAGCTGCATGCCGCCGGCATCGACCGGCTGGGCCTCGTGCCGGTGACGGACCTGGCCTTGACGGGCTGCAACCACCACCCCAGCGTCGTGGACGACCGCCGCGTCGCCGATCTCCTGATACGTCACCTCGACGCCCACCCGGGCGCCGCCGGATCGGACATTGCCGCGGCGAGCGCGCAGCCGGCCGCCAGCGCGACGGTCAGGCACATTTCCGGTCAACTGATCAACGCGCCGCAGACAGCGACCTGGAACGTCTTCGGCACCGACCAGCACACCGACCTGCTGCCGCATGACGGACCAAAGCAATACCCGACATGGCGCGTCAAGGTGGGCGGCAAGGGCGCCAATGCGTGGGACGTCGGCGCCGTCTCGGCGCTGACCGGCCCCGTATCGGCCGGCGACGCCGTGATGGCCGTGGTCTATCTGCGCGCGCCCGAGCTCAAGGATGGCGAGAAGACCACGGTGTCCTACTTCGGCGTGAACGAGTCGAGCGCCCCCTACGACATGATTGCGCGTGGAACGGCAGAAGTCACCAACCAGTGGGCCCGGTTCTACGCGGTCGGCAAGTCCGCCAAGTCGTATGCCGCGGCGGGCCTGAACGTCGGCGTGCACCTGGCCTCCGACAAGCACGTGATCGACCTGGGGCCCGTGCAGGTCTTTGACTTCGGGCCGAATGTCGATCCGGCCGTCCTCCTGAACAGCAACAAGTGAGCCACCATGACATTTCATGAATCTTTCGCGGCGCGTCGTCTTGCCGCAGCCGTGCTCGCCGCATCCGGGCTCCTGGCACCGATGCTCGGCCATGCCAAGACGGTCTGGCCCGACGGCGCCAAGGCCGCCGTCATCCTGACCTACGACGACGCGCTGCACTCGCAGCTGGACAACGTGGTGCCGGTGCTCGACGCGGCCAAGTTCAAAGCCACGTTCTTCCTGTCCGGCGTGCAGCGCAAGGACGTCGATCGCTGGCGCGCCGTGGCCACGTCCGGACACGAGCTCGCGAACCACACGATCTTCCATCCTTGCGCCAAGCAAGACTTCCCGGCCGACCCGCGCTTCACGAGCGAGGCCTACACGCCGGCGAGCATGCTGCGCGAGATCGAGCAGCAGAACGTGCTGCTGACGGCCATCGACGGCCGCCAGCAGCATGGCTTCGCGACGCCCTGCGGCGAGACCCGCGCCGGCGGCGTGGACTACCTCGAGGCGCTGCGCCAGGCCAACCTCGTCAACTACGTGCGCGGCGTCTACACGTCGCCGGCCGACCTCGCGGCCGACGTGTCCAAGGCGGATCTGATGCACGTGCCGTCGCAGGGTTTCGGCGAAGGCACGACGGTGGCCCAACTGACGGATCTCGTGCAGCGTGCCGAGGCCGGCGGCGGATGGGCTGTCTTCCTCTTTCACGGCGTCGGAGGCGACTACCTGCAGGTGTCGGATCCCGTCCATCGCGAGTTCATCGCCTGGCTGGCCAACCACCGCAAGGAGGTCTGGGTGACGACCTTGCAGGGGGCTATCGATTGGGCAAAGGCGCATCCGAATCCTTGAACCTCCGAGCCCGGCGCCGAATCCCCGACAGCGGCGGATCTGCTGGGCAAGGAGGCCATGTCCTTGTGTGCGGGCGGATGCAACTGGAAGTGGCTGTCGTTGATACTTCCTGACCGGGCGACGCGCGTCTACGCCGATCCCGGATCGCAACGCCCGGCGTTCGGAATGGATCTGTGGAGCCCGAACTCGCTGGCCGACCTCGGCAACTACCGCGCGTTCATGCTGATCGACGTCGCCTCGGGCCGCAAGTTCGTCGTTCAGGCCACCGACATCGACACCGCGCGCAGCGTCTGCAATCCGTTCATGGCCAATGAGCCCGGACCGGTGCGCAAGCCTGCGCTCGCGGGTGCGCGCGCCTTCGTCGCGCGCGGGTCCGCAGACGGGCCGCTGCTGGGCATCGTCAGTGGCAGCTCGATCGACCTCCTGCAGGTGAACGCATCGCCTGCGGGCACGACGCTGGCGTGCCGCAAATCGATGACCGCGCAGGATTCGTTCGATCTTTGGACCGTGACGCCCGATGGCAAGCACCTGCTCGGCGCGGGCGCCACCTCGCAGGCGCACTGTGACATCGCTGGCGGCGCGCAGTCTTCCGGCAGCGCGCTGGCGACACCGGAAGAACTGCGTCGCCTGGCGTGCAGCCGCGGTCTTTCGGATGCCGTCAAGGATGCCGTGGCAGACCAGTGGCAGGACTGGAAGGACCTGACCCACCTGACCTCGACGGCCGCGGGCGTCTGCTAATGATCGACCCGTGCGGCGGCCGGTGCGGTCCAACCGGCCGAAGGCCGGGCTTGCGGTTCACTGGTCGCGGCGTTCGCTTCGATGCCGCAGCACGCTCATCGCGTTGGCCCGCAACTGGTAGGGATGCTGGCACCGGAAGATGCAGCGGCCATGCACGTTGTGCGCGAGCTTGGCGCACAGCACCTGTGATCGCCCGGTGAACAGGCGCCAGGCCTCGACCCCCAGCTGCATGCCCAGCAGCGGTGGCAACAGATTGATCCAACGTGCCGTGGCCAGGTCGCCGGACGCGTCGACTGCGAGCAGGCGTGCCGGGTTCATCCCGAATCCCGACAACGGAGCCGCGCAGGCCACGATCAGCATGACCAGCAGCCCCTGGACCACGCCTGTCGCACGGAACCAGCTCGCGTGGTTGCTGGTGAACAGGATCAACAGCATTCCGGTCGCCGACAGCACGACTTGCGTCGTGAAGACCGCCCAGTCGTTGGTCGGCCCTGTCGACGTCGACAGCAGCGACGGCGCCGTCGTCGCAGGCAGCAGGGCGCCACTGCGCAGCAAGGCCACCGCGGCGAAAGCTCCTGCCAATTGAGCCAGCGCGTAGAGCAGCGCGTCCCGGCGACCGATCGTGCCCAGGCGCAGGTAGGCGAGGGTAATGGCCGGGTTCAGGTGCGTGCCCGAACGTCGGCCCCAGGGCGAATAGATCATCGCGATGAGCGCGAGACCGGTCGCGATGCCGGCCAGCAAGCGGCGCGTGGCCAAGCCGACCGTGGCCGCGACCGGCGCGGTCTCCAGCCACGCCGACACGATGCCGGCAGTCATCACGAACAGCGCGAGGAAGCCGGCCTCGATGGCGTACTCCGGCCAGTGACCACGCAGCGTCGCGGCCCATGTCAGGTCGGCTTCGGAGCTGGGGAACGTGGTCGGGTCGGGTCGCGGCTGCACGCGGCGATCCCGGAAGAGTCGGCCGGGCGACGGCAGTCCGCCAGATGGGGTGGGGGGCGTGGAGGTGTTCAAGCGAGCGTTCGTGGCAATCGATGTTCCGTCCACCCAGCGTGCACGACAGCGAGGGCTTCCATTGCGTCGAAAAGATATACTGTATATATTTACAGCATGCGAGACAGACCCATCATTCCGATCAAGCCTTTGCCTTTGGCGCCGGCGGGCGGGGGGTTTCGCGTGGTCGATCCGCTCGATGCGGGCGCGGGCGACGCCATCGCGCCGGCTGCGGAGCTCAAGGGCCGGGGCACCGGCTGGGCCATCGCGCACCGGTTCGAGAAGGATGCCCGCGAGGCGACGGACGATGGCTGGGGCACGCTGGACCAGGAAGCGTTGGCGCAGCACCTCGCGCCGGGCACCACGATCGTCGAGGAACACGCCAAGCGCATCCTCAGCACCAACGACTCGCCCGACATCAACTTCGACGTCGCGATCAACCCGTACCGCGGCTGCGAGCACGGCTGCATCTACTGCTTCGCGCGCCCCACACACAGCTACCTCAACCTGTCGCCCGGCCTCGACTTCGAGACCCGCATCATCGCCAAGGTGAACGCCGCCGAGCGCCTGCGCGAGACGCTTGCGCGTCCGGGCTACGAGCCGTCGCACATCAACATCGGTTCGGCCACCGACGCCTACCAGCCGATCGAACGCAAGCTGGGCATCACGCGCGGCGTCATCGAGGTGCTTGCGGAGTGCCGGCACGCGTTCGCGATCGTCACCAAGTCTTCCGGCGTCGAGCGCGACCTGGACCTGGTGGGCGAGATGGGGCGCGCCGGGCTGGCGGTGGTCTACATGTCGATCACCACGCTGGACAGCGGGCTGTCACGCATCATGGAACCGCGCGCGGCGGCGCCTCACCGGCGCCTGCGCACCATCGAGGCGCTCGCGCACGCGGGCGTGCCCGTGGGCGTGAGCGCCTCGCCGATGATCCCGTTCATCAACGAGCCGGAGCTGGAACGCATCCTGGCCGCGGCGCGCAATGCGGGCGCCAGCAGCGCGTTCAGCACCGTGCTGAGGCTGCCATGGGAGGTCAACCCGCTGTTCCAGCAGTGGCTGGAAGTGCACTTCCCCGATCGCGCGGCGCGCGTGATGGCGCGCGTGCGCGACATGCGCGGCGGCAAGGACTACGACGCCACCTTCGGCACGCGCATGCGCGGCACCGGCCCGTGGGCGCAGATGTTGCGCGACCGGTTCAACCTGGCGGTGACGCGCCTGGGATTCAGCCGCGAGCTCTATCCGCTGGACCTGTCGCAGTTCGTGCGACCGGCATCGCCGCCGCGGCAGCGCGCGGCATCACACGAGGCCGACGCGGCCGGACAAGGGAGTCTTTTTTGAATCAGCTCGATCAAATGCGCCGCGTGGATGTCGTGCGACGCCCCTGGCCGTTCTATGCGGCGTTGTCCGAATCCCAAGGCCTGGCGCCGCAAGCCGTTCAGGCGGGTGGGTTGGCGGCTTCGCCGGGCGCAGCCTCGCGGGCTCGAAGCACCAAGCCGCCCGATTGCCGGCCGTTGTCGGCGGCCATGGGCGCCACGGGCATCATGGCGCCGTAGCGCTGCTTGAGTTCATCGGCCATGCCCAGCAGGTCGGCGGAATCGGCAATCTTGTCGGCATGGCGTTGCAGCACCATGCGCGCCATGTCGATCAGCTTGGCGTTCATCGTGCGTGCACCGGCGCTCAGCAGCGACTTCGCCGCCGCGCGCGGCTCGCCGGCCAGGCTGTGCGACATCGCCTGCTCGGCCAACGCGGTCACCGCGTTGTGCTGCTCGCGGATGCGCGTGGAGAACGGCTCGTGCACATGGGCGGCGCGCGCCAGCAGTTCCGACAGGCTGCGCGTGGTGCAGAAGCGCAGCGCGAGCGTGTCGATCCAGCCCTCGGCGGCGTCCAGCTGCAGCTCGGCGGCGGTGAGGTACGCCAGCATGGCCACCATGTTGGATGCGGCCTCGAAGTCGAAGTTGGCTTCCTTGATGTCCCTGGCCATCGCGCGCACCTCGGCCACCACCTGCGCGACCTGGCGCTGCAGCATCAGGTTGAAGATGGTGATGACGCTGGCAAAGCGCTGCAGGCGAACGCTCTTGGGCGCCTTTTCCAGCGCGTGGTTCATGTTGTCCAGGCAGCGCTGCAGGCCCTTGGAATCACGGTCGGTGAAGCGCATCACCGCCAGCAGCACCACGCTCTGGAAGTCGAACATCTTCGAGCTGATGCCCATCAGCGTCGCGCGCTCCAGCGCCTTCTTGGCTTCGTCGTTCTCGCCCAGATAGAAGGCCAGCATCCCTTGCCGCTGCAGGCGTGTGATCGATCCGGGCGTCAGCTGTGTGGCGGTGCGGTAGGTGTTGAGCGCCTCGGCGAACTGGCCCTGGTCGACCTGCACGCGGCCCATCACGTCGTACGCATCGGCAAAGCCGGGCTGGTCGGCGATCAGGCTTTCCAGCGTGCGCCGGCCGGCGGGCGCGGAGCCGGCCTCGATCTGCGCGCGTGCGACGCCCAGGCGCGCCCACGGCAGCGCCTGCGTTGCGATCACGGCTTCGTACATCACGCGGGCCTCGTCGTGCTTGTTCAGGCGCAGCAGCAGCTCGGCGCCGATGCGCGCGGCATAGAGCCAGTACGCGCCCTTGACCTCGAAGCGGCGTACGCACAGCTGGGCAGCGAGGTCGAACTGGCCGTCGTCGATCGCGATGAAGATGTCCTTGAGGATCTTCTTGCGCTGGCGCGACTGCTGGATGCGCTGGGCCAGCGCATGCGCCGTGTGCGGCTTGAGCAGGTAGCTGTCGAGCGCCGATTCAGCGGCCTCGGCGACCGCGGCATAGCTGGCTTCGGACGTCACCATCACGAAGACGGTGGAGAACGGCAGCAGCTGGGCGCGGCGCAGGTCGTTGAGCAAGTCCTGGCCGGAATAGTTGCCGCCGTGGAAGTCCTGTTCGCACAGGACGATGTCGTACTCGCGCGCCTCGAGCTGGCGGCGTGCATCCTGAACACGGCCGCACTGGACGATGGTGCCCACGCCGAGGTCGCGCAGCTGGGCGGCCTGGATGCTTCGGGCGGTCGGGTTGGCGTCGATCACCAATGCGCGGCAGTTGACCAGGTCCGGGTCGAAGCCGTTTCCACCACCCCCTCCGAGGGCGGCCGGCAGGCCTGGCTTCATCTCCGACTGGACACTCTTCATGACGCGACTCACCCATTCCGGGGCGCCCGAGTGGCACCCGTCTGGTGGGTATCGGCCGGACGAGGGGGAAACTTGATGGCGTGCCGTCTCGGCAAGATCGGGAAGGACGGAATGCCGCAGGCATGAAAAAGCCGCCCGGAGGCGGCTTGATGCGGCTTACTTGAACAGGTCCTTGACCCGGTCCGTCCAGCTCTTGGAATTGGGCGAGTGCTTGTCTCCGCCCTTGCGCAGCGATTCGTCCAGCTCCTTGAGCAGCTTGCGCTGGTGCTCTGTGAGCTTGATCGGGGTCTCGAGCGTGATGTGGCAGTAGAGGTCGCCTGGGTAGCTCGAACGGATGCCCTTGATGCCCTTGCCGCGCAGGCGGAAGGTCTTGCCGTGCTGGGTGCCTTCCGGTAGTTCGATCTCCACCTTGCCGGTGAGCGTGGGCACTTCGATGCTGCCGCCCAACGCAGCCTGCGTCATGGGCACGGGCACCGTGCAGTGCAGGTCGTCGCCGTCGCGCTCGAAGATGTCATGCTGCTTGATGCGGATCTCGATGTAGAGATCGCCCGGCGGCCCGCCGTTGGGCCCCGGCTCGCCATTGCCGGACGAGCGGATGCGCATGCCTTCGTTGATGCCGGCCGGGATCTTGACTTCCAGCGTCTTGGTCTTCTTGATGCGGCCCTGGCCCGAGCAGGTGGGGCAGGGTTCGGGAATGATCTTGCCGGTGCCGTGGCAGTTGGGGCAGGTCTGCTGGATCGAGAAGAAGCCCTGGCGCATGTGCACCGTGCCGGCGCCCGAGCAGGTCGGGCAGGTCTTGGGCGAGGTGCCCGGCTTGGCGCCCGAACCCTTGCAGGTCTCGCAGTTCTCCCAGCTGGGCACGCGGATCTGCGTGTCCTTGCCGGCAGCCGCCTCTTCCAGCGTGATCTCCATCGCGTAGCTGAGGTCGTTGCCGCGGTAGACCTGCTTGCCGCCCGCCGCGCCGCGGCGCTGGCCACCGGCACCGCCGAAGATGTCGCCGAAGATGTCCCCGAAGGCCTCGGCGAAGCCGCCGAAGCCTTCCGCGCCCGCGCCGTGGCCCATGTTCGGATCGACGCCCGCATGGCCGTACTGGTCATAGGCCGCCTTCTTCTGCGGATCCGAGAGCATCTCGTAGGCTTCCTTGGCCTCCTTGAATTTCTCTTCGGCTGCCTTGGCGCCGTCACCCTGGTTGCGGTCCGGGTGGTGCTTCATCGCGAGCTTGCGATAGGCCTTCTTGATGTCGTCGTCGGACGCACCCTTGACCAGGCCAAGGACTTCGTAGTAATCGCGTTTGCTCATGGGGCAATTATCTTTTCGACGCGCTGCAATGGCGCACAGGGCTGGCGCCGCATGCGTGCAAGAACGCATCCGGCGCGGGTCTTTCTAGCGACAAAGGCCGGCAGCCCGCGGAGCGTCATCGCTCCGCAAGTCACCGGCCGTCTGCTGAAGGCGAACCTCAGCTCTTCTTGACTTCCTTGAAGTCGGCGTCGACCACGTTGTCGTCGGCGGCATGGGCCGCCTGCGGCTCGGCGTGCGCATGTTCGCCCGCTCCGGCAGCCGCACCGGCCGCGGCCTGCTGGGCCGCCTGCTGGTCGGCGTACACCTTCTCGCCCAGCTTCTGGCTGGCCGTCATCAGCGCCTCGGTCTTGGCCTCGATCGCGGCCTTGTCGTCGCCCTTGATCGCTTCCTCGGTGTCCTTGAGCGCGGCCTCGATGGCTTCCTTCTCGGACGCCTCGAGCTTGTCCCCATGCTCGCCCAGGCTCTTGCGGACCGAGTGGATCATCGCGTCGGCCTGGTTGCGCGCCGACACCAGTTCCACCTTCTTGGCGTCCTCGCTGGCGTTGGCTTCGGCGTCGCGCACCATCTTCTGGATCTCGTCCTCGGTCAGGCCCGAGTTCGCCTTGATGGTGATCTTGTTTTCCTTGCCGGTGGCCTTGTCCTTGGCGCCCACGTGCAGGATGCCGTTGGCGTCGATGTCGAAGGTCACCTCGATCTGCGGCGTGCCGCGCGAAGCCGGCGGGATGCCCTCGAGGTTGAACTCGCCCAGGCTCTTGTTGCCCGTGGCCAGCTCGCGCTCGCCCTGGTAGACCTTGATCGTGACGGCCGGCTGGTTGTCGTCGGCCGTGGAGAACACCTGGCTGAACTTGGTCGGGATCGTGGTGTTCTTCTTGATCATCTTGGTCATCACGCCGCCCAGCGTCTCGATGCCCAGCGACAGCGGGGTGACGTCCAGCAGCAGCACGTCCTTGCGGTCGCCCGAGAGCACCTGGCCCTGGATGGCGGCGCCGACGGCCACGGCCTCGTCGGGATTGACGTCCTTGCGCGGCTCCTTGCCGAAGACTTCCTTGACCTTGTCCTGCACCTTGGGCATGCGGGTCATGCCGCCGACCAGGATGACGTCGTTGATGTCGGACAGCTTGACGCCGGCGTCCTTGATGGCCGTCTGGCAGGGCGCGATCGTGCGTTCGATCAGTTCCTCGACCAGCGACTCGAGCTTGGCGCGCGTCAGCTTGACGTTCAGGTGCTTGGGGCCCGACGCGTCGGCCGTGATGTAGGGCAGGTTGACGTCGGTCTGGGTCTGGCTCGACAGCTCGATCTTGGCCTTTTCCGCGGCTTCCTTCAGGCGTTGCAGCGCCAGGACGTCCTTGGTCAGGTCGACGCCTTGTTCC
>Ga0302279_10006478_pt1 | contig 12383 bp, 11 predicted proteins | sample III_Bog_N3_3_FD_194541 | JGI IMG/M metagenome (GOLD analysis project Ga0302279, IMG submission 194541) | Peat permafrost microbial communities from Stordalen Mire near Abisko, Sweden - III_Bog_N3_3 | ecosystem: Environmental > Terrestrial > Soil > Wetlands > Peat | place: Sweden: Abisko...
GCGGCCGCGAGCGTCGACCCGGCCAAGCGGGCGCGGCTGGTCCACGCGGCACAGACTTATCTTGCCGCCCTGACCCGGGTGCCACCGTGCCGGTTCGACGTCGTCGCGCTGGACGGCGATCGGGTGGCGTGGCTGAAGGCGGCGTTCGACGAGGGCTGAAACGTCCGGATCCAGTCCTTGCGAGGCCTTTCGTCAGTTGAAGGATCAAATTGATAGGTGGTAACCCGTATTTCTGAAAGAATATCGCTGCTCGACGGCGGACAAAGCTGCACGGAACTCGACGGCACGACGCGACTCTGTCCTACGACACGCTGAACTATCATCCGCGCGCGGCCACGCAACCGGGCCGGAAACCTTGGGCGTCCATGCTCGAACCCCGCATCCAACAGCACTTTTTCGAAAGCGCCGACCTCAGCTACCAGGCCGCCGAGGCCATGGCCCGTCCCATCGCCGATGCCGCGCAAGCCATCGTCGATTGCGTCACCTCCGGTGGGCGCGTGTGGGTCCACGGCCGCGGCGTGGCCCAGGCGCCGGCGCAGTTGCTGGGCGCGGCCTTGTCGGGCCGCTTCGAGCGCGATCGTCCCGGCCTGGCGGCCATGATGCTGGCGGTCGATCCGCTGCTGCTGTCCGAGCCGCGCCAGTCCGACGCCGACGCGCCCGCCGTCACGCAGCTGCGGGTGCTCGGGCAGGCCGGCGACGTGCTGGTGGCCTTCGCGCTGCGTCCCGACGACGCGCTGCTGGCGGCCGTCGTCGACGCCGCGCACGAACGCGAGATGAGCGCGCTGGTGATCGCCGGGCGCGAACCCGGCGTGGGCACCCCGCGCGGCACGCCCGCCATCGCCGCCGAGACCGACATCTGGATCTCCGTCCCGCATGATCGCCCCGCGCGCATCTGCGAACTCCAACTGCTGACGCTGCACGCCCTGTGCGATGCCGTCGACCTCCAACTTCTCGGCGACGCCGACCTCTGATGACCATGCAAACCACTTCCGCCCAAGCACGCCGCCGCCATCCGCTGGTCACCACCGTGCTCGTGGGCGCGCTGGCCGCCTCGCTGCAGGGCTGCATCGCGCTGCTGGGCGCGGGCGCCGTGGCGGGCGGCCTGTCGCTCAACGATCGCCGCACCGGCGGCACGCAGGTCGAGGACCAGGCGATCGAGCTGAAGTCCGGCGGCCGCCTGCGCGAAGCCATCGGCGAGGCCGGCCACATCAACGTGACCAGCTACAACCGCATCGCGCTGCTGACCGGCGAAGTGCCCACCGATGCCGACAAGGCGTCGGCCGAGAAGGCGATCGCGGCCATCGAAGGCGTCACCAACGTCGTCAACGAGCTCGAGGTGGGCGCCAACAGCACGCTCAGCACGCGCTCGAGCGACACCGTGATCACCACGCGCGTGAAGAGCGCGCTGATCGATGCCAAGGACATCCAGTCCAGCGCCATCAAGGTGGTCACCGAACGCGGCAACGTCTACCTGATGGGACGCGTCAGCGAACGCGAGGCGACTCGCGCGGCCGACATCGCGCGTTCGCAGCCGAGTGTGCTGAAGGTGGTGCGGGTGTTCGAGATCCTCACCGAGGAACAGTTGGCGAACTTGAAGTAGGCCTGCTTGGCGACAGAGGAACGGGCGCTGCGGCGGCCGTTTTTTCTGGCGTACGAGGCGAATACGCGCGTCCGGGCTCAGCCGGCGCCTAGGCGGGGATGGATCCTGCGACTTCGCGCAGGATGACAGGTACGGCGCGGTTGCGGTTGCGGTTGCGGAGTCTGTGCCGAGCAGGCTACTTGTTCAACAACCGGATCAGGCTCGACGTGTCCCAGCGGCCGCCGCCGCGGTTCTGCAGCTCGGCGTAGAACTGGTCGATCAGCGCCGTGGCGGGCAGGCGCGCGCCGTTGCGGCGCGATTCGTCCAGCACCAGGCCGAGGTCCTTGCGCATCCAGTCGACGGCGAAGCCGAAGTCGAACTTGTCGTCGACCATCGTCTTGCCGCGGTTGTCCATCTGCCAGCTCTGCGCGGCGCCCTTGCCGATGACGTCGAGCACGGCGGGCATGTCCAGGCCGGCGCGGCCGCCGAAGGCGATCGCCTCGGCCAGGCCTTGCACCAGGCCGGCGATGCAGATCTGGTTGACCATCTTGGCGAGCTGCCCGGCGCCGCTGTCGCCCAGCCGCGTGACCGCGCGCGCGAACGCGAGCGCGACCGGCTTCATTGCGTCGAACGGCGCGGCATCGCCGCCGCACATGACCGTGAGCAGCCCGTTGACGGCACCGGCCTCGCCACCGGACACCGGCGCGTCGACGAAGTGCAGGCCCAGCGCCGCGGCCTGCCCATGCAGTTCGCGGGCGATGTCGGCCGACGCCGTGGTGTGGTCGACGAGCACCGCGCTGCGCGCCATGCCCGCGAACGCGCCGTCCGCGCCGGTCACCACCGAGCGCAGGTCGGCGTCGTTGCCGACGCACACGAACACGAATTCCGCGCCTTCGACCGCGGCGCGCGGCGTCGGCGCCGCCTTGCCGCCGTGCCTGGCAACCCAGGCATCGGACTTGGACGCAGTGCGGTTGTAGACGGTCACCTGGTGCCCCGCGCCAGCGAGATGGCCAGCCATCGGGCCACCCATCACGCCAAGTCCGAGGAAGGCGACCTTGCGAGAGGGCGTGGATTCGTATTGTTTGGTCATCGTGGAGTGAACTCGGCGCTTCCGAGCTGTGCGCGCCACACTTTCCCGGCGCTGCTGCTCACATGCCGAACAAGAAGTTCAAGGGAGCGGCGGCCGGCTCCGCTGGGCCGCTCGCGGAGCACCCCCTCGGGCGCCAGCGAGCGTGAGGGTCGACATTTTCTAGCCAAAGGTCATGTGCTCGGTGCCGGCCGCAAGGTCCGTGGACCGCGAGCGCTCGCTGTCGAGCTTGATCTGCAGGCGCAGGTCGTTGACGGAGTCGGCGTTGCGCAGCGCGTCTTCGTAGGTGATCAGGTTGGCCTCGTACATGTCGAACAGCGCCTGGTCGAAGGTCTGCATGCCCAACTCGCGCGAACGCTTCATCAGGTCCTTCAGGTCGCCCACCTTGCCCTGGAAGATCAGGTCGGCGACGAGCGGCGTGTTGAGCAGGATCTCGACGGCGGCCACGCGACCCTTGCCTTCCTGGCGCGGCAGCAGGCGCTGCGAGATCAGCGCCTTCATGTTGAGCGACAGGTCCATCAGCAGCTGCGTGCGGCGCTCTTCCGGGAAGAAGTTGATCATCCGGTCCAGCGCCTGGTTGGAGCTGTTGGCATGCAGCGTGGCCATGCACAAGTGGCCAGTCTCGGCGAATGCGACGGCCAGGTCCATCGTTTCGCGATCGCGGATCTCGCCCATCAGAATCACGTCGGGCGCCTGGCGCAGCGCGTTCTTCAGCGCGAGTTCCCAGCTGTCGGTGTCGATGCCTATCTCGCGCTGGGTGACGATGCAGTTCTTGTGCGGATGCACGAACTCCACCGGATCCTCGACGGTGATGATGTGGCCGAAGGTGTTCTCGTTGCGCCAGTCGAGCATCGCCGCCTGCGACGTCGTCTTGCCCGAGCCGGTGGCGCCCACCATGATGATCATGCCGCGCTTGGTCAGCGCGACGTCCTTGAGCACGCGCGGCAGCCCGAGGCTGTCGATGGTGGGGATTTCCTGCGGAATCGTCCGCAGGACCAGACCGACATGGCTTTGCTGCAGGAACGCGCTGCAGCGGAAACGCCCGATGCCCGCCGGCGAGATCGCGAAGTTGCACTCCTTGGTGCGTTCGAAGTCGGAGGCCTGCTTGTCATTCATGATCGCACGCGCCAGCGCCATGGTGTGCGCGCCCGTGAGCGGCTGCGGCGACACCTTGGTGACCTTGCCGTCGACCTTGATGGCCGGCGGAAAATCGGCGGTCAGGAAAAGGTCGGAGCCGTTGCGCGTGACCATCAGGCGCAGCAGGTCGTTGACGAACTTCGATGCTTGTTCTCTTTCCATGACCTTCTTCCTTCAATGTCGACACCTGCGATCTTGCCAGCACTGGGCCCGATCAGCGGTGATCAATGGCAACGACGTCGGCGCAGCGGCCGAGCCGGATCACTCGCGCGTGAGCAACGCCGACAGCCGCGCGCTCACCTGGCGCAGCCGCAGCGACAGCCGCCGGGCCAGCCAAGCCAGCAGCGCGGCGGCGAGCCGGGGCTCGTGCTGCATCATGCGGTCGAGCGCGGCGGCGCCGAGCACGGCGAACTTGGCCGACGTCAACGTGGTGCATGCCGAGAAACGGGCGCCGGCGTCGAGCAGCGACATTTCGCCCAGCACGTCGCCCGCGCGCGATTCGCCCAGCCGAGCCTTCGCGCCCCACGGCTGGACGCGCTCGACCGCGACGGTGCCGTCCAGCACGATCAACAGGAAATCGCCCTGCTCGTCCTGGCCGATCACCTGGCGGCCGGCTTCCACCTGCACGTATTCGAGGTAGTTGCCGAACACCGACAGCGCCTCGGGTCCGAGCTGCGACAGCTGCGGATCCTGGCCGAACAGCTTGACCAGCGACAGCGTGCCCAGCGCCGGGTCGTACGGCTTGGTGTGCAGGTCGAGGCTGCGCACGTCCCAGCTCACCATCAGCTGGGTGTCCTGGTGCTGCTCCTGGAACTGCGTGGCGAAATAGCTGGACGAGTCGTCCCGCGGCGCGACCACCGGCGGCTTGGGTTGGCGACGAAACCGGGCGAGAAGGTTTTTCACGGAAAGCCGTTCGCGAAAGGGATCAGCCCGGGAAGTTTTCCGGGAACTTGGCCTTCTGGCGGGCTTCCGCCGGCGCGATCACATTGCGGCGCACCAGGTCGGCCAGGCATTGGTCGAGCGTCTGCATGCCCGCCTGGTTGCCGGTCTGGATCGACGAATACATCTGCGCGATCTTGTTTTCGCGGATCAGGTTGCGGATGGCCGCGGTGCCCAGCATGATCTCGTAGGCGGCCGCGCGGCCGGTGCCGTCCTTGAGCTTGCACAGCGTCTGCGAGATGACCGCGACCAGCGATTCGGACAGCATCGCGCGCACCATGTCCTTCTCGGCCGCCGGGAACACGTCGACCACGCGGTCGATCGTCTTGGCGGCGCTGGAAGTGTGCAGCGTGCCAAAGACCAGGTGGCCCGTCTCGGACGCGGTCAGCGCCAGGCGGATGGTTTCCAGGTCGCGCATTTCGCCCACCAGGATGCAGTCGGGATCTTCGCGCAGCGCCGAACGCAGCGCGTTGGAGAAGCTGAGCGTCTGCGGGCCGACCTCGCGCTGGTTGATCAGGCACTTCTTCGATTCGTGCACGAACTCGATCGGATCCTCGATCGTCAGCACGTGGCCGTAGCTGTTGTCGTTCAGGTGGTCGATGATGGCCGCGAGCGTGGTCGACTTGCCCGAGCCCGTCGGGCCGGTGACCAGCACCAGGCCGCGCGGCTTCATCGCCAGGTCGGCGAAGATCTTCGGGCAGTTCAGCTGCTCCAGCGTGAGGATCTTGGACGGAATCGTCCGGAACACGGCCGCCGCGCCGCGGTTCTGGTTGAACGCGTTGACGCGAAAGCGCGCCAGGCCCTGGATCTCGAACGAGAAGTCGCACTCCAGCGTGTCTTCGTAGTGCTTGCGCTGGGTGTCGTTCATGATGTCGTACACCAGGCCGTGGACCTGCTTGTGCGACATCGGGTCGACGTTGATGCGGCGCACGTCGCCGTGCACGCGGATCATGGGCGGCAGTCCCGATGACAGGTGCAGGTCGGATGCCTTGTTCTTGACCGAAAACGCGAGCAGTTGGGTGATGTCCATGTGGTCCGTGGCCCCGCAAGGCTTATGCTCCGGCCCAAATGGCCAGCATCGCCGAGAACATACTACAAGTCCGGGGCCGAATTGCATCGGCTTGCCGGGCATTTGACCGACTTCCCGCCACCGTGAACTTGTTGGCGGTCAGCAAGACGTGTCCGGGTGTTTCCGTGCGCGAGGCCCACGCCGCCGGCCAGCGCGATTTCGGCGAGAACTACGTGCAGGAAGCGCTGGCCAAGATCGACGAACTGGCCGACCTGCGCGCCGACCTGCGCTGGCACCTGATCGGCCCGCTCCAGAGCAACAAGGCGCGCGAAGTCGCGGCCCGCTTCGACTGGGTGCACGCGGTCGACCGGATCAAGCTGGCCCAGCGGCTGTCCGACCTGCGTCCGGACGGCCTGCCGCCGCTGCAGGTGTGCCTGCAGGTCAACATCAGCGGCGAGGACAGCAAGAGCGGCGTCGCACCGGACGCGGCGCTGGCGCTCGCGCGCGGCGTCGCCGCGCTGCCGCGGCTCAAGCTGCGCGGACTGATGGCGATTCCCGAGCCGGCGGGCGACCTGGCGTCGCAGCGCGCGCCGCACCGCGCGTTGCGCGAATTGTTCGAGGCCATGAACGCCGAAGGCCTCGGGCTGGACACGCTGTCCGTCGGCATGAGCGCCGACCTGGAAGCGGCGATCGCGGAAGGAGCGACCTGGGTGCGGATCGGCACGGCGATCTTCGGGTCGCGGCCCGCGAAGATGGCGCCGGCGCCGTAGCACGACGCCGGAACGCTCAACGCTGGCGCAACAGCGCAAAGCCGCCGGGAGCGGCGGCCTCGTCGATCGGGGCGAACACTTCGACCACCGACAGGCCGTCGCGCAGATCCAGCGTTGAATCGAGCCAGCCGTTCCATGCGAGCGCCACGTCGTGGCCGGCTTCGCCGAGCATCCGGGCCTCTTCGCGCGACGGCCAGGTGGGGCAATAGACGACGTCGCTGGTCATCGCGGCGCGGCCAGCGTGGCCGCGCGCCAGGTGATGGGCGGCGATGTGGGTGCTGGCGACGGCGGCGGCTTGCATGGTGACCCTCGTTCGGTTCGACGGCCTGCGGGCACCTTGCCTGTCGACCGATGACCGGACTTTGCCTGCAAGAGCCGTCGAATGCATTCCCCATGGCGGGGGCCCACCGAAGGGGGGAGCGAGCCATCTGCCATCGCGCGCCCACCCGCGCCGTGGTCGCCACGGCCCCCTGCCGTGCTGGGGCCAGGAATGTCGGCGCAGGCCGCTCAGATCGGCAGCGCGTTGGTCGTCTTGACCTCTTCCATCACCGTGTAGGTGCGCGTCTCGCGCACGCCCGGCAGGCTCCAGATGACCGACGCGATCATCTCGCGATAGGCGGCCATGTCGGCCACGCGCGTCTTGATCAGGTAGTCGAAGCCGCCGGCCACGAGGTGGCATTCGAGGATCTCGGGACGCGTCTGGACAGCCGCCTTGAAGGTGTCCATCACGGCCGGCGCCGTGCGATCGAGCAGCACCTCGATGAACACCATCATGCTGGCCCCGAGCTTGTTCGGATTCAGCCGCGCCTCGTAGCCCAGGATGAAGTTCTCCCGCGTCAGCCGCTTCACGCGCTCGAGCACGGCCGTGGGCGACAGGTGCACCTCCTCGGCCAGCTTGAGGTTGCTGATTCGTCCGTCTTGCTGCAGCACGCGCAGGATGCGCGCGTCGATCTTGTCGATGCCTTTGTCGCTCGACAGATTCGACACCGAAGACGGTTCGGGCTGGGTCTTGTTCATGCTGGACGAATCTCCGCGGTCTCTGACGAAATCCGAATTTATCTCATGCATTCTCGACCTAAGCTATCAAATTATCCAGTCGGGACTTTCACTGCCATGTCATCGCCCAGTCCTCGCTTCGTCGCTGGCCCGCCGAGCGCCAGGCTGCCCTACCCGTATCGCTCGGAGCAGGCCGCGGTCGAGGCAGCGCTGTCCTCCTTGGCGGGGCAGCTCGACTGGGCGCAGGTGATCCGAGCCGCGCGGCCCTGGATCGAGGCGGTGCGCGACCAGCCGGCGCCGTTCTGGGCCATGGAGTCCCTGCTGCGCGAATACCCGATCTCCAGCGCCGAGGGCCTGGCGCTGATGCGGCTGGCCGAGGCCCTGCTGCGCGTGCCCGACGTCGAGACCGCGATCGCGCTGACGGCCGACCAGCTCGGCCGCGCCGACTTCGACGCCGAGTCCGTGGCCGACGGCCCGCACAGGCTGCTGGCGGGCCTGTCGGCCAACGCGATCTCGCTGTCCAAGAAGTTCCTGCCCGGCGCCGAAGGCGAGGGCGGACTGCTGCAGCGGCTGGGCGCCAAGACGGTCGTCGCCGCCACGGTGCGCGCGATCCAGTTGCTGGGCCGCCAGTTCGTGCTCGGGCGCACCATCGTCGAAGCGATGGAGGAAGCGCACGCGCAGCGTCGCGACATGGCGCGCGAGCGCGGTGGTGCCGCCACTGCCGGCGCCGGGCTGCGGTTCTCGTACGACATGCTGGGCGAGGGTGCTCGCACCGAACACGATGCGCAGCGATACCTCGCCTCGTATGCCAATGCCATCGCGGCCATCTCGCGCGGCCAGGTCGCCGCGTCGCCGCAGACCGCCGACGGCATCTCGATCAAGCTGTCCGCGCTGTTCTCGCGCTACGAGGACGGCCAGCGCGAGCGCGTGTTCGCCGAGCTGCTGCCGCGCGTGTGGTCGCTGATCGAGCTGGCCGCGCGCGCCAATCTCAACCTCCCGATCGACGCCGAGGAGACCGATCGCCTGGAGCTGTCGCTGGACGTGCTGGACGCGCTCGCCGCGCGCATCGCCGCCGCATTCCCCACGTGGGCCGGCTTCGGGCTGGCGGTGCAGGCCTACCAGACGCGTGCGCCGCAGGTTGTCGATGTGGTCGCCGGGATCGCGCGCCGCCACGGGCTGCGCTTCATGGTGCGACTGGTCAAGGGAGCGTATTGGGACGGCGAGATCAAGCGCGCGCAGGAAGGCGGCCTGGCCGGCTACCCGGTGTTCACGCACAAGCATCACACCGACATCTCGTACCTGGCCTGCGCGCGCGCGCTGATCGCGCACGCCGACGTCATCTACCCGCAGTTCGCGACGCACAACGCGGGCACCATCGCTGCGATCCTGCAGATGGCGCGAGAAAATGGCGCCGCCTTCGAGATGCAGCGACTGCACGGCATGGGCGAGGGCATCTACCGCGAGGTGATGAAGGACGCGACGATCCCGTGCCGCGTCTACGCTCCGGTGGGCGAGCACCGCGACCTGCTGGCCTACCTCGTGCGCCGCCTGCTGGAGAACGGTGCCAACTCGAGCTTCGTGCACCAGCTCGCGGACAGCAGCGTGGACGTCGAGCGACTGCTCGCCTCGCCAATGACGCAAGTGCGCCCGCCCGCGTTCGCGATGCCCGCGGACCTGTACCCATCCGACCACGGCCTGCAGCGCCGCAACTCCACCGGCGCCGCCCTGGCGGTGATCGACGAACGCGCGCCGCTGCAGGCCGCCGTCGCCGCGACGATCGTGCCGGCGATCCGCGAGGCCACCATCGCCGAAGTCGCCACGACGATGGCGGCGCTGGACGCTGGCTTTCCCGCTTGGAACGATCGCCCGGTCGACGAACGCGCGGCGATCATCCGCCGCGCCGGCGACCTGCTCGACGCGCGGCTGGCGCAGTTCTGCGGCCTGCTGGTCAGGGAGGCGCACAAGACGCTGGGCGACTGCGTGGCCGAGGTGCGCGAGGCGGTCGACTTCTGCCGCTACTACGCCGACCAGGCGCAGATCCGGCTGCAGGACCAGGCACTGCCGGGCCCGACCGGCGAAAGCAACGAGCTGCGCCTGAATGGCCGCGGCGTGTTCGCCTGCATCTCGCCGTGGAATTTCCCGCTGGCGATCTTCGCGGGCCAGGTCGTCGCCGCGCTCGTCGCGGGCAACACCGTCGCCGCCAAGCCAGCCGAGCAGACGCCCGCCGTCGCCGCGCGCCTGGTCGACCTGCTGCACGAGGCCGGCGTCCCCAAGGACGCGCTGGCGCTGCTGCACGGCCCGGGCGAGACGATCGGCGCCGCGCTGACCGCCGACCCGCATTGCGCCGGCGTCTGCTTCACCGGTTCCACGCAGGTGGCCAAGATCATCCAGCGCACGCTGGCGCACAAGGACGGCCCCATCGTGCCGTTCATCGCCGAGACCGGTGGCCTGAACGCGATGATCGTCGACTCCAGCGCGCTGCCCGAGCAGGTGGTCGACGCAGTCGTGCAGAGCGCGTTCCGCTCGGCCGGCCAGCGTTGTTCGGCGCTGCGGCTGCTGGTGGTGCACGCCTCGATCGCCGACGGCGTGATCGAGATGATCCGCGGCGCGCTGGCGGAGCTGGACGTGGGTGACCCGTCGCTGCTGGCCACCGACGTCGGGCCGCTGATCGACGACGAGGCGCACGCCAACGTCTCGCGCCATGTGGTGCGGCTGAAGAAGACGGCGACGCTGCTTGGCGAGACGGCCGTGTCGTCCTCGTTCCCGCGCCTGGTCGCGCCGGTCGCATTCGAGCTGCCTTCCATCGCCGACCTGAAGGCCGAGATCTTCGGCCCGGTGCTGCACGTCGTGCGCTGGAACGGCGACGTCGACGCGGTGATGCGCGACATCAACAGGCTCGGCTACGGACTGACGCTGGGCATCCAGACCCGCATCGACAGCCGCGCCCAGCGCCTGGCCAGGCGGGCCAAGGTCGGCAACGTCTACGTCAACCGCAACATGATCGGCGCGGTCGTCGGCGTGCAGCCGTTCGGCGGCCAAGGGCTGTCGGGCACCGGCCCGAAAGCCGGCGGCCCGCACTATCTTTTCCGCTTTTGCGCCGAGCAGACGCTGACCGTCAACACCGCCGCGGCCGGCGGAAACGCCGCGCTGTTGGCGGGCGAGTCCGGCGGCCACTGAGCCGACGGCGGCGCGCTTCAGGGATACAGCCCGCGCTCCTCGCGCGCGATCAGGATGCGCTCGCAGGCGACGGCGAAGGTCGCGGTGCGCAGCGTGATCTTGTGGCGATCGGCCGTGTCCCAGATCTTGCGCAGCGCGTCGACCATGATCTTGTCCAGGCGCACGTTGATCTCGTCCTCGCTCCAGAAGAAGCTGGAGAAATCCTGCACCCATTCGAAGTACGACACCGTCACGCCGCCGGCGTTGCAGATGACGTCGGGCACGACCAGGATGTTGCGCTCGGCCAGCATGTCGTCGGCCCTGGAGGTGGTCGGGCCGTTGGCGCCTTCGAGCACCAGCCGGGCCTTGATGCGGCGCGCGCGTTCCTCGTTGATCTGGCCTTCGAGCGCGGCCGGGATCAGGATGTCGCAATCGACGTCCCAGAACTCCTCGGGCTTGAGCACGTCGGCGCCCTTGAAGCCGGCCACGCCGCCGGTCTTGCCCACGTGCGGCACCAGGTCGGCCAGGTCGAAGCCGTTGGCGTTGTAGATCGTGCCCGTGTGGTCCTGGGCCGCGACGATCTTGCCGCCGGCCTGCGCGAACAGCTCGGCGGCGGCGCCGCCGACGTTGCCGAAACCTTGCACCGCGACACGGGCGCTGTTCAGGTCCAGGCCGATGCGGCGCGCCGCTTCGCGGCCGGTGACGAACACGCCGCGCCCGGTGGCCTTGACGCGGCCGGCCGAGCCGCCCAGGTGCAGCGGCTTGCCGGTGACCACGCCGGTGGCCGTCGAACCGGTGTTCATCGAGTACGTGTCCATCATCCAGGCCATGATCTGGCCGTTGGTGTTCACGTCGGGCGCCGGGATGTCCTTCTGCGGGCCGATGATCAGGCCGATCTCGCTGGTGTAGCGGCGCGTCATGCGCTCGAGTTCCTTGGTCGACAGCCGCTTGGGATCGACGCGGATGCCGCCCTTGGCGCCGCCGAACGGCAGGTTCACCGCAGCGGTCTTGACCGTCATCCAGGCGGACAGCGCCATCACTTCTTCCAGCGTGACGTCCGGGTGGTAGCGCACGCCGCCCTTGCCCGGGCCGCGCGACAGGTTGTGCTGCACGCGAAAGCCCTCGAAGTGGGCGACGGTGCCGTTGTCGAGCTCGATGGGCACGTCGACGATCAGCGCGCGCTTCGGTCGCTTGAGCGTCTCGGCCCAGCGCGCCAGGTTGCCCAGGTAGGGCACGACGCGGTCGACCTGCGACAGGTAGGTGCCCCAGGGGCTGTCGCCGGTCGGCGAAAGATAGGACAGGTTGCTCATGGCGGGAATCCTCGTGTCTGGTTGAATTCGCGGGTCGCTCAGAGCCTCGTGGGCATCGCGATCCGCAAGATCCTGGGCGCGGCGGTCTCGATCGGAAACGTGCTCGGGCCGGCAGTGCAATGGACTGTAGGCCGCGCCGCGCCGAATTACTCACCAAGCGTCATGCAAGATTTGCATGACCCCTGAACATCGCATTCATGCCCGGCGCGACCGCGCGCGAATCTAAACTCGGCCCATGATGAACTCGAACACTCCAACCGCGCCAGCCGCGGGGCCATCGGACACTCCGCTGCTCGCCTTCGTGGGCGGCGGCAACATGGCCAGCGCCATCCTGGGCGGATTGATCGCCGCCGGCCACCCCGCGAGCCGGGTCGTGGTGGTGGAACCGCACGCGCCGCAA
>Ga0302279_10006483_pt1 | contig 12378 bp, 15 predicted proteins | sample III_Bog_N3_3_FD_194541 | JGI IMG/M metagenome (GOLD analysis project Ga0302279, IMG submission 194541) | Peat permafrost microbial communities from Stordalen Mire near Abisko, Sweden - III_Bog_N3_3 | ecosystem: Environmental > Terrestrial > Soil > Wetlands > Peat | place: Sweden: Abisko...
GACGCCGAGCGCGGCCACGAGCACGATCGCGGCGAGGCCGAGATTCCGCAGGAGCGGCATCCCGTCAGAACGCGGTGTAGATGAAGCGCGTATCGCTCGAGGGCCCGAAGACGATCGTCACGAGCACGATCGCGAACGCCACGAGCCCGAGCACCACGGGATTCGCGAGCCGCGAGCCGAGGACGCGCACGATCGGATCTTTCGCGAGCACGTCGCGGACGTCGCGCGCGCCGGGGACGACGTGTTTCTCGGCATCGATCACGAGCGCTCCGCTTCTCGCTTGCGAGCGAACGCCCTCGTCGCGATGAACGCCCCGTGGCACGTTTTCGATATCGGTTCGAAGCGGCGCTCGGGCACGCGCGCGCCGCGCGTCGCGAATGCGCGCGGGAGTTCGCTGAGGCTCGGGAAGTGGCGGCGCGGGGTGCGGAACATGTGGCCCGCATCGTCGCCGAGGGCGACACGACACGCCGCGGCCCGTGGCTCGGACGTTGGGCGGGTCTCGACCGAGACGGTTGGGAGGCCGCACAGACGCTCCGCGAACGGAAGGCCCGTGCCGCTCTCGCGGCCGCCGAGGCCGGCGTCGCGCGCGCCGCGTCCGCGCTGTCTGCGGCCGACCGGCGCGCGCGGGTTCTCGAGCGCGGACGCGAGCGCGCCCACGAAGCGTTCCTGCTGACGGAAGAACGCCGCGAGGAACGCGACCGCTCCGACACCTACGCCGCCGCCGCCCACGCCGCCCGATTCGCGCGATGACCGAGGCGACATTCGCCGTACGCTTCCTCGCTGCAGCGTGTGCGATCTTGTGCGTTCTTGGCGGCTTCCGCTTCGTTGCGCACGTCGTTTTGCAACGCGGTCTACGGGGCGCCGTGGGCGGCGTCGCGCGCGGTCGCGCACTGGCGCTCCTCGAGACCCTGTACCTTCCGAACGCGGCCGCACTCCATCTCATCCGCGCGGGCGACCGCGTGGTCCTGATCGGCCGTAGCGGGGCGCACATCGCCGCGATCTGCGACGTGCCTACGGAGAAGGACGGAGCCGCGCGCTCGCTACCGGAAGGCTGAGGGATGCGCGTTCTGGTCGTCGACGACGCGGCCGTCTCGCGCGCCGCCTTTGCCCTCGTGGCCGTCGGCGCGGGCCACATCGTGGTCGCGGAGGCCGCGGAGGCGGGGCCGGTCCCCGCCTTGTTGGAATCCCACGAACCCGACGCGCTCGTGATCGACGGCCGCCTCGAGGGCGTCCTGATGCCCGAACTGATCGCGCGCGTTCGCGCCGCGCACCCGGCCCTGCGCATCGTGGTCGTCGCCGCCCTCGACGAGAGCGCCCTCGTGCGCGCGGCTCTCGACGCCGGCGCCTCCTGCGCGCTCCTCCGCCCGTTCCTCCCGTCGCACGTCGCCGCCGCGCTCGCCACCCCCAACAACCCCGCCCTTCGACAAAGCTCAGGGTGACGACGAGTGATGAGACGCCCCCCTTGTCATGCTGACCCTGTCGAAGCCTGAGCCTGTCGAAGCGTGAGCCTGTCGAAGTATGGGCCTGCGAAGCATGTCGGAGGATGCTTCGACGGCCGTTTTCGCGAAGGTGAAAGCATGGCAGAGGGATCCGGGCTCGAGACTTACGCGAACCATTCGAACTCGGCGACGGCGGCGTCGCCGGAGAGCGGCGTTTCCGCGGAATCGAACGGCGATAACGCCGGCTTGAAGCGCACGCTGCTCATCATCGGCTTGGCCGCGGCAGCGGCGGCGTTGGCTTTCGTCATCGTGCGGGCGACCCTGACGCGGCAGCCGTCCGATCCCACGACCGAGCGCATTCAGCAACTCATCGACGAAGCGAATCGGCTGCTCAAGCAGCTCGATGACAAGAAGCCTGAGTAGCGGCGGAAGCGCGGCACTGGCGCCGGTCCTCGCGCCCGGCGACATCGTCGAAGTTGCCTGTACCGACCTGATCGCGAAGACGGGTCAGGCCGTCGGACGCGCGGACGGGATGGTCGTCTACGTGCTCGGGCCCGTGCCCGGCGAACGCGCGCGCGTGCGCATCGAAACGGTCAAAGCCAAGTACGCTGTCGGCGAACTTATCGAACTGCTCACGCGCTCGCCCGACCGGGTCGAGCCGTTCTGCGGCGTGTTCGGCGCGTGCGGCGGTTGCCAGGTGCAGCATCTCGCGTATCCCGCCCAACTCGGTTGGAAGCGCGGCATCGTCGCGAACGCGCTCCGCCGGCTCGGCGGCATCGAAAACGCGCCGGTCGCGCATCCGATCGGCATGGCGAACCCGCGCAACTATCGCAACAAGATGGCGCTCGTCGTCACGCCGCCCGGCGCTACCGCTCCGACGGCGGGCTTCGGATTCTACGCCGCGCGCAGCCACGACGTCGTGCCGATCGAGAGCTGCCCGATCGTGATGCCGCAACTCGACGCGGCGATCGCGGGCTTCTGGGACGCCGCTCGCGATCCGGCCACCGCGCCCGTGTTCGCCGGCACGAAACACGTTGTCGCGCGCGCGGGGCTCGCTTCGGGCGAAGCCGTCGTGTCCGTGACCACGGAGCGCGCGTCCGCGCAAGTCGCGCGCTACGGCGCCGCGCTCGCCGCGAAGCTCCCCGGCGTGGTCGGGCTCGGGAACTCGTTCGAACCCCCGAGCGAAAATGCGGTGATGGGCCGGCGCAACGTCACGGTGTACGGCAATTCCGAGATGCACGAAGAGATCGACGGCGTGCGCTTCCGCGTGTCGCCCGCGTCGTTCTTCCAAGTCAATAGCGAGATGGTCGGGAAGATATTCGGCTACCTCGCCGTGCAGGTTCCGAACGTCGACCGGATCATCGATCTCTACTGCGGCGCGGGGACGTTCGCGCTCTTCTTCGCGAAACACGGTGCGCGCGTCGTCGGCATCGAGGAGAATCCGAACGCGGTGCGGGAGGCGAAGGCGAACGCCGAACTCAACGGCCTTTCCGAGAAGACGGCGTTCGTGAGCGGGCGCGTCGAAGCGATGCTGCGTACGAAGATGGGCACGGGCGCCCTGGCCGCCGCCGACGTCGTGTTTCTGGATCCGCCGCGCAAGGGGTCGGACGAAGCCACGCTCGCCGCCGTCGTGAAGTCGCGCGTGGCGCACGTCTGGTATCTCTCGTGCAATCCCGCGACGCTCGCCCGGGATCTCGCGCAACTGATCGCGGGCGGTTACCGCTTGAGCGCCGTCCAGCCGTTCGACATGTTTCCGCAGACGGGCCACATCGAGGCGCTCGCGTCGCTGCACCGCGCGGACGTCGCACCCTTGGAATTTCCGGTCGGGGAGGAATAGGTTTTGGCAAGCGGCGACATCGATGTCGCGTACGTCGCGAAGTTGGCGCGTCTCGCGCTGACCCCGGCGGAGATCGAACGTTTCGGGACGCAACTCGGAGCGCTGCTCGAACACGTGGATCGGCTGGCCGGTTTGCCCGTGGACGACGTGGCGGCGACGGCCGCCGTGATCGCCCAGAGCAACGTGATGCGCGCGGACGTCCCCGTTCCTTCGCTCGATCGCGAGACGGTTCTGCGCGCCGCGCCGCAGCGCGAAGGCGCCTATTTCCGCGTGCCGCGGATCATCGCGGAGGACGCGTGATGGAAGCGACGACCGCGCGCGACATCGCGCGCTCCGTCAACGCGGGCGAAACCTCCGCCGTCGAACGCGCCGCCGCGATGCTCGAACGCATCGACGAGCGTGACGGAGCGGTCGGCGCCTACCTCGCGGTGACGCGCGAACTCGCGCGCGAGAGCGCGGAGCGGGTCGACGCGCGCGTGGCCGCCGGCGAACGACTGCCGCTCGCGGGCGTGCCGCTCGCGATCAAAGACAACATGTGCGTGACGGGAACGCCGACCACGTGCGCGTCGAAGATCCTCGCGAATTGGGTCGCGCCGTACACCGCGACGGCCGTGCGGCGCCTGCTCGATGCCGGCGCGATCCCGCTCGGCAAGACGAATCTCGACGAGTTCGCGATGGGCAGCTCGTGCGAGAACAGCGCGCTCGGGCGCACGGCCAATCCGTGGGACCTCTCGCGGGTGCCGGGCGGCAGTTCCGGCGGAAGCGCCGCGGCCGTGGCCGCAGGTGAGGCGACCGTTTCGATCGGCAGCGATACGGGCGGCTCGATTCGCGAACCGGCCGCGTTCTGCGGCGTGGTCGGATTCAAGCCCACCTACGGTCGCATCTCGCGCTACGGGCTGATCGCGTTCGCATCGAGCCTCGATCAGATCGGGCCGTTCTCGAACACGGTGGCCGATGCGGCGTTGCTCTACGACGTGATGGCGGGTCGCGACCCGATGGACGCGACGACCGTCGATCGTGCGGTCGAACCGTCGCTTCCCGGCTTACGCGAAGACCTGCGCGGCGTGCGCATCGGCATCGTCAAGGAATTCGGCCTCGGCGACCTCGATCCGGAAGTGCGCGCCGCGTACGAGCGCGCGTACGCCGATCTCGCCGCGCTCGGCGCGGAACTCGTGGAGGTCGCGCTGCCGACCGCCGACTACGGCATCGCCACCTACTACCTGATCGCGCCCGCGGAGTGTTCCTCGAACCTCGCGCGCTTCGACGGCATGCGCTACGGCTTGCGCGTCGAGGCAGCCGACGTGGGCTCCACCTACGAAGCCACGCGCGCCGCCGGCTTCGGCGACGAAGTGAAGCGGCGCATCCTGATCGGCACCTACGCGCTCTCGAGCGGCTATTACGACGCCTACTACGTGCGCGCGCAGAAGGCGCGCACGCTGATCGCCGCCGACTTCGCGAAGGCGTTCGAAGCGTGCGACGCGATCGCGTGCCCGGCCGCCGCGTCGCCGGCGTTCGCGTTCGACGCGAAGGCGGACCCCGTCAGCATGTACTTGATGGACTATTACACGATTCCGATGTCGCTTGCGGGTTTGCCGTCGCTGTCCGTGCCGTGCGGTTATGTGACGCCGCCCGGCGCCGCGGGTCCGCTGCCGCTCGGGCTCGAGCTGAGCGCCCCGCTCTTCGCGGAGCGCGCCCTGCTCGGCATCGCGCACGCGTACGAGCGCAGCACGCGCCATGCGGAGCGGCACCGGATTCCCGCGATCCCCGTGTCGGCGGGCGCGCGGTGAGCGCGACGCTCGAGAACGCCGCCGGCGATACCGTCGAGATCGGCGGCGTTCGCTACGAAGCGGTAATGGGCATCGAATGCCACGTGGAACTCAAGACGGAAACGAAGATGTTCTGCGGCTGCCGCAACGTGTTCGGGGCCGAGCCGAACACGAACGTCTGCCCCGTCTGTCTCGGGATGCCGGGCGCGCTTCCGGTTCCGAACGAGCTCGCGATCGAACTGGTCGTGAAGGCGGGCCTCGCGTTCGGCGCCGAGATTCCGGCGTTTTCGAAGTTCGATCGCAAGAACTATTTCTATCCGGACATGCCGAAGGATTACCAGATCTCGCAGTTCGACATGCCGCTAACGCAGGGCGGCGTCGTGCCGTTCTGGCTGCCCGACGGGTCGCACGGGTCGTGCCGGCTCACGCGCATCCATCTCGAAGAAGACACCGGGAAATCGTCGCACGCGGGCTCGCGCGACGGACGCATCGCCGGCTCCACCCATTCGCTCGTCGATTTCAACCGCGCGGGCGTGCCCCTCATGGAGTGCGTCTCCGAGCCCGACATTCGCAGCGCGGCTGCGGCCGTCGCGTATCTCGAAGCGCTCAAGCGCACGTTCGTGGCGCTCGGGGTGAGCGACGTGAAGATGGAAGAAGGCTCGCTGCGCTGTGACGTCAACCTCTCGCTGCGCAAGGTCGGTGACGCCGAATACGGCACGAAGACCGAGATCAAGAACATGAACTCGTTCAACTCGGTGCGGCGCGCAATTGAAAGCGAGATCGCGCGCCAGGCCGCCATCCTCGAATCGGGCGGCCGCGTGATTCAAGAGACGCGGGGTTGGGACGAGGCGGCGGGCACGACGCATCCGATGCGCAGCAAAGAGCAGGCGCACGATTACCGTTATTTTCCCGACCCCGATCTCACGCCGATCGAGTTCGCGCCGAACGACGTCGCCCGGTTACGCGCGGACCTGATCGCGTTACCGCAAGCGCGCATCGACCGCTACGTGTCGCAGGACAAACTCTCGATCGTGCAGGCGCAGCAGATCGTCGATTCGCCCGGGCTCGCCGCGTATTATGACGCGGCCTCCGCGCTCACGGGGAAGCCGCAGCCAACGGTCAACTTTATTTTGGGCGATCTTTCGCGGCTTGCGAACGAAACGGGCACGGCCGTTTCGGCGTCGCGCGTCACCGCGGAAGCTCTCGCGGAACTCGTCGCGCTCGTCGAGGCGAAGACGATCAACTCGAAAACCGCCAAGGAACTCGTCGCCCGCGTCTGGGCCGAGGGCGGGTCGCCGGCGGCCATCGTCGAGTCCGAGGGGCTCGGGCAGGTCAGCGATGCGGGAGCGATCGACGCGCTCGTGGCGCAGGTCGTGTCCGCGAACGAGAAGACCGTAGCCGACTACCGCGCCGGAAAGACGAAAGTGATGGGATTCCTCGTCGGCCAGGTGATGAAGGCCAGCCGCGGGACGGCGAATCCGACGCTTGCGGAAGAGCGGCTCCGGGCCGCCATCGGGGCTTGACGCGCGCGTGAGTCTTCGGGTTCTGGCGGACGAGCGCAGCCTCGACGTGCTCGATTTCGGCGCGATCCGCACGCTGCTCGCGCAGCAGACGATGACGGATCGGGCGACGGCGCAGGCCCGGGCGCTCGTGCCGCACGTCGACATCGAACGCGTGCGTCTCGAACAGGCGGCGACGGTCGAGATGCGCCGCATCGCGAGCGACGGCGGGTTCGCGCTGCCGCGCACGGTCGAGGTCGGCGAGACGATCTCCCGGGCCGCGCGCGGCGGCACGCTCGGCGCTCTGGAACTGCGCGACGTGGGTCTCGCGCTCGCGGCGGCCGACGCCGCAGTGCGCCGCGTTCGTGCCGCGGGCGATGCGCCCGTGTTGCGCGCGCGCTGTGCGGGCGCGCAGCCGTTACCGGAGGTTGCGGCCGCGATCGATCGCGCGATCGGCGAGCGCGGCGAGGTGCTCGACCGCGCGAGCCCGGCGCTCGCGCGCCTGCGCCGCAACGCCGGGCACGCGCAGGACGAGGCGCGCGACCGCTGCGCGGCGATCCTGCGCTCGCCACGCTACGCGAAGGCGATCCAAGACACGATCGTGACCGTCCGCGACGGGCGCTTCGTGATTCCCGTGAAGGCGGAGTTCGGCAACGCGGTCGCGGGCGTGGTGCACGATACGTCGTCGTCCGGGCACACGCTGTTCATCGAACCGCTCGACGCGCTCGACGTCAACAACCGCCTGCGCACGCTGCGTATCGAGGAGGAGCACGAGGTCGCGCGCATCCTCGCCGAACTGTCGGCGCTCGTCGGTTCGCGGCGCGAGCGCGCGGAAACCAACCTCGACGTGCTGGCCGATCTCGATCTCGTGCTCGCGCGCGTTCGGGTCGCGCAGGCGATGGACGCGCTGCCGCCTGCGATCGTGGATGCGCCGCGCGTCGATATTCGCTCCGGCCGCCACCCGTTGCTCGGGGCGCGCGCCGTGCCGCAATCGCTCGTGCTCGACGACGAGGTACGCTTCATCGTGATCAGCGGGCCGAACATGGGCGGCAAGACGGTCGCGCTGAAGCTGGTCGGACTCTTCGTGGCGATGGCGTACTGCGGCATGCAGCTCCCCGCCGCTGAGGGGACCACGATCGGAAATTTCGCGTACGTGGGCTGCGATATCGGCGACGAGCAGTCGATCGCGGAGAACGCCTCGACCTTTTCCGCGCACCTGCGGCGCCTGCGGACGATCGTGGAGTCGTCGGGCGAACGTTCGCTCGTGCTCGTCGACGAGATCGCGAGCGGAACCGAGGCGGGGTCGAGCGCCGCGCTCGGCATCGCGCTCGTCGAACACCTCCTGGCGCACGGCGCGCGCGGGATCGTCACCACGCATAGTACGGAACTGAAGCTCTTCGCGTCGGCCACGCCGCACGTGCGCAACGGCAGCGTGCGCTTCGATCCCGCGAACTTCGTGCCCACCTACGAACTCGATCTCGGCTCGCCCGGCCGGTCGCTCGCGTTCCCGCTCGCGCGGACGCTCGGTCTCGACCCCGCGATCGTGGGACGTGCCGAGGAACTTCTCTCGACGAGCGAACGCGACTACGACCGCGCGCTTGCGGAACTGGCGGACGTCCGGGCCGAAGCCGTCGCCGAACGCGACGCGCTCCGGCGCGAACGCGCGGAGCTGACGTCGCTCGAAGCGCTCGCGCGCGAGCGCGCGGCTGCGCTCGAACGCGAGCGCGGCGCGCTGGCGCGCCAGGCCGACGAGCGCCTGGGTCGCGCGCTCCGGGAGTTCGTGGCCGAACTCGAACGCCGCAACAAGGACCGCGTGGGGCGCGCGAAGGTCACCTCCGGGCAGGCGTCGTTGCTCGGTCGCGTGCTCGACGACGTGCATCGTGACCTCGGCATCGACGCAACGCCGCTTCGAGAGGCTCAGCAGTCGGCACCGGCGGCGCCGCGCGCACCGGCCGTCGCCGTCGGCGACCGCGTGTTCGTGGAATCGTTCGGAAGCGCGGGCGACGTGGTCGACGACTACGGCGACGGCGTGCTCGTCGCGATCGGCTCGATGAAGACCGTCGTTCCCAAGTCCGGACTCCGGGTGGTGCGGCGCGCGGCCGACGCGGCGAAGAAGCCGCGACCGCGCGCCGACGCGCGCGCCGGCGCGGCTACGCTCGATGCGGCGAGCGGTGCGCGCACGGAACTCGACGTGCGCGGCAAACGCTTCGTCGAAGCGGAACCGCTCGTCGACAAGTGGATCGACGAGTCGTCGTTGCTCGGCCTCACGCCGCTGCGCCTGATCCACGGAAAAGGCACGGGGCTCCTCGGGCGTGGCCTGCAGCAATGGCTCAAGGAGCGGTCGGGCGTCAAAGACGTGCGCTTCGCGAACGCCGACGAGGGCGGCGGCGGCGTGACCGTCTTCGAGCTTGCGTAGCGTGCGCCGGGAAGGCACCCTGGCGCGCGTCCGGGAACTGCGCGCCTTGGCTTCATGGACGTAGCGACAACAGTGGCTCCGCGCGAACAAGCGCGCCTCTTGACCGGCGGCTGCGATCACGTGGAGACCGCCGCCGAACTCGAAGAGCGGATCGCGGCGAAGGGCCGCCTCACCGTCAAATTCGGCGTCGACCCGACGGGTTCGTTTCTCCATCTCGGCCACGCGGTCGTGTTGCACAAGATGCAGCAGTTCGTCGAACTCGGTCATCGCGTGATTCTCCTGATCGGCGATTTCACGGCGAAGATCGGCGATCCGAGCGGACGCAACGACACGCGGCCGCCGCTGACGGACGAGATGATATCGCAGAACATGCGCGACTATCGCGCGCAGGCGGGGACGGTGCTCGATCTCGAGCGGATCGAGGTGATGTACAACTCCACCTGGCTCGCACCGCTGACGCTCGCCGATCTGATCGGCCTGATGTCGCAGACCACGGTCGCGCAGATGCTCTCTCGCAACGACTTCTCACAACGGTACGCATCGAACACACCGATCGCGCTCCACGAGTTTCTGTATCCCGTCGCGCAGGCGTACGATAGCGTCGCCATGGCGTGCGACGTGGAACTCGGCGGCTCCGACCAGCTCTTCAACTTCTTACTCGCGCGCGAATTCCAAGCGCACGCCGGGCAGCCGAAGCAGATCTGCATGACCGTGCCGATCCTCGAGGGCACGGACGGCATCGTGCGCATGGGCAAGTCGAAGGGCAACTACATCGGGCTCGCGGAGCCGGCGCCGGAGCAGTTCGGCAAGTTGATGAGCCTACCAGACGAAATGATCGCGCGCTACGCGGAGTTCGCCGCTTTTCGCAGCGCGGAGGCGGTCGGGACGCTGCGATCGGAACTCGCCTCGGGTGCGCTGCATCCGATGCTAGCGAAGAAACACCTGGCCGAGGAGATCGTGGCACGATACCACGGGGCGGCCGACGCGCGCGCCGCGCGCGAGCGGTTCGAGGCGACCGTGCAGCGTAAGGAATTGCCGTCGGAGATGCGCGAACTGCGCGCGGATCCCGGCTGGCGCAGCGTCGCGGACGCATTGCTCGCGTGCGGCTTTGCCACAAGCAAACGTGAAGCGGAGCGGCTGATCGCCGGAAACGGCGTCAAGCTCGATCAGGCGACGGTTGCCGACCCACGTCAGCCGTGGAACGCCGCGTCGCCGCCGCTCGTGCTCTCGGTCGGAAACCGCCGGTTCGTTCGGATCGTTCCCGGGAATCAATCGTAAAGGACAGTATGAGTCAGCACACATCGAAGCCGTCGCCGAAACCCGTGACCTACACCGCGCGCGCGCCCCTCGGCGATCGCACGTTGACCTGCAGCCGCTGCGGCCGCGTGCACGCGTACCCGGTCGATGGCGGCCGGCCGATCCGGTGCGAATGCGGCTGGTGGTACGAGAACCACGGCGGCCTCATCGTCGAGCACTTCCGCCCACGGCTGGGCGTCTAGCTCTCCGCTAGTTGCGCGCCTCGAGTCGCGCGATCAGGCCCGTGACTTCGTCGCGGGAGAGCACGTAGGCCGTCTTGCAGAACTCGCAGATCGCTTCCGTGCGATCTTGCTCGCGCAGAATCTTCTCGAGTTCGTCGCGACCGAGGCCGAGCAGCGCGCGTTCGACGCGGTCGCGCGAGCACGTGCAGGTGTACGCGAGCGCGTAGGTGCGCGTGTAGCGGACTTCGAGCGAACCGGCGAGTGCCGCCACGAGATCTTCGGGCTCGGCGCCGGCATCGATCTGCGTCGTCACGGGCGGCATCGCGTGCGCGCGCGCCTCGAGCGCCGCGATCGTCGCGTCGTCGGCGCCCGGCAGCACCTGGGCGATCGCCCCGCCCGCGGCCTTGATGCCCGCCGGATTGGCGAGGACCCCGAGCGCGACCACGCTCGGAATCTGTTCGGAGGTCATCAGATACGCCGCGATATCGTCGCCGATCTCGCCGCTCTGCAACTCCACGATGCCCGCGTACGGCTGCCCGACCTCGAACGAACGCGTCATCTGTAAGTAGCCCTTGCCGATCGCGCCGCCCACGTCGAACTTGCCTCGCGCGTTGAGCGGTACGTCCACGTGCGGCCGGCGCGCGTAGCCGCGCGCGCCGATCTCCTCGGGCGAATTCAACTGCACGTCCGCCACGATGCCTTTGAGGGGTCCGTCTCCCACGATCTGGAGGGTGAGTTTTTCCTTCCCTTTGAGGCTCGCGCCGAGCAGCGCCGCTCCCGTCAGGAGGCGCCCGACGGCCGCGCTCGCGGTCGGTGCGAGTTCGTGGCGCTGTTGCGTTTCGCGAACGAGCTCCGTCGTGATCCCGGCGACAACGGAAAAGCTTCCGTCGACGGCGGTAGCGGTGAGGATCCGATCGGGCATCGTCACGTCGTTTTCGAGGGCGGGTGCATTTCCTTCACGAAGCGCGCGGCGTGAACGTGCTCGTGATCCACGGTCCGAATCTCAATCTGCTCGGCACGCGCGAGCCGCAAACGTACGGCGTGCGGACGCTTGCCGACATCGATGCGCGCATCGCAAGCGACGCGCGCGAACTGGGGCTCGACGTGCATTGCGTGCAGCACAACTCGGAAGGCGCGATCGTCGATGAGTTGCACGCCGCGCGCGGACGCTACGACGGCATCGCGATCAATCCGGGAGCCTACACGCACTACGCCTACGCGATTCGCGACGCGATCGCCGCGATCGGCATTCCCACTGTGGAAGTGCATCTCACCAATACGAGCGCGCGCGAAGCGTTCCGCGCCACGAGCGTCGTGGCCGCCGTCTGCCGCGGCACGATCGCGGGATTCGGCGTCGATTCCTACGCGCTCGCGCTCCGGGCGCTCGTCGCGGTCCTTGCGGCGTAGGCCGCCCCGCCGCGCTCGGAAATCCGTTTCCGCTCTGCGTTTTCCTTCGGCCCGGGGGCAGGAGGGTCTCGGGCGTCTGCAAATAACGAACCGTATTACGGGGTGCCGGTAACTCTTTTTTTTCGCACCGCGTGACTCGTGTACGCGGCGCGCAATGCGCTCTCGTCTTTTTGGAGTGTATCCGTTGACAAAAGCCGACCTCGTCGACGCCGTCTCTGAAGAGACGGAGCTGTCGAAACGTCAAGTCGGGGAACTCGTGGACAAGATCCTCGACGAAATCCGCAACGCACTCGCCAAAGGCGAAAAAGTTCAACTGATCCCCTTCGGGAGCTTCGTCGTTCGCGATCGCAAGAAGCGCGAGGGTCGCAATCCGAAGACGGGAGCGAAGCTGATGATTCCGGCGCGCAAGGTTCCGGCGTTCACCGCCGGCAAAGGCCTCCGCGACGCGGTCGCAGGATCGAAGAAACGCGCGGCCGCCAAGAAGCGCTGACCGGCGGTGTGCATGGAGATCGCTGCCGGAGTTCGAAGAGCCCCGT
>Ga0302279_10006491_pt1 | contig 12369 bp, 7 predicted proteins | sample III_Bog_N3_3_FD_194541 | JGI IMG/M metagenome (GOLD analysis project Ga0302279, IMG submission 194541) | Peat permafrost microbial communities from Stordalen Mire near Abisko, Sweden - III_Bog_N3_3 | ecosystem: Environmental > Terrestrial > Soil > Wetlands > Peat | place: Sweden: Abisko...
GGGGCAGAGTCCGGTTACCTCGCGCCCTTCGCTTTACGACTACGGTCCGACCTTAGTTTCCACGTCTATTATCTAAGTAGACCTCAAAGTTTCCGTTTGATCCCTCGTTCGATTTCGACGGTTAATGGCCATCCGATGAATCCCCACCTCGCCCGCCCTTTGATCTTTCGGCGTCTCGCCGGTGCCGCTCTCGTGGGCTGCTTCTGCCTCCCCGGTGGGACCGCCGCCGAGGCCCACGATCGGCCGGGCGTTTGCGTCGGCGAATTCGCCGGCCCCCAGGCAATTCTCCTCGCCATCGACGACTACGCCCTGCCGCTGCGCAAGGACCTCTGTTACTAGGTTCGAATCCAGGTCCTACCATTCTTTTCCGCGCGGGCTAGCCCGGAACCCGCCGCCGCCGCCTCCATGAACCCCGACTATCGCGAGCACCTGATGCGCCTGATCGCCCCGGGCTACATCGCGCACATCCTTTCGATTGCCGGTTTCCTCCTGGCGCTGTTTCTGGTCGCCCGCCTGATGAGCGAAAAGAAGGCCCCGGCCAACACCTTTGCCTGGCTCCTGGTCATCATCCTGATTCCCTACGTCGGGGTCCCGCTTTTCCTGGTTTTCGGCGGCCGCAAACTCCGCCGCCTGGCCGAGCGCAAATCCCACCTGGTCCCGACCCTGCGGGGCAAGTCCGCCAACGTCGCAGTCGACGACGCCGGGGCCGTGGCCCAGACGGTCGTGTCGGCCGGCGGCAGCCCGCCGGTGGCCGGCAACCGGCTCAAGCTGCTCACGACGGGCGAGGAGGAATTTGCCGCCCTCGAGCACCACATCCGCCAGGCCCAGGACACGATCCACATCACCACCTTCATCCTTGGCCGGGATGACACCGGCCGGCGGATCGTCGCCCTGCTGACCGAAAAGGCCCGGCAGGGGGTCAAGGTCCGCCTCCTGCTCGACGCCGTCGGGTGCCTCCTCTCCAGCCGGTGGTTCGTCGACCCCCTGCGGGAGGCGGGCGGCGAGGTCGGCCGCTTCATGCCCGTCCTGCCCTTCTCCTCGCCCGGCACGGCCAATCTCCGCAATCACCGCAAAATCGCGATCTTCGATCACTGCACCGCCATCATCGGCGGCCGCAACATGGCCCGGGAGTACATGGGCCCGACCAAGCTGAAAAAACGCTGGGTGGATTTCGGCACCCTGATCGAGGGCCCGGCCGCGGCGCTCCTCAATGAGATCTTCATCGCCGACTGGAGTTTTGCCACCAAGCAGCCCGCCGAGCCCCTCCATGCCGCCATTCCGGGCACGGTGACCGATGCCAAGGGCAGGAGCGACCTGCAGATTGTCGCCAGCGGCCCGGACGTGCCCGGCGATCCCCTCTATGAGGGCATCATCGCGATGATCCAGGAGGCGAAGGAAAGCATCCTCATCGTCACCCCCTACTTCATCCCCGACGACGTCCTGCTCCGCTCCCTCATTGTCAAGGCCCGGGCCGGCCGCCAGGTGACCCTGGTCCTGCCCTCGCATTCCAACCATCCCATCACCGACTACGCCCGGCGCTACTACACCCGGGAGCTGCGCAAGGCGGGGGCCAAGCTGCTCCTCTTTCCCGACGGCATGATGCACTGCAAGGCGATGGTGGTGGACGAGCGCACCGCCGCCTACGGCTCGGCCAATTTCGACCTGCGCAGCCTTTTCGTGAACTTCGAGGTGGGCGTCCTGGTCCATTCCCCGGCCGAGGTCCGCCTGATCAAGGCCTGGGCGTCCAAGCTGATGGGTCATTGCCATGAGGCCAGGACCGAGCGGCAAGGCCGCCGGGTCCTGGGCAATCTGGCGGAGGAACTCTGCCGCCTCCTGGCGCCGCTGCTTTAGGCCTGGGCCTGGGCCAGCTTGTACTCCACCGCTTCCTGCAGGGCCTCCCAGCTGGCATCGATGATATTGTCGCTCACGCCGACCGTGACCCAGATGGATTTGCCGTCGCCGCTTTCGATCAGGACCCGGGTGCGGGCCGCCGCCCCCTGGCTGCTGTCCAGAATCCGGACCTTGTAGTCGCGCAGGGACATCTCGCGCAGTTGGGGAAAATAACGGTCCAAGGCCAGGCGCAGCGCCCGGTCAAGGGCTCCGACCGGGCCGTTCGATTCGGCCACCGTATGGACGGTCTCGCCCTGGATCTTGATCTTCACCGTCGCCTCGGCCCAGAGCTGGCCGGCATGGCGCTCGATGATGACGCGGTAGCCCTCGACTTCGAAAAACGCCTGCTTCTGCCCGATCCATTTTGCGACCAGCAGCTTGAAGGAGGCGTTGGCCGCCTCGTACTCGTAGCCGCGAAATTCCCGCTCCTTCAGTTCCTCAATCAGGCCCTTCATCTCCGGGCGCTTCTCGTCCAGCTCGAGGCCGAGTTCCCGGGCTTTGACCGCCAGGCTGGTCCGTCCGGCCATGTCCGAAACCAGAACCCGGGTGTGGTTGCCGACCAGGGCGGGATCGATGTGCTCATAGCTGCGGGCGACCTTTTGCGCGGCATTGGCATGCAGGCCGCCCTTGTGGGCAAAAGCCGACTGGCCGACAAAGGGCGCCTTGGGGTCGGGCCGAAGGTTGGCCAGCTCGTCGAAGAAGAGCGAGAGGTCGCGCAATTCCCCCAGATGCGGGGCGCAGGCGGCGGTCCGCCCCATTTTGAGCAGGAGATTGGGCAGAATGGTGATGAGGTTGGCATTGCCCACCCGCTCGCCGTAGCCGTTCATCGTGCCCTGGACCAGGGTGGCCCCGGCCTGGACGCCGGCCAGGGTGACCGCCACCCCCAGGCCGCAGTCGTTGTGGCAGTGGACGCCAATCTTGTCGGCGCCAAATCGGGCGACGGCGGCCGCGGTGATGCGTTCGACTTCGGCGACCTGCTTGCCGCCGTTGGTCTCGCACAGGCTCAGGTTGGCTGCCCCGCCCTTGGCCGCCGCCGCCAGGCAGCGCAGCGCGTAGTCCGGGTTGGCCAGGTAGCCGTCGTAGAAATGCTCGGCGTCGTAGATCACCTCGCGGCCCTGGGCCACGAGGTAGCGGATCGAGTCCTCGATCATGGCCAGGTTCTCTTCCGGGGTCGTGCGCAGGATCTCCGTCACATGCAAAAGCCAGGTCTTGCCCACCAGGGTCAGGACCGGCACCCCGGTCTCAAGCAGACTCTGCAGCTGGGGGTCCTCCTCGGCCCGCCCGCCCGCCCGGCGGGTCGAGCCGAAGGCGGCCAGCCGGGCATGGCGCAGCTTGAGTTTTTTCGCCTCGGCGAAAAAGGCCGAGTCGCGGGGGTTGGAGCCGGGAAAGCCGCCCTCGATGTAGTCGATCCCGAACTGGTCAAGCCGATCCACAATCAGGAGCTTGTCTGCGACGGAAAAGCTGATGCCCTCCCCCTGCGTGCCATCGCGGAGGGTGGTGTCGTAGATTTTGACGGTGTTCGTGCTCATAAAAGAAAAAACCCGGGCAGCGGAAGGCCCGGGTAGCGGAGGAAGTGGCGTCGGTGGCAGCGAGTCTACGCCAAAGCTTCGTCCCCGGGGGAACGGGAAATAATCAGGGGGCTAATGCTGCTGCCGGAAAAGATCATGACGGAATCGGGAGCAGAAAGCCAAGCGCAGGACGCCGGGTTTGTCCAACCTGATTTTTCCGCGCTCACTTGGCCTCCGCCGCCGCCCGAACCAGTTCGATGAAGGAGCGGCTCTCCAGGCTCGCCCCGCCGATCAGGCCGCCGTCGATGTCCTTTTGCCCGAGCAGCTCCGCGGCATTGGTCGGCTTCATCGAACCGCCGTAGAGAATCCGGCCCTTGCGCGCGACCGCTTCGGTGAAAAGCTTGCTCAGGATCCCGCGGATGAAGCCGTGCACTTCCTGCGCCTGTTCGGCGGTGGCAACCTTGCCGGTGCCGATCGCCCAGACCGGCTCGTAAGCGATGATGATGCTGGGATAAAGTTCCTTGCTCACGCCTTCCAGGGCGGACTCGAGCTGGGTCTGGACCACCCGCAGCGTCGCTCCGCCATCCCGCTCGGCCAGGGTCTCCCCGACGCAGAGAATGGGGCGCAGCTGATGCTTGAGGGCGGTGAGCAGCTTCTGGTTGATGAATTTGTCGGTCTCGGCGAAATGGATCCGCCGCTCGCTGTGGCCGAGGATCACGTGGGTGACGAAGAGGGCCCGCAGCATCGGGGCCGAAATCTCTCCGGTCATGGCGCCATGGGTCTCCGGGTGCATGTTCTGCGCCCCGAGCCTGATCACCGAACCCTCCAAGGCCTTGCCCACCCCTTCCAAGGCGGTGAACGGCGGGCAGACCACGATGTCGACGTCGTTTTGCTGGCCGATCAGCCCGACCAAGTCCTGGACCAAGCCGACCGCATCCGCCGTCGTCTTGTTCATCTTCCAATTGCCGGCGATGAGTTTTCTCAGGTGCATGGCGAAGCGAACAGAGGATGTAGCCTAGCTCTCCAGAAAAGCAACGCCGGGCAGCGTCTTGCCCTCGAGATATTCCAGGCTGGCGCCGCCGCCGGTCGAGCAATGGGTGACCTGGTCGACCACGCCGAATTTTTTCGCCGCCGTGGCGGTGTCGCCGCCGCCGATCACGGTGGTGGCGCCGGCCTTGGTCGCTTCCGCCATAGCGGCCGCCATGGCGCGGGTCGCCCCGGAGAAGGCCTCAAACTCGAAGACCCCCGGCGGGCCGTTCCAGATGATCGTCTGGGCCCGGAGGATGGCGGCGCGATACCGCTCCCGCGACTGCGGCCCGTCGTCCAGGCCCATCCAGCCGTCCGGCACGCCCTCGGCCTGGGTGACCACGCGGGTGGCGGCGTCGGCCGCAAACTTGTCCCCGCAGACAAAATCGACCGGCAGGATCAGCTCGACCCCGCGAGCCTTGGCCTTGGCCTCCAGTTCGGGCACGATCTTGGCCCCCTCCGCATCGAAGAGGCTGGAGCCGATCGCCATGCCCTCGCTCACCTTCTTGAAGGTGAAGGCCATGCCGCCGCTGATGATCAGGGCGTCCGCCTTTTCGAGCAGATGATTGATCAGCTGGATCTTGTCGGCGATCTTGGCGCCGCCGAGAATGGCGAGGAGCGGCCGGCGGGGATGCTCCAGGACGGCGGCAAAAGCCTTCAATTCTGCCTCCATCAGGAAGCCCGCCGCCTTCACCGGCAGCGCGATGCCGACCATGGAAGAATGCGCCCGATGGGCGGTGCCGAAGGCGTCGTTGACGTAGACATCGCCGAGGCGGGACAGGCTGGCCCGGAAGGCGGCGACCGCGGCCGGGTCGGCCTTGCGCGAACTGCCGTCCTCCCGCTTCACCTTCCCCTCCTCCTCGATGTGAAAGCGGAGGTTTTCCAGGAGCACGACCGAGCCGGGAGCGAGCCGGGCGCAGGCGGCTTCGACCGCCGGCCCGACGCAGTCGTCGAGAAAAGTGACAGGGCGCCCCAGGAGCTTCTCCAGCTCCGCCGCCACCGGCCGGAGCGAATACTTTTCCGCCCGCTGGCCGTCCGGCCGACCCAAATGGCTCATCAGGACCAGGGCGGCACCCTGGTCGAGCGCGTAGCGCAGGGTCGGCAGGGCCGCCACGATGCGCTGGTTGTTGGTGATCGCCCCGGTCTTCTTGTCCTGGGGGACGTTGAAATCCACCCGGAGCAGGACCCGTTTCCCGGCCAGGGCGAGGTCGCGGATGGTCTTAAACTTGGCCATCTACAAGCTACCGGCGACTTTCTTGAGCAAGTCGACGCAGCGGTTGCTGTAGCCCCACTCGTTGTCGTACCAGGAGACGAGCTTGAAGAATTTGGAATTGAGCTCGATCCCGGAGCCGGCGTCAAAAATCGACGACGCCTGATCGTGGATGAAGTCGCTCGAGACCACCTCCTCATCGGTATAAACCAGGAGGCCCTTCAGGTAGGTTTCGCTCGCCCGCTTCATCGCGGCACAAATTTCCTTGTAGGAGGTTTCCTTGACCGTCCGGACGGTCAGGTCGACGACCGAGACGGTGGGAGTCGGCACGCGGAAGGACATGCCGGTCAATTTTCCCTTCACTTCCGGGCAGACCAGGCCGACCGCGCGGGCCGCGCCGGTGGTGGCCGGAATGATGTTCGCGGCGGCCGAGCGCCCGCCCTTCCAATCCTTCTTGGAAGGGCCGTCCACCGTCTTCTGCGTGGCGGTGTAGGAGTGGATCGTCGTCATCAGGCCCTCATCGATCCCGAAGCCCTCTTTGAGGAGGACGTGGACGAGGGGCGCCAGGCAGTTGGTCGTGCAGGAGGCGTTGGAGATGATGTGGTGGGCGGCGGGATTGTACTTCTCGTCGTTCACGCCCATGACGAGCGTGATGTCCTCGCCCTTGGCCGGGGCGGAGATGATCACCTTCTTGGCCCCGGCCGCCAGATGGCCCTTGGCCTTTTCCGCCTCGGTGAAGAGGCCGGTCGATTCGACCACGAGGGCCACGCCGAGCTTGGCCCAGGGCAGTTCGGCCGGGGTCTTGGCGCTGACGACCAAGATGTCGCGGCCGTTGACGACCAGAACGTCGTCCTCGGCTTTGTCCGGGCTCGATTTCTTCGAGGTGACCGTGCCCTTGAAGCGGCCCTGGGTCGTGTCGAACTTGAGCAGGTAGGCGAGGTTGTCCGCCGGCACGATGTCGCCGACCGCGACCACATCCAAGGTGGAGCCGAGGAGGCCCTGTTCGACCAGAGCGCGGAAGACGAGGCGGCCGATGCGGCCAAAACCGTTAATTGCAACTTTTACAGCCATAGGTGTGGTGGGTGACAGCGACAGTTTTCTTGCCGATTGCGCCTCGAAGCGAGGAAGGGGGAATCAAAATCCGAGCCCGGGAATTAGCAAGGCCGATCCCTCGGCCGCCGCCGTTCAATTCCCGGATTCTAGCAGAAGAATGAGCGCACCTGTCACCGAACCGTAACCCTATTCCTGGACCCAAAGCCCGCAGCTTAGCCCCGGCAAAAACAACTCCGCTTCCACCGGCCAGCGCGACCCGACGTCGTCTCCCGGCGGATAGAAGCGCTCCTGGTCGGCCCATTGCCGCCATGGGCCGGTGGCGAGTTCCGCCCCCAAGGGCAAAACGATGTCATCCACCAGCGGATTGAGGGCGAAGAGCAGCCGATCCGAACCCTGGGACCGATCGGCATTCACCACCACGGTCAGGGCTTTGCCCTCCCCGCCGCGAATGAAGGTGAAAAAGTTTTCGCTCGGCCGGGCAAACTGCCGGAGGAGGCGGCCGTGGTGGCCGCGGCGGAAGCGGATCCAGTCGGCAAAATAGACGTGGGTTCCGAGAAACCGGCGCAGGCGCCGGTAATCCAAGGCATTGAGGTCGCCGCGCAGGTAGGTGTTGTTCACCCCCTGCTTCGTGCCCAGGAAGTCCTGGCCGGAGGCGAACATGGGTATCCCGAGGGACATGCAGAGAATCGCCGCCATCAGGCGGGTGCGGCGCTGGTCGTTCGCCGTCGGGACCGAGCCGTCCTGGCCGGGGTTTTCCGTGATGGTGTCGAGCCAGGCCCGATCGTCGTGCGACTGGGTGTAATTGACCGTCTGGGCCGGCCACTTCGCAAAATACCAGGGCGAGCCGCGCAGGAAGTACTCCAAGCGGTCGGCGCCGCCCCGGCCGAGGACGTACTCGCGCACGAAATCGCGGTAGCCGTCGTTCCAAGAGGCCCAGCCGGTGTCGCGCAGCGCTCCGGCGATATGGCCGCGGAAACTCCAGGGCTCGGCGATCAGGACCACGTCCGGCTTGACCCGCTTGAGCGCGCGCTCGATGTCGCGCAGCACGTCGACCCCGAGCAGTTCCGCCAGATCGAAGCGAAAGCCGTCGAAACCGTAGACCTCGATCAGATGGATGCAGGCGTCGATGATCAGGCGCTTGGCCATGCCGGCATCCGCCCGCAGGTCGTTGCCGACGCCGCTCCAGTTGCTCAGGCGCCCCTCGTGGTCCTCCTCGAAATAATAGAAGCGGTCGATCGCCATCAAATGCGCCGGCATGCCCACATGGTTGAAGACCACATCGGCCAGGACGGCGATGCCCCGGCGGTGAAAGGCGGCGACTAAGTCCTGGAGTTCGCGCACGCCCGAGGCGGTGGCCGGAGCCAGCGAGTAAGAGGCCTCGGGCGAGAAGAAGTTGGTCGTCATGTAGCCCCACCCATAGGTCTCGGGCGCGACCGTGTCCGACTGCTGGATGGGCTGGAGCTCGACGCAGTTGACGCCCAAGGCGTGCAAATAGAACTCCGGGCTTTCCACCCAGTGGCGCAGGCCGGTGAAGCCCAGGCGCTCCGCCGGGCCCGCCCTCACCGGCGCCCGCGCCGTCAGGTCGCGCACGTGCGCTTCGGCGATGACCAGGTCCTGCCAGGCGGGGGTGCGGAACTGCCGGTCAGCCCGGCCCAGCCACTGCCGGGAGAGGATGATGCCCGGACCCGCCGGGCCCACCGCGGCGCAGGCGTACGGATCGAGCACCCTCCAGTCGGAATGAAAGCCGTCGGGACCGCTTTCCACGCCATCGAGCGTATACCAATAGTACCAGCCGTGCCGCTCGCCCTCGACGGTCAGCTCCCATATTCCCTTCGCGCCCTCGGCGTCCGCGCGGCGAACCAGCGCGGCGGCCGAGGCCTGGTTCTGGTCGCCCAAATCCTCGCAAAGGTGGAGGGTGACGGTCAAAGCTCGGGGGGCGAAGAGCCGGAATTCCGTCCGGCCCGCTTCCACCCGCGCGCCCAGGGGCAGGTCCGTCTCCAAGTCTTGGAAGAAAAAGCCCAGGCCGATCGGAAACGGCGGGCCGGCCGGGGCTCCCGCCAGGCTGATGGTGAAAGGCTGGGCCAGGTCAAGCGGTTGGGCCGAGATGAAACGCCAGAGGTGCCGGCCGGTGCGGGCCGGGTCGACCAGGCGATTGATGTTCCCGTCCTCGCTCGTCACCGCGTTGGGCGCGTCGTTGGGCACCCGCAGCCAGAGATTCTCGCCCGTGACGAATTTGAAGCGCGCCGGACCCTTGCCCAGCACCTGGCTCAGCGGGCCGCGCCAGATCAGGACGCGCTCGCCGCCCAGTTCGCCCGGAACCATCTCCCACTCCACCTGCCCCACCGCCTCCTGCCAGCCGTTGAAGTCGCCCGCGACAAAGACCCGGTCCTTGAGCGGATCGATGTCACAGGCCCGTCCCAGGGACAGCACGAAGGCCAGCTCCGCCGGACCGATCAGGCAATAGCCGTAAAACCGCCCGGTGATGATGGGCGGGGCCGGCTCGACCACGGCGAGCGGCAGGGCCCCCGGACCCAGGATCAGCCGCGGGGCGCTCCGTTCCGGCCAGTTCCGGTCGAGCTCGACCACACCGGAGGAGAGGGAGATCAGCCGGGAGAAGACGATGTGGGGCGCGGGATCGGGCATGGCGGGGAACCGAGCATGATTCATTTTTTTGCGGAGAGGGCGAACGCAAAGAAAATCATCCGTGTCAATCGGCCGATTCCGTGGTTGATTGCCGGCCATGTCCGCCCGCGAAAAGATCCTCGTCGCCCTTTCCGGCGGCGTCGACAGTTCGGTCGCCGCCCTGCTGCTGCAGGAGCAGGGCTACGACGTCTCGGCCGCGTACATGAAGAACTGGATCAATGAGGACGGCGTGATCGGCGACTGCCCCTGGCAGCAGGACATCGAGGACGCCAGCAGCGTCGCCGGGCAATTGGGCATCCCCTTCCAGGTCGTCAACCTCATGCGCGACTACCGGGAGCGGGTGGTCCGCTATCTCCTGGACGGCTACGCCCAGGGACTGACCCCGAATCCCGACATCATGTGCAACCGCGAGATCAAGTTCGGGGTCTTCCGCGCCTGGGCGGAGGAGCAGGGCTTCGCCGCCATCGCCACCGGGCACTACGCCCGGCGCGGGCCGGGCGACAGCCTCTACGAGGGCGCGGACCGGAACAAGGACCAGTCCTATTTCCTCGCGCTCATGAATCGGGAGCAGATTCATGCCGCGCGGTTCCCCCTGGGCGAACTGACCAAGCCCGAGGTGCGCGCGCTCGCCCGGAAAGCCGGGCTCGCCACCGCGGCCAAGAAGGACAGCCAGGGCATCTGCTTCATCGGCGAAGTGAAGATGGCGGATTTTCTGCGCACCTACGTGCCGGATGAGCCCGGGCCGATACTGCGGGCCGACGATGAGCGCGAGCTGGGCCGGCACCGCGGGCTGCATTACTACACCCTGGGACAGCGCAAGGGCATCGGCGTCCCCTCGAACACGGACCACGAGCGCTACGTCGTCGTGGGCAAGCGCGCGTCCGACCGGGCCCTCCTCGTGGCCTTCGACCGGCCCGAGGCCCCCGGCCTCTTCCAGAGCGAGGCCCGCGTGCACAGTCTGAGCTGGACCGGGGCTCCGCTCACGGCGGCCGCGGCCGTGGAGGGCCGCGTCCGCTACCGCGATCCCCGGGTCGCCCTGGAGTTTGTGCCCGAGGCCGGCGGCACGGCCCGGGTTCGCTTCCGCGAGCCCCAACGCGCCCTGGCCAGCGGCCAGATTCTCGCCCTCTACGATGGCGCCCGGCTCCTCGGCGGGGGCGTCTACGCGTGAACAGCCCGCTCCGGCACTTCCACCGCCTGCGCGAGCGCGAGTCGCTGCGTCCGGATCTGGGGCGGGGAGTGCGCTGCACGGTCGCCTTCATGGTGCCCCTGGGCCTGGCCTTCGCGGGCAAGCTGCCCGTCGACGTGCTCTTTGCCGCCCTCACCGCGCAAAACATCGCCTTGGTTGACGTCCGGGGCAGCTACGCCCTGCGCTTTACATTGCTGGCGGCCATGACCGCGGTCCTGGTCGGAGCGGCGGCACTCGGCTCCCTCGCCACCCATCCCCTCGGGGCGGCCCTGGCCGCCACCCTCCTGATTGCCCTCGCCAGCGGCCTTTGGCGGCACCTCAGCAGCGACTACGGCCCCTCGCTGGCCACCGCCTCCTCCCTCATCTGCTTCATCGCCCTGGCGATCCCGGCCAGCCACGGCACCGTCACGGGCCATGCGCTCGCCGCTTTGATCGGCGGCTCCTGGGGGGTCATCCTGCAGGTCGCGATGTGGCCCATCCGGCCCCAGCATCCGCTTCGCGTCACGATCGCCGATAGCTGGCTGGCCGCGGCCGAGGTCTATTCGGCGCTGGCCGACCCCGCGCCGATGACCCAGGAAGCCCGGCACGCGCTGCTGGGCGAGCGGGAAGGAGCCTTCCGGGCCAGCCTGGACAAGGCCTACGCGACCTTGGCCACGGTGCCGCGCACCCGGCCGCTCGTCGGGCGCCTGGACGAACTCAACCGCGCCGCCGCCCGCCTGACCATGCGGGTCACGGCCCTCAACTCCGCCCGCGAGGCCCTGGCGGCCGAGCCGGGCTTCGCCGCCCTGGCGCCGTCCTTCCAGCCCATCCTCATTTCCCTCGGCAACAATGCCCGCTCGATCGCCGTCACGGTGGTGTCGCGCCAGCCCGGCCATCTCGCCGCTTCCAATGTGCGGCGGGAGCGCCTGGGCCACCTGCTCCGGGCGCTGCGCACCCGGTTGCAGGCCCAGGCCGGCGTCTCGCCCGCCTGGGGACAGGTCATCGAAATCCTCCAGCAGATCGAGGACTACCTTCCGGCCGTCGGCGCCGCCCTGCAGGCCACGGTCGAACGGGCGGGCGAGCGGGCGGCTTTCTCCCTGGAGCTGCCCGACCTCTCGGCCGTCACGTTGCGGCCGCTGGCCTCGGCCCTCCACCTCACCTGGTCGGTCGACTGGGCGCTGATCCGCTACACCGGGCGCATTGCCGTCCTCACCCTGGCAGCCGTGGCCTTCATGAAAACCCACCATCTGGCCCATGGCTACTGGCTGCCCTTCACCATCGTGGTGGTGCTCCAGCCCGACTACGGCTCGACCCGCCGCAAGGCCGCGCAACGCCTCGTCGGCACCCTGGCCGGCAGCATCCTCGCGAGCCTGACCCTGTGGATGCATTTGCCCTTCGCCAGCATCATGGCGGCCGTGGCCGTCACCAGTTTCGCCTTCGGCTACTACCTGAAACGAAACTACGGGCTCGCGGTCGTCTTCATCACGCTCTTTGTCGTCCTCCTGACCGAGGCGAACGGTCCGGCCACCCTGGCCCTGACCGCCGAGCGGATGGGCAGCACGGCCGCCGGCGGCGCCCTTGCCCTCCTCGCGGCCCTGGTCTTCTGGCCGGTCTGGGAGCGCGACCGTTTCCGGCCGATCCTGGCCGCGAGCCTGCGGGCCAACATCCCCTATCTGCAGCTGATCGCCGGCCGGCTCGCCTCCGGCGGACCCTATGATCGCGAGGTCAGCGCCGCCAAGCGACGGGCAGAGGTCGCCAACGCCCAGACGTTCTCATCGCTCGAGCGGATGGGTGGGGACCCGAAGAACCGCCAGGATCTGCTCCAGCAGGCAGCCGCCCTGGCCAACGGCAATCAGCGGTTGACCCGGTCCCTG
>Ga0302279_10006492_pt1 | contig 12367 bp, 7 predicted proteins | sample III_Bog_N3_3_FD_194541 | JGI IMG/M metagenome (GOLD analysis project Ga0302279, IMG submission 194541) | Peat permafrost microbial communities from Stordalen Mire near Abisko, Sweden - III_Bog_N3_3 | ecosystem: Environmental > Terrestrial > Soil > Wetlands > Peat | place: Sweden: Abisko...
GACGACGTGATCGCGATGGCGCAGACGCCCGAGGCGGACCTCGCGCCGTCGCTGCTCTTCCCCTGGAAGTCGAGCGTGGGAAAGACGGTGGTGCTGCTCAATGTGGTCACCGGCGCCGCGCCGCAGAGCGACGAGGCGCGCGCGCTGGTGCACGCCATCCAGAAGCTGCCGCCACCTGCCGACGGCGTGCTGCTGCTCGGCGGCCAGACCGCGCTCGACGTCGATGTGCTCGAGTTCATCGAGCAGCACGCGCCGCGGGCGCTCGCCCTGGTCATCGCCGCGACACTGGTGATCCTCTTCTTCGCGCTCGGCTCGGTGCTGCTGCCGATCAAGGCGGTGCTGATGAACCTGCTCTCGATCAGCGCTTCGTTCGGCGCGCTGGTGTTCGTCTTCCAAGAAGGCCACGGCCGCTCGATCCTCCGCTTCACGCCCGCGCTCACCGAGCCCACGCTGCCGGTCCTGCTCTTCTGCGCCGTCTTCGGCCTCTCGATGGACTACGAGGTGCTGCTGCTCTCGCGCATGCAGGAGGAGTGGCGCAAGACGGGCGACAACCAGGCCGCGGTCGCGGCGGGGCTCGCGCGCAGCGGGCGGCTCATCAGCAGCGCCGCGATGATCATGGTGGTCGTCTTCCTCGCGTTTTCGTCGGCGCAGGTCATCTTGATGAAGGCGATGGGCTTCGGCATGGCGCTCGCGGTCACGCTCGACGCGACGCTGGTGCGCCTGATGGTGGTGCCGGCCGCGATGGACCTGATGGGGCGCTGGAACTGGTGGTGCCCGAGGTTTCTCGAGAGAATCTTCGGGCGGTTCTTTGAGCGGGGGGAGCATTAGGCACGTGGAGGATCGGCGCGCTCGGATCGATCCTCCATCCGTGCTCGCTCCGCATTTCCCCTCGAGGGGGAAACGCTCCGGCTGCGCGCGGGATGGAGGATCGACTCCGGCCGCGCCTGGGCTCCTCGCGTGCTCGTGCTCCCTCGCGAATCGCCCGGAGCTTCGACGAGAGAGGGTCCAGAGGGACGGGGTCGCGCTCGATTAGTAAGGCGTGCCGTCTTTGTGGAGGTAGCGGCCGAGGGTCGGGGCGCTCTCGGGGGTGAACTTCAGATCGATGTCGGGGTATTCGCCGCCGTCGTTTTCGTCTTGGCTGGAGAAGGCGAAGATGACCGCGTCCTGGCTCGAGCGGTTTTGCACGTGGTGGCCGTTGCGGTCGCCCGCTTGGAAGGCGGCGGTGTCGCCGGCGCGCATCAGCTCTTCGCCCGCGTCGGTGATCAGCACGACTTCGCCGGAGAAGACGAGCATGAATTCGTCCTCGTGCGAGTGCCAGTGGCGCTGGCTCGACCAGCCGCCGGGCGGGAGGACGAGGCGGGTGACTCCGAGGTGCGTAAGGCCCCCGGCGTCGCCGAGGCGCTGCACGCGGCGCGACTTGCACGCGTTGTCGTAGGGCGCGGGGTAGCGCGAGCCGCTCTTCACGGGGACTGCGTCGAGGTCGATCTTGGCCATGCCGGATTCTCCTTCGTGCCGCGATAGAAAAACCAGAACAGGCGAGGGTGCAAATCGATCGGCGCTGCGCGGCTCGCCCGCTGCGCAAGGCGTGATACGCCTCCCACCGGAGATGCTCCTTCATGGAGGTTCGAATGGCTCGCGTGATGAACTTCAGCGCAGGACCCGCCGCACTGCCGCTCCCCGCGCTGGAGCAGGCGCAGGCCGAGCTGCTCGACTACCGCGGCTCGGGCATGTCGATCATGGAGCAGAGCCACCGCGGCAAGGAGTACGACGCGGTCCACGAGGAGGCGATCGCGCTGTTGCGAGAGCTGCTCGCCATCCCCGGCACGCACGACGTGCTCTTCCTGCAGGGCGGCGCCTCGCAGCAGTTCGCCCAGGTTCCGATGAATCTGCTCCCGCGCGGGGGCAAGGCGGCCTACGTGCTCAGCGGCGCCTGGGGCGAGAAGGCGTTCGCCGAGGCCAAGAGCGTCGCGGCGATGCTCGGCGGCGAGGCGTTCGTCTCCGCGACCAGCGGCACCGGCGAGGGCAAGGAGAAGCAGTACGCGAGCGCGCCGCTGGAGCTCAACGACGCGGGCGCAAGCTACACGCACCTGACCAGCAACGAGACCATCCACGGCGTGCAGTACGCGCAGCCGCCGGGCGCCGATTTCCCCGCCGCCCAGGCGCCGCTCGTCTGCGACATGTCGAGCGACTTTCTCTGGAAGCCGGTCGACGTCAGCCGCTTCGGGGCCATCTACGCGGGCGCGCAGAAGAACATCGGGCCGAGCGGCGTCTTGGTGCTGATCCTCCGCAAGGATCTGGTCGCCGGCGGCCGCAAGGAGATCCCCAAGATCTTCCAGTACCGCACGCACGCCGAGGCGAACTCGCTCTACAACACGCCGCCCACGTTCGGCATCTACCTGATGCGCAACGTGCTGCAGTGGGCGAAGGGGCAGGGCGGGCTCGCCGCGCTGGAGAGGACCAACCGCGCCAAGGCGGCCGCGGTCTACCGGGCCATCGACGCGAGCGGCGGCTTCTACCGCTGCCCGGTGGCGCCCGCGTTCCGCTCGGCGATGAACGTGGTGTTCCGGCTCGGCAGCGAAGCGCTCGAGGAGCAGTTCGTCGCCGAGGCGAAGAAGGCGGGGATGGTCGGATTGAAGGGCCACCGCGCGCTCGGCGGCGTGCGCGCGTCGCTCTACAACGCGGTCCCGCTCGCCTGGGCCGAGGCGCTCGCGTCGTTCATGGGCTCGTTCGCCAAGGCGCGTGGATAACCTGACGGTTATGCACGCGCGCTCCCGCCGCGCGCCTGAGGCGGGGCGCGGCCAATCGCCTCAGGCGGTCCTACTTCGCCGGCGCGTGGTGCTCGAACAGCCGGAGCACGTCGTTCATCAGCCCGTTCGGCTCGGCGCGCGCGACCTTCTCCAGCGCGCCCGCGGCGAGGAACGTGCCGTTGCAGTTGAAGCAGCGCTCGATGGTCAGGCCGCGGAAGGCGACGTCGTGCAGCGGCATGCCGCAGCTCGGGCAGCGCTTGTGGTGCAGCGCCTTGAGGCGCTCCAGCTCGCCCTGGGCAAGGCTCGCGCGCTGATCGGCCGCGAGCTTGCGCAGCTTCTCCGCGTCCTCGCGGGCGAAATACTCTTCTTCGGCTTTTCCGGGCTTGGTCATGGGCTCCTCCGTGCTTTCGGCGCGTGTGTAGCACCAGCGGAAGCGGAGTAGAAGAGCGCGATATGCCCCTGCATGCCATCGAGATCGCTCCGCGCACCTCGCCCGCGACGGGCTCCATCGTGCTGCTTCATGGATATGGAGCCAGCGAAGAGGACCTCGCGCCGCTCGCGGAGATGATCGACCCGTCGCTCTCGGCCACCGCGCTGCGCGCGCCGCTCTCGCTGCCGTGGGGTGGCTACGCCTGGTATCCGATCGTGCCGCGCGGCGAGAAGATCGACTTCGACGCTGGCGAGGTGGCGGCCGCCGTCGCGCAGGCCACCGAGGCGATCGAGGCGATCGCCCAACGCGACGGCCGGCCGCCCATCCTGCTCGGCTTCTCGCAAGGCGGCGGCATCGCGCTCTCGGTCGCGCTGATGCGGCCCGAGCTCTGCCGCGCGGTGGTTGCGCTTTCGGCGGTGCCGCCGATGGTCCCGCCCGCGCAGCGCGCGCCCAGGGCGGCGCTGGCGAAGCTGCCGTTCTTCGTCGCGCACGGCACGCGCGACCCGCTGCTGCCGCTCGTCTATGGCCACGCCACGCGCGCCGCGCTCGAGGAGAGCGGCTGCGCGCCCGAGTGGCACGAGTACCCGATGGTCCACGAGATCTCTCCCGCTGAGCTCTCCGACGCGCGCGCGTTCGTCGCGCGGCTTGTGCGATAGCGCGATGGCCACCGAGATCGAGCGGAAGTTTCTCGTCGACACCCGGCGCTTGCCGCCGCTGCCCGCGCCGCTCGAGCTGCGCCAGGGCTACCTCTCGTCGAACCCGTCGGTGCGCGTGCGGCGCACGGTCGACCCGGCCTCGACGCCGCCGGGCGAGCGCTCGCTGCGGCTGACCATCAAGGGGCCCGGCCTGCTCTCGCGCACCGAGCTCGAGTACCCGATTCCGCTCGAGGACGAAGCCGCGCTCTTCGCGCTTTGCAAATCGACGTTATCGAAACTTCGTTATCGAATCGGCCGCTGGGAGATCGACCGCTTCCTCGACCTGCCGCGCGGCGAGTTCTGGATGGCGGAGATCGAGCTCTCGTCGGAAGACGAGCCGTTCGAGCGGCCCGACTGGCTGGGCGAAGAGGTCACCCACGATCCGGCCTACAGCAACAGCCGCCTTGCCGCCCCGTCTCGACAGTGATAGCGGCGAGCCCGCAAAACCAACCCGGTCTACATCGAAGGAGGCCCCTTTGAATCGCCTCGTTTCCCTCGCGGCTCTTGCCGCACTCTCGCTCGCGCTCGCCGCCCCTGCGCGCGCGTCGGACCCTGAGATCAAGTTCGAGAAGTACAAGCTGCAGAACGGCCTGACGGTCATTCTCAGCGAGGACCACCGGCTCCCGCAGGTCGCGGTCAACATCTGGTACCACGTCGGCGCGGCCAACCAGACGCCGGGCAAGAGCGGCTTCGCGCACCTCTTCGAGCACATGATGTTCTCGGGAAGCAAGCACGTGCAGCCCGCGCCGTTCACGGTGCTGCAGTCGATCGGGACCATCCCGGGCGCGATGGCGAACGGCACCACCAGCTTCGATCGCACCAACTACTTTGAAGTCGTCTCCTCCAACGAGCTGGGCACCGCGCTCTGGATCGAGAGCGACCGGATGGCGTTCCTCCTCGACACCCTCGACGCGAAGAAGCTCTCCATCCAGCGCGACGTCGTCTCCAACGAGCGGCGCCAGAGCTACGAGAACCGGCCCTACGGCGTCGGCCAGCTCAAGCTGTGCGATGTGCTCTTCCCCTCGCCGCACCCGTACTACGAGTGCGTCATCGGCAGCATCCCGGAGATCCAGGCGGCGAGCGTCGACGACCTGAAGGCGTTCTTCCGCGCCTGGTACGGTCCGCAGAACGCCTCGCTCGCCATCGTCGGCGACTTCGATCCTGCCGCAGCCAAGGCGCTCGTCGAGAAGTACTTCGGGCCGATCGTGAACGACAAGATGCCGGCGCGGCCCGACCTGGCCCAGCCCAAGCTCGACAAGGTGGTCGCCGAGACGGTCGAGGACAAGGTGGCCGAGCTGCCGCGCTTCGACCTGGTGTGGAACGGCGTCAAGCAGTTCTCCGACGACGAGGCCGCGGGCGACGTGCTCAGCGAGATCCTCGGCGGCGGCAAGACCTCGCGCCTCTACAAGACGCTGGTGTTCGACAAGAAGGTCGCCAGCGAAGTCGACGCGGGCGACGAGGCGCTCGGTCTGGGCGGCTACTTCGAGATCGACGCGACGGTGAACAGCGGCCACGACATCAGCGAGCTCAAGCCGCTCATCCAGGCGGAGATCGAGCGCATCAAGAAGGACGGCCCGACCGCGGCCGAAGTGGCGCGGGCGCAGCGCAAGTTCATCGCGCAGAAGGTCCGCGCGGTGGAGCTGCTCGGCGGGTTCGGCGGCAAGGCCGACATCCTGAACATGTACGAGACGTACCTCGGCGACCCGGGCTACCTGCCGCGCGATCTCGCGCGCTACCGCGCGGTCACGCCGGACGCGGTGAAGGCGTTCGCCAACAAGTACCTGCTCGACGACAAGCGGCTCGAGCTCTCCATCGTGCCCGCGGCCAAGAAGCCGCAGGCGAGCGCGAAGTAAGGACGGGAAGACACCATGACCATCTCCAAGAACCAGATCCTCTCGTCGCTCGCCGCGCTCTCGCTCGCCGGCTGCATCATGGGCGAGGAGCAGAAGCCCACGCCGCCTCCCGCGCCGCCGCCAGCGCAGAAGCTGATCCCGGTGCAGCCGGTTCCGCCGCCCCCGCCGCCCCCGCCGCCGCCGGCCACGCCGGACGCGGAGTTCCGCGCGACCAAGCCCGCGCCGGCCGCGAGCGCCGCGCAGTTCACCGCGCCGGTCCCGGCGGCGAGCAAGCTGAAGAACGGCGCGCAGCTCTTGGTGGTCGAGAACCACGCGGTGCCGCTGGTGTCGATCGATCTGCTCATCGAGACCGGCCTCGCCAGCTTCGTCGCGCGCATGCTCGATGAGGGGACCAAGACCCACTCGGCCACCGAGCAGGCTGAGAAGATCGAAGACCTCGCCGCGCACATCAACGCGTTCGCCGGCCAGGAGACGACGCGCGTCCACTTGAACTGCCTCAAGGAGACGCTGCCCGAGGCGCTCGCGCTCTTCGGCGACATGGTGATGAACCCGGCGTTCAAGAAGGACGACGTCGAGCGCGTCCGCGCGCAGCTCATCAGCGAGCTCGCGCAGAAGATGGCGAGCCCGCCGGCGCTCGCGCGCGATGAGATGTCGCGCATCCTCTACGGCGACAAGCACCCGTGGGGGCAGCCCGCCGGCGGCACCGAGGCGACGCTCAAGTCGATCACCGTGGCCGACCTGGCGAAGTTCCACGAGCAGTACTTCCGCCCGACCAACGCGATCCTCTCCGTCTCCGGAGACGTGAGCGCGGCCGAGATCAGCAAGCTGCTGGGCGACACGTTCGCGGCTTGGAAGAAGAAGCCGCGCATCGCGATCAAGCTGCCCAAGTTCCCCGCGCCGGCCAAGCGCAGCGTGGTGCTGGTCGACAAGCCGGGGGCCTCGCAGAGCCAGGTCTGGACGTTCGGCCGCAGCGTGGCGGCGAAGGACCCGGACGCGATCCCGCTGCGCATCGCCAGCTACATCCTTGGCGGTCCGTTCGCGCGGCTCGACATGAACATCCGCGAGAACAAAGGCTACAGCTACGGCGTGCGCTCGACGGTGGGGATGATGCGCGAGCACGGCACCTGGCTCGCCGCGGGCGGCATCAAGGCGAACGTCACCGCCGAGGCGCTCACCGAGTTCGAGAAGGAGCTCGCGGCGTTTTCGACCGGCCAGCTCAAGGAGGGAGAGCTCGCCAACGCGAAGGAGGCGCTGGTCCGCTCGCTGCCGTCGACGCTGGAGACCAACGACGCGGTCGCGGGCGCGATGGCGCAGCTGGCGTTCAACGGGCAGCCGCTCGACTACTACCGGACGCTGCCGGCCAACGTCGCGAAGGTCGACGCGGCCGAGGTGGCGCGGGTCGCGGCCAAGTACGATCGGCCGGCCGACTGGTCGATCGTGATCGTCGGGCCGCGCGCGGCGAGCGAAGAGAAGCTCGCCGCGATGAAGCTCGGCGACATCACGGTCAAGAGCACCACCGCGGCGGCGGTCGAGTCGGCGAAGGGGCCGACGGCGAAGGTCGAGACCCAGGCCGTCGCGAAGCCGGCTGCGGCGACAGACGCGAAGACGGCGGCCGCAAGCGACGCCAAGGCCGCGAAGAAGGATCCGGCGGCGGCGAAGAGCGAGTCGCCTGCGTCGACAAAGTAGCGGCAAACGGGCGGCGCGCGCGAAGGGAGCGCGCGCGCCGTCAGCGCTGTGCCGCCGGTGCAGCCGGCGCGACGCTCGCGAGAAATGCGCGGAGCGCCGCCGGCTGCAGCGGCTTCTCGAACACCGGGTGCTGCGTCTTCGCGAGGAACTCCCGCGTCCGCTCGGTCACGCCTCCGCCGGTGATGAACGCGAAGCGCGCGGCGAGGTCCGGCGCGCGCGCCTCGATGGCCGCGAGCAGCTCCATGCCGGTCATCTCCGGCATCATCACGTCACAGAGCACGGCATCGAACGGCTCTCCACCGAGCAGACGCGCGAGCGCGGACGAGGCGCTGCGCTCGGTCCTCACGTCGTGCTCGCTGAGCATCCGCGCGAGCGCGCTCCCGATGGCCGGCTCGTCGTCGACCACCAGCACGCGCAGCCGCGGCAGGATCGCGCCCGGCGCAGGCGGGGGCTGCGTCGGCGCGGGGCGCAAAGGCTTCGCTTCGCGCGGCGCGGGAGGCAGCCGCACGCTGAAGGTGGTCCCCTGGCCGACCTCGCTCTCCACCGTGATGTCTCCGCCCAATCCGCGCACGATGCCCAGGCAGATCGACAGGCCCAAGCCGGTGCCGACGCCGACCGGCTTGGTGGTGAAGAACGGATCGAAGATGCGCGCGCGCACCTCGGGCGCGATGCCGCTGCCGGTGTCGCGGATGTCGATGACCGCATAGCCGTCGGCGCCGGTCCGGGTGGTGACGCGCACTTCGTTCTTCTCGCCGTTTCCCTCGGGGATGGCCTGCGCCGCGTTGATGAGCAGGTTCAAGAAGACCTGGCCCAGGCGCGACTCGGCGGCGACCACCGGCGGCACCGGGCCGAAGTCGCGCACCAACTGCGCGCGGTGGCGCAGCTCCGACTTGGCGAGCGTGATCATCGCCTCGAGCGAGTGGGTGACGTCGACCGCCTGCGGGTGCGCCTCCTCGGGGCTCGAGTAGAGGCGCAGATCGCGCACGATGTCGCTGACCCGCTCGGCCCCCTCGCGCGCTTCGCGCAGCGCCTGGCGCACCTCTTCGAGGCCCTCGTCGCGCGAAAGCCCGCTGCGCGCGGCCAGCTCGTCCAGCTCGGCCGGCACGAAGTCGAGGTTGGTCAGCACGTAGGAGAGCGGGTTGTTGATCTCGTGCGCGACGCCAGCGGCGAGCGTGCCGAGCGCGGCCATCTTCTCGGCGGTCGCCAGATCGCGCTCGACCCGCTGCAGCTGGCCGATGCCCTCGCTGTTCTCCAGCGCGGCGCCCGCCAGCGCGGCGATGAACGAAGCGAGGCGCCGCTCCTCGTCGCCGAGCGCTTCGCGCACCTCGGAGTGGGTGACGATGAAGATCGCGCGCGCGGTGCCGCGCACCAGCACCGGCGCGCAGAGGGCGCAGCGCGCGCCCGACGGCAGCTCCTGCGCGCCCGCGATGCCGGCGATGCGCACGACCGGCGCGCCCGCGCGCAGCGCCTCCTCGACCAGCGACGCGTCGGCGAGCGAGAGCGCGAGGCCGGTGGCGACGCCGTTCTCGATGCGCGCGAACTGGAACGTCTGCGAGCGAAGCAGCGCGTGCGTCGCCAGCTCGACCGCCGCTTCGATCTCGCGCGGCGTCAGCGCGGTCGCGATCTGCCGGCCCACTTCGAGCAGCGAGCTGAAGCGATCGCTGAGCGAGAGCGTCGGCCGCTCCTCGGCGTCGTCGAACGCGCCGTGCGCACGCAGGAGCTGGCGCGCAATCGCCTGCTCCTCCTTCGCGCCGGGCAGCCCTTGCGCCGTCCCCAGCCGCGCCAGCGCGAGCCGCGAGGTGGCCTCCTCCGCGCCGAGCTCGAGCCGCTGTGCCTCGCGAAGGCTCTCTTCGAGCCGCCGCCGCGCGCTCCTCGCGTCACCCTCGAGCGCCGCCAGCTCGGCCGCGCCGCGCAGCGCGTGGGGCAGGTTGTTGCGGTAGACGCGCGACATCGCGAGCGCGCGCGACGCGAGCTTCCGCGCGCGCGAGAGGGCGGCCGCGCGCTGCTGCGGGGCCCAGGGCGGCGCGCTCTCGGCCTCGCGCAGCGTCGCCTCGAGCAGCCAGGGCAGCACCGCCGCCACGTACTCCTGCTTGAGCCCCTTCTTCTCGATCTTCTCCTGCGCGCTCGCGAGCACCGCCGCCGCCTCGGCCGGCTTGCCCTCGCGCAGGAGCAGCGCCGCCTGCGCGGTGAGGATCTCCGCCGCCGTGTGCACGTCTTCGGTGGGGCGCGCCAGCTCCGCCTCGAGCGCCGCGCGCGGCACGCGGCCGCCCGACGCCTTCGCCCAGACGCCGAGCGAGATCCCCGCCGCTTGCAGATCTCCGATCTCCACGCCGGCGGCCCAGACCTCCTGCGCGCGCGCGGTCGCCTCGCGCAGCTCGCCCAGCCGGTAGTGGCAGAAGGCGATGTGCCAGCTGGCGGTGTTCGCCTCCCAGCGATCGCCCGTGCGCTGCAGCAGGCGCACCGCCTCGCGGCAGCGCTCGAGGCACTCGCGGATGCGCGAGGCCGAATAAAGAATGACGCCCATGAAGTGGAGCGACTGCCCCTGGCCCCACACGTCGCCCAGGGCCCGGCGGATCTCCAGCGAGCGCTCCGCGTAGCGCAGACCGCGCTCGAAGAGCGGGATCATGCTCATCACCGGCGCGTGCTCGGAGTAGGCCTGCGCCAGCTCGGCGGAGGCGGGATATCGCTCGGCGAGGTTCATCCCGCGCAGGTGGGCCCAGAGCGTCGGCACTTGCCCGCGCTGGAACCAGTAGAGGTACGCAAGCCGGCTGTAGAGGCGGACGGCGGCGAACTCCGCGTCGGCGCCCGCGCGCATCTTGCGGCCGAGCAAGAAGCGGGGCAGCAGCGTGTGCATCGCCTGCACGCCGATCTCCCAGAGCGCGAAGACGAAGAAGGTCGCGCCTCGCTTGGGCGCGGAGCGGCCGAGCAGCTCGAGCGCTCCTTCGAGCTTGCGCGCGGCGGTGCGCATGTCGCCGCGCTTGAAGGCCAGCTCGCCGAGCTTGCCCTCGAGCTGCGCGCGGCGGACGTGGTCGGGGGCGAGCGCGCGGGCGTGCCCGAGCTGCTCCTCGGCGCCCTCGTAGCTGCCGCGCAGGAGGAGCACGTCGCCCAGACCCTCGGCGATGGAGAGGCGCGTCGCGGCGTCGGCGTGCTCAGCGCCGCGCGAGGCGATGCGGTACTGGCGCTCGGCGAGATCGAGCGCGAACCGCGCGCGCGCGCTGCGGGCCGCGGCCAGCGCGAACGGGAGCGCCCGCTCGAAGTCTCCGGCCGCGTCGTAGTGAAAGGCGATCTCGAAGGCCCGCTCGCCCGGCTGCGCTTCCAAATAGAGCGCGACCTTGCGGTGCAGCGCCGCGCGCTCCTCGGGCGAGAGGCGCGCCAGCAGCGTCTCGCGCAGCTTGTCGTGCACGAACGCGCAGGTCGACTCGCCGCGCATCCAGACGATGTGGCGCTGGCGCGCCGCCGCGACCGCCGAGAGCAGCGGGCCGGGCGCGAGCCCGCAGAGCGCGGCCACCGCGGGCAGCTCGAACTGCTTGCCGAGCACCGCGCCGACCGTGAGCAGCTCGAGCGAGCGCAGCGGCAGGAGCTCGAGGCGCCGCGCGAGAAACGCGGCGGCGTGCTGCGAGGCGCGCAGGTCGGCCATCGCGGCTGCGTCGATGCGCCATCCGCCGCTCGCGGCCACCAGCGCGCCCGACTCGACCAGCCCGCGCAGCACCGCTGAAGCCATGAACGGCGAGCCGTCGGCGAGCTGCTCCACCGCGTGCAGCGCCTCTTCGGGGAGCGGGCCGGCCATCGACTGGACCAGCTCGCGAAGCTCGCGCGGGGAGAGCGGCGCGAGCGTCAGGTGCAGGTCGGGCCGCAGCGCGCGCAGCGGGTGCGGCGCCTGCACCGCCTCCGAGCGGAACGCGACCACCAGGAGCAAGTGCGGGCTCGCGCCGTGGCGCTGCGAGCGGGCGAGCAGCTTGAGCGTCGGTTCGTCCGCCCACTGGCAGTCGTCGAGCAGGAGCACCGCGGGCCGGCCCCGCTCGCCGAGCGCGTCGAGCAGCGCCGCCAGCGCGATGAGCGAGCGGGCCTCGCCGTGCTGCTCGCCGCCCAGCTGCGCGGGCTGGCCCTCGGCGGCGGGCGCGGGCGGGAACAGCTCCGCCATCTGCGGGAGCGCCTCGCGCAGCGCATCGGCCTGGTCGGCCAGCTGCGCGCGCAGCCGCGCGGCGAACGGCGCGTCCCTCCGCGCCCGCGCGAGCAGCTCGTCGATCACGTCGGCGAGCATCTGGAACGGCTTCTGGGCGCCTTGGTCGAGCCCCTGGCCGCGCAGCACCCAGGCGTTCGCGCGCTGCGCCCGGCGCGCCAGCTCGTCGAAGAAGCGGCTCTTGCCGCCGCCTGACTCGGCCTCGACGATGGCGAGCCCGCCCCCTTCGCTCGCGCCCTCTGCGCGGCGGCCGACCCGCTGCTCGAGCCGGGCCAGCTCCTCGCCGCGCCCGACGAACGAAGGCTCCAGCAGCGTGCTGCGCGCGTCCGAGAGGCCGAGCACCACGTGCGGCTCGGCTTCGCCGCGCGCCAGCTGCGCCGCGATCGCCGCGCAGTCGGCCAGCGCCGCCGCCGCGGACTGGTAGCGGTCGCGCGGCTCTTTTTTCAGCAGACGCTGCACCAGTTCGTCGAGGGCGCGCGGCACCGCGATGCCCGCGGGAAACGGCGGCGGCGGCGACGAGAGCTGCTGGCGGAGCACCTCGCCCACCGTCTCGGCGAAGAAGGGCACGCGCCCCGCCAGGCACTCGTAGAGCAAGAGGCCGCATGCGTAGAGGTCGCTGCGCTCGTCGACCGCCTGCTCGAGCAGCCCCGCCTGCTCCGGCGAGATCGAGCGGGCGAGCCGGGCCGACTCCGCCGGGCTGCGCCCCTCGAGCTGCTCGTTGCGCGAGAGCAAGGAGTCGAGCAGCGCGATCTTGCCGCCGCTGCGCTCGCCCGCTT
>Ga0302279_10006495_pt1 | contig 12363 bp, 9 predicted proteins | sample III_Bog_N3_3_FD_194541 | JGI IMG/M metagenome (GOLD analysis project Ga0302279, IMG submission 194541) | Peat permafrost microbial communities from Stordalen Mire near Abisko, Sweden - III_Bog_N3_3 | ecosystem: Environmental > Terrestrial > Soil > Wetlands > Peat | place: Sweden: Abisko...
TCGGGCGTTCCCCAGGATGGGTCGGGGAACGCTCTCGGGCGTTCCCCAGGATGACCGCTCAGCGGATCATGGTCAGCGAGCGCGCCACGAAGTCGTACACGGGGGCCCAGTAGATCCCCAGCACGAGCGTCGGCACGGCCAGCACGATGCTCGTCGCTCCGAAGAGGGGGCGCACCAGCGTGGGCTCGGCGTGCTCGCTCTTCTCGAGGAACATCGCCCGGACCACCCGCGCGTAATAGAAGAGCGAGACGACGCTGTTGAGCACCCCCACCACGGCGATGAGCCAGTTCCACGGGCCGCCCGCCTTCACCACCGCGGCGAAGATGTAGAACTTGCCGACGAAGCCGGCGAACGGGGGCAGGCCGGTGAGCGAGAAGAGGAACAGCGCCATCATCCCGGCCATCAGCGGGGCCCGGTTGCCCAGCCCGCGGAAGGCCGCGAGCGTCTCGTCGCCGTCGCTCTTCTCGGCGACCGCCATCACGATCAGGAAGGCGCCGAGGTTCATGAAGCAGTAGGTGACGATGTAGAAGACGATCGACGCGATCCCGGCCTCGGTGAAGACCGAGAAGCCGAGGAGCATGTACCCGGCGTGGGCGATGCTCGAATAGGCGAGCATGCGCTTCACGTTGTCCTGCCCGAGGGCGGAGAGGTTGCCCACGGTCATGGTCGCCATCGCCAGGCAGCCCGCGACGACCGGCCACGGCGAGTCGATGACTGCACCCGTCGCCGTGAGGTGAGGGGTGAGCGAGTCGAGACCGTCGGTGAAGAAGCGCAGCAGCACCGCGAAGCCGGCGGCCTTGGGCCCCACCGAGAGGAACGCGGTGACCGGCGTGGGCGCACCCTCGTAGACGTCGGGGGTCCACATGTGGAAGGGGGCGGCGCTGATCTTGTAACCGAAGCCGGCCATCATGCAGATGACGCCGACGAAGACGGCCTCGGGGACCTTGCCGTCGACGCGGGTGAGCTCGGTGATCTTTACGGCGCAGTCCCCCAGGTAGAGCGACTGCGTGATCCCGAAGATCCAGCTCATCCCGTAGAGCATGATGCCCGACGCGACGCCGCCGAAGATGACGTACTTCATCGCCGCTTCGCTCGACTTGGCGTCGTTGATCTTGAAGCCGGCCATGACGAAGCTGATGACGCTGACCAGCTCGAGCGAGAGGTAGATCATCAGCAGGTTGCGGCTCTCGGCCATGAGGTTCATGCCGAGGGCCAGCACCATCAGCAGGGTGAAGAACTCTCCCTGATCGCGCCGATCGTCCCTGACGCCGCGGCCTGCGAGGGTGTGCCCCTCGGGGATCGGTGGGATCGAGAAGATGGCGATGAGCCCCGTCACGAACGCGAAGAGGATGCGGAACGTGTTGGAGAAGCGGTCGAACGCGAGGAGGCCGTAGAAGAGGTTCTGCGGCTTGGCGTCACGCGCCAGGAGCCACGCGCTGGTGCCCGCCGAGTAGGCGAGCGCCGCGAGGCTGATGACCACGAGCCCTGTCGTCTTGGTGCGCGGCGAGGAGACCAGATCCCAGACGATGAGGAGCAGGATCGCGGCGATGATGACGAGCTCCGGCGAGAAGTACGCCAGGCTCTCGACGTTGTTGAGGGCTCGGATGTTCACGGTCACTTACCGTTGTTCTGGGCGAGCGCGCTGGAGGTCGGCGCGGCCGGCCCCTGGGCCACCTGGGTCGGCCCCGAGTGATCGATGATGCGGTGCAGATCGAGCGCGCCCTTGTCGACGAGGTTGAGCAGCGGGCGGGGCCAGAAGCCGAGCACCAGCACCAGCACCGCGAGCGGGGCCAGCGTGAGCAGCTCGCGCCCGTTGATCTCGGGGAACTTCCCGCCGAACGGCTCGAGGTACTTGCTCTGGCGCCACTCCTCGCGGAACTTCCCGAGGAACATCCGCTGCAGGGCCCAGAGGTGATACGCGGCCGTCACGATGACGCCCGTGGCCGCCAGCATGGTGAGCGCGCGGAAGCGGGGGAAGGCGCCGATGAAGGTCATCGCCTCGCCCCAGAAGCCGGAGAGCCCGGGGAGGCCGAGCGAGGCCATGAACGCGAACCCGACGAAGGCCGTGTAGAGCGGCATCTCGCTGGCGAGGCCGCCGAACTTGTCGATGTCGCGGGTGTGGACCCGATCGTAGACGACGCCCACCAGGCTGAAGAGCATCCCGGTGATCAGGCCGTGATTGAACATCTGGACGATGCATGCCTGGATGCCCTGCGGCGTCATCGCCGCCATCGCCAGCAGCGTGAAGCCCATGTGGCTGACCGAGGAGTAGGCGACCAGCTTCTTCAGGTCCTTCTGCGCCATGGCGCAGAAGGCGCCATAGAGGATGTTGATGACGCCGAAGACGGCCATCGCTCCGGCGGCCCACTGCGAGGCCTCCGGCAGGAGCGTGAAGTTGATGCGGAGGATACCGTAGGTGCCCATCTTGAGGAGCACGCCGGCGAGGATGACGCTGATGGCCGTGGGCGCTTCGACGTGGGCGTCGGGCAGCCAGGTGTGGAAGGGGAACATCGGGATCTTGATGGCGAACCCGACGAAGAGCCAGATCCACACCACCTTGACCGCCATCATGCCGAGGATGGTCTCGCCCTTGGCCGTCCAGGCGACGCGCGACAGCTCGGGGATGGAGAAGATGCGCGTCACCGAGGAGCCGTCGACCAGGTAGCCCGGGTCGCAGTTCACGTAGAACCAGATGAAGGCGAGCAGCATGAACACGCTGCCAGCCAGCGTGTAGATGAAGAACTTGATCGCCGCGTACTGCCGCCGGGGACCGCCCCAGATGCCGATGAGGAAGTACATCGGCAGGAGCATCACCTCCCAGAACACGTAGAACAGAAAGAGGTCGAGCGACACAAAGACGCCGAACATGCCCGTGACCAGCAGGCTGTACATCGCGAAGTAGCCCTTGAGCTGGTCGTGGACGCTGAAGCTGGCGAGCGCGCCCACGAAGGAGATGAGGGCGGTGAGGAAGACCATCGAGATGGAGATGCCGTCGACGCCGACGAAGTACTCGACGTTGAGCGACCGGATCCACACGGTGTGCTCGATGAACTGGTAGCCGTCGTTGCCGTCGAGCTTGGTGAAGCTGTTGTCGAATTTGGCGAAGAGCCAGGTGGCCAGCGCCAGGTTCACCACCATGATCCCCACGGTGAGCAGGCGAAGGTTCTTGTCGTCCTTGTAGCCGACGAGGTGCGCGATGAAGATCGCGATGACGCCGAGCAGGGGCAGGAACGTCAGGATCGAGAGGACGTGATCCCCGATGAAGCCGAGCCCGTAGCCGCGCTCGGCGTGGATACCGATGGCGGCCGGCCGGCCCGGCTCCGTGGCGCCGGGAGCGATCGAATCGGACTCCACCAGCACGTGCCCGTAGAGCTGCCGCGCCTTGACGGTGGTGGCGGCCCACTTGACCGTCGCCTTCCGGCTCTCGCCGGGGGGGATCACCTGCGGCTCCTTGCCCTCGAGCTCGACGGTCACCCCGGGGGGCGTGCGGGGGTCGGTGGGCGAGGTCCGCACCGCCACCCGGGTGACGCGCAGCGGGCCCCCGCCGACGTTCTGGATCTCGAACGATCCGGTCAGCTCGGCGTCGGAGCCGGTCAGCTCGATCGCCTCGTCGACGTGCCCTCGGCTGCTGTGGACGTCGATCTGCCCGCGGGCGGCAGGGACAGCAGGACCCGCGGCGCGCGCGCTCCCGTACCCGAGCCCGAGCACGAGCCCCAGGGCGAGGAGGAGAGAGCCGAGGAGCTTGACCGACTTGTGCTTGCAAACGTTGGACATCGCGTCTCCACGCTGAATCGGATCGGAGAGTGCTGGAAGCCGGGGGAGAGCCCCGCTTCGAGACCAGGAGTTGGGGCGCTTCACCGGAGGAAGTACTGGAGGATGGTGAAGAAGGCGACCCCGCCCAGGAGGCCGTAGATGTAGTTCTGGATGCGGCCAGTCTCGGCGGTGCGGAGCTTGTTCCCGGCGGCGAGGGTGCCCTCGGCGACGAAGTTGACGAGGCCGTCGACGAGGTAGGTGTCGATGGCCGCGTTGACCCAGGCCACGGAGCGCACCAGCACGGCGATGCCGTTGACGAGGCCGTCGACGATCCAGGTGTCCATGTCCGCCAGGATCAGGCGCAGGCCCATGAACGCCTTGACGATGCTCCCCTGGTAGATCTCGTCGACGTAGTACTTGTTCTGCATGACGGTGAAGCCGGGGAGCTTGCGCTCCGCGGCGGCCCAGTCCGGCGAGCGGTTCGCGCCGTACCGGCTCCGCGCCAGGGCCCAGGCGCCGAGGGCGCCCCCGACCGAGAGCGCCATGAGCCCGAACTCCAGGCCCAGCCCCTCGTGCTCGAAGTGCGTCTGCGCCTTGCCCACCGAGAGCACCGGCGCGAGCCACTGCTCCAGGAGCGGCTCGGCGTGCGGGTCGCCGAGGAGGTGCTTGGAGAACCCGAGGATGAAGCCGGAGACGGTGGAGAGGAGCGCGAGCACCATCAGCACGCTGGTGATGGTGAGCGGCGACTCGTGGACCTTCTTGGCGATGTCCTTGCGAGCGTGCGGCCCCTCGAAGGTGAGGTAGTAGCTGCGCCACATGTAGAACGAGGTGCCGAGCGCCGCGGCGAGGCCCATCACGTAGACGAGGACCCCGGGGACGACGCCGGTGTTCTCGGTGGTGAACGCCTTCCACAGGATCTCGTCCTTGGACCAGAAGCCCGCGAAGAAGGGGATGGGCGCCGCGGTGATGGCCAGGCAGGCGATGAAGTAGGTCTTGGCGGTGGTCGGCATCACCCGAGCGAGGCCGCCCATGTTGCGCATGTCCTGTACGGCGACCTCGTCGTGCTCGACCGCGTGCATGCCGTGGATGACCGAGCCCGATCCGAGGAAGAGGCAAGCCTTGAAGAAGGCGTGGGTCATCAGGTGGAAGACCGCGGCCCAGTACGCGCCGACGCCGACGCCGATGAACATGAAGCCGAGCTGGCTGACGGTGCTGTAGGCGAGCACCTTCTTGATGTCGTACTGGAAGAAGCCGATCGTCGCGGCGAAGAGCGCGGTCGAGGCTCCGATGAAGGCCACCACGCCGCACGCCGTCGAGCTGAGCGAGAAGAGGTAGTTGAGCCGGGCGATCATGTAGACGCCGGCGGTGACCATGGTGGCGGCGTGGATGAGCGCGGAGACCGGGGTCGGGCCCGCCATGGCGTCCGGCAGCCAGACGAAGAGCGGGATCTGCGCGCTCTTGCCGGTGGCGCCCACGAAGAAGAGCAGGCAGGCGAGGGTGATGAGCCCCATGCCGCCCCAGACCGTCTTCTGCTTGAGGGCCTCCTTGAGGAAGGTCTTGCCGGTGGCGTCCTTCATCACGAGCTGATCGTGCAGCTCACGGAAGGTGACCGTGGGGCCGATGGTGGTGATCAGCTTCTCGTGACCGGCGGTGACGGCGACGTGCTCCAGGAGAGCGATCTCGATGCCGTCCCCCGCCACCACGGCTCCGCCGCCGGGGACGATGGTGATGTTGTGTACGCCGGGGGCCAGCTCCTCACGGAGGAACGGCGCCTCGAGGTAGCAGCCGCTCGTCCGTGCCGCCAGGTCGGCCGGGCAGGGCTTGCCGCTCGGCGCGGCGGCGTCGTGCCCGCCGAGGTAGACCCTGGCGCCGGGGTGAGTGGCCATCGTCAGGAAGCCTTTGTTCCCCAGCGGCACCGGCGCCTGCTTGGGACCGGTGCTGACGTCGTGGCTGTGAGGCACCGGCGCGCCGGTCGGAGGGGTCGGCCGGCCCGGGGTGGCACCGTCGACGCGCGCGCCGTGGTCGCCGTGGGCGCCCTGTGCGCCCTTCTCCCCGTGCTCGGCGGAGCCCGCGCGCTCGGCGGAGCCCGCGTGCGGTTCGGCCTCTTCCTCTTCGGCGTCGGCGTAGGGCTCGGCGTCGACCGCGGCGAAGCGGGCGCGGAAGTCAGGGTGGTAGCGGCCCTGCTCGACCCAGGCGCCGCCGAGGCCCCAGAAGAGCAGGCCCAGGCCGCAGATGAAGCCCCAGTCGCCGACGCGGTTGACGACGAAGGCCTTCATGCCCGCCGTCGCCTTCTTGTAGTCCTTGTACCAGAAGCCGATGAGCAGATAGCTGCAGAGGCCGACGCCCTCCCAGCCGAAGAACATGACGATGAAGTTGTCCCCGAGGACGAGGAGCAGCATCGAGAAGACGAAGAGGTTGAGGTAGGTGAAGAACCGCCAGTAGGCCGGCTCCGTCTCCATGTACGAGCACGCGTAGATGTGGATGAGCGTGCCGACCCCGGTGATGATCAGCGTCATCAGCGCGGAGAGCGGATCCATCGCGAACGAGAAGTTCACGTCGAGGGATCCGATGCGGACCATCTGCCACGCGTGCGAGTAGAGGTAGCGGCTCCCCGGCTCGAGCTGGAGGAGCTTCACGAAGTTGACGACCACGAGCGCGAACGCGCCGAGCATCGCCCCCACCGCGACCGCCGAGACGCCGAAGCTCCCGATGTGGAGCCGCTTGCTGAGGTCGCGACCCACGTCGCTCTTCTGCAGCCTGCGCCCGAAGATCGCGTTGACCACCGCCCCGACGAACGGGAGCAGGGGGATCAACAAGAGCGGCGTCACGGACGCCTCGAGGTGCGTTACCTGGCCGGAGAGCTCGGACATCGCTATGCGCCTTGGCGGGCGGGGGTGGGGATCGCTCGCGCGGCTCGCGTGCGAGCCCCGCTCGGCCTCGGCGGGGGCGTCGAGATCCCGAAAGATCTCGACAACTTCGGCCCCGTCCCCCCACGCCCGGAAGGGTGGGGGGTCGCCAAGGCGGGCGAACGTTAGCGGAGCGGTGGACGTGGGGTCAAGGGCTGGGGGTGCCCCGCTCGGCGCGAGTTTTTCGCGATCGGTGCGAAGGCTTGCGCGGAGGAGGCGCGGAAGCTGAACGGGCGAGCCCCGACGCCCCTTCAGCCCACGGCGCGCATTCTCACGGCGCGGTGTCCGAGCCCCCATCGAGGGGGCTCATTTCGCCCTCCAGCGCGGCCCGGAGCGCCGAGAGCGCGCGGGCAGCGCGGGACTTGACCGTGCCCAGCGGCACGCCCTCCCGCTCGGCGATCTCGGGGTAGCTCAGACCCTCGAAGAAGGCGATCTCCAGCGTGCGGCGCTGGGCCGCGGACACCGAGTCGAGCGCGGCGACCACCGCGGCGCGGCGGTGCTCCAGCCAGGAGAGCGCCTCGGGGTCGAGCACCGGGTCGGCGGGCTCGTGACGCAGCTCCTCGTCGGTGATCTGGGCCCGGCGAGTGCGGCGGCGCGCCCGGTCGAGCGCGAGGTTGCGGGCGGTGGTGACCAGCCAGGCGATCAGGCTGCCGCGCTCGGGCCGGAACTGATCGGCCCGCTCGACGATGGCGATGAAGGCGTCGTGGGCCACGTCCTCCGCCTCGTTGGGGTCACGGACGATCTTGACCGCGACCCCGAGGATGAACGGCGCATGGCGATCGTAGAGCTCCGCCAGTGCCGCGTCGTCGCCCGCGACGATGCGCGCCATCGCGGTCGCGTCGAGCGCGTCCCGCTCGGCCCGGCTGCTGTTCTCCCCAGCGCCCATTCAGCGTCCCAGCAAAGGGATTTGCGGGCCCAGCGTCAACCGTTTTGATCGACGGGCTCGGCGGGGGTCTGGGGGGCCCCAGGTTCGACCGGCGCGGCGGCCGTTTGGGGGGCTCCCCCAGCGTCGACGGGCTCGGTGGGGGGGTGGGGCTCTCCCTCAGCTTCGAGCGGCGCGCCCAGCGCGGCGCGGCGGACGGCGCGCCACAGCTCGTCGCGGCCCTCGGCGGTCACCGACGAGAATCCGATCACTTTGCGACCGATCTTTGCTTCCAGCCGGTGGAGCGCGGTCTTGCGGGCGCTGCGCGGCTCCTTGTCGAGCTTGGTCGCGACCAGGACCACCTGCACGGGGCGGCGCGAGGGGGGGCGGGCGGCGTCGATGAAGGTGACGAGCTCGCGCTCCTCTTCCTCCAGCCCGCGGCGAATGTCGACGAGGATGACCACCGCGGCGAGGGTGGACCGCGTCCCGAGGTAGCCCTCGATGAGCGATCCCCACGCGCCGCGCTCGGACTTGCTCCGCCGCGTGAAGCCATAGCCCGGCAGGTCGACGAGATGGAGCGTCATCCCGTCCGCCGCGCGACACTGGTAGAGGTTGAGCTGCCGCGTCGAGCCCGGCGTCGAGCTCACCCGCACCAGACCCTTGCGCGACAGGAGGGTGTTGATGAGGCTTGACTTGCCCACGTTGGAGCGGCCGGCGAAGGCGATCTCGGCCTGGGTCGGGGCGGGCAAGACCGAGCCCGGACCGGCGCCGGCGAGGAACTCGGCGGCGACGATGCGAAGGGGATCCGCCGCGGGGGTGGTGGAAGGCTGGCTCAGGGGGAACGCTCCGGATCGAAGTTGGGTTTGCACTCGTCGCACTGGCAGAGCGAACGCAGGTAACGGAAGGTGTAGATGCCCGAGTCGTGGCGATCGCCCCAGGTGAACTGCAACGCGTAGTTGCCCACCTGCTGGATCTCGCGGATCTGCAGATCGCCGCCGGGCACGTACTTGAGGGTGCCGCCGTGGCCCTGGCAGTGCGCGCAGGGGCAGTAGCCGCGGAGGATCTCGTGCGGGAGCGTGGCGGTGTGCCCGTCCCCCCACTTGATCTCCATCACCTTGGCGCCATGAGGCGCCTTCACGCCGACGGGTACATTCCTGGGATCTTCGGCCATGGGGACCGGCAGCGACTAGCACGCCGCGCCGCCCGCCGCAAAAGCCGCGCAGCGACGCGAGCGCTCTCGAACGCTCCCGAGCGCCCGCCGCGCCGCTTGCCGGACGGGCGCGCCCGGGTAACCCTGCGAGGTCTGTCGTTTGGCGCTCACCGCGGCGACCCCGGATCCATGCGCCGCTTCTGGATTGCCATCTTCGCGTTCACGCTGGCCTCTCATGGGCCGTTCGCCGCCGGGCTCGCCTTCGGCCTCTCCCGTCTCGGCGCGCCCTTCGCCACGCCGACCGCGCTCGCGGTGACCGCGCTGCTGGTCGCCGCGCTCCCCGGTCGGCTCCGGCGGCTGCGCGTCGATCGGCCGCTCGCGCCCTGGCGGGTGTGGCTCGTCGAGGAGCCCTACCATGCGCACTGGTGCGCGACCGTGGCGGCGTGGCCTCTCCTGCTCGTGGCCGGGCCGCTCGCCTGGATCCTCGCCGCGAGCCTCGGCTCCGCCGCGCTCGGCTCCTACCTCCTGGCCCTCGCCGTCTGCCTCTATGGAGTGTTCGTCCGTCGCCGCTGGGTGCGGGTGCGGACGCTCGACCTGCCCATCGCCGGTCTCGGCGCTGCGTTCGACGGCTATCGTATTGCGCAGCTCTCGGATCTCCACATCGGTGGACTCTGGTCCGCGGCGCGCGCGGCGCGGTGGATCGAGAAGGTCGCCGCCCTCGACGTCGACCTGGTGGTGCTGACCGGCGACTACGTCACCCACGGCGACGCCTTTCACGAGGACATCGCGACGGTGCTCTCGGCCCTGCGAGGCCGGGACGGGGCCGCGGTGGTGATGGGCAACCACGACTATTTCGGCGACGGGGAGCGCCTCGTCGCCCTCCTCCGCGCCCGGGGCGTGGAGGTGCTGCGCAACGAGCATCGCGTGCAGCGCCGCGGCGGAGACGCGTTCACCCTCGCCGGCGTCGACGACACCTGGAGCCGGCGCGCCGACGTCGCGCGTGCACTCGAGGGGCGCGACCTCGCGCTTCCGCTCATCGCCCTCGCGCACGATCCGCAGCTCTTCCCCGAGCTGGCCCGGCGCGGCGCCGCGCTGGTGCTCTCCGGGCACACGCATTGGGGCCAGATCGCGGTGCCGTTCCTGGCCACGCGCTTCAACCTCTCGCGGCTCTCGTATCGCTACCACGCGGGCCTCTACCGGGACCGCGACGCCGTCCTCTACGTCAGCCCCGGCCTCGGGACGACCGGCCCGCCGCTCCGCCTCGGAGCCGCGCCGGAGATCACGGTGCTCCGGCTCCGCTCCGCCCCGAGGTGACTCCGAGCACCCCGACACCGGCTCGAGCCCTCGCGAGCGCCGGCCAACCACCCTCATGGATAGTCCATCGACGATCTTTTTCGGCCGCTGGTACTCCTGCTCACCACACTTCGCGATCTCACCCGCTGACCTGGCGTCGTAGTTCAGACCTGAAAGAGACGGTGGATTTTCCAGGCACCGCGTTGACGCGTCGTGATCTTCATGAGATTCGCAGGCGTATGAGCGATGTAGAGAGCCAACTCCGGTCCCGGGTCGAGAGCTTCGTCGGCGAGCTGAGCGAGCTCCTCCGCCGTCAGGCGCTCGCCGCCGTGGGAGAGCGACTCGCTCAGGGCCTCAGCGAGGGAGAGAGCCCCAGCTCCGCCCTTGCCAGCCGGGCCGGTCGGCGCCCCGCGGCACCCGCGGCCACGGAGAAGGCGGGGCGCACCGCCGGCCGAGCTGCCGCCCGGGTGCTGCCGCCGGCGAAGCGCGCCCCGATGGGAGCGCCCCCCCCGAGCCTCCGACCCGGCGAGAAGCGCACGCCGCGGGCGCTCGACCAGATCACCGAGCAGCTCTTCAACTACATCAACTCGAACGCCGGCCAGAGCATCGAGCAGATCGCCACCTCACTGGCCGCCTCGACCAAGGAGCTGAGCTTGCCCATCCGCAAGCTCCTCGGCGGCCAGAGGATCGGCTCCAAGGGTCAGAAGCGCGCGACTCGTTACTTCCCTCGCTGAGGCGTGCCGGCGAGACTCCTGCTCTCGACCTCTCGGATCACGGGCCTCTCGGATCACGGGCCTCTCGAATCACGGGCCTCTCGGATCACGGGCCTCTCGAATCACGGGCCTCTCGGATCACGGGGAAGACGCCACCCAGCGTACCCGGCCGAACCGGGACGCACGGTGAAAGTTCCCCATCCCCAGGATCGGTGACCAGGCGGTCCCACCGTTGTTCTTCATCGCGTAGAAGTTCATCCGCCAGGTGTCGCCGGGGCGGGGCGGGGCGTGCTGGGCCTTGGTGAACGAAGCCCAGGGGATCCTCGCCTCCACGGTGTAGCCACGATCGGTGTCGGAGTCGTCGTCGACGGAGCCGTGGACGACCACGGCGTGGGTCATGTTGGCACTCCACTCCTCGTGGCCGAAGGGGCCGCGCCCGTTGCCGTTGGGGGAGTTGTACTCGTCGTACTGAGTGTCGAAGACCAGGTTCTGCGGATTGATCTGGATCTCGTAGTAGTCCTTGTTGTCGCCGTCGCCGTCGGGGTCGATCATCACCTCGACGGTGTCCTTCTCCCACAGGTGCGGCTCCCGGGCGCCGGCGTCGCCGTCTCCTCCGTCGCGACCCTGGGGCCACCCGCCGTGGACCTTCTTGTCGGCGACCTCGAAGCCGACGTAGAGGGCCTGGTCGTCCCAGAGAAGGCGGGCGTTGCCTTGTGCGGGCAGGCTGGGGTTCTCGCGCCCGGAGCCGACGTCGACGAACGGACCGGTGCCCTTCGCCGTCTGCCACGCGGGCTCGTCGAGGCGCCCGTCGACGGTGATCACCGCTCCGGGAGCGAGGTGGAGCGCATCGAGCTCCTTGATGGTGGCGCGGGGATCGGGGCGAGCCGCCGTCGGGGCCGGGATCGTGGGCGGCTGGGACGCGCTCGGCGCGGGCGCCTCATGGCGTGAGCAGCTCGCGGCGCCAGCCCCGAGGGCGAAGAGGAGAAGGGTCGCGCTGGCTCTGTCGGAGAACGCTCTCGGGCGTTCTCCAGGATGGTCGAGGAACACTCCGGGGCGTTCCCCAGGATGGTCCTCCACTAGCGCCGGCCCTTCTTGCGGGCGTCGCGCTCGCGCTTGCGCTGGGCCTTCTTCTGGTTGCGCTCGGCGGGGCTGAGCGTCTTCATCTTGGTCATGCTGGGGCCCTCGGCGGCGCCCATGCCGGGCATTCCCATGCCGGGCATCCCCATGCCGGGGAAGCCGCCCATCCCGCCCATGCCGGGGAAGCCGCCCATCCCGCCCATCCCGCCCATCCCGGGGAAGCCGGGCATCCCGCCGCCGGCGCCGCCCATCATCTTCTTCATGTTGCGGGCCATGGCCATCTGCTTCATGCCCGGGATTTTGCCCATCATCCCGAGGTTCTGGCCGAGGCCCCCCATCATCTGTTTCATGAAGAGGAACTTCTGCACCAGCTCCGTCACCGCCTCCGGGCGGGAGCCGGAGCCCTTGGCGATGCGCTCGACGCGGCGAGGCTCGCGGACCAGCGCGTAGGGATCGGCCTTCTCGTGGCGGGTCATCGACTGAATCATGGCCTCGATGCGGGTGAGCTCCCGGTCGTCGAGGTTGATGTCCTGGGGGAGCCCGCCGGGGAACATGCCGCCGAGGGGGAGCTTGTCGACGAGATCCTTGAGCGATCCCATCTTCTGGATC